>ERZ795045.151-NODE-151-length-88236-cov-152.870970_pt1 | contig 88236 bp, 77 predicted proteins | sample MGYA00375129_ERZ795045 | MGnify/ENA primary metagenome ERZ795045 (study PRJEB30174, sample SAMN05720166) | activated sludge metagenome | isolation source: anaerobic digester from wastewater treatment plant | place: Japan | collected 2015-05-15 ...
AATTCCTTGAGGGCCCTGACCGTTTCCGTCTGATCCCGGTCGATAGACAGCATGTTCATATAGTGACACATCCCGATCTGGTAGATGACGTAAGGGATGTGTTCGTGGGTGGGATGCAGGTTCAGGAAATCCGTATAGGCGAGCTCGGCATTGGCGTACTCCTTATCACTGTAGTAAGCATCAGCGATGCCTATCTCCGCCATGAGGGCGAGCTCGTGTAAGGGGAAGCGTTCCTTCACCCGGGTAAAGTACTCCACCGCCCGACTGTAACGGCCCCGGTTGTAAGCCTCCACCCCGGCCTGATAAAGGGCGACGGGGTCGTTTTTCACCCGCTGTTTACCGCCTATGAGATTGTCAATCCAGGCACAACCCGTAAAGGTGAGTATTAGGGCCAATAAGACAGGGATCAGAAACTTTCTATCCATTAACCCGCCGGCAATACCTTTTTTACGAAGGCCTCCAACTGCTCGCGAGGCATCAGGCCCACTATCTTATCCACCACTTCCCCCTTGTTGAAGAGGATCAGGGTGGGAATGCTTCTCACCCCGAATTTGGCCGCCGTCCTCGGATTTTCATCTACGTTCAACTTGTAGACGATAAGATGCTCGGCATGATCTTTCGCCAACCCCTCGACGGAAGGGGCAAGGGCCCGGCAAGGACCGCACCAGGGGGCCCAGAAATCAACGAGAACCGGTTTTTCGGCTTTGGTTATGACCTCCGCGAATTTTTCATCCGTAATGGCAGAAACAATGTCTCCCATCTGTTCCTCCCTGAAACATTTTTCTTTGTTTTTACCTACCGAAGGCAAAAAAGTCAAATTCAAATCGGCGCCTTTGACATCCCCCCTGCCCTGTGCTATCGGAAGGTACGATTCTCCAAGGAGCCTTGAAATGAGGAAAACCGCCATCATCTCCGGGACCATTCCCATCTCCCTAAAAGGTGAGAGAAAAAACATCTTAACCCCCTTCGGCGAAGTGACCCTCATCATGGCCGAGAAGTGCATCTTCCTTCCCCGACACGGACTCGATCCCATCCGCTACATCCTCCCGCACCGGATAAATCACCCGGCCCATTTTTCCGCCCTGAAGATAACGGGCGTAGAACGGGTTATAGCCCTCAACTCTTCCGGCTCGCTGAAAAGAGAAATCCCCCCGGGCACGCTGGTCGTCCCCCACGATTTCATCTTTTGGGGACCCAACCCCACCGTTTTTCTGGACGAATGCCGGCACATCACACCTAAGCTAAGTGAAGACTTAAGAGGGCTCCTCATCCAGGCCGCCCGGGCATGCGGAGGGGAAGTAAAAGAAAGGGGCATTTACTGGCAAACCTGGGGGCCGCGATTCGAGACCCGCGCCGAAATAAGCCTGATGTCACAGTGGGCGGATATCGTCGGTATGACCATGGCCTCGGAGGCTACTTGCGCCGCGGAACTCGATCTCCCTTATGCCGCCATCTGTTCCGTGGATAACTACGCCCACGGCATCGTAGAGAAACCCCTTTCCATGGAGGAGGTGACGATGGGGGCCAGGCGTCAGGCCGCCCTCTTGGAAGAAATCGTAAAATACGTAATAGGGGCATAGGAAATGAGATTTTCTACCCGGGGTGATGGGGGCGAAACCAGCCTCCTGGATGGAAGCCGCATCCCGAAGTTCCATTTGCGGCCGGAAACTTATGGGACCTTAGACGAGGCGAGCGCCACCCTGGGGGTGGTAAGGGCAGAAGCGAAAAGCGAGCGTCTAAAAGAAATCATCCACCGCCTCCAGTTAGACCTCATTGTCATCGGAGGGGAGCTCGCCTGTCCGGCCGGGAAGGAGCAATTGCTGGCGAGGAGGATTACGGACGAGGACGTAAAGCGACTTACTGAGCTTATAGAAGCCCTGGAACCTCAGGTAACTTGGAAGAAGGAATTCGTTATCCCCGGCGAAAATATCGTCTCCGCCCAACTACACGTCGCCCGCACGGTCGTAAGGAGGGCCGAGCGTCTACTTGCAAATCTTGTCCTTCAGGAGAAAACGCTAAATAGGCACCTCCTTGCCTACCTCAATCGCCTGGCCGATCTACTCTTTGTCCTTGCCCTGTGGGCGGAGAAAAACGCTTAAAATGCCCCGAGCTGACAGGGTTTTATCTTGACTTTCAAACACTCACAGGCCGAGGCCACGTCTATCCTGGGCATTTTAAAGTCCTCGGCAATTAACCACGCCTTTTCGCAGGGAAGGTGGCCTGAAATCAGGGCCTTTTCGATCGCGTTGGCGAGCTCCGGCGCCACCGCCGGAGCGGGCTGCACTATTCTCCCGTGGGGCGGGTAACCAAAAAGGCCGAGCTGACAATGGACGATCTTGATGCCCAGAAGATCAAGGGCCTTCCCAATTTCCCCCAGAGGGATACCCAAATCGGCGGCTAATTTTTCTGCGCGCCGGCAGGGAAAGACTCCTTCCCTTGCCTCCTCATCCAACCTCTGCTTCAACGCTTCGTCCACTACCGCCGATGACGGATGTTTCTCGGCAAACGATTTCTTCTCCCCTTGCATACGCCTCCTTTCTCGATCAACGGAGAATCTCGGGCCCTACTGTCGTGAAGCCCTCCGCCTCCACGAGTTGCTCTGCCTTTTCCAACTGGTCCACATCCACGACGAAAACAGCCTTTTGACCATTCTCGAGCACGAATCCATAGGCATTGTTAACGTTTATTCCCGCCTTGGAAAGCGTCTGGGCCAGCCTATCCAATCCGCCCGGCCGATCGGGGATGAGGACGGCCAGCACCTTCCTCGTCTTGACCAACATACCGGCCCGCCCCAGGGCTTCCAGGGCTTGGCGCGGTTTATCCACGATGAGATTTATTACCCCGAAGGTATCGGAAGTAGCAATGGTAGTCGCCCGGATGTTAATCCCCTCCTGGGCCAGTACCCGGGTCACGGCGGCGAGTTTGCCCGGTTTGTTCTCCGCAAAGACGGAAATCTGTTCGGCTATCATGATTTCTCCCTCCCTCTCAATCCTTCCGATTATCTATCACCCGCACGGCCTTGCCTTCCGACTTGGGCAGGCTATCGGGTTCCACCAGGTCAACGCGGGGCGTAACGAGGATTTCGCTCCTCAACTCTTCCGCGATCTTTCGGCGCAGTTTTTCCAGTTCTGTTAGATCGCCCCGGAAAAAGTGCCGCTCCACCTCCACCTTGACCGTCATGGAATCATTATAGTCTTCTCTTTCGAGGATGATAAGAAAATTCTTTCCCACGCCGGGGATGGCCATGAGCCGTGTCTCAATCTGGATGGGGAAAATATTCACCCCCTTCACGATGAGCATATCGTCCGTGCGGCCCGTGATCCGTTCGATACGACGGTGTGTCCGACCGCAGGGGCAGGGACCGGGAATTATGCGGGTCAAATCCTTCGTCCGGTACCTTAAGATCGGCATCCCTTCTCGCAAGAGGGTCGTCATCACGAGTTCCCCCCGCTCTCCTTCGGCAAGCGGCTCTAACGTTTTGGGATCCACGATCTCCACGAGGAAATTGTCCTCCCAGATATGCATGCCGTTTTGAAACGGGCATTCGAAGGCTACCCCCGGCCCGTTCATTTCCGAGAGGCCGTAGGAATTATAAGCCTTGAACCCGTATATTTCCTCGACCTTTCGCCTCATCTTCTCCGAATGGGGTTCCGCCCCGAGAAAGGCCATGCGCACCTGGGTACTTCGCGGATCGAGACCCATCTCCTCGAAGACCGAAGAAAGATGCATGGCATAGCTGGGAATGATGTGAATGGCGGTGGTCCCGAAATCGTAGAGTAGTTGAATCTGTCGCTTGCTGTTTCCTGCCCCGGCCGGTATCACGAGGGCCCCTATCTTCTCGGCCCCGTAATGGAACCCCAGCCCCCCGGTAAAAAGGCCGTAGGTCATCATATTCTGGAAGACGTCCGATTTTCTCATCCCCACCATGTACATGCACCGGGCCAGCAGATTGGTCCAGTTATCGATATCCTTGGCCGTGTGAAAAACGACCGTAGCCCGGCCGGTCGTGCCGGACGACGAGTGCATACGCACGAGTTCCTCTTTGGGCACGGCCACGAGGCCATAAGGCCAGTTCTCCCGCAGGTCGTCCTTCGTGGTGAAAGGTAGAAGCCTTACATCGTCGAGAGATTTTATCTTATCCGCCTTTATCCCCAGCTGAGAAAAAACTTCCGCATAGTAAGGGGTTTTCGCCGCCCTCCTTACGGTCGCCCTCAAGCGCTTAAGCTGGAGCTTCTCCAGCTCTTTCCTCTCCATCGTTTCGATTTCCTTCTCCCAGAACATAACCCTCATGCCTCCTTTACGCCTATCGTCAAGGGCCGTACTACCCCCATCCGGTTCATTAATCAAGGCGAAATATGAGTTGACCGCCAGCATAATACGTTGTAGAAAACCATTCAGGTAAAGACGCTGCCTGCCCTGGCCGGTGGTGTTTTTCCCAAAAACATAAAGGGAGGTTTTCCGAACATGGAAACAATTACCGGACCCAGGTATACGGACGTCACCATCGACAAGGCGAATCTGTACCGAGAAGAGACCTTCACGGACATGAACTACGCCCAGATCAGGAAGCTTACCCCCGTGAATGCGGATGGCACGGTGGATGACTCGCGGGAAGTCATTTTCACTGGCATGGTTCAGCTCATGTCGCCCAATGGGCCTATCCCCATCCATTGCGTAATCAGCGAGGCCAATACCCTCGACGAGGCCGCTTCCATGCTACCCGACGCCGTGGAGAGAACGGTGCGCGAAATGATTGCCGAGGCAAGGCAGGAATCGAATATCGTCATTCCTGGTAAATGAAGTTCCGGTGACGGGGGTCATACTCACAGGGGGAAAAAATACCCGGATGGGGGCAAACAAGGCCTTTCTCTCTATAAACGGGGAAAGGCTTATCGACCGCACCCTTCGCCTTTGTCGCTCCCTGTTTGAAGAAACCATACTCGTAACCCAAACACCTCTTACGTACCTCGATTTAGACGTTTGCATTGTAACGGACCTAAAAGCGGGAAAGGGGCCTCTCATGGGCATCTACACGGGCCTCTTTTATGCTTCCACAAGTCACGTTTTCGTGCTGGCTTGTGATATGCCCTTTCTCGATTACGATTTCATGAAGTACATGATGGACGTAACCTCGGACAACGACATCGTGGTGCCCCATACTCCCGGCGGCTTCGAACCCTTGCATGCCATTTATGCCCGACGCCTCATGGGACCCATAAAGAGGCTGTTAGACGAAAATCTATTGAAGATCACGGGGTTCTTCCCGGGGGCGAAAAAGAAGGTGATCGGGGTAGATGAGATTGCCCGATTCAACGGGGGGGAGAAGATGTTCTTCAATTTGAACCGACCGGAGGATCTAAAGGAACTCGAGCGTTTCTCCTCTTGACAAGAAGCCGTCTTTCGTCTTACGTTTCGACCAATTTTTCATCAAAAAAAGTAAGAAGGGGGCTTTTTATGGAAAAAGATCACGTATTTGGTATGAAGGCAGAAGCGGGGCGCTGGATTTTCGTTGTCCTGGGATTTATCATCAATATCTGTCTGGGCAGCGTTTACTCATACAGCGTCTTTGCCAAACCGCTGAGAAATCTCCTCAACATCAGCGCCACGGAAGTACAGCTTCCATTCATGCTTTTCCTCGCCTTTTTTGCTGTCTTCGTCTTTGTGGGTGGCCAGATCTTAGCCAAAGTCGGTCCCAGAAATTTGGGCATTTTAGGCGGTATCGTTGTGGGAGCCGGGTGGATGTTGGCAAGCCAGTCTTCCAGTATCCTCATGCTGGCCATCGCCTACGGCGTCATCGGCGGCTCCGGCGTCGGTCTTGCCTATGGCATTCCCCTCGCCGTGGCAGGCAGGTGGTTCCCCGACAAGCGGGGGCTCGCCCTGGGGCTGACACTTGCCGGTTTCGGCGGTTCACCTTTCATCTCGGCTAACGTGGCGGCAGCCCTCATCAAAGCCTACGGCCCCATGTATACCTTCTTCGTTTTAGGCCTCGCTTTCCTCTTTGTGATCTGCATTTGCTTCATCCCCTTCCGCTATCCCGCCGATGGCTGGGCCCCTGCGGGATGGAAACCGGCTGCCGGTGCAACGGCGGGAACCGTGGACTTCACCCTCAAGGAAATGGTTAAAACCTCCACCTTTTACGGCCTCTTCCTCTGCTACGTCATCGGCTGTCTTGCCGGTCTCATGGCCATCGGTATCTCTAGCCCGGTGGGGCAGGAAATCATCAAGATCACGCCCGCGACGGCTGCCACCCTGGTGGGGGTGTTTGCCATTTTCAACGGATTGGGCCGGCCTCTATTCGGCGTGCTCACGGATAAGCTCTCACCCCGAGGAGCGGCCATCATTTCTTACATCATAATCCTTCTCGCTTCCCTGGGCATGCTGGCGGCAGGCGAAGGCTCTTTGGGCCTCTACGTGATTTGTTTCATCGGATTCTGGCTCTGTCTGGGAGGGTGGCTTGCCATCGCCCCGACGGCGACGAACATCTTCTTCGGTGTCAAAAACTATGCGAAGAACTACGGTCTTATATACCTCGCCTACGGGCTGGGGGCCATCTTAGGGGGCATCATTTCGGGTCAGGCGAAGGATGTACTTGGCTCCTACCGCTTTGCCTTTTACCCCACGGCCGTTCTCGCTGTGGTGGGCATTCTAATCGCTGCTTTCCTGTTAAAGACGCCGAAGAAGGCTTAAGAAAAGAGAAAAGATAAAAAAGCCGGCATGCATGCCGGCTTTTTTATTTGAGCTCGATTACCATTCCGTCTTCTGCCGCCTTAAAGGGGAGAAAGAAGCTCCGCTCCAATACCTCGGGCCCCATGTGGGTCAAAATGATCTGGCGGGGATTGATGAGGGCATACTTCTCCAGGAGGGTCAGGACGTCGAGATGAAAGATGCCTTTCGGTTCGTAGGTGTAAGCTTCGGCAATGAATAAATCCGCCTCCTGGCCTGCGTCTATCAATCGATCGGTCCAAGCCGTATCCCCCGTATAGGCGACCGCTATACCCTCCGTCGTAATCCGATAGGCATGGGCCACGCCCGCCGCTTCTCCATGCTCGGCCAGATAGGAAGAAACCTGAAAGGTGCCAAAATCCCTCGTCTCATAAGAACCCAACTCCATGAGGGAAAGCTCGAAGCGATAGTCGCGACGCATGGAGCCGGGGAAACTCACCTCCATCGCTCGCTCGAACCAGCCCATGATGCCCTTGGGCCCGGCGATGGTAAGGGGGCTCCTCCTCTTGGAAACATAGTGGGCATCCAGGAGGAAAAAGGGTACGCCCCCTGCGTGGTCGGCATGAAAATGGGAAATGATGATGGCTTGAATGCGGTTCAAATCAACGTAGTGCCTCTTGAGAGAAATCAGGGAAGAAGCACCGCAGTCGATGAGGATGTTTGTCTTTTCCCCCGTAAGGTAAAAGCAGGATTGAAAGCGGCCGCCACTGCCAAAGGCATCCCCGCAACCGATGACGGTAAGTTTCATCCTTTATCCCTCTTCCACGCCCTTTCCGCCGCCTCCACCGTCTGGGTAATCAAGGTGGCTATGGTCATGGGTCCCACCCCCCCGGGAACGGGCGTATAGGCCAAGGTCCTCCCGATGACGGCGGAAAGTTCGATATCCCCCTTGCCCCCGGGGTGATAGCCCGCATCTATGACGATGGCGCCGTCTCTTATCCACTCCCCCCGTATAAACTCCGGCTTGCCCACGGCCCCGACCACGATTTCCGCCTGCCGGATGATTTCCGGCAGGTCCTTCGTCCGGGAGTGGCAGATCGTCACCGTGGCATGGGCGTTAAGGAGCATCATGGCCATCGGTTTGCCCAAGATGGGACTCCTGCCCACGACCACGGCGCGTTTTCCCTCCACCGAAATGCCGTAATGGTTAAGGAGCTTCATAATGCCTGCGGGGGTGGCCGACCCAAAGGCCTCCTCCCCCAGGGCCATTTTACCGAAACCCAAACTGGTTACGCCGTCCACGTCCTTCTCTAAGCTTATCCGATCAAAGCAGGCCCGCTCGTCGATATGGCGCGGGACGGGATGCTGCAGGAGAATGCCCTGCACTCGGGAATCGGCATTCAGCTTGTCTATCTCGGCAAGGAGCTCTTCCGTCGTCGTCTCGTAAGGCAACTTAATGCGCAGTGACTCCATCCCTACCCGGGCACAGGCATTTCCTTTCATGCGTACGTAGGTTGCCGAGGCCGGATCTTCACCCACCAGAATGGTGGCAAGCACGGGAGTCTTCCCTGTCTCTCTCTTCAATTTCTCTACCCGGAGGGCCAGATTCTCCTCCATCTCCCGGGCCAGTTTCTTTCCGTCCAGAACGATATCCTTCACTTTCCCTTCGCTTCCTCCTTCGCCAGTACCTCCATCGTCTGCCTTACCTCTTCCTCCGTTACGGTCAACCTCCGTTGCTCCATTTCCGTCATCACCTGCTGAAACCTCATGCCTTCGGCAGCACTTATCCATTCCAGACCGAGGCGCTCTTTCCTTAAACCCAATCGCTCCATCTTCTTCCACATCCGCTCTACCCGCCTCTTAGTCCAGTGGTTGGCGTTAATATAGTGGCAGTCTCCGATATGGCAACCCGAGACGAGGACCACGGGTGCCCCCCGGGCAAAGGCGCGCCAAACGAACTTTTCGCTTACCCGGGCCGAGCACATGGTCCTAATGAGGCGATTGGTCGGTGGGTAGATAAGGCGAGAGACACCGGCATAGTCAGCCCCCGCATAGGAACACCAGTTGCAGGCAAATACCACCACCTTCTCCATGGGGTTCTCTTCGAGAATGGCATCAATCTGTGCCTCAATCTGGGCATCGGTGAAGTGGCTCATTTCGATGGCACCTTGGGGACACTCGGCGGCGCAGTTGCCGCATCCGGCGCAGGCCGCCTGAGTTACCCGGGCAGGTGTCTTTGTCTTGGGGTCTACCACGATGGCCCGATAAGGACAGACGCGGGCACACAAACCGCATGCCGTGCACTTCGACTCGTCTACCATGGCCGTCAGGGCTTCCACCTTGATTACCCCGGGTGCCATGAGCCTCATGGCCCGAGCGGCTGCGGCAGAGGCCTGGGTGACGGAATCTTTTATGTCTTTCGGCCCTTCGGCGCATCCCGCAAAAAAGATGCCCCGTGAGGCACTGTCCACCGGCTGGAGTTTGGGATGCGCTTCCAGGTAAAACCCATCGGCATTTCTCTGCAGAGCCAGCATTTCTTGAAGGACTTTCATATCCTCCGGTGGTTCCATCCCGATGGAGAGGACTACCATCTCCACCACGTGTTTCTCCAAGGCATTGGAGACCGTATTTTCCACCATGAGGGTTAAGTCTTTCGTTTCTGGGTCCTCATGGATCGAACCCGGCAGCCCCCTGATGTATCGCACCCCGAGGGCCTTGCTCCGCCGGAAGAGGTCTTCGAAACCTTTGCCAAAGGCCCGGATATCGATGTAGAAAACCTTGACCTCCATGTCGGGGTAATGCTCCTTGAGCATGATGGCGCTCTTTATGGTGTTCATGCAGCAGATGTTGGAGCAGTAAGGATGCCCCCGGTGCGTGGATCGGGACCCCACGCACTGGATGAAGGCCACCGACCGCGGGTGCTGGCGGTCGGAAAGGCGAATCACATCCCCCCGTGTAGGTCCGCCGGCGTTTATCAGCCTTTCCAATTCCATGCTAGTGATGACATTTTCGAAACGCCCATAGCCGTATTCATCGAGATAGGTAGGATCGATGGGCTGAGCACCCGTCGCCACGATGATGGTGCCCACTTCAAAGGTGAGTTCCTCGTCATTCATGGAAAAATCTATGCAGTGTTTCTGACACGCCTCCAGGCATCGCCCACAGATGATGGGGTTGTGACCGAGGCAATGTTCGATATCCACTACATAAGCCGCTGGTACGGCCTGGGGAAAGGGTGAATAAATAGCCCGGCGCGTGTTCAATCCCATGTTGAATTCATCGGGTACTACGACCGGGCATACCTTCGCGCATTCGCCACAGGCCGTGCATTCCCTCTCGTTTACATAGCGGGCCCTCTTTAACACCTTGACGTGAAAGTTACCTACGAAACCCCTGATCTCTTTGACTTCGCTCAAGGTTAGGAGCGTTATGTTGGGATGCCGACCGGCATCCGCCATCTTCGGCCCCAGTATTCAGATGGAACAATCGAGGGTGGGGTACGTCTTATCCAACTGAGCCATTATCCCACCAATGCTGGGCTTCTTCTCTACGAGGATAACGGGATGCCCCGCCTCGGCTAGATCCAGGGCCGCCTGGATGCCTGCCACTCCGCCCCCGATGACGAGGGTTGATTGGTTGACCGGCACCTCCAGTTCCGTCTTGCTCTCCAGAAGCGACGCCCTGGCCACGGCTGCTCGAACCAGATCCTTCGCCTTTTTCGTGGCCAAATCCGGCTCCAGGGCATGAACCCAAGAGCACTGCTCCCGGAGGTTGGCCATCTCTAACAGGTAGGGATTAAGCCCTGCCTCCTTGAGGCAATTCCTGAAGGTTACTTCATGGAGGCGCGGGGAACAAGAGGCCACCACGATGCGGTTCAAGTTGTGTTCCCGAATATCCTTCTTTATCTGTTCCTGGCCTGGCTCCGAACAGGTGTAAGTCTGATAGGCGGCGTGTATCACATGTGGTAGGCTGGCCGCATATTCGGCCACCGCGGCACAATCCACCGTGGACCCGATATTGGAACCACACTGACAGATGTAAACCCCTATGCGCGGTGAATCGCTTATCCCTGCTTTCGTCATTTCCCTCTCCTTGCCTTTTTGTCGCAACTGGTTTTCATCCTTTAAACCAGCCTATGTCTTGAGCTAAAATAGAGTGGATATCGCGTATCTCCATCTTCCACTCCCCTGTCTTTGCCTTGTCTCTCATGGCACAGGTAAGATGGATCATGCACTTGGGACAAGAGGTAATGATGGTCTTCGCCCTCGTGCTGCGGGCCTCCTGCAATCGCTTGATCTGGATAAATTTCGAATAGGCATCGCAGTTGATGAAGCCGCTGTTGCCGCAACAAACGGCTCCCCGGCCGAAATGTTCCATTTCGGCAAGCCGGAGGTTAGGGATGAGGCCTAAAAGCTTGCGGGGCAGTTCCACCCCCCCTTCCACCATCCGGGCCAGCCGACAGGGGTCCTGGTAGGTCACCCGAAGGTTCAAGGGCGAAAAGGTAATCCCCCCCTTGCTTACCTCCTGGTCAATGAGGTCCATAAGCAGGGTGACCTTGAGGTCGAACCCCCGACATACGCGGGGCATGTATTCCTTCCACACGAAATAGCATTCCGGGCAAGAAAAAACGACCTCCTTAACACCCGCCTCCTTGAAAGCGGCAAAATTTAGGCGACACAAGGCCTCGAAATTCTCCCGGTCCCCCGTACATAAGAGGTCATGGCCACAGCACCGCTCATCGGCGAGAACGACGGGTTCAACCTCGAGAAAATTGAGGATTCTTATACTGTCCACGGCGATGGAGAGGGTATTTACTTCGATGCCGGAGAAAAAAACATCGAAATAAGGCGCACAGCCTACGAAATAGGCTACCTCTCCTGCTGATTTCACGCGTAGCCCTTCCGGAAGCCAGCCCAACCTATGCTGCTTGAGTTCGGGTATGGCCATCATCCTCATCCAAGCATGTACGGCTCCATCGTGAGCTCGATAACCCTTGAGCCCCTTGGTTTCTGCGAGGATTGCCCGCATCTCGATGATAAAGCCGCTAAAGTCTACGCCGGAGGGGCATCTCTCACTGCAGAGGTCGCAGGTAAGGCATTCCCAGATGGCATTTTCTATGAAAGCCTCGTCTTCCCGTTCGGCAATCACCTTATGGGCGAGAAGGCGCGGCGAATACTCTTTGCCGGACATGCATCGAGGGCAAGAGGTGGCACACTTGCCACACTCGAGGCACTGGTAGAGCCCCTTTTCCCTTATCAATCCGTCAAGCCTTGTTTCCACCATAGGTCTCCGCCTTTCTTTCTGGCCTGAGTAAGAGGCCCGATCCGCTCGATGGTGTTCACGAAGGCCTCTATCGCCTGGACGAATTCTACCTTCTCGTGGGCCCCGAAGCTCACTTCCACCAACCTGTGCTGGTCTATTCCGAGCAAACTGAGGAGTCGGCGTACTCGCTCCACGTTTTCGTGCCCTACCTTGGGCCCTGGCCCATATCGGCAATCTTCGTCCCGGCACTCAAGGAGAATGACCCCATCCGCCCCATATTCAAAGGCCTTCAAGATCAAGGCCTGATTGATGCGACCTATGCACATGACGCGAATGACTTTCAAGTTTTCAGGCAAGACTAACCCCGTCATCCCCGCCTGATTCAGGCAAGCCCAGGGACTCCAGTTGCAACAAATGGCGAGTACGTTCACGGGCATCCCCTTCAGTCCTCCTCCAGAACGAATGACACGATATCATCCAGCAGGCGGTTGGAAAAATAGGGCATGTCCATGGCAGTAACGGGACACCTTCCCACGCATCCACCACAGCCGACGCAGTTGTACCGAAGGACGTAAGCCGTGTAAAATCCGAAGCTATTGGCCTTGAGCTGGACGGCGTTGAAAGGACAAATCTCCACACACCTACCGCATCCGCGACACCTCATCTCATCCACCCGCGGGCTCAACTCATGGTCTTTCATGTAAGCTTCCGCCGCCGCCGATGCCACGTGGGCCGCCAGGGCAGCACCCGCCTGCCCGACACTCACCCTGTTTAACGTCCTGGGCATGACCCTGTAGAGCCCCACCTGGGGGGTATTGAAAAAGGCAAAATTGTAGCGATAAAACTTCTTTAAGCCGAAAGTTCCCTCGGGGATGGCGAGCTTCAGCAGATTAAGGTCCGTAAGACAAACGATATCGGAGCGCCAGCTACGTTTTTTCCCCCCTACTTCGAGGTGCGTTTCGAAATTCCCCATGTAACCCTTGATTCTTAGAACGCAGGCCTCCGTTACGTTTTCCACGCGTCCACCGACACAGGCATTTATGGGGCGCCCGGCAATCTCCGGGGGCAGCTCCTCGCCTTTTAAATGACATTTGTGCACCAGTCGGACGCGAAAACCTTGCAGGTCGAGAATCCGCGCGCAGGTCGTGCCCACTTCCGATCCGCCGAGGATGAGGACGGATTTCCCTAAATTCGTTTTGCCCTCCTGCAGAGGACCCAGGAAACGGAGGCGAAAATAGGCTTCCCTAAGAAGATCTCGGCCCCGGGCAATCATCTTGTCTTCCGACCATTTACCGGCACCTAAGTTATCCCGCAGGTTAACCATCTCGAATCGGCTGCGGTCCAGGCCCAAGCGGTTGAAGAGATGCCATCGCACGCGATCACGCTGGTCGTTACAGGATATGCACTCAAACTCCAGGGGGCAACAGGCACAGGAAAGGAGGATGACGCGGCCTAAATTGTTTTTTCTCACCTCCCGGGCAATCTGCTCTGCCCCCCGGGGATGGCAGGCAGAAAAGACGAGGGCACTTTTCTCCACCCCGGGCAAAAGACCCGCCAGGTGTCTCAACTTATCCAGTACGAAAGCGGGGGCCATCGTTTCGTTACAAGTGCAGATGAACACACCGATTTTCTTATCGTCCCCATGAAATAACCTAACTTTCTTCCGCGCCTTCTTCCTAACCTTAAGGGCCGGTGTATCCATCAGGGCCCCGCCGGCGGCGGCCGAACCGGCAATCAAAACGTTGACGATATCCGGGGCCTCACCGAAATCGCCAATGTAGTGCACCTTATCTTCGTGGAGGATGTTTCTATCACCTAACTCTTCGGCATCGGCCACGATGACGGCAGGGGCAAAAAACGAAAGCACCTGCGGCGAACATGCGTGCTCGATCGCCCCTATCGGCTTACAAACCTCTTCACAGGCGAGGCATTCACAGCAGACGGCACATTGAAGGCATCTTTTTGCCTCCCTTCGTGCCTCCTCTTCCCCCAGGCCCAGGGATACCTCGCGGAAATCCCTCACGCGCAAATCCGGCGGCCTCAACTTCGTTTGGGCCCTTTCGAGCCGTTTTATGTCTTCCGGAATCTCCCTGTAATCTGCCCCAGGGAAAGAGGGTACTTCCAGCCCCTCCAGCCTTTTTCCCGTGAGATAAGCCATGACCTCCCAGGCGGCCCTGCGGCCCTGGGCCATCGCCTCCACGACTGTGCGAGGCCCGGTGACCACATCCCCCGCCGCAAACAGACCGGGTCGGCTCGTCATCAAACCTTCGCGACACGCGATTCTTCCCCGATCGTCCTTCCAGGAGGCACTTTCCACCATGGGAGACCAGTCTGTTTCCTGACCGATGGCCACGATGACAAAATCGGCTTCGAGGAGGAATTGAGAACCTTCTATGGGTAGAGGCCGCCGGCGACCGCTTTCATCCGGTTCCCCCATTCTCATCCGAACGAGCTCCAGGGCCGCCACCTTCGCATCCCCCTTTACCGAGACGGGTGCCACGCGGAAGAGAAACCTTACCCCTTCCTCTTCCGCTTCCGCCACTTCCCTGGGGAGGGCCGGCATATCTGCCCTTTCCCGTCGGTAACAAATCGTCACTTCCCTCGCCCCCAACCGGCAAGCGGCGCGGGCCGCATCGATGGCCGAATTCCCCCCGCCGATCACGGCCACCTTCCCTTCCAACCGTTTAAGCCCTCCCCCATTCACCTGCCGCAACATCTCGAGGGCACCCATGACCCCGGTGAGGTTCTCGCCCGGTATACCCAATCTCAGGTCCCGATGGGCACCCAGACAAAGGATGACGGCGTTAAACCCCTCCTGAAAGAGCGCCTCTACATCTGAAACGGGGCTTAAAGTCCTGATCTCAACCCCGAGTTCCTCGATGGCCCTGATCTCTCCGTCCAGGACGTCTCTCGGCAGCCGGAAGGCATTGATGCCTACCCTCAACATTCCACCTGCCTCGGCTTCCCGTTCGAAAACGGTGACGTTGAAACCTTCCCGGGCAAGAAAATAGGCAGCCGAAAGGCCCGCCGGACCTGAACCCACGATGGCTACCCGTTCATTTCTCTTCTCCGCCCGGCCGGAAAGAGAAGGGCGCTGCCCCTGCTTGAGCTCCCAATCTGCGATGAACCTCTTCAGATCGCAGATGGAGACAGCCTCATCCACTTCCGCGCGCCTGCAGGCACTTTCACAGGGATGATGGCACACCCTCCCGCATACACCGGGCAGAGGATTATCCCTCCGCACCACTTCCAAGGCTTCGGCATATCTACCCGCTGCGATGAGGGCGATGTACGCTGGGGCGTTCACGCCCAAGGGACAGGCTTCCCGACAGGGTGGCTTTTTCCTCTTCTCGAGGTCGAGGGCCCGGGATGGGCAGTAAGGGGGCGTTCTCTTCAGAGGAGGCGAATCCGTCTCGTTCAAGGGGCAGACCTCCAGGCAACGTGCGCAGCCCGTGCAAAGGTCGTAATCGATGAAAGGGGATTCCTGAACCAAGGTGACCCGGTATCCATCAGGCTCGCGGGATATGGATTTGATATGGGTCCTCTTCATGGCCGTAACGAGGGGATGACGTGTTACGCGAAGGTAGAGGGGGCGAAATTGAAAGTTGAGGTCCTCCGGCCATTCGGCAAAAGTCGCCGGGCCCCGGGGCACCTCGAGGAAATGGGGGGCTCGGGTCACCCAGATTAAAGGCTTGCCTGCCTCTGCCACATCCTGGGCTGCCTTGATGGCACCGTAGCCTGCGCCCACAAGAAGGACAGCCTCTGGGGGAATCTTCTTCGATGGGTTCACGCTCATTTTGAACCTTAGTTGCCCTCGGTCTTGGCTCGACTCCTGAGAATCGCCTGGCCGTACTCGACGCCCCGCTCAAAGGCGCGCAAATTGGCCTCGCGGGTGGCGGGAGGCACGGATTCCTGAATTGCTTTGCGCAGCGCCTCGGGAGTCGCCACATCCGTCACAGCAGCGAGAAATCCGAGCATGACTATATTGGCCATCATCTTGTTTCCCATACCCTCGGCCAAGCGGGTGGCCGGCACCCGAAGGGCAATCCAGGAGGGATGAACCTTCTTCACCTGCACGAGGTCTTCATCCCAAATGAGCATCCCCCCTGCTCGAAGGTTACCTATATTTTTCGTGTAACCCTCCTGACTCATGCAGACGAGGACTTCCGGCTCATCCACGTATGGATACATGATTTCGCTATCGCTTACGATAACCTGACTCGAGCAGGCGCCTCCCCTTGCCTCAGGGCCATAGTTCTGCGTCATGGTGGCGTTTTTCCCATCGTATATGGCGGCGGCACGCCCCAGGATATCACCCGCCATGATGATCCCCTGGCCACCGAAACCCGTAAAAAAAACCTTGCGTTCTCTATTTTTCATTTTGTCGCCTCGGCGGAATTTTCCTCCGATTCTTTATGGCACACAATCGTTTGATAGTAATCGAGGAACGTTTGGCGCGTGCGATCCACAAATTTGCCCACCACGATCTCTCCGGAAAAATCGATGACTGCCCCCTTGGTGTCGATATCGTTCTTGATGACGGAGCGGTCATGGTAAAGCTTTAGAGTATCCAGCGCACTTCCCAGGCGGTTTCTGCGACCAAAGGCCGAAGGGCAAGGGCACAAGACCTCCACGAAACTGAAACCCCTTTTTTGCATGGCCTCGGCAATGGAATTGGTGAGCAGCCTGATGTGCAAAGCCGTCCATCTCGCCACGTAAACGGCCCCGCAGGTATCCGCCAGATGGCAAAAGTTGAAAGGTTCCTCCGGCGAGCCTTCCGGAGTAGTTGTCGTCTTGAAACCCAATGGGGTGCTCGGTGCCTGCTGACCGCCTGTCATTCCGTAGTTCAGGTTATTCACGCAGATTACGGTCATATCTATATTCCTACGGGCCGCGTGGATGAAGTGATTTCCCCCGATGGCAAACAGGTCTCCATCGCCTGAAGCCACGATTACCTTAATATCCGGGCGGGCCAGTTTGAGACCCGTGGCGAAGGGGATGGCGCGGCCGTGGGTGGTGTGGAAAGAATCCACCTTGATGTAGCCTGCCATCCGGCCCGTGCATCCTATGCCGGAAACCATGGCCAACCGATCGAGATCGAAGGCGGATTTCTGAATAGCCGCCAAAATGCCTCCAAAAACCGTTCCAATCCCACATCCCGGGCACCAGATATGGGGAATGCGATCGACCCGAAGTAAGTGATCCATCGGATGGGGCGGAAGCTCTTTCTTTCTGGCTGTCATCTCCTCCTCTTCCTCTTTAGGGCAGACACGATGCCCTCTCTGATGCGCTCGGGCCTTATGACCGTACCTCCGGCATGGGAGACGAGATGAACCGGGCATCTACCGGCAGCACACCTCTCCACTTCCAGCACCATCTGGCCCATATTTATCTCGGCGACAATTAAGGCCTTAACCTCTTTTGCGACGGACCTGACGAGTTCTTCCGGAAACGGCCATACGGTTTCTAACTTGATCAACCCTACTTTCAGTCCCGCTTGCCTTGCTTCCTCAACGGCGCTTCGCGCAGACCGGAAGGTGATACCGTAAGCTATGACCACTACCTTGGCATCATCGAGGTAATAGGACCGTGTTTTGATAATCTTTTCCCGATTGCGTCTGATTTTATTGACAATGCGCTCTACCATCTGGGCCTGAGCTTGGGCATTCATAACGGGATAGCCCCGCTCGTCATGGGTAAGGCCCGTCACATGAATCCTATAGCCGTCACCGCAATCGGGTAGACGCGGCACCCCATCCGGACCCGGCCGGTAGGGCAGGTATGCCTCCGGCGACACCTCAGGCTTACGCCGATTGACGATCTCTATTTCTGCCTCGTCGGGAATGACCACCCTTTCGTTCATATGCCCCACCACCTCGTCGGCCATGATGAGGACGGGGACTCTGAACTCTTCACTCAAGTTGAACGCCCGGATGGTCAGGTCGAACATCTCCTGCGGGCTGGAAGGTGCGAGGGCGATAATCTCGTAATGGCCATGAGAACCCCACCTCGCCTGCATCATGTCACCCTGGGCCACGTTCGTGGGCAAACCCGTGCTCGGCCCCGCCCGCTGGACGTTACAGATCACGCAAGGTGTTTCCGTACAAACCGCAAGACCAATGTTTTCCATCATGAGGGAAAAGCCTGGCCCGGAGGTGCTGGTCATGGCCTTTGCGCCGCCCCAGCTCGCCCCCAGGATAGCGGCCATGGAAGCAATTTCATCTTCCATCTGAATGTAGATGCCCCCTACCTGGGGCAGCCTGACGGACATCCTCTCCGCCACCTCCGTCGCGGGGGTGATGGGGTAACCGGCAAAAAAGCGGCAGCCCGCCGCAATGGCCCCTTCACAGCAGGCATGATCCCCGTTCATGAAGTAGATACCCTTTTTCACCGCTTTTTCACGCACCAGCTATTTCCTCTTTTCGTTCGAAGATGCTGACCGAGTAGATGGCAAATTCGGGGCAGATGATCTCACAGAAGTGACAATTCACGCATTTATCCGCCTCTTTCACGTAAGGGGGGTGATAGCCCTTGCTGTTGAACTTATCCGATACGTCGAGCACACCCCGAGGGCAATAGGCAATGCAGAAGCCGCACCCTTTGCATCTTTCCGCCAGGATGACAACCTCTCCCCGACTCAACTCTCTGGGAGGCATATCTAAGGGACGTCGCCAGAATTTCATCTCTTTTACCCCGGCCTAAAATTACGGACGGATTATAGGAAGACTCAAGCCGTGTCAAGTATAATTAGATTCGTCCGCCGGGTCCCCTTCGTAAAATCCGGCCGGGAAGCTTACCTTTCCAGGCAGTGCTTGTCGGTTTCCCCCGTGACGGGGATGGGGTAATCCCCCGTGTAACAGGCCAGGCAGAGGTCTTTCTTCTTTAGCCCCGTCGCCTTGACCATGCCGTCGAGGGAGAGGTAATAAAGGGAATCGAGGCCGATAAAACGGGCAATGTCTTCCACCCTTTCTGACCGGGCGGCGATGAGCTCACTTCGAGAGGGAAAATCGATGCCGTAGGGGCAGGGAAACCGGGTAGGGGGACAGCTGACGAGCATGTGGATCTCTTTTACCCCTTTTTCTCTTAGACTCTTGATGCGGTTCCTGCTCGTCGTACCCCGGATGATGGAATCTTCGACGATGGCAACCCTTTTCCCCTTTAGAAGGGACGCCACGGGATTCAACTTCACCCGTACGCCGAAATCCCTGATCGACTGCGTAGGCTGAATAAAGGTGCGCCCCACGTAATGATTCCTCACCATGGCCATCTCGAAGGGAACGCCGCTCCTCTGGGCAAACCCCAGGGCGGCATAATTCCCGGAATCGGGGAAGGGCATCACGAGGTCCACCTCTGGGCGATATTCCTCTGCCAGATTGTACCCCAGCTCTTTACGGCATAGATACACATTGCGGCCGAAAACAATGCTATCGGGACGGGAAAAATAAATGAGCTCGAAGACACACATGGCCTGCCTGACTGAGGGAAAGGGCTTTAAACTTTTCATCCCTTCGTCGCTTATAATCAAGATTTCTCCCGGCTCCACGTCGCGCACAAACTCGGCCTGGATCAGGTCAAAGGCGCACGTCTCGGAAGCGATCACCCATCCGCCGTTTATTTTTCCCAGGGAAAGGGGGCGAAAGCCCAAGGGGTCCCGGGCCGCGACGATCTCTTTTTTCGTCAGCATGACGAGACTGTAGGCCCCCGAAACCTGGCCAAAAGATTTAACAAGTGCCTCTTCCAGTCCCCCTTTCAGATGAGGCGCCATGAGATGAATGAAGATCTCCGTATCCATGGTCGATTGGAAGATGGAGCCCCTCTCCTCGAGTTCACGACGGAGCGTTCGGGCGTTCACCAAATTCCCGTTGTGGGCGATGGCATAGTACTCAGAACCGTGGTGGGCAACGAAAGGCTGGGCATTGGCGAGGGTAGAGGAGCCCGTCGTCGAATAGCGCACATGACCGATCGCGAGGTGGCCGGCCATGCCCGAGAGAATCTCTTCCTTGAATACCTCCGATGCGAGCCCCATCCCCTTGAATTCTCTCACCTCACGTCCGTCGGTGGCTACAATTCCGGCACTTTCTTGCCCCCGATGCTGCAGGGCAAAGAGGCCGAAAAAGGTTACCCGCGCCGCCTCCGGGTGGCCGTAGACGGCAAACACACCACATTCATCCCTTGGGCAGGAAAGGCTCAGCATACGCCCTCTTCTCTTAAGCTCAAGAAATGGTAATCCTGCAAGGGGCACACCCCCCAACCGGAAGAAAGGAGAGAAAAAACGGCCTCCGCCATGGCCTGGGCACCGGCAATCGTGGTGGCGTAGGGGATATTGTAGGAAATTGCGGCCCTTCTTATCTGGTAGCCGTCCATAGAGGACTTGCGTCCCCGACTCGTGTTGATCATGAGCTGGATTTCCCCGTTCTTTACGTAGTCCACCACGTGGGGGCGGCCCTCGGATATTTTATTGAGGGGAATAACATTAAGACCCCGCTCGCTTAGATAGCCGGCCGTGCCCTTCGTTCCCACCAACCTGAATCCCATTTGGGCAAAGCGCCGGGCGACGGGCAGCACCTTTTCCTTATCGCCGTCATGAACGCTGATGTAAACCGTTCCTTTCCTGGGCAATTGAAATCCCGTTGCCAGTTGGGCCTTTGCATAGGCGAGGCCAAAGGTCCGGTCCATCCCCATCACTTCTCCCGTGGACCTCATCTCCGGCCCCAAAAGGATATCCACCTCCGGAAAGCGCGAGAAGGGGAAAACCGCCTCTTTGACGGAAACATGACGGGGTTTGATGGCCTTCGTGAGCCCCAGGGCACGCAGCTTTTTGCCCAACATCACCTTGGTGGCCAGGCGGGCAAGGGGAATACCTGTGGCCTTGCTTACGAACGGCACCGTCCTGGAGGCCCGGGGATTTACTTCGAGGATGTAGAGTTCCCCGTCTTTAATGGCATATTGAATATTAATGAGCCCCACGACACCAAGTTCTTGGGCGATAGTTTTCGTTTGCCTCTCTATCAACCTAACCATGTCCTCGGAAAGGGTGTGGGGTGGTAGGACACAGGCACTGTCGCCGGAATGGATGCCCGCCTGCTCTATATGTTCCATGATGCCCGCTACGATGGTCTCTTCCCCGTCACTGATGGCATCCACATCCACTTCAACGGCATCTTCAAGAAACTTATCGATGAGGACGGGAAAACCGGGAGAGATGAGCATCGCCCTCTCCATGTACTGCTTTAAGCTTTCGAGGTCGTAGACGATTTCCATGGCCCGCCCGCCCAACACGTAAGAGGGTCGGACAATCAATGGGTACCCGAGCCTTTCGGCGGCGCGCAGGGCCTCCTCTACGGTCAGGGCTGTGGCGTTGGGCGGCTGTCTTAACCCTATGCGATCGACGATTTCCTGGAACCTCTTCCTATCTTCCGCACGATCGATGGCATCCGGTGAAGTGCCCAGGATGGGGACCCCCGCCTCCGCAAGCCCCCGGGCCAAATTCAAGGGGGTTTGCCCCCCGAACTGGACGATGACCCCGAGGGGCCTCTCCTGGTGGACGATGTGAAGCACGTCCTCAAGGGTGAGGGGTTCGAAGTAGAGCCGATCGGACGTATCGTAGTCTGTACTGACCGTCTCGGGATTGGAGTTAACCATAATACTCACGTAGCCCTCCTCGCGTAAGGCCAACGAGGCATGAACGCAGCAATAATCGAATTCTATACCCTGCCCGATGCGGTTAGGACCGCCACCTAAGATGATAACCCGAGGCCTTTCATCGGCTTCGACCTCATTTTCCTCCTCATACGTCGAATAGTAATAAGGGGTATAGGCGACAAACTCGGCCGCACAAGTATCGACAAGTTTGTAAACGGGGAAGATACCGCTTTCCATCCGGAGATTTCTCACCTCCGCCTCTTTAACGCCCCAGAGCTCGGCCAGGCGACGGTCGGAAAAGCCCCAGCTTTTGGCTTCCCTCAAAACCTCCCGATCTTTGGGCTTCTTCGCAATAACCCCCTCGGCCCTCACGATATCCTCGATCTGATAGAGAAACCAAGGGTCGATGGCGGAAAGCCCGCTTATTTCCTCCACCGACATGCCTTCCCTGAGGGCGCTCGCAATCCAGAAAATCCTCTGGGAGTTCGGCTTCCGAATTTTATCTTTCAGAAACATCACCCGATCTTCTACCTCTGCGGGAAGCTCCAAGGGCAGGGAGAAACGACCTATCTCAAGGGACCTGACGGCCTTTTGGAGAGATTCTTTGAAGGTGCGGCCGATGGCCATCGTCTCTCCCACCGACTTCATGGAGGTCGTGATCGAGTCCTGCGCCCCGGGGAACTTCTCGAACGTCCACCTCGGTATTTTGGTCACCACGTAATCTATGGTGGGTTCAAAGGAAGCCATCGTCTCTTTTGTAATATCGTTGGGAATTTCGTCGAGGGTGTATCCTACAGCGAGCTTGGCCGCAATCTTGGCGATGGGAAAACCCGTGGCCTTCGAAGCCAAGGCCGAAGAGCGGGAGACGCGGGGATTCATCTCTATGACGATCATCTCTCCCGTTTGGGGATGAACGGCGAACTGCACATTGGAGCCCCCCGTTTCTACCCCTATTTCCCTCATGATGGCCATCGCCGCATCACGCATGGCCTGGTACTCCTTGTCCGAAAGCGTCTGGGCCGGGGCTACCGTGATGGAATCGCCCGTATGAACCCCCATGGGATCCACATTTTCAATGGAGCAGATGATGACCACGTTATCAGCCTTATCCCTCATGACCTCCAGTTCGTATTCCTTCCATCCCAGGACGGATTCCTCCAACATGATCTCGTGAATGAGGCTGGCATCGAGGCCTGCCTTGGCCATTACATCTAATTCTTCCCGGTTGTAGACGACACCGCCACCTGTTCCCCCCAAGGTAAAGGAAGGACGGATGATGAGGGGAAACCCCAATTCCTCGGCAATGTCCTGAGCCTCCGCCAAGGAGCGCGCAAAGCCACTGCGGGGTACTTTCAATCCTATACGTTCCATCGCCTTTCTAAAAAGTTCCCTGTCTTCGGCCTTCCTGATGGCGTCCAGGGAAGCCCCGATCAGTTCCACCCCGTATTTTTCCAGCACGCCTGCCTCGGCGAGAGAAACCGCCGTATTCAAACCCGTCTGTCCCCCCAGGGTGGGCAGTAGGGCTTGCGGCCTTTCCCTAACAATGACCTTGGCCACCGCCTCGGGAGTGATGGGCTCGATATAGGTCCTATCCGCCATCTCCGGGTCCGTCATGATGGTAGCCGGATTGGAATTGATGAGAACCACCTCGTAACCTTCTTCTTTCAAGGCCTTACAGGCCTGGGTCCCGGAATAGTCGAACTCGCAGGCCTGACCGATCACGATGGGACCGGACCCTATGATGAGTATCTTCTCCAAGTCTCGCCGCTTGGGCATCTTTACTCCCACTCAATGGTGCTGGGAGGTTTGGAACTTATATCGAAGACGACGCGATTTACGCCCCTCACCTCATTTATGATGCGACTCGATATGCGGGCAAGGAGTTCATAGGGCAGGCGCGCCCAGTCTGCCGTCATGGCATCTTCGCTGGTTACGGCCCTTAAGGCAACGATGTTTTCATACGTCCGCTTATCCCCCATGATGCCCACACTTTTTATAGGCAGAAGGACGGCAAAGGATTGCCATAAACCCCGGTAAAGCCCGGCCGACCTTATTTCATCCATGAGAATGCGATCGGCCTGGCGCAGGACGGAAAGACGCCTTTTGGTCACCTCCCCGATGATCCTCACGGCCAGTCCCGGCCCCGGGAAGGGTTGACGCCACACCATGTCCTCCGGGATGCCTAACTCCACCCCCAGCGCCCGCACTTCGTCCTTGAACAGGTGTTTGAGCGGCTCGACGAGGGTTAGTTTCATCTTGTTCGGTAAACCACCCACGTTGTGATGGGACTTGATCACGCAACTGGGGCCGCCAAAGGCCGATCGAGATTCTATCACGTCGGGATACAGGGTACCCTGGCCCAAAAATTTCACCCCTCTTAACTTTCTCGCCTCTCCTTCAAAGACCTCAATGAACGTCCTTCCGATGATTTTTCTCTTCTTTTCCGGATCCTCCACTCCCTTCAAGCGCGAAAGAAAAAGGCTTCCTGCCCGCACGAACCTAAGATTCATCCGAAAGTGACGCTTATAGAGGTCTCGAACTTGTTCCGCTTCGCCCTGGCGCAGGAGGCCGTTGTCTACAAAAACACAGGTGAGTTGATCTCCAATGGCACGATGGATGAGGACGGCGGCCACGGATGAATCTACTCCGCCGCTTAAACCGAGAATGACCTTCTCCTTCCCCACCTGAGAACGGATTTCCTCAATCGCCTTCTCCGCGAAGGTCTTCATCGTCCAGTCCGGACGACACTGACAGATGCCAAAGAGAAAGTTGGCGATCATCTTCTTCCCTTCCGGGGTATGGGCGACTTCAGGATGGAATTGAAGGCCGTATATGCGCCTCCTTACATCCTCGGCCGCGGCCACGTCGGTGTTGGGCGTGGAGGCCGTCGCTTCGAAACCCGCGGGGAGCTCACTTATCGAATCACCGTGGCTCATCCAGCATACGGTCTTGGTTCCTACGCCTTCGAAGATACCGGCGCCTTTTTTAATATAGAGCTCAGCGAATCCGTATTCCCTTTTTTTCGCCGGCGACACCTTTCCGCCCAAGATATGGACCAAATATTGAAACCCATAGCAAATTCCGAGTATGGGTATGCCAAGCGAAAAGATGCCCTTGTCCACCTGGGGGCTCTGCTCCTCATAGATACTCGCGGGCCCGCCGGAGAGGATGATGCCTTCGGGCTTCCTGCTTTTTATCTGCTCGAGGGAAATGGAAGGGGGCTCGATTTCGCAATACACTCGATGCTCCCTTACCCGCCGGGCAATGAGCTGGTTGTACTGGGAACCGAAATCGATGATGAGGATCATGCCTTCAAACCTTTCATCAGGTCAATGAAGTAATCGAACAGGTAAGCCGCATCGTGCGGCCCCGGTGATGCCTCCGGGTGATACTGGACACTGAAGGCGCGAAGTCGGGGATAGGAAATCCCCTCGGAGGTACGGTCGTTTAAATTTTCATGCGTAGCCAAGACTTCCCCCGCTACGGAGCCAGGAATTACGACAAAGCCGTGATTCTGGGAAGTGATCTCAACTCGTCCGGAAAGATGATTCTTGACCGGCTGGTTGACCCCGTGGTGCCCGAATTTCAACTTTTCCGTCCTTCCCCCCATGGCCTGCCCCAAGATCTGATGGCCCAGGCAGATACCGAAGATGGGCACCTGGCCCAGAAGCCGGCGAGCCGTCTCAACCACATAGGGAAGGGCGGCGGGATCGCCCGGCCCGTTGGAAAGAAGGACTCCATCGGGTTGATGTGAGAGTATCTCTTCGGCCGAACTAAAGGCCGGAAATACCATGACTCCACATCCCCTCTCTTCTAGCATGCGCAAAATATTGAATTTGACGCCGCAGTCCAGGACGGCCACCCTCAGATGCTTCCCTTCCGGCCACCTTTTAAGGTCCGGGCAAGGGCGCCCGTTTAACCAGACGTAAGGAACCCGTGAGGTAACCTCCCGCACGAGGTCCCTTCCCACCAGGCCCGGGTAACGGGATAATTTCCTTGTGAGCGAATCGATCTGGAAATCTTCGGACGACACAATACCCCTCATGGCGCCGTAAATACGGATCCTCCTCGTTACCGCCCGGGTGTCAATACCCTCGATCCCGATTTTGCCCCATGCCTCGAGGAAATCCTTGAGCGTCCGCTTTGAACGCCAATTGCTCGGACGCCCATGATACTCTTTCACGATGAAGCCTTCCAGGTAAATCCCGGCCGACTCCATATCTTCGTCGTTCGTCCCATAGTTACCTATCATGGGATAGGTCATGACGACGATCTGGTCCTTGTACGAAGGGTCGGTAAGCACCTCCTGGTAACCGGTAAGGCCGGTATTAAAAACGACTTCCCCCACCGCCTCTCCCGACCCGGCGAAGGCCTGGCCCCACCAGACACTTCCATCCTCGAGAAGAAGCACCGCCTTTCTTCCCTTTCGCAAAACGGCCATAAAAATTACCTGCCCCACCTTAGTTCAAAGGCGGGAAATTATTTACATATCCCGCCTTTGTCCTTATTTCTCTACCATGAACTTAGCGCCACAATCAACTTATGAATAACATCTCCCAGAACTTGGGCAGGGTCCAAAGATCATCGGGAACTAAAGTCTCCAACTCATCGGCCCAAGTGCGAAGCTCATCCATCCTGCTCTTTACCTTCTCACACAGGAAGAATGCCCTCTTACGCTCGTCCTCAATGGAGGCAGCCTTACTTAGCCCCTCCATCATAGCCTGGTCCGTCTTTATGCATCTATCGACGAGGGAGCTTACCTTCGTAAGCAACTCCTCGAGGCCCGCCGCTTCCTTTTTCGTACCGAGGATTTCTCTAATTTTAAGAATCGCTTCTCCTATCCTCTGGACGTAATTCACCCCCGCGGGGATGACGTGACCCATGATGAGGTTGTGCATACATTTCACATCGATTTCCATATCCTTCACATACCGCTCGAGATGGATAAGATAGCGCGATTTCAACTCCACGGGCGAAAGGACGCCATAGCGGGAAAAGAGGTTTAGGGCCTTTTCCGTAATCAGCGCCTCCAAAGCCTCGGGGGTCGTTTTTGCATTGGGAAGGCCTCTTCTTTTTGCTTCTTTTGCCCATTCCTCACTGTAATTGTCGCCGTTGAAAAGGACCGGTTTTATCTCCCTGATTTCCTCTCGGAGCACATCGAACACGGCCTGGTTTATGTTCTTGGCCTTTTTGGCCTTAATTTTTTCCGCGAGCTCATCGAGGCTTTCGGCGACAATCGTGTTGATGACCGTGGTGGGGAAAGATATGGATTGTGACGACCCCACCGCCCGGAACTCAAACTTGTTCCCCGTAAAGGCAAAGGGAGAGGTTCGGTTTCTATCCGTGTTATCCCGGCTGAGGACGGGCAAGGTCGAGATGCCCAAATCGATAATGGCATTATCCGTCACCTTCGTTACCCGGCCTTTTTCGATATCCTCCAGTATCTTAGTAAGTTGTTCCCCCAAAAAGATGGAGATGATGGCAGGTGGTGCTTCGTTTGCGCCCAGGCGGTAATCGTTGCTGTAAGAGGCGACGGACGCCCTGAGAATATCCGCATGGCGATAAACGGCCCGAACGGTAGCTATGAGAAAGACGAGAAACTGGATGTTGTCCTGGGGTGTGGTGCCCGGATTCAGGAGATTATTTCCCCGATTGTCGGCCAGTGACCAGTTTAGGTGTTTTCCTGACCCGTTCACGCCGGCAAAGGGCTTCTCATGGAGCAAACAGGCGAGGCGGTGTTTCTTCGCCACCGATTTCATGGTATCCATGACGAGCTGGTTGTGGTCAACGGCGATATTCGCCTCCTCGAACAAGGGAGCGATTTCGAATTGACTCGGCGCAACTTCGTTATGCCTCGTCTTGGCCGGGATACCCAATTTGAAGAGCTCCTCTTCCACGTCGTGCATGAAAGAAGACACCCGCTCCTTGATACTGCCGAAATACTGATCCTCTAATTCCTGTCCCTTGGCCGGTGGGGCCCCTTGGACGGCCCGTCCGCAAAGAGCGAGATCCTCCCGCTGATAGTAGAAGGAGGCATCGATGAGAAAGTATTCTTGCTCCGGCCCCAAGGTAGAATAAACTCTTCTTACATCCTCCACCCCTAAAAGTTTCAGCATGTTGACGGCACTTCTACTCAAGGCCCGACAGGACCTAAGGAGGGGGGTCTTCTTGTCCAGGGCTTCCCCGTGGTAGGAGATGAAGACGGTAGGTATGCACAGGGTAGTAGAAATGCCGCTGCGACGAATGAAAGCGGGGGAAGCGATGTCCCAAGCGGTGTATCCCCGGGCTTCGAAGGTAGTCCGGATGCCGCCACTGGGAAAACTGGAGGCGTCAGGTTCTCCCTGAACGAGCTGCCGCCCGGAAAACCTCTCGATCACCTCTCCCGGGCCTAAAACCTCGATGAAGGCATCGTGTTTTTCCGCCGTCGCTCCCGTCATGGGCTGGAACCAGTGGGCAAAATGGGTTGCTCCCTTGCTGATGGCCCATTCCTTCATGGCGTGGGCAACCGTATTGGCCGTCTCTAAATCAAGGACGCCCTGCTCATTTATGGCTTCCAACACTTTCTTGTACGTTTCCTTGGGCAGCTTCTCCTTCATCACCTTGAGGCTGAAGGTGTCCTCCCCAAAATATTCGGACACGGGTACCGTCTTTTCCCTCAAGACCGTATAGTCTCTCTCCGAAGCAATGGAAAATCTTCTATCTTTCATAATTCCTCCTAATTGATCATTCCAAAGGATCGTTTTCCTTCATGGTCCATACGCCACAGGGGCATGCACCGGCGCAAAAGCCACAACCTATGCATTTTTCGCTATCTACCACATATTCGTAGCCGCCGCCATCCAAATCTCTCCTCGAGATTGCCCCTTGCGGACAAACGGTTTCGCATACGTGGCAGTCGCGGCACAACCCACAAGAAGCACACTGGGCAGCACAAGAATCCAAACCATCGAACCGGGCCAAGGAATCGTAATAGGCAAGTTTGACCCGAGATTTTTCGATGACTTTTTTTAATGGACCCCTGCTACGTTCCCTTCCTCTCAACCGGTTATCTATATCCTCGGCCACGATCCGCCCGGCCCCAATGGCCTCGGTGATGAGACCCAGACGCACAGAGTCTCCGATCGCGTAAATCTGTGGATCGCTGGTCAAGTAATGTTCATCCACTTCGAGGAATGGGCCGTTTTTCCTCATTTCCGCCGGCAGGAAAGAAAGATCAGGCACATCTCCCACGGCCATAACCACCATGTCCGCTGGTATCAACTCTCCGTCCGCCAATTGAACCCCTTCCTCCGTTATCGCCCTCGTCACCCGGGGCCACAGAAATCTTGCCCCTAACTTTTCTGCACCTTTCCTCTCTGCCCCAAAGGAGGCAGGTTCTTGAATGTCAATTAACGTGACACTCTGCGCCCCCAATCGGTAAGCCTCGCAAGCCACGTCACAACCCACATTCCCTGCCCCTATTACGACCACCTTCTTCCCTACCGACAGATCGTCACATTTGCTCAAACGCAAAAAATCGTAAGCCGTCATGGCCCTCTCACTACCTGGAACGGGAATCTTTCTGGGAGACGTGGCCCCCACAGCGATAACGATAAACTCGCTTTCCCTTTTCCACTGCTGAAGTAACCTCCTGTTCATGGGAGTCTTCAGATGTATTACCTTCACCTTGTTTAAAACCCTCTTGATTTCGTGCTCTAAAACTTCATCGGGTATCCTGCTTTTAGGTATAACTTCTCTTATTTTCCCCCCCGCCTCCATTTCCTTTTCATAAATTACCGGCTCATGACCCTTGAGCCACAGATGCCAAGCCACGGACAGTCCCGCCGGACCTCCCCCTAAGATCGCAATTTTCTTCCCGGAGGCCGGCGCCCGCTCCGGCTCTTCGGCATTGAGTGATGCCCGACCCAGGGCCGGCAAGTCTAAAACGGGCAAATTTTCGAGTGACCTTGTGCAGGCCTGTAAACATAAATTAGGGCACAGATAACCACAGACGGTAGCCGGCAGGGGGGTGTACTGGAGAGATAAATTTATCGCCTCCTCCCACTTACCCGAACGGATGAGAGACCACCTATCACGAACGGGGATACCCGTAGGACAGGCAGACTGGCAAGGAGGTAGATAATATTCATTCTCCCAGACGGGGATAAAGCGCCTCAGGTCTCCAGTGGCAATGATGTCGATAGACCCGCGTGGTATGGTAACAATATCTCCCAGCAAACCCCCGGGACCCAATTCCTGTTCCCACACTTCAGTTCGGAACCTTTCCATCGTCCTTAAGTGCTTTTCACCTTTTTCGTAAGGTTTGCGGGCGATTAAGAGCTTCCAATCCTTTTTGCTCGCCGTTAACTCTCCGTAAATATCGGATCTTCCGATGGCATTAAGGAAACTCTTCAGATTTTGTTTCAGCCATTGCCAATCTTCATTCGATAGTTCACAGAGACGAACATCTTCTTCGCTGTAACCCTCATGGGGCCCGCGAAAGAAAATGGTCCCCCCCACCATGCCCACGCATGGTCTATACCCCAAGACATTATCTTTTCTTACCGTGTCATATCCACAGATGACGGCAACCCCTCCCGCCATAAATTCGGCGAAGAAATCCCCTACGCTGCCCAGCACCCAAAGCTCAGGCGGGGAAAAACGCGGATTGTGCTTGGTCATGGTCATTCCCCTTGCTCCGATGTCGCCGGCCACATAAATTTTGCCCTGAGCCATGGCATTGCCCACCCCGTTGGCCGCATGACCGTGCACGATGATTTCCGCCCCGGCATTGAGCCAGCCCACATCGTCGGAGCAAGGTCCCATAACCTCTATTCTCGTATTGGGAAACCCCATGGATCCTACCCTTTGACCGACGGATCCCCAGACACGAATCAGCACCTCTTCCCGACCTGCTTTCCACAGGCGTCCGCCAATCCCGTGCTGGCCATAGGCATGCACCTCGATACAGCGATGCCCCTGCTCGACCGCCTTCTGGATCTCTTCTTCCAGAAGACGGGAGTCTACCCTGCGCCCTTCTCTCAAACCCTCAATAACTATCGTCGGTCGATACACCATTAAAAACCCCTACACCACGTATTTGATACTGAGCCGCTCGGCCGCATTCTTATCACCGATGCCTAAGGCATCTGACATCCCGATGGGAAGGGATGTTGATCTGCCCAGGGGAGCCACTATTTTCTTAAGCTCCGTATCGAAACTCAAAAATAGATCAACAATCCTTTCGGCTACCTTCTCCGGATCAAGACGGCGATATAGGCGAGGATCCTGGGAGGTTATTCCTTTCGGACAGAGACCTATGTTACATATATTACAACGATCGTTTTCCGCCCCCAGACAGCCACCAGCCGCCTGCATCACGTATTTACCCACCTGCACGGCACTTGCGCCGAGCATTATAAGGGCAGCAACATTGGCTGCCAGATTCCCGTTTTTGCCGACACCACCGGCGGCAATGATGGGTATCTCGTTCTGTTTACCTATCTTCACCAGGTTCAGATAGGCATCCCGCACGTTACTGGCAATGGGATGCCCCATGTGGTCGAGAGATACGTTGTAGGCCGCCCCCGTTCCTCCATCCTCTCCATCAATGGCCAGGGCAGAGGCATAGGGGTTACGTGCCAAGTTATTGAGAACGGCGAGGGCCGTGCTCGTGCCGGAGATTTTGGGATAAACGGGAACGCGGAAGCCCCAGGCCATGGACATGGATTGAATCATCTTCGCCACCGACTCTTCGATGGAATACTTGGTTTGATGCGTGGGAGGGCTGGGCAAACTCACCCCGGGAGGCACACCACGTATGGTAGCGATGAGTTTGTTTACCTTGTGCCACATGAGGAGACCGCCATCTCCGGGTTTGGCTCCCTGCCCATATTTAATCTCTATGGCACAGGGATCTTCTTTCATTTCCGGCAGCGCCCTTATAATCTCATCCCAACCGAAGTAACCACTGGCGATCTGAAGAATTACGTACCGGAGAAACCTCGACCGGAGCAGTCTGGGTGGGCATCCCCCCTCCCCAGTACTCACCCTCACCGGCATGCCTTTCTCCTCGTTGAGATAGGCAACCCCCATTTGAATGCCTTCCCACATGGTGGGAGAGAGGGCACCAAAAGACATCCCTCCGATGATAAGGGGATAAATTTCACGTACAGGAGGTATCCACTGTCGCCTTCCCCATTCCTCAGCGGGCGTAATGCGTCCAAGTAAGGTCCTGAGCTCAAACTCATGCCGGCCGGCATCCAGGGCTGGGTCGGTTAGCATGCTGATACGGATGAATTTGATTTCATCCAGTACACTCCTTACGTCATTTCTTCGTCCCCCTCGGCGTCTGGGGTTTCCCCCTTGATTTACGTGAAAACGCAGCTTGTCCACATCCTGGCTTCTCACCGGCTTGATAGCCCCGTTCGGACACACGAGTTCACACATGGCACAACCCACGCAGGCGCAAGCGGGGTCTGTTTTCTGGTCAATGCCGTGATAAACGGCAAAAACATGGGTCGGCTTTTCCGTTAGATTCAAGCTCACCTGAACGGTCCTCTTCCTGTGTACACCGAGCTCAATAGCCTGAACCGGGCACACTGCAGTACACCGACCGCACAGGGTACACTTTTCCTTCTCCCAGATAACACGCCAGGGCAGGTCATACTTGCTGAGCAGGGAGGGCGTCATCTTTCCCACTGGTTCCATACCACTACCTCGTCTCTTTTCGGAAAAACGGCTACCGTATCATACTTCATGGGTTGAAAATCATGCCCCTTGTTTCGTGCCGGTATGGCCGCATCCAAGCCACATATTTCCGAGGAAAAGGCAAATGTTCCTGCATATCCCCCTACGACACCAGGCCTCAATTTTTTACTGTCCTGAACCATAAAGACTGTTTTATCGGGCAGACAACCGATGACACAGTTGGGTCCGTCAATAATCAATGGGCGGCACACATGTTTCAATCCCCTCAATTCTTCTCTGCTGGGATGCCGATCAATTTCATCATCACGCAGTGGAGTTATGATGTGTTTGTAAGTCTTCAAATCCTTTTTCAGAAATTTGTATGTGAAATGGAGGATATGGGTAAATACCTCCGAATCCGATTGATATCCTGTATAGCCAGAAAAGTTCCTGGAGGTCAGGTATTCCCTGATAGGGACAAAGGCCGTATTTTCTCCGTTCGTCATGGTGGCAAAACCCTGAATAAAGAAGGGGTGGCATGCATAGATGTCGATTGCATAATTCGTGTTTTGCCGCCCCTGGGCCAAAATTACCCTTGCTTTTAGCTCTTCATTTGTATCAAGCCCCAAATATTCTGCCAGCGTTACGGGATCTCCTATTTCCTTGATCATTACCACGTCCGGCCAGAAGCTGAAAATTTGCATGGAACCATCTTTTTCTCCCTGCTTCCTCAAGGCAAGCTGCACCATCATAAGGCGAAACTCACGTTCTTCATGGCCTAAAGACATCCACGCGGGAGGGTAGTCATATATGCGAATGAGGTAATTATCCCTTTTCGGCGTACCGTCGGGTGGCTCACCCTTTGGCCGGATAGAAATTCGATACTTAATGGTGAAATCCATATCCAGCATAAAATGATCCAGCTCTTTGATTCCCTCCTGGGTAAATATACCGGAAAGAATGGGAGAACCTTTGAACTTCTCGAAGCTCCCGCCCAAATCGGTGAGAAACAATCCCAAACCCGAACCGTCATGCCCTTCCTTCATGGCATTTAAGGCCCTGATGGCCACCATGGGAGAAAGAGGCTCCTTACTTGTTATGGCAAATAAACGACACATTTTTATTCTCCTCATTTGCGCCTTGTGCCTGGCGCGTTTACACTAAGCGATTTCTGTGCCAGAGCAGGAAAAGCAAATTCTATCCTGATGGTAGGAGGTCAGGCAGGCATCTGGCAGGCTTTTATGGTACATAAATGTACCATTATGGCCCCTGCGAAAGACAATTTTGTATTATGTTGAGAGGGACCTCTTGCGGCGAAATCTCTCAACATCTATGCCCAGCTTTTTAATTTTGTATTGAATGATCCTTTTTGTCAGCCCTAATGACCTGGCCGCCATGCTTTGGTTTCCGTTGAATTCTTTCAAGGCATCGATAATGAGAGCTTTCTCCTGGGCTTCTATTATGGCCTGAAACCGACCAGATTCTCTTTCGCTTCCTTCTCTCGTTTTCACCTGTAAAGACGGCGGCAGATGTACCATTTCAATGGTGTCACCCTCGGCCAGCAAAACTGCCCTTTCGATACAATTTTCCAGTTCCCGAACATTGCCAGGCCAGGAATGGTTCATAAAAATGTCGATTACGGCTGGAGATATGCGCCTTATGTTCTTCCCTACCTCTTTCGCGTACTTAAGAACGAAATGGTCGGCCAGCATGATTATGTCGTTTCCTCGTTCCCGCAGTGGAGGGAGGTATATAGGGAAGACGCTCAACCTGTAGTATAGATCCTTTCTGAACGACCCATTTTCAACACAGACCTCGAGACTGCGATTTGTAGCGGCTATGACCCTCGCATCGGTTTTAACGGTTCTCGATGATCCCAGTGGTTGAAAAACCTTTTCCTGAAGCACACGAAGGAGCTTTGCCTGTGCGGCCGGAGATAATTCGGCAACTTCATCGAGAAAGATGGTGCCTCCCGTTGCCTCCTCGAACTTACCTCGATGAGACCTCAAAGCCCCCGTAAAGGCCCCCTTATCATAACCAAACAATTCGCTCTCAATTAAAGTATCAGGTATCGCGGCACAGTTGACCATCACAAGCGGCCCGTTTGCCCGATTGCTGTTTTTATGTATCGCCCTGGCCACCAACTCTTTGCCCGTCCCCGTTTCACCGTAGATGAGAACGGTCGCATTTGAAAGAGCCACGCTATCTATGAGGCGATACACGTCCTGCATGGCTTTCGATTGCCCTATTATTTCGGAAGAGGGTGACTTTTCGTTACTTAACATAAATCTGAGTCGCCTGTTTTCCTCCTCCACCGAGAGAATGTAAACTGCCTTGGCAATCAATTCTGCTATGGAAGAAAGCAGGGCAAGTTCCCCATCCAGATTCGATACAATTTTGTTCCATTTATCAGCGGAGAGAATGCCAACGACACGGCGATCGTAAATTATGGGGACACAAAGAAACGAGAGTTCATTTATATTCAGGGAACGACGGGCACCTGTCCGATCAAGGAATAAGGGATCTTTCCCTAAAATAGGGATGGCAACGGGTTTTCCGGTCTGGGCTACCATACCCGTAATGCCTTCTCCCAATCGGTAACTGACCTGCATACCATCAAGCTCAATACCATGGGCTACTTCGAGCCACACTTCTCCGTTTTGATGATTCATGAGAGAGATCATTCCCCTTTGCATTCCCAGGCGCCGGCTCATTTCCGCCAAGATCTGCTCCAGCTGATCCCTTATTTCCATGGGTTGCGAGAGTATTCGGGCAATGGCATGGAGGGCAGCAAGCTCTTCATAGGTGTGGATGCTCATAACAACACCTTCCTCATATTTACTTTTTTATATAGCACAAAAATGGACCCTTTTTAGCAAAAATGTTTTTTTAACAATTTTGTTGCTTAATCGGAGACTGGTATAAAAATTGCGTCCATAGTTTAGAGAAATAGATTTCTAAGGGGTAAAGCTTATGGGTCCATTCTCTCGCGTAAGTACCGGTTTAAAAGGACTGGACGATATTATTGGATTTCTCTTTAGGGGCGATAACGTGGTTTTTCAGGTAGATACCGTTTCCGACTATCAAGAGTTTGTCCTTCCCTTCGTTTCTACAGCCTTAGGTAATGGGGAACGGGTTGTCTACATGCGTTTCGCATCACATCCACCTCTGCTCGACGAAACAGACAAGATAAAAGTATACAAGCTCGAATCCCATCTGGGATTCGAATCTTTTTCCTCCCAGGTCCACAACATAGCTCGACAGGAGGGAAGGGATGTATTTTATGTTTTTGATTGCCTTTCCCACCTGCTACAGGCCTGGGCAACGGACCTCATGATTGGGAATTTTTTCCTTATTACCTGCCCCTACCTGTTCGAGCTAAATACGGTAGCCTATTTTTCTCTGCTCCGGGGGCGACATTCCTTCAAGACGGTAGCCAGAATCAGGGATACTACCCAGGTTCTTCTGGATGTATATAATTCAGATGGGCGTTTTTGCGTCCAGCCTATTAAGGCTTACAAGAGATACTCCCCCACCATGTTTCTTCCCCATATTCAGGAAGGGGATCAGTTCATCCCCATAACGAGTTCGGTGGATGCCACCAACCTGTTTGCCCGCCTGAGCGATGCGAGCGTCACTAGTGCGGAGCGTCATCTGGACTACTGGGATCGAATATTTATCGAGGCAGAAGAGCTGCTTAATGACCTAAATCCACGGGCAGAAAAAAGAAAAAGAGAGCTTACCGACCTTCTTACCTCAATCCTGATAGGTCGGGATAAGAAAATGATGTCGCTGGCCCGTCGTTACTTCAAGCTGGAAGACCTCATAGAAATAAAGAGAAGGCTCATTGGCACGGGATTCATAGGAGGAAAATCGGTGGGCATGCTCCTGGCCAGAAATATCCTCCAGGCCGACAAGTCAAATAAATGGGATGAGATTCTGGAAAAGCACGATTCATTCTACGTAGGTTCCGATGTGTATTACGCCTATATAGTAGAAAATGGCTGGTGGCGACTTCTCATGGCCCAGAAAACTAAGGAAGGGTACTTCACCGTGGCGCAGGAATTGAGGGAAAAAATGCTCCACGGTAAATTCCCCATTGAAATTAAAGAACAATTCCAAATCATGCTTGAATACTTTGGCCAGTCTCCCATAATCGTACGATCCAGCAGTCTCCTGGAAGATGCTTACGGAAACGCCTTTGCCGGCAAATACGATAGTTTCTTCTGTGCCAACCAGGGCACACCGGAAGAAAGATACGAAAATTTCGAAGATGCCGTGCGTAGGGTATACGCCAGCACCATGAACGAAGATGCCCTTACTTATCGCCTGCAAAGGGGCCTTGATACAAAAGACGAACAAATGGCCCTCCTTGTTCAACGCGTGTCAGGCTCGTACAAGAAGCACTACTTCTTCCCCGACGTGGCAGGAGTGGGGCTTTCGTACAACCCCTTTGTCTGGCAGAAGGGTATGGACCCGAAGGCCGGAATGGTTCGCCTGGTAATGGGACTGGGTACCAGGGCGGTAAACAGGGTGGAAAACGACTATCCCAGAATAGTGGCCCTTGACAGACCAATGGTGAAGGCTCACGCCAATATGAATGATTCCCGGCGATTCTCCCAACATGAAGTGGACCTTTTAAACCTCGAAGCGAACCAACTCCAGTCTTTACCCCTGTCTCATGTCACGGCGAACTTCAAAAGTTCTCTTATGAATTTACTCGGCGTGAGAGACACGGAAGCGGAAGAGCAGTTAAGGGCCATGGGCGAACAAGTTCATCCATCCTGGATTCTGACTTTCGACGAATTTCTGAAGATAACAAAATTTCCAGAAATAATGCACAATCTCATGAAGTCACTCGAAAAGGTCTATAATCATCCGGTGGACGTAGAATTTACAGGAAACTTTAATCAGGAAGGGGGATTTCAGATAAATCTCCTCCAGTGCCGGCCTTTCCAATCTAAAGGCGATAGCCTCAAAGTCACAATTCCCAACAACGTAAAGGACGAAAAAGTGCTTATAAAGCAGAAAGGCAACTTTATGGGTGGAAGCGTCAGTATGTCCATTCATCGAATAATTTACATAAGTCCTTCCCATTATGCCGCCCTTAATCTGTCTGAAAAATACAATGTCGCCCGTATCATCGGACGCCTGAATAAGATGACCGGTCCTCGAGAAAACCAACCCACGCTAATTTTGGGTCCGGGTCGTTGGGGCACTTCCACGCCGGCCATGGGCATTCCCGTCACTTTTTCAGAAATAAGCAATTTCGCGGCAATAGGAGAAATTGCCTACCAGGAAGGCAGCCTCATTCCCGATCTGTCCTTTGGCACCCATTTCTTTCAAGACCTGGTGGAAATGGACATCTTTTACATTGCCGTTTATCCTGACCAAGATGGCGTATTCTTCAACCAGCCCTGGTTCGAGAAAAAACGCAATATACTTGCCGAGCTTTCTCCAAAAGATGCGGATTACGCCCACATTGTGCGCGTTTTTGATGTAAAGAGAGAAAACGTGAAACTGATCGCCGACCTTATCACGCAAAATCTCTTATGCTTTATTCCACCAGATGCCACATGAAAGGAGGCCTTAATATGCCCGATAAATTCTACATTCCCCATCTTCCCGAGAAAGAATGGATAAAAGGTTTTAAAGGCCGTGTTGTCCACGGTGAAAATATAACGGTTGTCTTCTGGGAAGTAGAGGCCGGCGCGGTCCTGCCGACTCATTCTCACCCTCATGAACAACTAACGATTGTCTTGAAAGGAAGCCTCATTATAAAACTAAACGGTGAAGAACTTGCCCTGTCTGACCTGGAAGGACTCGTAATTCCGTCTAATACGCCTCACGGTGGAGCAGCAACCGTTCAAACCCAGGTAATCGACGTGTTTTCCCCTCTTCGGGAGGATTACAAATGAAGAGGGGCTCCTTTTTTGAGGAGCCCCAGCCGGAAAGTTACCTTAAACGACTCCATAAGCCAGCATAGCGCGGGCGACCTTTAAGAATCCCGCTATGTTGGCACCCGTTACGTAATCGCCTTTGCGTCCGTATGCCTCGGCCGTCTCAATGCAGGCCTTGTGGATGCTTTTCATGATTATTAACAGCCGGTTGTCAACCTCTTCCCTGGTCCAGGAGAGTTTGAGGCTGTTCTGGCTCATCTCCAGACCGGAGGTGGCAACTCCACCGGCATTGGCCGCCTTTCCCGGGCCAAAGAGGACGTTATTGTCCTGGAAAATCTTTACAGCCCCGGGTGTCGATGGCATATTCGCCCCTTCCGCTACACAGATGCAACCGTTTTTCACCAGGGCCGCGGCATGACTTTCGTCTATTTCGTTCTGGGTGGCGCAGGGCAGTGCGATATCGACCTTGATACCCTCATCCCTTATTACATCCCATACACTCTTTCCGTCGTAACAGGCCGTCTTGAATTTATCCGCATATTCTTTGATCCGCCCGCGGCGCACGTTCTTCAGTTCCATGATAAACTTCCACTTGTTTTGATCGATGCCCTCCTCATCTATAATTGTCGAGGTGGAATCGCAGAGGGAGATAACCTTGCCGCCCAGTTGATTCACCTTCTCTACGGCATACTGGGCAACGTTCCCGGCCCCGCTTACGGCCACAATCTTGCCTTTAAAGTCGAGGCCACGGGTAGCCAGCATTTCGGAGGCAAAATACACGCAGCCATAACCTGTTGCCTCAGGGCGAATAAGGCTTCCACCATATTCGAGCCCCTTACCCGTGAGCACACCCGTATGATCGTTTTTAATCTTTTTATAGTAGCCGTACATGAAACCTATTTCTCGTGCCCCGACTCCTATATCGCCGGCAGGCACATCCGTCTCCGGACCGATGTGCCGGAAAAGCTCTCGCATGAAGGCTTGACAAAACCTCATAACCTCTGCGTCAGACTTTCCCTTGGGATCAAAATCCGATCCACCTTTCGCCCCCCCCATGGGCAGCGTGGTGAGGGAGTTTTTGAAAATCTGTTCAAATCCGAGGAATTTTATAATGCTCAGGTTAACAGATGGGTGAAATCTCAGCCCCCCCTTGAAAGGACCGATGGCATTGTTGAACTGAACCCGATAGCCTCGGTTCACCTGAACGTTTCCCTGATCATCCACCCAGGGCACGCGGAAGATTATCATCCTCTCCGGCTCAACGATGCGCTCGTAAATATTGGCCTTAACGAATTCGGGGTGGCGGTCCACCGTCGGCTCCAGTGATTCCATGACTTCCGTCACGGCCTGGTGAAATTCCGGCTGGTCCGGGTCTCGCTGTTTTACCTTCGCTATAACATCCTTAATTACTGACATTGCACAACCTCCTTGCTTTTTGTTTTTTTATACTCTTGGCGGAAATCCTCAAATGGCCTCAACTCCCCGTATTCCATAACGGTACTCATGGCCCGGTTTTCCACTTCAATCCCCGCTTCTCTCACCCGTGCCACCGGATTTAATCCACCGGCGAGGACAACACCCACCTTGTTTAAATCTACCGGTACTTCACATACTGATTCTCCTGGCTTGCCAATTTTCAGTACCCCATCGAAGCCTATTTCGCGGAGTCGTGAGATAACTTCGTCGGCCGCCAATCGGCATACGGCCGGTATCTCCCTGAAATTGGCCAGTACCGTCCCCTCGCCTTTGCTTACCGCTTCACCCACCGTGGTCATGTTTCCCCTTATGAAAACTTCGGAAGGGTCAAGGGAGGAGCCGCTGTAATGAATAAGTTCCGTAAACCTCAAAGGTACCCCCCTCCTCATCTGAAGGATACCCCCAAATTTGGAATCCATGGGTATCCCTTGTTTCAGTAAGACACCATTTACCACGATGCTACAGACGGTAGCCACCCCCATCATGCCCGGGGGCACGGAAACCTCACCCAATCTTTCCCCTTCCCCCGCCACCGCGAGAAGCGAGCTTACGGCCAGGCCGCTCGAAAAGACCTCCCCCATGAGCTTCAGGGCTTTAGGAAAATCGGACACCCGCATAAACGATACGTTGATGGGGATAAGACCTGCCCTCTTTGCCGGATCAAAGGTCGTCCGATAGGCCAGGGATTCAATCCGGGAAATAGAAAGCCCCACCTTATCCTTTACCCGGGCATGGCTGAGTTCCGTCATCCCATGATCCGTAATCATCCGACCGTCATGTCTATCCACGAGTTTGGTGAGCCCCTGCAAGTCCATGAATTTAAGGTAGTAACGAACCGACCTTTCACTTACTGCTACCCCCAGATCTCTCATGCGCCGCGCAATGATGCGCGAACCCACAGGTTCGCTTGACTCGCTTAGCACCTTCAAGATGAGCAAAGTCTTTTTCTCTATTTCTTCCGGATTTAATATCCCGTTCATACGCATCGGCGATCGGCAATCGTTTGCCGATAGCATTACGCTTCCGATACAAAATTGTCAATAATTATTTATGCTGTCCCCATGAGAGAATTCGCCTCCCGAGGGGCAATAGTGTGCACATTATTGTTCCATTTTAGTTTGGAAGCACATTATTGTCCCCTTCCTTGAGGGCTTTACTTTTCTCGACCTCCGGCAATAGCCTTTAATATCAAGCACATATCTTTTTTTACTTCCCTGGCACACGATTTGTTTATCCTGCTTACAGCAATCAAGAAAGGGAGGTTACACCATGAATTCTGGAGATACCGCTTGGATCCTAATTTCCACCGCTCTCGTTTTCACCATGACCATTCCAGGTCTGGCTTTCTTCTACGGAGGGCTCGTAAGAAGGAAGAATGTACTATCCATATTTATGCAGTGCTTTACCATCGTGGCGATTATTGCCATTCAGTGGGTAATTTACGGCTACTCCCTCGCCTTTGGCCCCGATTGGGGTCTAGGGATATTGGGAAACCTTGATTGGTTAGGCCTGAAAAATGTGGGCGGAAAACCTCTTGCCGATTATTCCGGTACCATCCCTCACACCTTGTTCATGCTCTTTCAATGCATGTTCGCCATTATTACCCCCGCGCTCATGATCGGGGCCTTTGCAGAAAGGATGAAGTTTTCCGCCTTCATTCCCTTCATAATCCTTTGGTCTACTCTCGTTTACGATCCCCTGGCGCACTGGGTCTGGGGAGCGGGTGGTTGGATGAAATCGTTGGGGGGCCTTGATTTCGCAGGTGGCATTGTTGTCCATGCGAGTTCCGGCGTCTCCGCCCTCGTCATCTGTCTTCTGTTGGGGAAGAGAACGGGCTATCTAAAAGAACCTTTTCGCCCTCACAACCTGCCTTATACCGTCTTAGGTGGGAGTCTACTGTGGGTCGGGTGGTTCGGATTCAATGCCGGCTCTGCCCTCGGAGCCAATGAAATAGCCACCCATGCCTTCATAACCACGGTAATTGCGCCTTCCGCCGCGGGCCTTACCTGGGCCATCATCGAATGGTATAAAAATGGGAAACCTACCATCTTAGGTACCGTCACGGGGGCACTGGCCGGGCTCGTAGCCATAACACCAGCCTGTGGCTTCGTAAACATTATGAATTCCATCATCATTGGTATCACTGCCAGCGCCATTTGCTACCTTTTTGTCATCAAAATCAAAAACGGACTGGGTTACGATGATTCCCTCGACGCCTTCGGGATTCACGGAGTGGCGGGTATCTGGGGCACCATTGCCACCGGCTTGTTTGCGGAAAAAGCCGTGAATACGGCCGGCGCTGATGGTCTCTTCTTTGGGGGAGCACAGCTCATTCCTCAACTAATCATGGCGCTGGTTGCACCCATTTATGCCGCTTTAGTTACGTTTCTCATCTATAAAATCGTGGATGCCGTTTTGGGGCTAAGGGTCAAGGAAAAGGACGAAACCATTGGGCTCGACCTTACTCAACAGGGAGAAGCCGCCTACACCGTAATCGAATGAAGGAGGTGAAAAAGTGAAATATATAATTGCCATCATTCAACCGCACAAACTTTCGGATGTCATGGGTGCCCTGGAACGGGCAAACATCCCTCTTCTCACCGTCTCGAGTGTCTTAGGAAGGGGGAGGCAAAAAGGTATCACCCAGACTTATCGCGGCACAAGGGAAATAGGTAGCCTTCTGCAAAAGGTGAAGCTGGAAATTGCCGTAAATGAAGACTTTGTCGGCCCCGCCATCGAAGCCATTACCTCCAGCGCCAGGACAGGTGAGATAGGGGATGGCAAGATATTCGTCTTGGACCTAAAAGAGGTCATGAGGATCAGAACGGGGGAGATGGGAAGCGAAGCCATTGGATAGGGTGGAGGTATCGGCAGTGGAAGGCGAAAGAGAGGACCTTCTCAAAAAAACGGTGGCCGAGATCGAAAAGCACATAATCGAATCCGCCCTGCGCCGGACTAACGGAAACGGCAAAGAGGCCGCCAAGCAATTAGGCACAACCCACCGCATCCTCATGTATCGCATTCGAAAGTACGGAATCGACCTCGCCTCCTTTCGTTCGTTAGCAGAGAAAAAACCGGCCCCGATGAGGAGACATGAATCATGAGGGTCCACTTCTTTCAGCATGACCCGGTTGACGCTCCTGGTTTTATTGAGGAGTGGTTTGCCTCCCGGGGATACGATGTTACCTGGAGCCGGTTCTACGATTCTTTATGCCTGCCTCCATGGAATGACATCGACGTGCTTATCGTACTGGGCGGCCCGATGAGTGCCAATGATGAAATGACCTTCCCCTGGCTTACAAAAGAAAAATCCTTTATCCGCGAGGCGGCCCGGGGCGGGAAAACAATCCTGGGCATCTGCCTGGGTGCCCAGCTTATCGCCAGTGCCCTGGGGGCAAAGGTTTACAAAAGCCCGGCCAAGGAAATCGGCTGGTTCACCTTAAAGGGCGTCCCGGTGGAAGATAAAGGCGCCTTTTCCTTCCCCTCTTCCTTTTACGCCTTTCAGTGGCATGAGGAGACCTTTGACCTCCCCCAGGGAGCGATTCTTTTGGCAACAAATCACGCCTGCAAGAACCAGGCATTTCAGTGGGGCCGGCATGTAATAGGCCTTCAATTCCACCTCGAGGTTCGTCCTCAAGACGTCAAGGTGATGACCGACTACTGTTTATCAGAACTCACCCCCTCCCTCTACATACAATCGCTAGAAGAGATCCTCTCGGTCCCGGCAGCAACATACAAAAGAGCTCATCTAATCATGGAGAAGCTTCTCTCTTATCTAACAAAAACGTGTCCCGGAAAAAGGCCCACGCAAAAGACAAGGGCCAGCCCTTAAAACGATTCAACTCCCAAAACCATTGATTAAAAAACAAAAAGAGAGGTGTAAAGATGCGCGTCCGAAGAGTATCGTTTGTTTTAGTCGTGATATCACTTTGTTACGTAGTTTTCGCCTGGCCGAATGCCAGTTTTGGCGAAGATAAACCAACCGGCCAGTTTTCTTTAACGGCGGCGAATCAGTACGTATGGCGCGGTTACGAATTAAGCAGAAATAGCGTGGTGTTCCAACCTTCGGTTTCTGTGGGATATAAGGGGTTTTCCGCCTCCATATGGGGAAACCTCGATTCGAAGCCCTACGCCCCCGGACCGTCTATGAATGACAGCGCCGAATGGAACGAAACGGATTTAACCTTTACCTATACGAAAAATTTTAAACTCGCCAACTTAAGTGGGGGCTATATATACTACAACCTGGCCCCTCTAAGACGGGATCTGCCCGACCGTCCGGATGCCCAAGAATTCTTTATCTCCCTTTCCTTAAATACCCTGTTTGCACCGACCCTAACGGTATATAGGGAAGTATCCCACTACAAGAACTGGTATGTCCTGCTTGGTCTTTCCCACGAGTTGGCCCTAAGTAAAGTCTTTGCCCTGAAAATTTCTGGTTCTGTCAGTTACCTGATTTCCACCGATGAGGCATTCTACCCCGAATTTGACGACAATGCCCTGCCCACAACTAAAAAATTCAAACATTTCCATGATGGAACCTTCACCGTAAGCCTCCCGGTAAAACTCGGCCCCATGTTTACCCTTACGCCGGCTATGACCTGTATATTCCCCCTATCCCGGGATGCAAAAAATGAAATGAAGGGCTTCGCTTTGAAAGGTTGCCCAAATCCCTCCGATCGAGAGAATACCTTTCTGGTCGGTTCTTTAACTTTTGGTTTCTCTTTCTGAGTCCATCCGGGGTGAGTGGTTTTGTCCTCTCACCCCTAAGATTCACTCGTACATCTCTGTGAGGACGGCCTCTATCATTTTCTCCGAGGGCGTGGTAGGGTCGGTGGCCATGTTCACCGCATCCCGGGAGGTAAAGAAGGCAATCTTTTTGAGATCCGATTTTGGTATGCCCAGGGCCTTCAAACTCAACTTCACCTCCAACTCCTCGTAGAGCCTGGTCAAGGCTGTGACCAAATCATCGGACCTATTCAGGAGAAAGGCCAAGTCCCGGAATTGCTCCCGGCACTTGTCCTGATTTATCTTGACGAACGCCATAAGACCGAACATGGCCGCCCGTCCGTGGGGCAAATGATAGTGAGCACCCAGCGTATGGGTAATGGCATGCCCTACGCCTAAACCCTTCAGAAAGGCTAGCCCCCCACACATGGCTGCCATGCACATATCCGTTCTGGCCTCGATGTCACTTCCGTTCCGATAGGCCCTGACAAGGCTGCGTCCAATGAGTTTCACCCCGTAGACGGCCATGGTTTCGTAATAGGGGTGATAGGGTGTGGCAAGCGACACGTATCCCTCAATGCAATGGGCCAAGGCATCCATACCCGATTCCACCGTGAGGGTGGGAGGCATGGTACTTGTGATGAGGGGATCAATCACGGCCAGTTTCGGTATGAAATGATTGCTCATGAGAATGAACTTCAGGTCCCTCTCTTTGTCGGTAAGGACGGCGCAGGGATTCACCTCGCTACCCGTACCGGACGTGGTGGGGATGAGTACCGTGGGGGGAAAGATGGGTTTTATCTTTCCGCTGCCTCCGACGATGCCCTCGTATTCCCGCAGGTCCCCACCGTGACTCACCCGCAGGCCCACCGTTTTGGCCGTATCGAGGGAACTCCCACCTCCGAAGCCGACGATGCCATCGCAGCCTGTCTCCTTATAAATTTCTCCCGCCTTGTCGATGAGGTCCGTGGGGGGATCGGGTGCTACGTCCGAGAAAACCACCACTTCTATCCCGCTTTTTTCAAGCACATCCCTTACGGCCTGGACCCGTCCACTCTGGGCAAGGAAGGGGTCCGTGATGAGAAAGACCCTTTTAACCCGGAGTCCTTTTACCCGGCCGCCCAGATTCCTAAGCACCCCAGCACCGAACATGATCTCGGGCCAGGGTGGTATCCTGATCTCCCAGACCTTCTCCAGCTCCCGATAAGACGAGAGCTTCTGCCAGAAGGCCTTTACATCCTCCTCGGGCACATCGAATACCGAGTCCGTAGGGGCAAGTGCTTCTTCCCGGACAAAAGTAGGAAGAGAGGGGTCTATCTTCGAAAACTCTGCCTTTTCGTTAAAGGAAAGCTGGTCTCTTAACGTTTCTTTCCCTATTTCCATGACGTCATCGGGAGAAAGGGCGAGGTCGAAGCGGGCATTTAGAAGCTCGGCAAAATAGGAATATATGGATTCCCTGCCCCCGGGCAGGGCATTCAAGCAGTATCCCATGGCATCACACGTAGCCGACCGTATCTGGGCGCCCAGGGAATTCTCCACCTGCCGCTCTTTGCTTTTCGGGATGCGATACGTAAGCCCGGCTGTGTGATCGGCCCCCATAGGGCTCGTAAAATATGTAAGGCCCGTCCCCTTGACCGCGCGAGGATCATGAGCCGGTAGGGCTTGCCCCTTATAGGCGGGCACGCGTTCTATCCCCAAAAAGCGAGCCGTGGCCACGACACCGTTTCCCAGGGCTTCCCCTAAAGGCGTGGCCTGCTCGATCTCCGAAAGTAATCTGACGGCCCCCTCCCCATCACCCCACGACATGAGACCCTTTTCCGCGGCCAGGCCCAAAGCACTGCCCGTATCGATGGCATCGAGGCCCAAATCGTCACAGATGAACTTCAGCCGGGCGATGGTATCGTTGTCGAGGATACCGAGATTCGTTCCCAAGAGGGCAATGGTTTCGTATTCGTAAGCGGCACAGATTTTTTCTCCCTTCTCATCGGGGTAGATGATGGAGCACTGAACCACACAACCGGGCATGCAGCCGTGCATCTTGCCTCCCCGCTCAAAGAGGATTTTTTGAATGGTGTGGCCACTTACGGCAGTGTAGTAGGTAGGCCGGCCGGCACGGTAGTTTTTCGTGGGCAAGGTCCCTTGACTGGCAGAATTGTTGATCGCAAAGGGGGTACCAAAACGGGAAAACAGGCTACAACTTACGTCATGCTTGAATATTTCGATCCATTTCTGGACACAGGCGCGGAACCTATCGGGATGGGCGATGGGTACCTGATCTGCCCCTTGGGGATCGAGGACGATAGCCTTGAGACCTTTGGCTCCCATTACGGCCCCTAACCCTCCCCGGGCCGCATTTCTCGATGGATCCCCGAAGATATCCGTAATCGAGATCGACGCCCCCCGATATCCTCTCTCCCCCGCTATGCCGGTGCAGATAACGGCTACCCTTTTCCCAAACCGATTCTGAATTAGAGAAACCGTATCGTAAGTCTTTTTCCCCCATAAATCCCGGGCATCGAAAAATTCCACCCGGTCCTTACCTAAGTAAATGCCCACCGGTGCGTCACTCTTACCCTGGCAAACAATGGCCCGCAGACCCAACCTGTCCATGATCTGACCGGCGGGCCCACCTGAATTGGACTCCTTGATGCCGCACGTTAAAGGGCTTTTGGCCCCAATGGATAGGCGCCCGAGTTGCGGCGCCCTTGTCCCGGCCAATGGCCCGCAGGCGACGATCAAAGGGTTTTCGGGGGCCAAGGGATCCACCTGCGGCGACACCTTTTCCGTCATAATCTTGGCAATCAGGGCGCTCCCCCCCATGAGACGCCGCTCAGCAGGCAGCTCCTCCAGAGAAAAACTCTTTCCATCCAAATTCACCCAAAGAATCTTCATTTTCCACTCCTTTTTTCCCTTATGGATGCATTCCGTCCCAGCATTTGAGGCACAACTCATCCCTCCCCTTACCCAGGGCACGAACGAATGCCTCTATGCTGTTGTATTTCACTGAATCAGCCTCTATCTGCTCTGCTATCCACCTCTCCAGGCTACGCAATTCATCCATAGTTTCCACATTGCCCTCGGTTATGAAACGCCTCGCGATGAGCTCTTCCTTTGACCGGGTGGATACACCAAAATCACAAGCGTAAAGGAGGGGTGGGCAGGCAATGCGCACGTGCACCTCCCGGGCACCTGCCTTCTTTAATTCCCTCACCTTGTCCCTTATCTGTGTACCCCGAACGATGGAATCGTCACATATGACTATCCTCTTATCCTGGACGGCATACGTGAGAACGGATAGTTTTCTCTTCGCCATCTTTTCCCGGGCCGCCTGATTCACCTGGGTATAGCTCCTATCCGCATAGCGGTTGTAGAGAAATACTTCTTGGTAAGGCAAGCAGGAGCGGGCATGATAACCCAGCGCATGACCGATGCCCGACATCGGTACCGGGGCCACGATATCCGCCTCCACGTCGTTTTCATTTATGTCCCTCTCCGCCAGGCTTACCCCCAGGCGATGACGGGCCTCTTGCACGTAAAGACCTTCCATGATGGAATCGATGCTCGCCGTGTAGGCCCATTCAAAGGCACAGAAGGCACGGCGGGGAGAGGGTAGCTCCTTTAGCGTACGAAAACCGTCTTCGTTTATAAACACTATCTCGCCCGGTTTTACATCCCTTAACACTTCCATTCCCATATTCTGAAGGGCGCGTGATTCCGAGCTTGCAGCATATCTTTCCCCATCTGTTCCCAAAATGAGGGGCCTGAATCCATACACATCGCGGGTTGCATAGACCCCCTCGCGGGTAAGAATGACGAGGGAATAAGCCCCTCTCACCAATTCTGCCAGGCGGGAAATGCCGGAGACGACGTCATCACAAGCCATGATGATCTTTCCTAAGATCTCCGTATGATATTCCCGATAAAACGCATCCCCTCTCGCTTTCATCTGTTCGATAATTTCGGAGGCATTGATTACGTTGCCGCTAAAGGCGAGAGCAACCTCCCCCATGCGGGACGTCCAGGTCATGGGTTGCCTCTCCCAGAGGCTTACATGCCCGATCCCCCAACGGCCGCCGTCGAGGTAATTGAGATCGCTCTCCGTAAAGGCATTTGCTACGCGGCCGTGATGGGTAACCTGTTTGATGCCTTCACTATAGACGGCAATGCCGCAGAATTGCTGTCCCCGATGCTGGAGAAAATCGAGGGCATTGTAGAGGTCGTAAACACAGGACTCTCGCGAGTAAATCCCGAATACCCCGCAGTTATCGTATATTTCGCTCATTCTTTCTCACCTGACCGAAACCTGCTCACCTATTTCTTGATGATACTGCTGAAGGGATTTCGCCCGGCCGTGGCCCTGACGAAAGGCCTCGATCCCCTTTACCGCCGCATGGGCCGCCGCAATGGTCGTGATGTAAGGAATCTTGTACTTGATAGCCGCTTTTCTTATGTAAGAATCATCGTATTGGCTGAGCCTCCCGCTCGGCGTATTCACGATGAGTTGGATTTCCCCGTTTTTGATGGCATCGACGATATTGGGCCTTCCTTCGTGCATCTTCAAAATTATCTCCACTGGTATCCCCTGGGCAGAAAGAAGCTTTCCCGTGCCCGCCGTCGCCTTGATCGTGAAGCCCAGCTCATGGAATCTTCTTGCCACTTCCATCACACCGTTCTTATCTCTGTCACTCACCGTAATCAAAACCACCCCCTCCGTCGGCAGCACTTGTTGCGCCGCCTCCTCAGCCTTATAGAAGGCCAACCCAAAACTGGGGGCCAGACCTAAAACTTCGCCCGTCGACCTCATTTCCGGCCCCAATACGGGGTCCACCTCCTGGAACATGTTGAAGGGGAACACGGCTTCTTTCACGCCGTAATGAGGAATGGTCTTCTTGTTGATGGTGAAGGAGGCGAGTTTCTTTCCCAACATGAGCTGGGTGGCAAGGCGTGCCATCTGTACGTTACACACCTTGGAAACGAGGGGCACGGTCCGCGAAGCCCGGGGATTGGCCTCCAGTATATAGACCACGTCCTGGGCAATGGCGTACTGGATATTCATGAGACCGACCACGTTAAGGGACGTGGCGATACGCTTCGTATACTTTTCGATGGTTTCTATATGCCTGGCGGGGATGCTGATGGGCGGAATCACGCAGGCGGAGTCTCCAGAATGGATACCCGCCAGTTCGATATGTTCCATAATGGCCGGCACAAAGGCATCTTCCCCGTCCGAGATGGCATCGGCCTCACACTCGATGGCATTTTCCAAATACTTGTCGATGAGAATCGGCCTTTCCGGCGTTACCCCCACCGCCGCCAAAACGTATCTCTTCAGCATCTCTTCATCGTAAACGATTTCCATTCCCCGCCCGCCCAATACGTAAGACGGACGAACCATCAGGGGATAGCCGATTCTCTGCGCTACTTCCATGGCTTCTTTTAGGTTGCTGGCCATTCCCGCCTCCGGCATGGGGATGCCCAGTTCCCTCATCATCTTTCTGAACCTATCCCTATCTTCAGCAAGATCGATGGTGTCCGGGGAAGTGCCGATAATCCTCACCCCAGCCTCGGCCAGCTCCTGGGCAATATTGAGCGGTGTCTGGCCCCCGAATTGGACGATTACGCCCTCTGGTTTCTCTTTTTCATAGATGGAAAGCACATCCTCCACCGTCAGGGGTTCGAAGTAGAGCTTATCCGAGGTGTCGTAATCGGTGGAGACCGTTTCGGGGTTGCAGTTGACCATGATGGACTCATACCCTTCGTCCCTCAAGGTAAAGGCCGCGTGGACACAGCAGTAGTCGAATTCTATTCCCTGGCCGATGCGGTTGGGTCCCCCACCGAGGACCATGATTTTCTTCCGGTCGGATACCGGTACCCGATCCGGGGCATTATAGGTCGAATAATAATAGGCGGCATTTTCCACCCCGCTTACGGGCACGGCATCCCAGGCCTGGACTATACCCAGGGCTTTTCTCTTCTCCCTGATCTCTCTTTCCTTTACCCCGAGAAGTTGAGCCAGATAACGATCGGCAAATCCGTCCGCCTTGGCCTTCTTGAGGAGCTCATCCGGAAGCTCTTTTCCCCGATACTTCAGAATCTCCTCTTCCAGTTCCACGAGTTCCTTCATTTGGTTTATGAACCACTCTTTAATGTGGGTCTTGCGGGACAATTCTTCGACCGAAGCCCCTTTACGAAGGGCCTCGTACATGATGAACTGCCTTTCGCTGGACGGCTCCGTTAAGAGATCGAGCAGTTCTTCCAAGGATTTTTCATGAAAGTCCTTGGCAAACCCCAAACCGAAACGTCCCTTTTCGAGAGAGCGGATGGCCTTCTGAAAGGCTTCTTTGTAAGTTTTACCGATGCTCATAACCTCGCCCACGGCCCGCATCTGGGTGCCTAATTTATCTATCGCCCCGGGATACTTTTCGAAATCCCATCGGGCGAACTTCACCACGACGTAATCGCCGCTGGGTGTATACTTTTCCAGGGTACCTTCCCGCCAGTAAGGAATCTCGTCCAGCGTAAGGCCCCCCGCGAGGAGAGAGGAAACGAAAGCGATGGGAAACCCCGTGGCCTTGGAAGCCAGGGCCGAGGAGCGAGATGTGCGGGGATTGATTTCGATGACCACCAGGCGATCCGTTTTCGGGTCGTGGGCAAACTGGATATTGGTGCCTCCGATCACCCCGATGGCCTCAACTATATCATAGGCGTGCTTCTGCATCCGCGCCTGAAGTTCCGGGGAAATGGTAAGCATGGGGGCGGTACAGAAAGAATCCCCCGTGTGGACCCCCATAGCATCCACATTTTCTATGAAGCAAACGGTTATCATCTGGTTCTTCGCATCCCTTACTACTTCCAGCTCCAGTTCCTCCCAACCGAGGACGGATTCTTCCACGAGGATTTGCCCGACCAGAGAAGCGGCAATACCGCGGGAGGCCACCACCCTAAGTTCCTCCACGTTATAGACCAGTCCGCCCCCCGTACCGCCCAGCGTATAGGCCGGCCTAATGACCACGGGATATCCAAGCTCAGCAGCGATAGACTCGGCCTCTTCGACACTGAAAGCCGGCGCACTGCGGGGCATTTCAATACCGAGACGATTCATGGTCTCTTTAAAGGCAATCCTGTCCTCTCCCCGTTCGATGGCGTCCACCTGGACACCGATCACCTTCACGTTATACTTGTCCAGAATCCCTCGGCGGTATAGTTCGGCCGTGAGATTAAGACCCGTCTGTCCTCCCAAATTGGGCAAAATGGCATCGGGACGCTCGTTTTCTATTATCTCCGTAAGCGACTGGACGTTTAACGGCTCAATGTAAGTCACGTCAGCCACGGTCGGATCCGTCATAATCGTCGCCGGGTTGGAATTGACGAGAACTATCTTGTAGCCCAGCCTTCTTAAGGCTTTACAAGCCTGGGTTCCGGAATAGTCAAATTCACAAGCCTGACCTATGACGATAGGCCCGGAACCAATGATGAGTACACTTTCAATATCGGTTCTCTTTGGCATCCTAAATTTCTCCTCACCTGCCTAAAATTCGAGCTTTTATATGGGGAACCACCCCCAAAGTCAAGGGCAATTACATCCAGAATCGCCGCCTTTAGGCTTGACAAGCATCCTTGAGATAGTATACGTGTAATTGACTTTATCCAATATTCCCAACGTGCCGCACCGGCAGATGGGGGAAGGAAGAGCTCGAAAGCGAGAGCTTATAAAAAATAAAAAAAGAGGTGAAAGGCGATGAACATTGACGATGTAAAGAACGTATGCGTAGTGGGAGCGGGTAACATGGGCCACCAGATTGCACTTCAGTGCGCCCTCTGCGGCTACAAGACTGTGGCCACCGACGTGGTGCCGGAAGTGTTGAAAAAAGCCCAAGATTTCGTGGGAAGTTATCTCGCCGGCCGGGTACAGAAGGGGAAACTGACGGAAGAAAAAGCCAACGAGACGAAGAACCGCATTTCTTTCACCCAGGATCTGAACGAAGCGGCGAAGGACGCGGACCTCGTCATCGAAGCCGTGCTCGAACGGTTGGACCTCAAGAGAAAGATCTTTGCCGACCTCGACCGTATTGCCCCTCCCCATGCGATCCTGGCCACCAACAGCTCCTTTATCGTGAGTTCCAAGATAGCCGATGTCACGAAGAGACCGGAGAAAGTGGCGAACCTCCATTTCTTCAACCCCGCTTTGGTTATGAAACTCGTGGAAGTGGTCAAGGGTCCCCACACTTCCGATGAAACGGCAGAAATACTCATGAAATTTTCCGAGCGAATCGAGAAGGTGCCTGTTCTCCTGAAGAAAGAGGTCGACGGTTTCCTCCTCAACCGCATCTTTGCAGCCATTTACCGTGAGGCCATGTGGATCCTCGAGATGGGTGTGGCGTCCTTCGAGGATATCGACAAGGCTTGCGTCTACGGCGCCGGTCATCCGATGGGGCCCTTCCGCCTGAACGACCTCACGGGTCTCGATCTCTCTTTCGATATCGCTATGGAACGGTTCCGCCGGACGGGAAACCCTGCAGATCTGCCCTCCCCCAGCCTGGTCCAGAGGGTCGCTTTAGGCAAGTACGGCCAGAAGACGGGGGAAGGCTGGTACAAATACGAGAAGTAATCCGTCAAAAAACCTTTAAAAAAGGCGCCCTTCGAGGCGCCTTTTTTATTCTTTCACCCGGGATGGACGTTGCTCACCCCTTACGCGACCTGCCCTAATCTCCTCGATCAATTCTTGCTCCGAGGCAATATCGACCTCAAAAATCGTATAGCATAAGCCTATGGCGCGAGCTACGTGGGCATCACTTCCGCCCGTGCCGGGAAGGCCCCGTTTCCGCATGATTTTTTCCACCTTTCCCCTCGCCCGCTCATTGTGATCCGGATGAAAATGTTCCACCGCATCGACGGGAAGGTATTCCAACCTGTCACCTGCGCCGTAGTAATGCATCTTCCCATTCCGCGATAATTTATAAGGATGGGCGGCGATAACGATCCCCCCTTCCCCATGTACGAGATCTATCAACTCTTCCGCCCGGTAATTTCCGGTCAAGCTCCTTCCTATGCCGAAGACGAGAAACTCCCCCTCCATCCGACCGGAACTATCGGTGGTGTAAATCTCCTGCCCGTTGATGAGAAGAAGATTATGTGTCTTCGCCAGGGCCAGCAATTGTGAGAACTCTTGATCCGGCCATCGCACCCCGTGCTCGGTCAGGGCAATCCCATCCAACCCTTCTTCGAGGGCTCGGGTGATGATATCTTCCGGTCTAGTGAAAGCGCAATCAGAATAGCGACGGGTATGAACGTGAAGGTCTATTTTTTTCATAGAAAAGCACTGCTACCATGGGGTTCCGCAAACGTCAACGCGCAAATGCGCTCAGAGCCTCCTTCTGGAAAGCATCGGCCCGGCACTTGTACTTAGGGGAAAAATGAAAAAGCACGATCCTTTTAACCCGGGCCTCCCGGGCGATTTCTCCCGCCTGGGCAGCGGTTAAGTGACCCCTCAACTTGGCCTTCTCCCTGTCTTCGTTAAGAAAGGCGGCTTCGATAAACAAAATATCCGCCCCCCGAACGAGCTCGACGATTTTTCGCCGGTTTTCTTCCGTGTAGGCGCAGTCGGTAACATAGGCCACCTTCCTCCCGGGGGCCCTTTTGACGATCCGTTCCTGGAGATAACCGAGGGGTAGTTTTTCCTCCCCTTTCCTTATCGCCTCTTCCTTCCACCGAACCGAAAGAGGGGTATCGGGCGGGGAACCTACGAGGATATGCTCTTTCAACTCGTTTAGCCACGGGCCTGTGGCCAGGCCCATTTCGTTGAGAACATTTTGCATGATACTCAATCGGTAGCGTTCCTCCATGGAAAATGCCAGGGTGGGAATCCGATGGTCGAGACAGGTAGCCCGCACAAAGAACTGTTTGTTTTCCGTGATAATACCGTCAAAGGGTACTTCTTTTCCACGTTCTTCTTTAAAGGCTTGGCGACAGGAAAAAATGGAAGTGGCCAGGGTATGCTGGGGGGTGAGCTCCGTCACCTTCAGGATGAAATCGTTCGTATACTCTTCGACCAGATTCCACGTATAAGCCATAAGCTTGTGGCGCACGTGTCCGATGAAGTTCGGAGGGCCGAAGAGATGAACCTCGCGATTCCGGCCCAGAGAGAGGCGCAAGAGATGATCGAAACCGATGAAATGGTCCATATGGGTATGGGAGACGAAGACGTAGGAGGCTTTGAGGATTTTCCTCGGGTGCAGGGGGCGTAAGTCTCCTAAATCGAAAATAATGGCCTGGCGGCGATAGGTAAACTCCAGATAGACCCCGGGATCTCCAAACGGATCGTTGATGAGCTGCACATGAAACGAGGGCATTAATTCACGATACCTGCCTTTTAATCCATGCTGCCACTGCTGACATATCCATCCCGGGTGAATAAGTCAAAACTTTTGGCTCAAAACCGAAGGCCTCCACGATGGCGGCGACCGTCTTTTCGCGTCGCTCGAGGGCCTTTTCGCCATAGGCATCCCCTTTTTCTTCCGCCCCCCCGAAATCGTCGACCAGAACCATTCGTGCGAAGGGGCGATTAATCTGCCACCGTACTTTAAGCCAATAATCCCTCTCTTCCTTTAGGTAACCAAGATCGGACGAATTGGCAACTAGGACGCATCCACCCCCCTTTTCGTGATAGGAAGAAAGGGAAGCGGCCGGGATACCCTTGAGCTCAAGCTCCCGTACGATGGCCGCGGTAGCCTCGGCGTAATGATCCGTGGCCACCAGCGTGACCACCCCTTCTTGCTCCACAAGCCAGCGAAGAACGGCCACCCATTTATCGTCCAGGACCGAGGCGTCCATATAGAGGCGGACAAAGGCTTCTGCCGCCCGAGAGAGTCGGGTATCTTTTTCTTCTCCCAGGGCACGGATAATCAATCGGATGTATCCGACCCGGCCGGTCGCCCCCTCTCTCCAGGTGGGATTTACGATCCTGGCCCAGAACTGCTCCGGGGTATCGATGCCGTAATTGGCGATGCCTGATGTTTGAAGGGCCTTTATTAGATTTTCCGGGTTGGCAAAGCGGCACATACCCAGGCTTAAAGTGCCGGAATAATCGAGGACGACCAATGAGTTTGGCTTATTTGTGCCTTTTTTTGTAAGTTCTTTCGAAAATTTCACAGAGGCTCCTCGCCGCCTGGCAGGGGTCAGGGGCCGCACAAATGGCCGAAACAACGGCAATGGCATCCGCCCCTGCCTCGATGACCTGAGCCGCATTTGTCTCGTTCAACCCCCCTATGGCAACCAGTCGATGACGACTGATGGCCCTTATACGCCTGAGGCCATCAATGCCCCAAGCGCCCTTGGTATCGGTCTTCGTCGGCGTGGCAAAGACGGGGCTGACCCCTAAATAATCCACGGCGGCATTTTCTGCTTTAACCACCTCTTCCCACGTTTCCACGGAAAGGCCGATAATGGCTTCTTTTCCGAGGATTCGCCTTGCCATCTCCCACGGCATGTCTGATTGTCCCAGATGCACCCCATCTGCCCCCACGGCCAGGGCCACATCCACCCGGTCGTTAATAATGAGGGGGATACCCAAGGGGGCCAAGATCTCCTTTATCTGCCGCGCTTCTTCTATGAATTCCCTGGTAGAGAAGTCCTTTTCCCGGAGTTGAACCACCTTCACCCCTCCTTTTACGGCCTCCGAAACCACATCCCGGACGGTTCGCACCCCACTTAAGTGCCTATCCGTCACCAGGTAAATCCCATCAATTTCAAACCGGCTCAATTCTCGCCCTCTCCAATACGTCCTTTTCCGTCATCCGATAAAGGCAGTCGATGAAATGCATTTGCATGCTGCCAGGACCTTGAGCCAGCTCGGCCGCCATTTCCCCCGCTATCCCCATGACGGCCATGGCGCATATCGCCGCCTTTTCGTAATCCTGGGTGACGGCGGCAAAGGCCCCACAAAGGGCGGTGGCCGTGCACCCGAGACCGGTTACCCTGGCCATGAGGGGATGGCCGTTTTTTACGGCCGTCTTCCCATTTGGGCCTATTACATAGTCGATTTCACCACTTACGCATACTACCGCCCCCGCTCTTTCGGCCAACATCCTTGCCGCCTCCAAGGCCTGATGCGATGACTCGGTACTATCCACCCCTTTCGTCTTCCCCTTTTCCAAGGAAAGGGACATAATTTCAGAGGGGTTTCCCCGAATGATGGCCGGGGAGAATTCATCGATCAGTTCCCGCGCCGCCTGGGTACGAAAGGGGGTGGCCCCGGCCCCCACGGGATCGATCACGATGGGGATGCCTATTTCCTGCGCCTTCCCCGCCGCCTTGACCATCGACTTCACCCAGTGGCTACTTAAGGTCCCGATATTTATCACCAGGGCCCGGGCAATGGAAACCATATCCGCCACCTCCTCTTCCGCATGGGCCATAACCGGTGATGCCCCGATCGCGAGGAGGGCATTGGCGGTCGTGTTCATGACCACGTAGTTCGTAATATTGTGGACGAGGGGATTATTTTCTCGCACGGAAGAAATTTGTGCCCATACCTCTTCTCCCTTGATCATATAGACCTCCCTTTACTTGTCACTCTCTTGAAAAAAATCGGGTTTCTAGTTTAATCCTTCAAGCCCGCTCACAAATTTTTAAACTCCTTCCCGACGAATTTCAAGTCCATAGAAAAGGGGCTTGCTTTTCCTGTCCCAAATAATAAAATAAAGCAAAAGACCCACACAGATGAGTGCGATGGGAGAAATGGTAACGGAAAACAAAACCGGATACGTGATTGAAGAAAAGGTAAAGGTTAAGGAGCCTCGCCTCTACCGCGTCATCCTCCACAACGATCATTACACGACCATGGACTTCGTGGTGGAGATTTTGATGAGAATCTTCGATAAATCGGCCGCCGAGGCGGTAAAAATCATGCTCGATACGCATAGATTGGGGCGGGGCATCTGTGGGGTATATACCTACGACCTCGCCGTCACCAAGGTATTGCAGGTACATAGAATTGCTCGAATGAGAGGCTTCCCGTTGAAGTGCAGTTACGAGGAAGCCTGATAGGAAGTGTGCTTTATGAAAATAAGTGAAGAATTGGACAACATATTCAGGGCCGCTTATACGGAGGCGAAGCTTCGCTCCCATGAGTATCTCACGCCGGAGCACATCCTCTTTGCCGCCCTATTTTTCGAATCGGCAATCGATATCATCCAATCCTGTGGTGGAGACGTAAAATCTCTGCAATCCCGCCTGGAAGAGTTTTTTTCCACCAAGATCCCGAAGAGCAAAAGCGGGGCCGAACCGATACAGAGTGCGAGCTTCCAAAACGTAATCGAGCGGGCGGTATGGCATAATACCTCTGCCCAGAAGGGCGAGTTGGACATCGGGGACATCCTCATTTCCATCTTCGATGAGAAGGAATCGTACGCCGCCTTTTTCCTCCAGCGCGAGGGGATCACGCGACTCGACCTCTTGAACTACATATCCCACGGAATCACCTCCGTCCCCAGGGAAAAGCCCCGCCTCGGGGACTACGAACGTCGGGAGAATTACCCCCCCCGGGAAGGCCGGGTCCTTTCCACCTTCACCACGGAACTCGTTCAAAAGGCCAAGGCGGGAGAGATCGACCCCTTGATCGGTCGCGAAGATATCGTGGAACGCACGATTCAGATCCTCTGTCGCCGATACAAAAACAACCCCATCCATGTAGGGGATGCCGGCGTGGGGAAGACGGCCATCACCGAAGGCATCGCCCGGATGATAGCGGAAGGGCGAGTTCCACGTCCGTTGAGGGATGCCCGCATCTATGCCCTCGATATGGGGGCTTTGCTTGCCGGTACAAGGTTCCGGGGAGATTTCGAGGAAAGGCTGAAAAAGGTGCTGGCTGAGATATCTTCGATAAAAGGAGCGATTCTCTTTATCGACGAAATCCACACCATTGTCGGTGCCGGCGCCGCCTCCGGGGGGTCCATGGATGCCTCCAACATCCTCAAGCCTGTTCTGACCTCGGGGAAAATCAAATGCATAGGCTCCACGACTTACGATGAATACAGAAAGATATTTGAGAAAGACCGCGCCCTTTCCCGGCGTTTCCAGCCGGTCGAAGTAACGGAGCCCACCATCGAGGAAACTTACGAGATTCTCAAGGGACTGAAGGAAAAGTACGAATCATTCCACCATGTAAGTTATACCGACGAGGCCCTGAAGGCCGCCGCGGAACTGGCGGGCAAGCATATCATCGACCGGCGCCTGCCGGATAAGGCCATCGATGTAATAGATGAAGCCGGGGCACGGACCAAGCTCTATCGCGACAACCCCTTCGAAAAGGTCGTCATAACGACCGAGGACATAGAAAGAATAGTGGCCCGTATGGCCAAGATACCGGAGAAATCAGTCTCTACCAGCGAATCTACGCGCCTAAAAGATTTAGAGCGCCTGCTGAAGTTGCGCATCTTCGGCCAAGACCAGGCGGTGGAAATGGTCGTCCAGGCAATTCGCCGCTCCCGGGCCGGCTTTGGCGACCCCAATCGACCCGTGGCTTCCCTCTTATTCGCCGGGCCTACGGGCGTGGGCAAGACTGAGCTTGCCCGGCAGCTCGCCGCTATCCTGGGCATCCCGCTCCACCGTTTCGACATGTCGGAATACCAGGAAAAACATACCGTCTCCCGCCTCATCGGGGCGCCCCCCGGCTATGTGGGATTCGAAGAGGGAGGGCTGCTTACCGAGGCGGTAAGAAAATCTCCCCATGCGGTTCTCCTGCTGGACGAGATAGAAAAGGCCCATCAGGACATTTTCAACACCCTCTTGCAGGTTATGGATTATGCAACCCTCACCGATAACAACGGTCGAAAGGCAGATTTCCGGAACATAATCATCATCATGACGTCCAATGCGGGGGCGAGGGAAATAGGCCGTCAGGAAATAGGATTCGGCGAACGCAAGATAAGCCGAAAAGCTGTCACCGAGGCGGTCAAAAAGATCTTCTCTCCCGAATTCCGGAATCGTCTCGACGCCGTGGTCACCTTCTCCCATCTCACGGAAGAAGCGGTGATGGACATCGTAAGGAAGCAGCTTAACGATTTTCAGGAAAGACTGGCCGAAAAGCATGTAGAGCTGGAAGTGACCGAAGAAGCCGTCACGTGGATCGCAAAGACGGGTTACTCGGACGAGTTCGGGGCCCGGGAAATAAACCGGCTGATACAATCTAAGATCAAGGACTTCTTCGTCAACGAAGTGCTCTTCGGCCGGCTGGTTTCCGGGGGTAAGGCCCGGGTGATCCTGAAGGAAGGCGACATAGTCATCGAGGTCTTATAAAGAGAGGGCATGCCGGTTTTCTACTTGAACCCCTCCCCCCTGTTTCCTCCCCCAGAACTTTCCCTTCCTAACGGGTTACTGGCGATAGGCGGGGATCTCTCGCCGGAGAGGCTCCTTATGGCCTACAGCCAGGGTATCTTCCCTTGGTTTGGAGAGGGAGATCCTATCCTTTGGTGGTCACCGGACCCCAGATTCATCATCCTTCCCGCATGGCTCCACCTTCCCCGCAGCCTGCGACAGTATTTGAAGAAGAATATTCTCTCCTGTTCCTTCGACCGGGCCTTTGAAGCAGTCATCGCCGGTTGTCGGGCCCCCAGGAAGAACGGGGAAGGCACCTGGATTACCGAAGAGATGGCCTCTGCCTACATCCAGCTCCACGAATTAGGGTTTGCCCATTCTGTGGAAGTTTGGGAAGGAACGAACCTGGTAGGAGGACTCTACGGCGTATCTTTAGGTAAATGCTTTTTCGGTGAATCCATGTTTTCCAGGATCCCCCAGGCGTCGAAAGTAGCCTTCGTTTTTCTCATAGAAAAACTCGCCACCGCGGGTTTCCATCTCATCGATTGCCAAATCTATTCCCACCACCTTCACCTCTTAGGCGCCCGGAACGTTGAACGATCCGTATTCCTCAAGCTTCTTAAGCGGGCCCTGGCTAAACCCACCCACCAGGGAAAATGGTGCGTACCGGGGGTCTTGCTGTAATCTGTTGTAATATCGCAGAAAAAAGGTTACAAGGGTAAAAATCCAAAGGAGGTGAATGTCGATGAAAAGTAAAGAGCTCGATTATTTTTCCGCCCTTTACGAGGTAGCGAGGGTAATCAATGCCTCTTTAGACCCCGAGCGGGTATTGGGCGAGATCGTAAACTTCGTGACCAAAGCCATGACGGTCAAGGCCTGCAGTATAAGGTTGCTCGACGTAAGGGAGAAAAAATTGGTGATGGGGGCATATCGAGGGCTCTCTGATGCCTATGTAAGTAAGGGACCCGTGCTCATCGAAGAAAGCGGCCTCGACAGAAAGGCGTTGGAGGGGAAAACGATCTATTTGAAAAACGCCCAAACGGACAAGAACTTCCAATACATGGATAAGGCAAAGGCCGAGGGGATCAAGTCCGTCCTCGTCGTACCGCTCACGGCGGAAAAGAAAGTAATCGGGGTCCTTCGCGTCTATTCGGATAAAATTAGGGAATTTAGCTCGAATGAAATAAAGTTTCTGGAGGCCGTGGCCAACTTGAGCGCCATCGCCATCGAAAACGCCCGGCTCCATCAAATGCTCAAACTGCGTTACGACTTGATGACCGCCTATAAGTACCGCATTGACGACAATTAAGGAGGGGAAAAATGACCAGAATCGGTATCAACGGCTTTGGAAGGATAGGGAGGCAGGTGTTGAAGGCCATAATAGAACGCTATCCGGAATCGCTCAAAGTGGTTGCCATCAACGACCTGTTCGACGTGGAAACCAACGCCCACCTGTTTAAATACGACACCTGCTACGGCATTTATCCAGGAAACGTATCTACGAAAAACGACCGCCTCATTATCGGCGACCTTTCCATCAAGAATTATGCCGTGCGTGACCCCTCCGCCATCCCCTGGGAGGAGGAAAAGGTGGAGATCGTCATAGAAAGCACCGGGCTCTTCACCACCGGCCCCAAGGCCGCCGCCCACATGGAAGGTGGGGTGAAGAAGGTCATCATTACCGCCCCAGCCAAGGAAGAGGATATAACCATCGTTATGGGCGTCAACCACAAAAGCTACGTACCGCCAAAACATCACATCATATCCAACGCCTCCTGCACGACCAATTGCCTGGCACCCCCTGTTTTCGTCATCCACCAGATCTTCGGCATCGAAAAGGGCATGATGACCACCGTTCACGCCTACACCAACGACCAGAGGATTCTGGACTTGCCCCATAAGGACCTCCGCCGTGCCCGCGCGGCGGCCCAAAACATAATACCTACCACCACCGGTGCCGCCCGTGCCCTGGCCTTGGTTATTCCCGATCTGGAAGGGAGGTTCGATGGGTATGCCCTCCGCGTTCCCACCCCTACCGTATCCATCGTGGATTTCGTAGCGGAGATAAAGACAAAAACCACCACCGATGCCCTGAGAAAGGTGTTGATCAGCGCCTCCCGGAAATCGCTGAAGGGCATTATGGCCTGTGAAACGGAAAAGCTCGTCTCTTCCGATTTCAAGGCCAATTCCCATTCCTCCATCATCGACCTCGAATTCACCCAGGTACTCAGGGACAACATGGTGAAGGTCGTCGCTTGGTATGACAATGAATGGGGCTACGCCTGCCGGGTAGCAGATCTGGCCGCTTACATCGCAAAAAGGGGGTTGTAATTGAAGCCTTCCGCACCCAAAATCCTCGTCATAGACGACGATGAGGTCGCCTGTGAATTTCTTCAGGAAGCCCTTTCGAGCGAAGGTTACAAAGTCAAGTATCATACCTCCGCCCGCCGGGCCTTGGACGAGGAGGTGCTTTCCTCCTACGATCTCCTGATTTCCGATATCAAAATGCCGGGCATGGACGGAATCAGCTTCCTGCGCGAGGTAAAGAAGCATTGGCCAGAGATGCCCGTCATCCTCGTGACCGCCTTTGGCACCCTCGAGACGACCATGGAGGCCCTGCGCATCGGTGCGTGGGATTACATCAGCAAGCCCTTTTCCCCCGATGCCATCAGGAAACTCGTAAAAAAAGTATTGGACATGAAGCAGCTCAGCGCCCGCCAGCGAGAAGCCCGGGGCGAAGTGGACAGTTCCCCTCAATTCATTGGGTCCTCCGCCGTCATGGTAGAGTTTTACAAGCAAATTGCCCGGGTGGCCGATTCCGATGTGAGCATCCTGATCGAAGGTGAAAGTGGAACGGGCAAGGAGCTGGCCGCCCGTTCCCTCCACCAATTGAGTGAAAGGAGGGAGCGACCTTTCATACCCGTCCATTGCGGGGCCATACCGGAAACACTCCTCGAGTCAGAGCTTTTCGGCTATGAGAAAGGCGCCTTCACAGGCGCCGACAAGTCTCACATGGGGCTTCTGGAAGCCGCCCAAGGGGGCACCATCTTCCTCGATGAAATAACGGAGATGTCGCCCAACCTTCAAGGAAAGCTGCTTAGGTTCATGCAAAACGGTGAAATTCGACGGTTAGGGGATACCAAGCCGCGCCAGGTAACCGTAAGGGTGGTGGCCGCGGCCAACAAGAACGTGGACGAAGAGGTGAGAAAAGGGAATTTCCGGGCCGATCTCCTGTACCGATTTGTCGTCCGCCTTCACATCCCCCCCTTGAGGGAGCACAAGGAAGACCTGCCTCAACTGGTCGAATCCCTGTTAAAGAAAATCGGGTACGCCCATGTACGCGTATCCGACGAGGCGATGGAAATGCTCATGGCTTACGACTGGCCCGGCAATGTCCGGGAATTGCAAAACGTCCTTCAGCAATCCCTCCTCCTTTCCCCCTTCGGACTCATTTTACCGGAAAACCTCCCCACCCGCATAAGAAGGAGAGAACTTCTCTCGAATCATCTTCCTCCATTGGAAATGGCGGAGCGAGAGCAAATCTTAAATTGCCTGAATGCAACGAGCTGGAATATCTCCCGCTCCGCCCAGCTATTAGGGATAGACCGCAAGACCCTGAGATCCAAAATGGCCAAGTACGGCCTGGTACGGGAACAGGTATAGATAGGTTCCTTTACGTGCGGGTTACGGGGAAATAGAGGGATACTTCCGTCCCCCGCCTTTCGGAGCTTCTTATCTCCATCCCGCCTCCATGAGTCTTCATTATGTCCTGAACGATGGCAAGCCCCAGGCCTCGTAACCCTTCTGTCTCATGGGTGCTGAAGAAAGGCTCACACACCCGGTCCTTAATCTCCTCGGGTATTCCGGGTCCATCGTCTTTAACAGAAACGGAGACGGCATTTCTATCGGAAGCGAAACTGACCGCGATCTGAATCTCTCCACCCTTTTCTCCGATCGCCTCCGCCGAATTCTGGACGAGGTTAAGAAGGGCCGTCTGAAAACGGTTTCGATCCACAAAGAGGCGAGGTAAATTATCTGCCACGTTTACGGAGAGAGTAATGGGCAAGCGCTTCAGCAAAGACTCCAAAAGGGGCAAGTTTTCTTCCATCAATTCTCCACAGCTCACCATTTCGAAGTGGGCCTCGGGCGGCCTCGTCATGCGTTTCATGTTCTGAATAGCGAGATGAAGTCTTCTTGCCTGTTGAACAATGAGCTCCAATTTGCGGGCCACATCGGGAGGCCATGGGCCCCTCTCCAAAAGCAACTCGGCCATCCCCGCCATGGAATGGATGGGGGTACCGAGGTCATGGGCCAGGGTTGCCATGAGATACCCCATAGCGGAAAGCTTCTGAAGTTGGCTGACCTGGTTCTGAAGCTGCACCACCTTGGCCGTCTCCTCCTGGACCCTCAATTGGAGGTGAGCGGTCAATTCCTCATTTTTCGCCATGGCCCTTTCTATCTCATCCGCCATCGCATTAAAATGTTCGGCCACCACCCCCAACTCATCACGGCGCGTTACATTGATGCGATCCCTGTACTCGCCCGCCTGGAATCTATCGATAGTATTCACGATCTTTTCCAAAGGACGACCGATCATGCGATCAAAGGCCACGACAATGAAAACGAGGAGGACGACGAGAAACCCGAAACTGCTGAAGATGAGAAAAATCCGTGCCTTTTTTATGACCTCATACCTTAATTGAGAAAAACCGATAATACCGACCGCATGGACGGACTGTTGCTCCTCACTCGCCCAGGGGACAAGTACCCCCATGGCCGGCCCGTTTTCTGTTTCCAATTGGAAGGTCTCCGGTCTCATCATCCTGATGACATCGGCCACCTTGGCTTCCGGCCAGTCGTAGGCTATCCTGCCCGCCCCGGCCACAAATTCCACATTACCCCGGTGCATGGTAAAGAGGTCAATACGGGCCAATCGTGGATCCCCCTGCACCTGATCCTTCAGGGTCACATCCAGCGCGGCGAGGCCTCTCCGGCTGGGGAAATGCTGATAATAAGTGCTCACCGTTTCGGCAATCTCAGTTAGCCTTTTTTCATGTTGAGAAACGATGACGTTGTCGAGAAGTTTAAGCTCAAGCCAGCCCCAAAGCCCCATCGTAAGGGCCAAGCCGCAAATAGTCACAATCAGTAGACGTGCCCTTAAAGTCACCTTCTCTTTCCAATGAAGACCAGCTTATTTACCTTTATCGGCCGAAATGGGAGGCGGCGATAATTTCTGTTTGGGCAGATTCTTTATTACCCTCTTAGCTATATTGCGCCCGTCCGTCTGGACGTAACTTACCGCTACCTTGTCCCCAACTGAAATCCCTTTCAGTGACTTCTCCAACTGAAATTCCATCACCTCGCCCGTGATGTTCCTCTCCAGGACTAGATTGGAATCGGTAATCTCCTTTACCACGCCCGATGCCTTCATTCGCGTCTCCCGCGGGACGGACGTTTTGGGCACCCCCTTATCAGAGACACCCTTCCCCTTCCCCTCTGCGCCGCTGGCGAGGGAAAATTGACACACCAAACAAAGACTCACGAGCAAAACAATCAGATTACGAATCATGAGAACCATCATGGATCGAATATAAACCAAAATAATCGCCTATGCAAAATATGTACCATCATGAGCAGCCAAAGCAATTCTCCATAATTCCATTTGCTTGTTTGAAGTCTGTCATAGTTTAACACATAATCGAACCAAAACAAGGCGAATAACTCCCCAGCCCGTGAGGAAATATTCATCATTGACCGCCATCTTCCTTTCTTGGTACATAAACGGGCGTTTTCAATAAAAGGAGGACAGGAGGCCAGAATGGGTGGGGGTTCTCTAAAAGAGATCATGGAAGCTCGGGGGGTGGTGGTAATCGGGGCATCCCGAGACGAAAAAAAGAGTGGATCTCAACTTTTATACGTTCTCAAGCGGGTGGGATTCCGGGGCAATTTTGCCGGGGTCAATCCTCAAGGGGGTGAGGTATTCGGCATCCCCCTTTACAGAAGTATAGGCGAGGTGCCATTTTCCGTAGATATCGCTGTTTTTCACGTGCCTCCGCGGGCGGTACCTCCCACCTTGCGCGAGTGTGTGAAGAAGGGAGTCAAGGGGGTGGTCATTACCTCGGAAGGATTTGCCGAAACGGGACCGGAAGGGGCCCGCTACCAAGAGGAGATAAAGGAAATCTTGCGTTCATCAGGCGTGAGGGGCTTCGGTCCCAATACGCTCGGTATCGTCAATACAGAAACAGGTCTTACAACCTCCTACTTCTCCAATCGATGGATGATGAGGCCGGGTCAGATAGGATTCATCGCCCAATCGGGCATTTTCGTGGGCGCCCTTCTCCGGCATCTAAGTTCCCACGAAGGGCTTCAGATTTCAAAGGGTTTGGGCCTGGGAAATAAGGTGGATGTCGACGAATCCGATGCCCTCGACTATTTAAGAGCCGATGAAAAGACCAAGATTGTCGGCCTTTATCTGGAAGACGTGCGGGACGGACGAAGGTTCATGGAGGTGGCCCGCCAGACGGTGGGGCTAAAGCCGGTCCTACTCTTGAAAGGAGGAAGAACCGAAGCAGGGGCTTTACGAGCCGCCTCGCATACGGCCAGCATGGCGGTAGCCGATGACGTCTTAAACGGCGCCCTTCGCCAGTCCGGTGTCCTGCGCATCCCTTCCATCGACGAGCTTATCCGCACCTTGCGTGGCTTCCTCACCATGCCCCTACCCCAAGGGCCGGCGTTGGCCATGGTCACCTTCAGCGGGGCCCAGGCCATCATGTCCATCGACACAGCCATCGAAGAGGGCCTCTCCGTTGCCTCTTTCGGAGAGGAGACCCTCAATAGATTAAAGGAAGTCATCAGCACGCCCTCCAAGGCCAGGAACCCTGTGGACATTTTCCCGGACATGGCCGTCCACGGCTTTGACCGCACCATGATCACTACCCTCGAAGCCCTGATGCAGGATAGAAATATTCACGGTATCATCTCCATTTCCTTTGCCAATGCGGGGGCCGAAGTTTATCAACCCCTCGTTCAGGCCTTCAAAGGCAGATGTGAAAAACCCCTCTTCTTCAGTTTGCTGGGAAGCAAAAAGGATTTTCAGGAATGCCAGGCCTACCTCGAAGAAAACGGCTTCCCCTGCTATGACCTGCCGGAAATGGCCGTTCGGGTCTTTTCCCGCATGTGGAAATACGCCCAAATAAAAGAAAGATGGGGAAAGGAGGTTTCTTAAAATGACACCGGACGAGATGCAAAGGGAAGCAACCCAGCTCATGTTGAAAAGGTTCCATTGCAGCCAAGCGGTGGCGGCCGTGGGCATAAAAAAGCTCGGCTTGAACTCTTACGAAATCATAAAGGCCATGGGGGCCTTCGGCGGCGGCCTGGGAGGAAACGGAGAGGTCTGCGGGGCGGTCGTAGGGGGGCTGGCCGTGATAGGTCTTATGTTCAGCCGAGGTAAGGAGGAAGAATTGGAAGACAGGAGAATGTGGCTCTACACCAGGGAGTTCCTCCGTCGCTTTTCCCAGGAAATAGGGGAGGGTCATATCCTTTGCCGGGACATAATTCGGGTGGACTGGACCAACCGCGAAGAGGTCAAAGCATTCTACCGAGGCAAGTCACAGAAATGCATCGACCTCGTGGGGAAAACGGCCCGTATGTTAGGGGTCATGATGGACGAGATGACCTGATCAGATGCGGAGTACCTCGCTCAAGGTCGGGTGTGGTATAATCCAGGAGGAGAGGACCTGTCTTTCCAATCGCCCGGCTACGGCCAGTCCTAAAGAAACGATCAGCTCCGACGATTCGGCACCGAAAATGGTGGCCCCCACCAAGCGGTTTTCGTGGAAGACGAACTTCACAAACCCCTGACCGGCGAGTTCCGTCCGGGCCATGATGTTGGCGCTGTATTCCTTTTTGATCACCTCAATATCCAACCCCTTGTTTCGGGCCTCCCTTACCGTGAATCCCACCCGGGCCAGGGGAGGATGGGAGTAGACGACCGAGGGAACCGCTTCTTCGATGTAGGTTATAGACCCATCACCGAAAAGGCAGGAAGCCAGTGCCCTACCCTGCTGTATGGCCCGATGGGCCAACATCATCCCGCCCGTGACATCTCCCACGGCAAAGATGCCCGGCACGTTCGTCCTCAGTCTTCGGTCCACGATTACTCCTTCTTCCGTGTATTTCACCCCTGCGTTATCCAGCTGTTCGCGATAGAGGCGAGGCTTACGGCCCACGCACAAAAGCACGCAATCCCCCTCGAGGGTAAGATGCTGATCCCCCTTCTCGGCGGTTACGACAATCCCGTCATCCGTCTCCCTTGCCCCGTTTACATGGGTGGCCGTGTGGATTACGACCCCGAGTTGCTTTAGCTCTTTCTCGAGCAGCTCGGCCGCCTCTTCATCCTCGTATGGCAATATGCGATCGAGGATTTCCACTAAAATCACGCTGCTTCCCATTTCCGCGAGAAAAGTGGCGAATTCTACGCCGATCACGTTCGCCCCGATGATGATTACCCGGTGAGGTAGTCGGGTGAGGGCGAGAAACTCATCGGAGGTGAGAATCTTTTCGCTCTGGCCAAACAAGGAAAGATACCTCGGTTCAGAGCCCCAGGCCAGGGCAATGTATGGTGCCCTCAGAAGCTGCTTTTCTCCGGCCGGAGATTTGAATTCCACCTCTTCCGGCCCCAGAAGCACCCCTTCACCGGTCTTCAACTCTACACCCGCTTCCCTTAAGGTAATTTCTATGCCCATTGCCGAGAGCCTAACCATCTGCATTTGATGCCTCTTTACCGCCTCAAAATCGAAAGAGGAATCTCCGACGGAGATGCCCAACCTTTTGAGCTTCTTCAAATCGGCAAACCGCTTGCTCGAGGCCAGTAGAGCCTTGGTGGGAATGCAGCCGCGATGGGTACAGGTCCCGCCCCAATCGGAGCGCTCGATGATGCATACTTTGGCCCCGTAATTCGCCGCATTTTCCGCGACCGCATGTCCGCCTGGTCCTCCGCCGATAACGATCAAATCATGACTGTAGGCCTTTGCCATTTTTCCTCTCCTTAATCTTTCACTTAACCTATGTCCTTGCCGCCGAAAAAGCTCGCCCGATAAGAGCTTCGCACAAGCGGTCCGGCCGCCACGACTTCAAAACCCAAAGACCGGGCCATCTGACCGAGGTAATCGAATTCTTCCGGCCGGTAGTATTTGCGAACGGGCCAGTGACTTTTCGTGGGCTGCTGATACTGGCCGATGGTGACCCACTTGCAGTTTACTTGCAATAGATCCTGAAGGACTTTCTCGATTTCCACCACCTCTTCTCCCAAGCCCACCATGAGACCGGATTTCACCTTCACCTTACCTGCATCTGCCACTCGTTTCAATAGATTTAGAGACCTCCGGTAACTGCCCTGCGGTCGAAGCAAGGGAAAAAGAGAGGGAACACATTCGATGTTGTGATTAATGACCTCCGGCCCGGCTTCAATAACCCCTTCCAGGGCCTCGCCGTCCCCGCCAAAATCGGGGATGAGGACCTCCACGCTTAAACCCGGCACCTCTTCACGCAGGCGCCTTACGACCTCGGCAAACAAACCGGCACCCCCGTCGGGCAAGTCATCCCGGGTTACGGATGTGATGACGACATAGTCGAGCTTAAGCTCCTTTACCGCCTCCACCACCCGCCGCGGCTCGTCTCTATCCAGGGCGTGGGGATGCCCTTTTTTTACGTTACAGTAAAGGCAGCGTCTCGTGCAGACATCGCCGAGGATGAGAAATGTCGCCGTGCCTCGACCGAAGCACTCGGCCCGGTTGGGACAGTTTCCCTCCTCGCAGACGGTGTGAAGTCTTTTTTGGCGCAGGATATCTCGTACGTAAAAGTAACCTTTCCCACCCGGGAGGGGCACCTTCAGCCACGAAGGTTTTCTCTCGAAAGGGGCAAAATCGTTATTCACCGTTACCCCTTTTACCTTTCCAAGCCAAATCCGGTTCTCGGGCGGCCAGGACTTCGTCGAGATGCCTAAGTGGGGTCGTCAAGGGCGCCTGCCTCAACGTATTGGGATCAGCTTCCGCCTCCCTGGCTATAGCTATCATGGCTTCACAGAACTCATCCAACGTCTTTAGGCTCTCCGTTTCCGTCGGTTCGATCATCATCGCTTCCGGCACGATGAGGGGGAAATATACCGTTGGCGGATGAAAGCCGTAATCGATGAGCCTTTTTGCCATGTGGGCCGTTCTTACACCGGCGCTTTTAAGCTGCCGGCGACCCGAAAAGACGCACTCGTGCATACATATACGATCGTACGGCAGGTCGAAGAAAGGTTTAAGACGCGCCCTTACATAATTGGCGTTGAGCACGGCCATGTCGGCTACCTTTTTTAGCCCCTCCGCACCGAGGGCCCGGATATAGGCATAGGCGCGGACAAAAACGGCAAAGTTGCCGTAAAAGCTCCTCACCCGCCCGATGGAATCGGGCAGATCATACTTCAAGGCATAGGTATCGCCCTCCTTCACCACCTGCGGTCCGGGCAAGAAATCCACTAAATGGGCGGCCACCCCCACGGGACCGCTACCGGGACCTCCCGCCCCATGAGGGGAAGAGAAGGTCTTGTGCAGGTTTATCTGGATAAGATCGAAGCCGAGGTCTCCTGGCCGACATCGCCCTAAAAAGGCGTTGGCATTGGCCCCATCGCCGTAGAGGATCCCTCCCTTTACGTGAACGATATCCGCTATTTCTTCTATGTGCCTTTCGAATAAACCGAGGGTATTGGGGTTGGTGAGCATGAGGGCGGCCACCTCATCCGTCATCATCTGACGCAGATGGGCCAGATCTATGTTCCCCTCCGCATCGCTTGGCACGGTCAACACCTCGAATCCACCCAGTGCCCCGGAGGCGGGATTGGTCCCGTGGGCCGTATCGGGTATGAGGATCCTCGTGCGCCGCTCTTTTTTCTTTTCGAAGTACTTTCGGCAGATCATCATCCCCGTGAGTTCTCCGTGGGCACCGGCCGCCGGTTGCAGGGAGAAATCGGCCATGCCGAAAATTTCGCACAGCAAAATCTTAAGCTCGTACATGAGCTTTAAAGCCCCCTGGGACCACTCGACGGGGGCATAGGGGTGAAGTTTCTCGAAACCGGGTAACCTCGACAAGTCCTCGTTAATCTTGGGATTGTACTTCATCGTACAGGAACCAAGGGGATAAAAGCCCGTATCGACCCCGAAGTTCATGCGCGAAAGGGCCGTATAATGGCGAACCACGTCCACTTCGGCCAGCTCCGGCAAATCGAGCTCCTTCCGCAAAAGGGTCGGGGGGATTTCTCGATCCAGGTCACATTCCGGTACATCGGCCTCAGGCACCCGGTAGCCTTTAGATCCCTGACGACTCTTTTCGAAGATCAGTTCCATCATCCTCATATGCGGCTCAAAATCGAAACCACCTCATCCAGGTCCCTACGGGAAACCATCTCCGTCACGCAGAAGACGATGCCACCCTTAAGCTCGGGATAATCGTCATTGAGCACGTAACCGGCCAAGATGCCCTCTTGGGAGAGCCTCTCCACGACGGCCCTAACATCGGGGGCCTGGATCGTAAATTCATTGAAAAAAGGGGAAGCGAACGTCATTTGCCAGCCTTTCAATAAAGACAACCTCCTGGCGAGATAATGGGCTCGGTGGAAATTTAACAGCGCCAGCTCCCTTAAACTTCTTCCCAGGAGAGAAAGGTAGGCCACCGCCGCCAAAGCCAGGAGGGTTTCATTGGAGCAGATGTTAGAGGTCGCCTTTTCTCTCCTTATGTGTTGCTCCCTGGCCTGGAGGGTAAGGACATAGCCCCTCTCACCCTTTTCGTCTTTGGTTGCGCCGACTATTCTTCCCGGCATGCGACGGAGGAACGCCTGAGTGGTGGCCAGGATGCCGAGAGAAGGTCCCCCGAAACTCATGGGGATACCGAAGGATTGTCCTTCTCCTGCCACGAAATCTACCCCCCAGCACCCCGGCGGTTGGAGGAAGGCCAGGGAAAGAGCTTCGGTGAAAACGTAACAGACCAGCACCCCCTTTTGGTGTGCCATTTCCGCCAAACCCGCCATGTCCTCAAGGACACCAAAAAAATTGGGGCTTTGTACGGCCAAAATCGCTACTTCCCTATCCATGAGGGCTTCTAAGGCCCTCGCGTCCGTTCTTCCTTCGGGATCGATGGGGGCCTCTCTTACTTCGTATCCATTGGCTGTCGCGTAAGTTTTCACCACCTCCCTGTATTCGGGATGGATGGCCCGGGAGACGACGATGCGGGAACCGCCTTTCGCCCTCAAGGCCATAAGGCAGGCCTCGGCCAAGGCCGTGGCTCCATCGTACATAGAAGCGTTCGTTACCTCCATGCCCGTAAGGCGAAGGATCATCGTCTGATACTCGTAAAGGGCCTGAAGAATGCCCTGACTTACTTCGGGCTGATAAGGGGTGTAGGCGGTGTAGAACTCCGACCGGCCTATGATATGCCTTACCACGGCGGGTATGTAGTGGTTATACGAACCTGCCCCCATCAAACAAACGTATGGGACTTTGTTCCTTTCGCTCATGGCGGCGATTTCGCAGGCCAGTTCCTGTTCGGTGAGAGGAGGCGGCAAATTCAAGGGCTGCATAAGCCTTAAGCCTGAGGGAATATCGCCGAAGAGTTCGTCGACGGATTCCACTCCTATCGTCTGCAACATATGGCGGATATCTTCCGGCGTGTGGGGGATATAGTCCAATTTAATTAGCCTCTCCGGAAATCATCGCGTTATAATCTTTTGCCTCCATGAGGAGGGATAATTCATCGGGATTCGCCATTTCCATTACGGCAATCCATCCTTCGCCGAAGGCGTCACGGTTTATGAGACCGGGATCACTTTGCAGCTTCACGTTTACCTCCCTGACTTGCCCACTTACCGGTGCGTACACGTCGGAGACGGACTTTACCGATTCCACAACGGCCAGCTGTCCACCGCGCTCGATTTTTTTGCCCACTTCCGGCAATTCCACATAAACGATGTCCGTAAGTTGTTCCTGGGCAAAGTCGGTGATGCCTACGACGACCAATTTTTCTCCCCTTTCTAATACCCATTCATGCTCGGGGGTGTACCTTCTATCAGCTGGATTTTCCTTGGCCATGCCTTTCTCCTTTTACTTTCTCTTGTAAAACGGTAGCTTCACAACCTGAGCGGGAACAGGGTTCCCGCGAATGTCTATCTCCAACTCTTCCCCCTCCCGGGCGAAATTAAGCGGGACAAACGCCATCCCGATGGCCCCCCCACAAGTTGGGGCATAGGTGCCCGAGGTAACCTCTCCTACCTTCACTTCCCCTTTACAGACGGCGTACCCGTGACGGGCGATACCCCTTCCTTTCATGGCAAACCCCACCAACTTTCGAATAAGTCCTCTTTCTATCAATCTCGACAGGGCCGCCTTCCCCAAAAATTCCTTCCCCATGTCCACGGCCCAGGCGTAAACCACCTCAAAGGGATTCACCGATTCATCGATTTCATGGCCATAGAGCATCATCCCCGCTTCGAGCCGAAGCGTATCCCGGGCCCCCAAACCAGCCGGTAACAACCCGTAAGGCCTACCGGCGGCCACGATTTTTTCCCACAACGCAAGCGTGTCAGTGGAGGAAACGTAGATCTCGAAACCATCTTCCCCCGTATATCCGCTGCGAGAAATTAAGGTCTCAAAGGAGGCAAGCCGTGCCGTTGTAAAACGGTAGTGGGGCATCCCCACACAGTTTTCGCCGCCCATATCCTTGATTATTTCTGTTGCCAAGGGGCCCTGGACGTCGATCTTCCCTATCTCGTCCGAGACGTCTTGGATTTCAACGTTTCCGTATCCCCCTTTTTCCTTTACCTGTGAAAGCCAATTTAAAATCTTTTCTTTCGTCGAGGCATTGGTAACGAGGCGATAGAAATCGGCCTTTATCGCGTAAACCGTTACATCATCCTTTATTCCGCCCTGATCGTTCAAGATCAAGGCGAGCTTCATTTGCCCGGGACGCAACGAAGAAAGGTCTCGCGTGAGGACGTACTGCAGAAACGTAAAGGCGCCTTCCCCGCGGATCTCGATTTCCCCCATGTGAGAGACGTCAAAGAGGCCCGCTTTCGTTCTCGTCGCCTTATGTTCCTCGATAATGCCCGTGTATTGGAGGGGCATCTGCCAGCCACTGAAATCTACCATGCGGGCACCAGAAGCCAAATGCCATTCAAAAACCGGTGTTTTCTTGAGGGGTGAAGATGACGTTTCTATCACTTCGCCGCCAGCAAACGGTCAAATACAGCCAGTCTCTTCTTGGGTACGTAAATCGCCCCTTGATAATCAACGATAAGTTTGCCCTCCAGATGATCGATCTCATGCTGTACAATCCGGGCGACGTAATCGAGATACCGCTTGTTTACCTTTTGCCCATATTGATCGAATCCCCGCACCTTGATTTCCGGGTAACGGGCAATTTCAACCCGCACCTCAGGGCAAGAAAGGCATCCCTCCGCCATGACGACGAGCTCCCCCCGGGCCTGGGTAATCCTCGGATTCACAAGCACCTCCACATCCCTTTTTGTTCCCTTGCCGTCCGGTGTCCCGTCTTTCTCGAAGCCTCGATTTCGGAAGATGATGATCCTTTTATTAATCCCGATCTGCGGCGCCGAAAGTCCGGCGGCATCGTCCCTCTCCATAAAGGTCTGGATAAGGAGTTTGATTGCCTGCCGGTCCTCTTCGCGCAGAGGAAAGGGTACCTCACTGCTTACGGTCCTCAAGATGCGGGTGTCTTCTTCGTTCATTTCCTCATCCCGCCATAGGGTGAGGACCCTGGCCACCGATTCCATTCTCTTGTAACTCCTATTGAATTTGATGAATCAGTGAATCTATATCAGTTCAACGGAACATTTGCAAGTGTTGTAGCCGGCAAACAACTTGAACATTTACGATGGATTTGTTAGGTCCCTAATCGAAATGGGTATGTCATGAAGATTGCAGATCGCGTAATTCAAGCGGTGGTGAGAAAGGAATTTTCCCGGGCCATGAGGTTCGACGGGGGAAATGCCGCGGCCATTCCTCCGGCGGACTCGACCAAGCCGAGATTACTTTACCTGCATATACCTTTTTGTGAACAGCTTTGCCCATACTGTTCCTTTCATCGCGTCCCCTTCGAACCTTCCATTACTCGCGCCTATTTTGGCGCCCTAACCAAAGAACTCACCCTTTATCGGGAGCGAGGCTACGATTTCTCCGGTATCTACGTAGGTGGGGGAACGCCCACCGTCATGGTGGAGGAGCTCGTTTCTCTCCTCTCCCTGGCCCGATCCCTCTTCAATATCCGGGAGATCTCGGTGGAAACGAATCCGAACCATCTAACGGACGAAAACGTAAGACTTCTCGTCGAAGGAGGGGTGAATCGCCTCTCCGTGGGTGTTCAGAGTTTTGATGACGGCCTCCTTGCCCGTATGGATCGCTATGAAAAATACGGAAGCGGCAAGGAAATCGCGAGCCGCCTCAAGGCCGTCCAAGGTGCCTTTCAAACCCTGAATGCCGATATGATGTTTAACTTCCCCACCCAGAGTGAGGACATCCTTCTGTGGGATTTGGAGGTGCTCAAGAAGCTTTCCCTCGACCAGATCACGTACTACCCTCTCATGGTTTCCACCTCGACCCGAAGATTGGTCCACGCCCGATTGGGAAAGGTCTCTTTCCATAGAGAGGCGGATTACTACCGTCTGATCGTGGACAATCTCACGCACGACTATAGCTTCTCTTCCGCCTGGTGCTTTTCCCGAAAAAAATCCATGATTGACGAATACATAGTAGATTACGATGAATATGCGGGCTTAGGAAGTGGTTCCATCGGCTACTTGAACGGCATGTGTTACGCGAACACATTCAACATCGCCGAATACATCTCCCGCCTGGATAGAGGGGAGCTGCCTGTTATGGCGAGCCGTACTTTTAGGGAAGGGGAGCGGGTCCGGTACGATTTCCTCATGCAACTCTTCTCGACCCGCCTATATCGCCGGCGCCTAAAGGGCAAGTATGGGCGTGGTTGGTGGAAATCAATTATCGCCCCATTTTTCGCCTTTCTCCTCCTGGGGCGCATAAAGCAGCGGGGGCAATGGTGGGAGCTGACCCCCCGAGGGTGTTACACGTGGGTCGTGATGATGAGAGAATTCTTCACGGCGGTCAACAACTTCCGTGATTACTGCCGGAAAGGAGATTACCAGGTAAGCCCATGACAAAGTTGGAGAAAAAAGCAATTCTGCGGCAACTGCCGAAGATAGATGAATTGGTGGACAAAGTATTGAAAAGTGAAAGCTTCTCCCACCTTTCTTTCCCCCTGGTGGCAGATGTCTGCCGAAAAGTGGTGGAGGAGGTGAGAAACGACATTCTAAGCGGTACCCCCCCGGCGGAGGGGGACATCCAAGAAAGGGTCTTCCACCGGGTAATAGACAACCTGCAACAAATGACGAGCTTCCGATTTCGTCGGGTGATCAACGCCACCGGGGTAATCCTTCATACGAATCTTGGACGGGCGCCCTTAACGAAGGGGGCCCTAAAAAAGATCGCCGAGGTGGCCGGTGGTTACTCCAATCTGGAATTCGACCTCACGAAGGGGGAAAGGGGACTCCGGTATGACCATGTGAGAGTACTACTAAAGACGATAACCGGGGCCGAAGATGGCCTCGTGGTAAACAACAATGCCGCCGCCGTCCTCATTGCCCTCAATACCGTGGCGAGAGGGAAAGAGGTCATTGTCTCCCGGGGAGAATTGATCGAGATCGGTGGTGAATTCAGAATCCCCGAGGTCATGGAAAGAAGCGGTGCCGTACTGAGAGAGGTGGGCACAACCAACCGCACGCACTTGAAAGACTACGAAAGGGCCATTGGCCCGGAGACGGCCTTGCTCTTGAAAGTGCACCCCAGTAACTACCGCGTCATCGGTTTTACCAACGAGGTATCCATCGAAGACCTGGTGAAATTGGGGAAAAAGGCATCCCTGCCGGTGATGTTCGATTTAGGCAGCGGAAGCTTAATCGACCTAAAACGCTATCAACTTGCGGAAGAGCCGACCGTCCAGGCGATCGTTCAGGCCGGGGTGGATATCGTGACCTTTAGCGGAGACAAACTCTTGGGCGGCCCTCAGGCGGGTATCATCTTGGGGAAAAAGGGATTGATCGCGACGATAATGAAAAACCCCCTCAATCGGGCCCTGCGTATAGATAAGTTGACCCTGGCCGCCCTGGAAGCCACCTTGATGGAATATCTGAACCCCGAGCAGGCCCTCGCCAACATACCGGTGCTCAAGGCCATCTCCGAACCCCTCGAATCGGTAAAAAAAAGGGCGCTTTCGATCAAGAGGCGTCTGGTAAAGATGGTGGGCCAAGGGTTAAGCGTGCGTCTCTTTGAGGGTAAATCCGTCGTAGGTGGAGGCTCCTTACCCGGCCAGGAACTGAAGACCGTTCTGCTCTCTTTGGAGACAGAGGCCTTCTCCCCTTCTCAACTGGCCGTAAAGATGCGGTCTCTTGAAGTGCCCATCATTCCCCGGGTAGAGGCGGATCACGTGTTCCTCGATGCCCGTACCATACAAGAGGACGATATCGAACCCCTCGTAAAAGGGGTTTCTTCTCTCATCGGCAAAGGAAACAAAATTTAGGCTGAATTCGACCATATTAACCAACGGGCATCCGGAATGACGTCCCAAATGATGAGGAGGGAGGCGTTGGAACCCCTCAGCTGGTGCCATGAGGTAACGGAGGTGGAAAGAGGGGAAAGGCTCGACCTTTTTCTCTCGATCGCCATCCCCTCCCTTTCCCGCTCCCGGGCAGGAAAGCTCATCGACGAAGGGCATGTCATAGTAAACGGGGGTGGGGCGAAGAGAAGCTACCGTTTGAGAGCCGGAGACAAAATCGAGGTGACCATCCCACCCCCCGAATCGCCCGTGCCTCACCCGGAGCCGATGCCCCTCAACATCGTCTACGAAGACGAATATCTGATCGCGGTAGAAAAACCGGCGGGAGTCGTCGTTCACCCCGGAGCAGGTCACCGGGTAGGGACGTTAGTGCACGGCCTTCTCTATCATTGCCGGGCGCTTTCCCAGGTAGGCAACGATGCAAGGCCGGGGATTGTTCACCGCCTCGACAAGGACACCTCCGGTTTGTTAATCGTCGCCAAAACAGAGGAAATACATCGTATCTTCACGGAATACTTCAAAAACAGGCAGATAGAGAAAGTTTACCTTGCCCTTGTGTATGGGACAATGCCTTCAGAAACAGGCTTAATCGACTTCCCCATCGGGCGCCACCCTCACAGTCGGCATATCATGTCAATTCATAGCCGCCGGGCGCGGGAGGCTATAACCGAATGGAAGGTAAAGGAAAAATTTCATTTTGCCACCTTGCTCGAAGTGTTCCTCCGCACGGGAAGAACCCACCAGATCAGGGTCCATTTGAATGCCGTCGGTCACCCCGTGGTCGGTGACCCTACCTACGGTCTCCACAAGGAAATACGAAGGCAGGCAGAGGCGACGTGGAAGAGGAGGGGAATCGAACTCCCCCGGCGGCAGCTTTTGCACGCCCACCTCCTCAGGTTTATCCACCCCATCTCGGGTCACCGGATGGAATTGATCTCGCCTATGCCCTCCGATATGAGCGCCTTCTGCCTGAACATCGGGGAATTAAGCCATGTATGAACTTACGCGCCAAAAAGGCCTACCCTGTTTAAAAGCCCGCTGCCTTTCAGAAATTCCCGTCATTAAACACGCCTTCCTTACCCGCCAAGGCGGCATAAGCCGGGGGAATTACGGCACGTTGAACGTTTCGTTGGAGGTGGGGGATGAACCTGCACTGGTTAAAGAAAACCTCTTCGTAATCGCCCGGGCCTTCGGATTCGATGTCGGGCAGTTTTTCTTCTTACATCAAGTGCACGGCCGCAAGGTCATCAGAGTGGAAGGGAGGGCTTCGACGATCCCGGACGCCGATGCGGCCATAACGGATCAAAAGGGGTTGGCCCTGGCCATAAAGACCGCCGACTGCGTTCCCATCCTCCTCTGCGACCCGGAAAGGCCGGCCATAGGTGCCGTGCATGCGGGATGGCGAGGCACGGCGGGGCAAATCGCCATGGAAACGGTAGAGGCCATGGAAAGGGCATTTGGCACGAAAAGGGCATCCCTCCTTGCCGCCCTGGGGCCCGGTATCGGGGCCTGTTGCTATGAAGTGGATGAAAGGGTCGTCTCGGCTTTGAAGCGTTGGGAAGGACCGGGGATATACGGGAAGGAAAATAAATTTTTTGTCGACCTCGCCCTCATCAATGCAAGACAACTCCTTGCCGCCGACCTTACGGAAGATCACATAGCGATGATGGACCTTTGTACTTCCTGCCAGGGGCATCTTTTCTTCTCCCATCGGCGCGATCGGGGAAAAACGGGGCGACAACTAAGTTTCATCATGATAAAAGGAATGGAGGGGCAAAAATGACGGGCAAGAAAATCCTGGTGATCGAAGACGAAAAGGATATCTGTGATCTCATCGCCTTTCATCTGAAACGAGAAGGGTTTTCCGTGGAACAGCTCTATGACGGGGAAATGGCCTGGCATCGGTTGCAGAAAAATCCTCCCGACTTGATCGTTCTCGACCTCATGCTTCCGGGCATGAGTGGACTTGAGTTGTGCCGCCTCCTCAAGGGGCAGAAGCATACGGAATCCATTCCCATCATCATGGTGACGGCCAAGAACGAAGACGCCGATAAAGTCATAGGTCTCGAGTTGGGAGCCGACGATTATCTAACCAAGCCCTTCAACCCGCGGGAATTGGTTGCCCGGGTAAGGGCCGTGCTTCGCCGCTTGCGCCCGCGAGAAGAAGGAAAAAAATTCTTCCTCGATGGGGAACTCGTGATCGACTATGAGGCTTATGCCGTCTACCGTAACAATGAGCTATTGGATTTGAGTTCGACCGAATTGAAATTACTCTTTTTTCTTACCCAGCACCCAAACCGCGTCTACAGTCGAGACCAGCTGCTCGACGCCGTCTGGGGCGATGAAACCTTCGTGGAACCCCGCACGGTAGACGTCCACGTAAGCCGCCTGAGGGCTGCCATCGAAGAGGACAAGGAAAATCCCAAGCGCATTCAAACCGTCCGCGGCATCGGGTACAAATACGTAATTCAGAAAGAGTAAATATAGTAAAATCTGGAACTAATTTCACTTCGGCTCAAGGATTTAACGAATCCGAGACATAATTCGACTCAATGTATTAGGTTTTTAAAAGAATCCACGTTTCACGTAACATTCACGTTCCGGTAATTTTTTCATAACAGAAAACGAATATATCGGCTCCACCTAACAATAAAACACAAGGAGGAGCTGATGAAAGTAAAGTTCAAACATGTAAAAACCATCTTCATTTTAGTCATCTTGCTTGCTGTCCTTGCCGCCCCTGTTTCCTGGTCTGCTGACGAAAGCCTGATCAAACTGCTACATGAAAAGAAATATCTTACTGATGCCGAGGCGGCCCGTTTACTCGAAGAGGCAAAGCAAAGAGAAACAAAGGGAATGGAAGAAATCAAGAAAGACATTCAAACCGAAGTGAAGAAAATTTCCCTCCCCTCAGCTCTGAAAGGGTTAAAAGTAAGTTCCACGATTTTTTTCTATTGGGAAAATAAAAGCAAATTTTCTGGAAATGATGCTAACTTAAATAAATTTGTCCTGGAGAGGGCCTACTTTACCATCGCCAAAGAACTCTCAGATAAGGTTTCCATGAATGTAACGGCTGATCTCTTCACGTCGAAAGATCCAGACGACACGGGAAACGGATTAGAACTAAGGGTAAAATATGCGTACGCCGACTTAAAACTCTTCGGCACCTCTACCAAATTAGGCCTGGTCCCTACCCCGTCCGACGCCTATGATAGCTCCATTTGGCCGTACCGAGTTCAGGGGAAACACTTACTTGATGCATTGGGCATTATGTCTTCCGCCGATTTTGGTGTCGCCAACCAAGGCAGTATCGGAGAAATGGATAGTGATTATTTTAAATACGGTAGTAAAACGTTTGGCGGTCGCTGGGGTGGATGGATGATCGGTCTCTATAATGGTGCCGGATACGATCAATCAGAGGAGAACAACAATAAAGTAGTCTCCGGCCTTATATACGTACGTCCTCTACCCACGGTGCCCATTCTTAAGGGTTTACAACTGGCCTACATAGGAAGTTACGGAAAGAGTAACAGAAAGTTTGCATCTGCAACCGACGGCCCCCTTACGGATTACCCCACCTGGCAAGTTAATATCGCCCAGGCCTCTATCGTGCATCCATACTTCACCCTTTTAGGTCAATATTACTGGGGGAAAGGTACCAAGAACTCTACGGAGGAAAAGAATAGAAAAGGCTACCTTACCGCCGGTTTCATTCGGATACCGAAAGTTGAAAAGTTGAGAGTTTTCGGAAAATACTATACCTATGATCCAGATACCGATAGAACAGCTACGTCGACGAGCAAAAAAGACGAGTATCAAGTCTACACCGTGGGTCTCTCGTATGATTGGAGCAATGAGTTCATGCCGTTCGTAGCGTGGGAAAGGGAAGACAACAAGTCCTTCTCAAGTAGAATAGACTACAATCGCTACCAGATTGGTTTCCAGTTGAAGTTCTAAACCACTACTCGAGGGGGTCTTCGAACCCCCTCGATAAAAAAATAAAGTGAGGGGAAAAATGGAAAAACGTCGAGTGCTTTTCGTCTGTAGTCACAATAGCGCCCGCAGCCAAATGGCCGAAGCCTGGCTCAATCATTTGGGTCCAGACAAATGGGAGGCCTTCAGCGCCGGATTGGAACCAGGGGTCCTCAACCCCCTCGCAGTTGAGGTGATGGAAGAAGTGGGTATCGACATTGCTCACAACAAAACGAAATCGGTCATGGATATAGTAAAACAAGGTATCGTTTCTTCTTTTGTTATTACCGTCTGCGATGAATCGGAAGCCGAAAAATGCCCCGTTTTCCCCGCCATAACCCGCCGCCTGCATTGGTCCCTACCCGATCCAGCCAAGCTCACGGGCACCTATGAAGAGCAACTTGATGCCACCCGCCGTATTCGAGATCAAATTAAGGAAAAGGTCATTTCTTTTATCAGAGAAAACGAGGGTTAATCATGCCTCGCCAGGTGGCTCTTTTTCTTTGAGGAGTATCTTGTCAATCCGGTTTCCATCCATATCGAGGATTTCGATTTCGAATCTATCCCACGTAAACTTATCTCCCGCCACGGGGATACGTCCCAGATAGGTCATGATGAACCCCGCAACGGTATGGTACTCCCTTTCTTCCTCTTCCGGCAGGGCGGTGACCTTGAACTCCTCCTTGAATTCCTCGATCGGGAGGGTTCCGTCTATGAGCCAGGTGCCATCATCCCTTCTCACGATGGAATCTTCTTCCGCCTCGCTAAAGGAAGGGATATCCCCCACGATGGCCTCCATAATGTCGTTGACTGTGACCAGCCCCTGCACCGTACCGTATTCGTCCACGATGATGGCCGCGTGAATGGGTGATGCCTTAAAATGTTCCAAGAGCTTCAAGGCGGTTATCGTTTCGGGAAAGATGAAGGGCTTTCGCAAGATTGAAGGCAACTCTATGTTCTCCAGATCGGGATATCGCTTGAACAAATCCTTGACATGGAGAAATCCCACCACGTGATCCAACTCTCCTTCGCAGACAGGGAAAGAGGCGTGATCCGACTCTTTGATTACGGCCAGGGTTTCGGGCCAGGGCGATTTTAAGTCTATCCAGACGATATCCGGCCGAGGGGTCATGACATCCTTCACACTCAAATCGTCTATCTCGAAGGCCCCGTGGATGATATCGTGTTCCATCTGGTGAAAGACGCCCGCTTCTGTCCCCTCTTCCAGCAAGACCTTAACCTCTTCCTCCGATACGGTGGTTACGGGCTTCTTCAAGCCTAATAAACGGACGATGAACTCAGAGGAGGCACTCAAAATTTTAACCGCCGGATAAACAACTAAAGAAAAATAATGAAGGGGTACAGACACCATGGCGGCCACCTGTTCTGGATTTTGCAGGGCGAGCCTTTTGGGAAGCAGTTCCCCGACCACGATGGAAAGATACGTAATTACCACCACGACAGATACGATACTCACCGCCTCACTGTAGGAACCGATAAAGGGCCAATCACGCAAGTACACTTCCAGGTCCTGGGCAATGACGGCACCGCCGTAAGCCCCGGATATAACACCGATGAGCGTGATACCTACCTGAATCGTGGAAAGAAAATTGCTCGGTTCCTCCGCGAGGTCAAGGGCCCTGGCGGCCCATTTTTTCCCCTGGTCGGCCATAACCTTGAGTTTGGCCTTCCGCGAGGAAACCACAGCTATTTCTGACATGGAAAAAATGCCGTTTATGACGATCAGAAAGAAAAGGATAATGATGTCGTTGAGAAAATGCGTCATTACGCGCAAAAGGAAGTTAAACGACCTTCCTCCTCCACCCCGGTGGTTTTTGCATCCCTAAATCTCATCTCCATAAAACCCATTATAAAACATTTTCCCCTTTTTTTCTCACCGATTTAAATCTTTACCAACCGGTAACCTCTCTTTCACATTTCTGTAACATTTCCTTGGTAATTTGCGGAAAAAATATTAGGAGGTATGTACATGAAGCTCAAAGTAATAAGCTTGACGATACTGCTCGCCATCTTGCTCGGGCTTACGAGGATCGCCCTAAGCGAAACCAACATCGTCATCAAAGGATCGACCACCGTTCTTCCCATTGCGCAGAAATTGTTAGAAGCTTACACAAAGGGGCATCGGGATGTCAATATTTCCCTCTCCGGAGGGGGCTCGGGAGACGGCATTAAGGCGCTTCTCGACGGCACGACCGATATAGCCAACTCCTCTCGGGAGATAAAACCGGCCGAAGAAGAAAAGGCCCGGGTGAAAAACATAAAACCCCTTGCCCACGTAATCGCCTACGATGCCATCGTACCCATCGTTCACCCCAAAAACAAGGTCACCGATTTATCCCTCGACCAGCTGAGTCAAATCTATCAGGGGAAAATAACAAATTGGAAAGAAGTGGGCGGCGATGATATGGTAATTGTAGTAGTTTCCCGAGATAGTAGTTCCGGTACCTTTGAAAGTTGGGGAGAGCTGGTGCTGAAAGGGGCTCGTGTCACACCCAAGGCCCAGATGCAGGCCTCCAACGGGGCCATCGTTCAGACGGTATCTAAAAACAAATACGCCATCGGTTACATTGGGCTGGGATACATAAACAAATCTGTTAAACCACTGAAAGTAAACGGCATCTCCGCTACGGTGGAGACGGCGCGGACGCATCAATATCCCATTTCTCGCCCCCTTTACATGTACACCAAAGGAGAGCCCGTGGGGTCGGTGGCAGACTTCATCAAATTTGCCTTAAGTCCAGAAGGGCAAAAACTCGTGGCAGAATCGGGTTTTGTTCCGGTAAAGCAACTGCCTTCTAAACCTCATAAGAAAAACAAATAAGGACCTCAAGGACGATGATGGGAAGACAGGGACGGGAGAAACTAATAAAAACGGGCTTGGCCGTAATTGCATTCCTTGCTGTCCTCATCCTTGCCTTCATCGTCCTTTTCCTCTTCCGAGAGGGTTTGCCCATCTTTCGCTTCACCTCCCCGAAAGAGTTTTTCTTAGGTGTCGAGTGGTATCCCACCAGCAGCCCCCCTTCTTACGGTATTTGGCCGCTTATAGTGGGATCCGCCGTCGTTACCGCTCTCTCGAGTCTTCTTGCTATTCCCTTTGGTATCCTTTCGGCCGTTTACATTGCCGAGCTCGCCCCAGCCACATTGAAAGGCATCCTGAAATCGGCCATTGAACTCTTGGCGGGATTACCTTCCGTAGTGTTGGGCTTTTTTGCCATGGTGGTTTTGGCCCCGTGGCTGCAGGAGACCTTCGACCTTCCGACGGGTCTTAACATCCTAAATGCCTCCATCATCCTCGCCATCATGGCCATACCTACCATTTCCAGTATCGCCGAAGATGCCATCTATGCCGTTCCTCAAGAATATAAGGACGCTTCGTACGCCTTAGGGGCGACACGTTACGAGACCATTGTTCGGGTCGTTATCCCCGCCGCCCTATCTGGCATATGTACGGCGGTCATTTTGGGCATGTCCCGGGCGATAGGAGAAACCATGGTAGTCCTCATGGCGGCCGGTGGGGCGGCCGCCGTGCCGCAAAGCATTTTCGATTCCGTAAGGCCAATGACGGCGAGCATTGCTGCCGAAATGGGGGAAGCTCCCTTCCGCAGCCCCCATTATCATGCCCTTTTCGCCACCGGGATGGTTCTCTTCTTAATTACCCTTGCCTTCAATCTGGTGGCCGATTATCTGTCCCACAAATTCAAGGAGGTCGGGTCGGGTACCTTATGAAAACCTCCGTCAGGATTCGTTATATCAAACAGAAGCTATTTTTTGCGGGAGTAAGCCTCACTTCTTTTCTCATTTTTCTCATCCTCGTGGGTATCATTTCTTATCTCGTGGCCCACGGTATCAAAGCCATCACCTGGGAATTCTTAACGAAAGCCCCCCGGGATTCCATGACCAAAGGCGGGATCATGCCCGCCATCCTGGGTACGTTCTATCTTACCTTGGGTGCCCTCATCGTGGCCCTCCCCCTGGGGATCGGCACGGCCGTATATCTCGCCGAATATGCCCGGACCGGCCGCTTCACCCGTTTGGTGCGGATAGGTATAAATTGCCTCGCCGGAGTCCCTTCCATCGTGTTCGGGCTCTTTGGGCTTGCCTTTTTCGTCATCTTCATGAAGTTCGGATCCTCCATCCTCTCCGGGACCCTCACGTTGGGTATCCTCATCATGCCCACCATTATCGGCGCGACAGAAGAGGCCTTGAAGGCGGTCCCGCAAACGTTTCGGGAAGCCTCCCTGGCCCTCGGGGTATCCAAATGGTCGACCATCTGGCGCATCGTTCTGCCCAACGCCTTACCCGGCATTCTCACCGGTTCCATCCTCAGTCTGGGTCGGGCCGCCGGAGAGACGGCCCCCATCATGTTTACGGCGGCCACGTTTTACACGGCGCGTCTGCCTTCCTCTATCTTCGATGAGGTAATGGCCTTACCATACCACATATACGTCCTTGCCACGGCCGGGACCCAGATAGAAGAGACACGCCCACTCCAGTACGGAACAGCGCTTGTACTGATGATCATGGTTTTAAGTATGAATCTTGTTGCTTCAACCCTTAGAATCTACATTAGACGGCGAAAGAGGTGGTAAAATGGAGATCGTTTTTTCCCTGCGCAATCTTTCCTTCTTTTATGGCGACGTAATCGCCTTAAACGACATCACCATGGACATCGAAAAAAACCGCGTCACCGCCCTTATAGGTCCTTCCGGTTGTGGAAAATCCACGTTGCTTAGGGTGTTCAACCGCATGAACGATCTCATTGATGGGGCTCGGGTGGAAGGGAAAATCACCTTTCACGGGCAGGATATATATGCCCCCGACGTCGATCCCGTAGAGCTACGGCGGAGAATCGGGATGGTCTTTCAAAAACCCAACCCTTTTCCCAAATCCATTTACCACAACATCACCTATGCCCCACGCCTTAGCGGTGTAAGGGATCGGGAAACCCTGGCCGCCCTCGTAGAGGAAAGCCTGAAGCAAGCTGCTCTATGGGACGAGGTGAAGGATATCCTCGATCGCTCCGCTATGACCTTATCCGGGGGGCAGCAACAGAGGCTGTGCATCGCGAGGGCGCTGGCCATGAAGCCGGAAGTCCTCCTTATGGACGAGCCCACTTCCGCCCTCGACCCCATTTCCACGGCCAAGATAGAGGAACTCATCGAGGAACTTAAAGCGCGATATACAATCATCATCGTTACGCACAACATGCAGCAGGCGGCCCGGGTGTCCGAAAAAACAGCCTTTCTGTACATGGGAAAATTAATAGAATACAATGACACAGAGAAAATCTTCACCAATCCGGAGGTTAAGCAAACGGAAGATTACATCACCGGGCGCTTTGGCTAATTAAGGGAGGGCAGCATGGAAGAAAGAAGGCATACGAGCAAAGAGTACGAACGGGAGCTTCAGGAAGTCAAAGACGGATTACTTTATCTCGGCTCCATGGTAGAGGAAGCCATAAGGGAGAGCAACCGCGCTCTGATAGAACGTTCCGATGAAACGGCAAAAAAGGTAATAGAGCTCGATGACCAGATAGACCGACTGGACGAGGAGATGGAAGAAAAGTGCATTCGCCTCCTTGCCTTGAGGCAACCTGCCGCCCGGGACCTCCGATTTATAACGACCGCCATCAAAATAAACGGCCACCTGGAAAGGATCGGAGATATGGCGGTTAATATCTGCGAAAAAATCCTGTTATTGAATAGGGAACCCCAACTCAAGCCTTATATCGACCTGCCTCGCATGTCGGAAATTGCCCAATCGATGGTAAGGGAAAGTCTGGAAGCCCTGATAAACGAAAACTTGGCCCTTGCCAACCAAGTGAGAATAAACGACGACCTCGTGGACAATTTAAACGAGCAAATCTTTCGCGAGCTCCTCACCTTCATGATAGCCGACCCTCAAACCATCCACCGGGCGATACTGATCATGCAAATCTCCAAGAATCTGGAACGTATCTGTGACCATGCGAAGGGCATCGCCGATATGGTTATATACATGATCACCGGCAGGAATGTGAGGCACACCCCCGAAATCGAAGGGAACCCATGAAAGGACGCCTCTTTGCAAAAATTTTCGCCTCCTATTTCCTCCTCACCGTTTTCATGGGGGCGGCCCTCGATAGTTTCCTCACCCCCTTGGTGAGAGATGAGCTCGCCACCCGCCTGGAGGCATCCATGATGGAGGCAGGTAAGGCCATCTCGCTTATGCCCTTACCGCAAATAGAAGAGAAATTGGGAGAACTGGCCAAGAAAAACCACCTGCGCCTTACCCTCGTTGATGCATCCGGGAGGGTCTTGGCAGACACGGAGGCCCCGGTGCAAGAAATGGACAACCACCTCTACCGCACGGAAATTCAGGAGGCACGTCTAAAGGGGCAGGGCCGGGCCGTTCGGTACAGTAGAACCCTAAAGGAGAACTTTCTCTATGTGGCCATTGCGTTAAAAAAGGATGGGAAAATTACGGGCTACATCCGCCTTTCTCGCAGCATGCGGGACTTAAGAGAAGCCCTGGAAAAGGTAAACTATCGTATCCATTTCGTGGTGATTATGACCGTAATCCCCGCGCTCATCCTTTCCCTCTTTTTTGCCTTTCACCTCGCCGCGCCTTGGAAAAAAATCGCCGCCATCACAGAACAGATAAAGAGGGGGGAGGCGCCGGGCACGCTGGCCCTCGAGGCGGGAGATGAGCTGGAAAAGGTGACGGGCGGTCTAAATGAAGCCATTAAGGGCCTGTACGATAAATTAAACCAGGCAGAAAGCACAGCCGCGATAATGAAAACAGCGTTCGAAGCTGCCAAAGAGGGCATCGTGGCCGTAGATGAAGAAAATCGCGTGGTTTATATGAATCGGGCGGCAAAAGCCCTGGTCGAGAAAAATGAAGAGGAGTTGGTGGGGAAGACCTTACTCGAAGTGTA
>ERZ795045.153-NODE-153-length-88035-cov-70.611173_pt1 | contig 88035 bp, 82 predicted proteins | sample MGYA00375129_ERZ795045 | MGnify/ENA primary metagenome ERZ795045 (study PRJEB30174, sample SAMN05720166) | activated sludge metagenome | isolation source: anaerobic digester from wastewater treatment plant | place: Japan | collected 2015-05-15 ...
TGAAATGCCCCCGGCCTTTCAATAGGATTTTATCCTTACGCAAACTTGTCGTAATAGATCTTATCCTGACTGATGCCGTTGGCGGTCATAACCTTAACACAGGCATCAATCATACCAGGACTTCCGCAAAGATATCCCTCCATGGGTTTATCTTTGCCGATCTTTTCCTTAAAGTAGGAATCGAGCACATTAGTGATAAGCCCTACGGGACCGGTCCAGGCATCTTCAGGCTTTGGTTCTGAAAGGGCCGGCACAAAATGGAAATTAGGGAAACGCCGCTCCAGGTCCGCCATTTCATCCAGGTAGAACATATCCCGCCTGGAGCGGGCCCCGAAGAAGTACCAGATCTCCCGGTTTGTCCACTGGCCCGTCTGGGCCATGTGGTTCACTATGGATTTAAAGGGAGCCATACCGGAGCCACCGGCCACAAAGATCATAGTCGCATCCGTATCCCGCACAAAAAATTCGCCGAAGGGACCAACCACTTCAACCGGATCCCCCTCTATGAGGTACTGATGCACCCAGGTCGTGGCGATGCCGCCAGGAACTAGCCGAATAAGGAATTCGACGTGTTCCTTGTCCTGGGGTGTGGAAGACATAGAATAGGCCCGCTGAACGCTTTCTTTCACATCCCCGTAGGGAGGTACCACAAGCTGAGCGTATTGACCCGGCGTAAAGGAGATACCCCCAGCGGCGATTGCTTCGTCGGAAAGTCGGAGGTACACCTCTTTTATGTCATAGGTGAGGTTTCGGATTCGTTCCACGGTAGTTTTAAATTTACGGACGTTAAAAAGGGCCTCCGGCAATTCTATGGCGATATTTTTTTTCACCTTGATCTGGCAGGAAAGCCGCACGTTCCGGGCCACTTCTTCACTATTTAAATAGGGAAGCTCCGTGGGCAAATGGGGGCCCACATCGGAGAGCACCCGAACCTTGCAGGCCCCGCAGGATCCCCGGCCGCCGCAGGCGGAGGGCACAAAGATATTCTGGAAGGCCAGGGTTCCCAAAAGGGGACTCCCGCCTTTCACGGTCAGGATCTTCTTACCCCCATTTATATCGATATTCACTTCACCATAATCGTTCACAATCCGGTCAGTGATAGAAATAACCAGGGCCAGAACCGATGAAATCAGGCCCACCACGAGGGGACCGAGCAACAAAGGACTCATGGACACCTCCTACTGAACATTGAGCATACCGGAAAAGCCGATAAAGGCCATGGCCATAAACCCAATGGTGATGACGGTGATACCGGCCCCCTTAAGCCCCGCGGGCACCGGCGCAGCATCAATCTTTTTCCGGATTGAGGAAAGGAGCATGATGGCAAGCCACCAGCCCACACCGGATCCAAAACCAAAACTCAGGGCCTGCCAGAAGTTGTAATTCCGGATTTGCATAAAGAGAATGGCCCCCAGAATGGCGCAGTTCACCGTAATAAGGGGAAGAAATATACCCAATGCCAGGTACAGGGCCGGAGACAGGCGATCTATCAGCATTTCCAGAATCTGGACAATGGCGGCAATTACAATGATAAAGATGATAAAGGAAAGGTATTCCAATCCCAGGGGTTCTATGACCAGTTTCAGCACCGCCCAGGAGACCACCATGGTGATGGTCATGACCACGGTGACCGCGAGACCCAAGCCAAAAGAGCTTTTCTGGTCCTTGGAGATGGAAATAAAGGAGCACATGCCAAGGAAGTTTGCCAGGAGGATGTTGCTCGTAAAGACCGATGCAAAAAGGAGGGTTATCGGATGTACCACGGGAGTCATTTTGCCCCTCCTTGTGTAGCCTTAGCGGCGATTTTCATGTTCTCCTGCAGGGTTTTGGCTCCCCACATGACCAGGGCCACGAGGAAAAAGGCGCTGGGGGCCATAATCATGATGGTCCAGGGAGTAAAGGAAGCTCCCAAAAGGGCGCTGAGCACGGGAAGACCAAAGAGGCTACCAAACCCCAGGAGTTCCCGGACCACCGCGATCAGCATGAGCACCGCCATGTAGCCGAAACCGCTCGTGAGTCCGTCCCAGAATGAAAGGAGCGGCGGATTAGAGCGGGCAAAACCCTCTGCCCGGCCCATGATGATGCAGTTGGTGATGATAAGCCCCACATAGGGCCCTAAAGAACGGGAGATATCCGGTAGGTACGCCCGGAGCAGTATATCGATAATGATGACGAAAAAGCTGATTACTAGGACCTGAACAATCATGCGGACCTTGTTCGGAATAAGCTTATTCATGGCCGAGATGGTCATGCTGGAAAAGGCGGTGGTCAGACTTACCCCGATAGTCATGATAGCCGTATTGGTAAGGTTATTGGTTACCGCCAGGGTCGAGCAGATACCCAATACCTGGATAAAAATAGGATTATTCCACCAGAGGTTCTGCACAAGAATTTCGGCGGCGGGCCCCCGTTTTTTTGCTCCGCTCATCGCAAGCCTCCCTGATCTCGCAGGGTTTTAAACACCCGGATCTCCCTGTTTACAATATCTTGAATTGCCTGGCTCGTCCGGGACGCGCCGGTAACCCCATCGACCTGGCTGTTATCGGGGTCAGGGTCACCCTTCCCGCTTCCCTGCAGAACCACGATCCCACCGGGGCCAATTTTTTCACCCTTAAATTGGGTCTGGAACCAGCCTTCATCGATGCGGCCGCCGAGACCCGGTGTTTCATTGTGGGAGACGATCCGGAAGCCCTCGATTCGTTCGACCGGCTCGTCCACCGCGAGTATGGCCCGTATGGTCCCCCAAAGACCGGGACCTGCCACCATGGCGGCGTAGCGGTTCTGGTTGTCCACCGTTGCTTTATAGACAATCCCCGCATCGGTCTTAAGCTCAGTCACTTGGCTCGTGTAAAGGGCATCCACCTGGGATGGAGCTGAATAGGCAATACCAAGGGCCGCTAAAATGGCAGACCGCTCAGAAAGCCTTCGGTTTGCCGCAACCCGGTCCTTGGTAAGCTCGTTCGCCAGGGCAAGGAAAAACACAAAAACGATACAGATAGCAAAGGTAAAAAGCACCGTATAGAGCATACCATCCCGCTTCATTTGGCGCCTCCTGCATCTTTTGCCGCACGAGCGGTATTCGGAGCTGCGGCTGCGGGGGCGGCCTTCTTGCCTCCCACAAGGTCATCAAAAAGGGAAGCTGCGGTATTTCCCAGAAGGACCGCAAAACTGGTCCCCTCAGGGAAAAGCGAGAAGGTTCGGATCAGCACCACGGAAACACCGATGACCATTCCGTACAGCCACTGGGCAAGGGGCTTTTTAGGGGCGCTTACCGGATCGGTAGCCATAAAGACCGCCACAAAAAGGAAACTTCCCACAAGGAGACTTTCCATCGGCAACGCCTTGGGAACCCCTGCAAGGAGCAGGGCACCGGTGAGCAACACCGCCGAGCCAATCGTAGACACCATAAGCCGCCAGCTTGCAGTTTTTGTTGCTATCAGATAGATTCCCGCCAGTACAATAAGAATGACGGAACTTTCGCCGAGAGACCCCATGCGGAAGCCCAGAATTGCATTAAGAACCGAAATCGACTCCCCATGGCGGAGCTGGGCAAGGGGGGTTGCAGCACTCATCCCGTCCACCGGATACCCCCAAAGCCCGGCAGCAGCTCCGAAATTCCCGGCCTGCACAAAGCCTGCCTGCATGATTGTAGCAAAGGAAATGTACACAAAAAGCCGCCCCGCAATGGCGGGGTTAAAGATATTCCGACCAAACCCACCATACACTTCCTTGGCCATGAACACGGTAAAGACAATTCCTACGGCCACAATCCAGAGGGGAACCACCGGCGGCATCGAAAGGGTATAGAGGGCGCAGGTCACGAGAACTGCCTCGCTTACCTTTTTACCCCGTTTTTTTTCAAAAAGATATTCCACGAGGATCCCCAGGGGAAACACCACCAGAGCTATCCAGAGAGGACGCAGGCCATACAGATACACAGAAAACAGAAATATAGGCGCAAGACTATATAAAACCTTGCGCATAATAGGTTGTTTTTGAAACAAGGAGGCCTCCTTTCGGATACAGTATAGTAAAGAATAAAGAATTATCAAGTAAAATTTTCATCATTCTAAGAATAATTCTCAAAAACAATTCATCCCCTGTCTTATTTCATTTTTTGAACAAAGGAGCATCTATCATCTGTAGGAACCCAGAGGGATTACAACAAATACCCTTAGGTTCTGGAAACAAAACCTTTGTCCCTTGAAGGAAAAACGAAATTCACAGTAAAATATACACACATTTTACTCTGGGCTGAGACAAATTCACGTTGACAATGAGAGGTCAACCTGTACCCAATAAAGAGAAACGGGGATGTTGTAAAGGGGCCACAATGAAAACTAAAATTGCAATTATCGGCTATGGAAGCATGGGCAAGATGCTTCTTGAAAAGATAATCGATACGAAAATAATTCCGGAAAATTATATATACCTATCAAACCGGACCATCGAAAAAATAAAAATATTAAAAGAAAGATATAACATACATATTTGCGATACAAATGTGGAAGCTGCAAAAAACACGGACCTTATTTTTTTGTGTATTCGTCCAACAGATATAAAAACAGTATTAGAAGAAATATTAACGATAATAAATAAAAAGACACATATTATTTCATTAAACGGGAGTATTAGATTCGAGCAACTTGAAAAAATAGCTACGGAAAACAAAATATCAAAAGTCATACCCAGTGTAACCGCTGAAATAAACGAATCCCAGACATTGGTCTGCCATAACAAAAAAGTAACAGAAAAAGATAAAAAGCCCCTCATGAAAATACTAAAAAGTTTTGGTGACATTATAGAGTTACCGGAAGAAGAAATGGGAATGGGAGCAGAGCTAGTCAGTTGTATGCCCGGTTTCATCGCCGCTTTATTCAACGAAATAAAAAAGGAAGCACAAAAACGTACCACCATAACAGAACATCAAATAATAGCCATGTTGGCTCACACGATGGTTGGAACCGGCAGATTAATTCTCGAAAAAAACATGACCTTTGAAGCAGTAATTGAAAGGGTAGCAACAAAAGGGGGCATAACCGAAGAAGGAACCAAAATTATAGAAAGAGATTTTCCAGAAATTGCAAAGAACATATTCAATAGAACCCTCGAAAAAAGAAAAATCATAGCGGGAAACATAGAAAAAAGCCTGTGATAAAAAATAATGAGGGGAGCACCGCCCCGCCACCCCCCTCTTGGCTTAGGCCGCATCAGACTGCCGCCGCGGCCGCCGCGGCTCCCCCCTCGCGCCTGCTTCCTTCGCCGCTTCGCCAGCCCCTCCCGGGCCGGGCGTCCCGCCCGGCCCATTACCCCAGCCCCACGGCTCAGGCGATCAGGCGCTCCCCCCACTCCGGGCTCACCCCCGGCGGGGCCCTTCTCAGGGCCCCGCACCAGGAGCTTTTTTGCCGATGGGGGCGCTCCCTCCAGGCCCCAGTGGGCGTCTTTTGGCCCCTTCCCAGCCCATACCGCCAGCTTTTTTGGGGGCCCCTCTCCCTACTACCCCACCGCACCCGATTTCACCTCCCAGCCTTGCCTTCCCACACTCCCTGTGCTATGGTTTTCCTATGCCAGACCACCACGACCGCGGCTACAAGGCCCTCTTCTCCAACCAGCGCTTCATGGAACAACTGGTTACCTCCTTCATCCACGAAGACTGGGTCGCCCTCGTCGATTTCTCCCGGGCATCTCTCGTCGACAAGTCCTACGTCACCCGCCAGTTCAAAAAGCTTGAGTCCGACCTCATCTGGAAGCTCCCCCTCACAGATGAGGGAACGGTCTACCTCTACCTCCTCATCGAGTTCCAGTCCTCCGTCGACCACTGGATGGCCTACCGCATGCTCCGCTATGTCCTTGAGTTCTATGGGGGCCTGTTAAAAGCAAAGCCCAGGCCCGAGCGGCTCCCGGCGGTCTTTCCGCTCCTCGTGTACAACGGCGACCCCCGCTGGACTGCCCCCGAGCAGTTTGCTACCCTCGTGGACCAGCGCATCGCCGCAGACTACATCCCCCACTTCCGCTACTACAAACTGGCCGCCAACGAGTTTTCCCCCGACCAGCTTGAGGCCATGCACAACCTCGCCTCGGCCCTGTTCCTGGTGGACTCAAGCACGGTGGATGAGATTCAGCGCCGCATTCGGGGGATTGTGAGTATATTAGAGAAGGAGCAGCCAGAGGTGGTGACCGAGTTTATCCGCTGGCTCTACGCCCATTTTGAGGACCCCGTGCCTCAATGGGTTGATGAGATTCGTACCCTTAAGGAGGTACCGACCATGTTAGCCACTGCCATCAAGAAGAAAGAACAGGAATGGTTTAAAGAAGGCCTTATGGAGGGCCGTATAGAAGGCCGCAACGAAGGTCGCTTAGAGGGCCGTATAGAAGAACGCCGGGAGACCGCCCGGCGGATGAAGCAGGAACAGGTGTCTATAGATATTATCATGAGAGTTACCGGCCTTTCCCGGGAAGAGATTGAGGAACTGTAGGCTAGCGGGGGGCGGGGCCCAGGGGCCTCTAGGGATTCCGCGGCTTCCAAGGGGCGCTGGCACGCTCCTGAGGAGTGCCGGGGCGGCGGGTATTGACGCACAACAGGGCCCCCTACCTTTCGCGGGTACAGGACCGTTTCGAACCTGCCTACCGCCGAGTAATGCAAGTCTAGAAAGTGAGGAATACCTTCTTACCCCCCCATAGCCACGAATAAAAATCCCATTTAGAAAAAAAAGTATTTTTTTCTTGTTGATAGGCCTGGTAGTGCTTACCCACGGTGGCCATGCCCAGAACCTAAAGGACGATCTGGTGAACAATGACTTAGAGGGACTAAAGTCCAAAGTGGCTTTACTTTCTCCCAATTTCAAAGATTTTCCTTACGTGGCCTATTACCTTAAGAACGCCAAAGAATACCAGCAAAGGATGCTCGACTATCTTCTTTCCATGGGGGCAACTCCGGATCAAACGGACGAAGACGGTGTGGGTCCCCTGTACTATGCAATTGCAGATGGGAATCTGGAAGCGGTAAACACCCTTATTGCAGCTAAGGCAAACGTCAATGCAGGCTGGACCAAACCCCAAAATGTGTCCTGGGACTATGACTTTGAAATTGAAAAGGATAGGATAAAAGAATTACCTCTTTTTGATTTGAAAAAAGTAGCCGTTAGCTATGATGGAAGAGGAAAAATCACTTTACGCCCCCTGGCGGTGGCCCTGTATTGCAAGAATACCGATATTGTGCCGGTCCTGCTGAAAGCGGGGGCGGATCCGCTTGCCACCCTATACCAAATTAAAGACGAAAAGCGTTCCACCGCAGCTAAACCGGTCTATACCTACGTGAATACTATTTTTGACCATGTGGCGGGGTATTTCGCTACCTACCAAAAAGACTTTCAAAAGGTAACCCCTACATTCTTTGCCAACGCCGTGGCGGTGTGGAAAACCGTAGAGGCCCTCCCTGCGGACAGGCGTCCTACATTGGAGCCACAACTCAAGAAAAACCTCTTTGCCTATTTTGCCAGTGGCGCCATGAAAGAATTTAAAGAAGAACTCACTAAAACCGGATCTAACACCCTTGAATTTTTACCCTATGCCGTTCTGGCAGGCAACTGGGACATTGTAGAGCTAATCCTGAAATACAACGGCCTTGAGATCGACGATCTTATAGATGATCCTACAAGTAATCGAAAACAGCCCCTTCTCGAATGGACAATTCAGAACCTCCATGCCGATGCGGCACGACTGGTTCTTGAACATGGAGCGCGCCTTCCTAAAGAAATGGAGGTATATTTCAAAGGCGATTGGGGAATGACCTCATGGGATAAGCTTCCCCCCCTCGTGTGGGCTACCTGGCAGGGTAAACAGGAACTCGTTAAAGTCCTATTGCAGTATGGTGCTGATCCAAACGATGGGGTGCCCTTATCCTATGCCCATCCATTCCCCGTTATCCGACAGCTCTTGCTCGATGCAGGAGCAGATCCCAAGGTCCGCATACGTCGGGGCTCGGTTACGGGAAACCTGGTGTGGGATGCGGCATGGGATAACAAGCCCGAATCGGTAGCCTTTTGGCTTAGCTATGGGCTTGATCCAAATGGCGACGGCTTAACCGAACCACTCGTTGCCGCCGTTTGGAGGAGCAACCCCGAGTCGGTAAAGCTACTCTTAGAAAAGGGGGCAAAATCTAAAATTATTATTACGGACAAACATCTCTATTTGTATGACATCCCTTGGGAATGGGAGCTAGGGGGCAAATCGATTCTTGAATATGCCAGAGCTCTCGTTCAATCAGCAGACACTCCTTCTGAAAGAACGCGCGCCTCCCAGGTCCTGAAACTTCTAGAAAAGGCATCACAATAAATAAAAAAAGCCCCCTTCCCGTGGAAAATTCTTGGGAAGGGGGCTCCCCGTTGCCTTTATGAGGCAACGCTTTTATAGCTTAAACAACAGTTCCTCATAACTCGGATAGGGCCAGGCGCTCTTCGCTACGAGTTTTTCAAGGGCATCGGCCTTGCTTCGAACATTGGCCATCTGCACAAAAACCTTTTCCCGATAGGCCTTTGCCTGGGCAAAGGGGTCGCTGATATCCTGGGCTTCTGCAAGAATTTTCTCAAGTTTCTCCGTTTCGTCGTATAATTCAGAAGCCAGTTCAGCAATTCGCTTTGCTCGCTTTTCCTGCGGTGCACTTACCGCACCGAGCGCCGCAAGGGATGCGGCATCCCGGGCAAGTTCCGCCGCATAGGAGGTTGCAGCAGGGAATATGGCCCGCTTGGACATCTCTACCATAAGGCCCGCTTCGATATTAATCTGCTTGGAATACCGCTCCAGATAAATATGATAGCGGCTCTCTAATTCTTCCTTTGAAAGAACCTTATGCCGCTCAAAGAGATCCACCGTTTCCTTCTGGATAAGCACCGGCAGGGCATCTACCGTGGCCCGCACGTTGGGAAGTCCCCGGCGTTCCGCTTCCCGCACCCATTCTTCCAAGTACCCATTGCCGTTAAACACCACCCTTCGATGCTTACTGTAGGACTCCTTCACCAGTTCCTGAATGGCCGCATGTTTATCGGAGGCCTTTTCTAACTTATCCGCAAATTCAGAAAGCACCTGGGCAACCGCCACATTCAGGTACGTGTTATGGGTAGCGATGGACTGGCTTGAACCAACCATGCGGAATTCGAACTTATTTCCCGTAAAGGCGAAGGGACTCGTTCGGTTCCGGTCCGACACATCCCGGGGAAGGGCCGGAAGAGAAGTTACCCCGAGGGTTATCTTCCCTTTTACCGAAGAACCCGTAAGAGGTTTCCCTTCCGCTATGTTTTCAAATATCTCGGTAAGGGCATTTCCCAAATAAATCGAGATAATCGCAGGGGGAGCCTCATTCGCTCCAAGCCGATGGTCATTCCCTGCCGTGGCCGCACTGGAGCGAAGGAGCAGCGCATAACGATCCACCGCTTCGATAACCGCCGCAGCAAACAACAAGAAACGGGCATTTGATTCGGGGTTTTCCCCGGGATCCAATAGGTTAATCCCGTCATCGGTTCCAAGGGACCAGTTGTTGTGTTTTCCCGAACCATTCACTCCCGCAAAGGGCTTTTCGTGGAGCAGGGCCTCCATCCCATGACGGCGGGCAACCTTCTTAATGGTTTCCATCACGAGTTGGTTCGCATCTACCGCCACGTTGGTGGTGCTAAAAATAGGGGCAATCTCAAATTGGTTGGGGGCAACCTCGTTATGCTGGGTTTTTGCAAGAACCCCCACTTTCCAGAGTTCGATGTTGAGTTCCCGCATAAAGGCCGCAACCCGTTCTTTAATGGCCCCAAAGTAGTGATCCTCCATTTCCTGGCCCTTGGCAGGCATGGAACCAAAAAGGGTCCTTCCAGTTAATAAGAGGTCCGGCCGCTCATCAAAATATTTTTTGTCCACAAGAAAATATTCTTGCTCAGGCCCTACGGTTGTCAGAACCCGCTTGGAAGAGGTATTCCCCAGAGCCCGGAGAATCCGCATTGCCTGTTTACTGAGGGCATCCATAGAACGAAGAAGGGGAACCTTCTTGTCCAGGGCATGGCCGTAGTAGCCGATAAAAGCGGTGGGGATACAGAGGGTTGTCCCCGTGGGATCTTGCTTTAAAAAGGCAGGACTTGTCACATCCCAGGCGGTATAGCCCCGGGCCTCAAAGGTGGCCCGTAGCCCCCCGGAGGGAAAACTCGACGCATCCGGTTCTCCCTTGATAAGTTCCTTCCCCGAAAATTCCATCAGAACCTTTCCATCCGAAGTGGGGGCAATAAATGAATCATGTTTTTCCGCCGTAAGGCCCGTTAAAGGGTGGAACCAGTGGGTATAGTGGGTTGCTCCCTTTTCCAGGGCCCAGTCTCGCATCACCGCGGCCACCACATCGGCCACTTCTAAGGTAAGTTCCTTTTCTCCTGCTTGGACCGCAAGAATTTCCTTGTAGATGTTCTTGGGAAGCCGTTCCCGCATCACCGCATTGGAAAAGCAATTACTTCCAAACAATTCCGGTACCGAATTCCCGTTAAAGGTTGTCTCTGGCATAATTCACTCCTTGATACTATAGGATGTTGCTTTATATATAGCAATTTCTATGCCATTGTGTTCTTAATTTCTTCTTCGTCAAAATAAATATTATTCATTGTTTTATATGAATTTAGAAACACATTGAACAAAAAGATAAATGATGTAGTAGTATTACGTCGTTGGCATGATTCTACATAAAAGTAGTTTTCTTTAGATTCTTACATTTATGTAGGCTCTACTAATTTACCAGGGATTTTTACTTTTTCCGGGCATATAAAAAGGGGCCATTCCTAGAGAGGAACAGCCCCTTTTACCTTCAATCGTCGGTCCTAGACCACCCTGAGTTCAGGCTACCCAATTGCAGAAGAACCGGTCTCTCCCGTTCGAATCCGGATACATTCTTCCAGGGGAAGGATGAAAATCTTTCCATCCCCGATTTCTCCTGTCCGGGCACCCTTAATAATGGCCTCAACCGTGGGTTTCACAAAATTATCGTTGACCGCAATCTCAATACGAACCTTTTTAAGAAGGTTCACCTCAATATCTACGCCTCGATAACTTTCGTGATACCCCTTTTGCTGACCACAACCCATGGCATTGGTAACCGACATCTTGTATACCTCTGCCTTGTACAACTCTTGCTTTACCTCGTTAAGCTTGTGGGGCTGAATGTAGGCAATGATTAATTTCATAGGTGCCTCCCTTACATGTTACTGAAGATCTGGAAGCCCGAATAGGCCTCTGCTTTGTGCTCTACCAGGTCAAGCCCCATAAGCTCTTCGGTCACCGAAACCCGCAATCCCACGGTTTTCTTAATAACCCAGAAGAGGAGGAGACTCATAAGACCGGCCCATATACCAACCGCCGCAACACCCAGGGCCTGAACACCGAGCTGATGCCAGCCACCACCGTGCAGTACGCCAACAGCCACACTTCCACGTTCCCCCAGATCCCAACGGCGAGGGTTCCAAAGACACCGTTCACCATGTGGACCGATACAGCACCCACCGGATCGTCAATATGGAGCACCTTATCAAAAAACTCTACCGATAGAACAACCAATACTCCTGCAATAAGACCTATTACAACGGCAGCCCCAGGACTTACCACCGCACAGGGAGCCGTAATCGCCACCAATCCTGCGAGGGCACCGTTCATGGTCATGGATGCATCGGGCTTCTTGAACCACAACCAGGAAAAACTCATAGCCGCGATCGCACCCGCACTGGCTGCGAGGGTGGTGGTAACCGCCACTCGAGCAATATCGGCACTGACCCCCGAAAGGGTGGAACCGGGGTTAAAACCATACCACCCAAACCAGAGAATGAATACGCCGAGGGCTGCGAGGGGAAGATTATGGCCTGGTAAGGCCTTTACGCTCACCTTCCCGTTTACCCGGACATATTTACCCGTACGAGGCCCAAGCATAATCGCTCCCATTAGAGCTGCCCAGCCACCTACTGAATGGACCACGGAGGATCCCGCAAAATCATGGAACCCCATTTGAGAAAGCCATCCCCCACCCCAGGTCCAGTGACCAGACACGGGATAAATAAAGGCAGAAATAAACACCGTATAAATCAAGTAAGACTTAAACTGGGTTCGCTCTGCCATAGCCCCCGAAACAATTGTTGCTGAAGTAGCAGCAAAAACCACCTGGAAAAACCAATCCCGGTAAAATTTAGGATCCCCCATGGGGCCTTTAAAAAAGTCAGAAAAACCGATAAGCCCCGACAGATGATCTTTCCCATACATGAGACCCCACCCGATCATCCAGAAAACCACCGAACCAAAACAGAAGTCCATGAGGTTTTTCATCAAGATGTTGGTGGCATTTTTTGCCCGGGTAAGACCGGTTTCCACCATAGCAAAGCCGGCCTGCATGAAGAATACCAGGGAACCCGTAAGAACCAGCCAGATCATGTCCATCGCTTGGGTTAAAGAGTCCACCGTCTCTTCTGCAAACACCCCAAGCGCCACACCCACGAAAAACAGAATAAACAGGATAGCACGCTTTTTCACGTCTTTCCTCCTTCCAAAGTAGGATATACAGACTAATTGCAAAAAACGTGCCATCCACATAAAAATTGCCTACATTTTTGTATTTTCATAGATTTAATAACAAAAAATCTTAAAATTATCTTTTATTAAACCATGAATTCAGTTTTTTGTAAAAAAATCGGACAAGATTTTACTACATTTTTGTAGAAAATAGGCAAGGTCTACATTTTTGTAGGTATCCCTCGTGGCATACCGGAGAACAACATTACAAATTTTTGGGATTCCGATAGAGGCGCCAGTTTATCCCATAATGATGAACCCTGAGACCCATCTGGCGCTCGGTGATTCCCAGGCGACGGGCCGCTTCCGACATGTTTCCCTGGGTTATCTTGAGGGCCTCCACAATCATCTCTTTTTCAAGACGAGAAAGGGCCGCTTCCAGCGTAGAGGTGGGTTCGGTATTGGTCGATTGGGCCGATTGCAAACTCGGTGGCAAGTGATAGGCATGAATCACCCCGTCAGTAGAAAGGATGACCGCCCGTTCGATACAATTTTCTAACTCCCGCACGTTCCCTGGCCAATGATACGAAGAAAGAAGGTCCAGAGCGGGGCTACTGATTCGTTTAATAAGCTTCCCATGCTTTACGGCATACTTTTCGGCAAAATGATCTGCCAGCAGAATAATATCACTTTTCCGTTCCCGCAGAGGAGGCACATGGATAGGGAAAACATTTAGCCGATAAAAGAGATCTTCCCGAAAACGACCGGTACGCACCTCTTCTTCTAGACGGCGGTTTGTGGCAGCAATCAGTCGTACATCAATAGGGATCGGCCGTTCTCCCCCTACTCGCTCAATCTCCCGTTCCTGGAGCACCCGTAGCAACTTTACCTGAACCTGGGGACTGAGCTCTCCAATTTCATCAAGAAAAATGGTTCCCCCCTGGGCAAGTTCAAAACGGCCTTTACGTTGAGAAATAGCCCCGGTAAAAGCCCCTTTTTCATGACCAAAAAGTTCACTTTCAATAATCGATTCAGGCAGGGCCGCACAATTAACCTTCACGAAGGGTTTATCCCGCCGACGGGATAGCCGGAATAGCTCCTGCGCCACCAGTTCTTTACCCGTTCCACTTTCTCCTGTGATAAGAACCGTCGCATCCGTAGGGGCCACCTGTTGAATAAGGCTGTACAGTTCTTGCATGAAACGACTGGTCCCAATGAGAAGAGACCCTGGAGCAACCGTAAGATCCGCCCTTTGTATATTTCCTTCAGGAAAGTCTATCAACGCCTGATGAAGATGAAACTGTTCTTCCTGGATACGTTCCCGTAATTTAGCCGAATCAGCCACCAGAGAAGCCACCTGCTCCAAAAAGGAAACATCAAAGGCCATCCATTCCTCTTTATTGGAAAAACCGATGCGCCGCTCAGCACTCAAGGTTCCCATCACTTCATCCTTCGATTTAATAGGAACACAATAGTAGGTAACGCCCTTAAGATCTTCCTTGGAACGATGTCCCGCCCGATTCAAAAAACGACTTTCCTGGGCCAGGTCGGGAACCACGATCTTACAGGCCGTTTCAAACACCGTTCCCACAAGGCCCTCACCGAGCCGATACCTTCCCCGTTCTTTTTCCTCCGGGGTGAACCCGAGGGCCTCTTCTATCACCAGGAGACCCGATTTTCGATCCAAAAGGGTTACCATGCCTCGATTAAGACCAAGTCGCACATCTATCATTGAAAGAACCTGGGTAAGGGCACCCCGCAGTTCTACCTGTTTATCCATCACCCGGGCAAGGTCAAAAAGGATGCGCAGAGTTTCTAATTCGGTGGGAAGAGCCTTAAAAGATTGGTTTTCCATGAAGAAAATAATACATTTTTGTAGTTTTTTACACAAGATACAATTTTTTCCTGTTTTATTGACAAATACATAGGCGGGTGTACAATAAAAAAGTAACGATAACAGAAAGGAGGTAGTATGAGTACTCTTATTGCACTAATCGCCCTGGCGATTTATTTTCTTTTCTACTTTGTATATGGGAAGACCATCCAGGGTCGGATTCTCAAGTCTCAGGAAGCACCGGATGCCCCTTCTCGACGGCTTCAGGATGGAGTAGATTACGTTCCTACCAGCAAATATGTGTTGTTTGGGCACCATTTTGCTTCTATCGCAGGGGCGGGTCCTATTACAGGTCCTGCTATGGCGGTAGCCTGGGGATGGTTACCGGGATTACTGTGGATCTGGTTTGGCAACATCTTTATTGGGGCCATTCATGATTACCTTTCGCTGGTGGCTTCCGTTCGGTACGATGGCCGATCGGTTCAGTTTGTCGCCCAGGATATGGTAGGCAAGCGGGCGGGAAAAGCCTTTGGCTGGTTTATCCTCTTCCTGTGCATCCTGGTTGTAGCTGCCTTTGGTGATATTGTGGCAGGCCAATTTGCAAACGATGGCCGGGTGTTCAGTGCCTTCTTCTTCTTTTGTGTGGCCGCCATCATCACCGGCTTTATTATGTACAAATCGCCCCTCGGCATAGGATGGGGCTCTCTCATTGGCGCCCTTCTTATCATTCTTGCCTTTATAGGAGGGAATTACCTGCCAGTAAGCGCATCAAAGGACATTTGGTTTCTGGTGATTTTTATATACATCGTCATAGCTTCGGCCCTACCGGTAAATCTGTTATTACAGCCCCGGGACTATTTAAACAGCTTTCTGCTCTACTTTGGGCTTCTCATCGGGGGGATAGCGGCACTCTTGAGTTTTGGCGCCTTCGATTCGCTGCCGGTAGTTACGACCTTCTCTGCGAAGGTAATCGAAGGGGCCAAAGGAACGGGGGCAGTACCCTCGCCATTCTGGCCCACCGTCCCCCTGGTGATTGCCTGCGGGGCCCTTTCAGGCTTCCATTCCCTCGTTGCTTCGGGAACCAGTTCTAAACAGCTTGCCGCAGAAAAGGACGCTCTTTTTGTAGGATATGGGGCCATGCTTACCGAGGGCTTCCTTTCCACCATCGTCATTATCGCCATTGCCACCTTTGGAATTGAAGCCATGGGTGCGGCCGATAAGGTATTAGCCACAGCGCCGCTCAACCGTTTTGTCCTTTCCTATAGCAAAATGGTAAGTAGTACCTTACCCTTCTTTACCGAATCTTTTATGAAACTCTTTACTGCGGTGTGGGTAAGTTCCTTTGCGCTTACTACCCTGGATACCACGAATCGTTTAGGCCGCTACCTTGTCCAGGAGATGGTGATTCCCTTAAAAGACAAAAACCAGGGGATATACCAGATTTTCTCCAACAAATGGGTGGCTTCGGTTATCATTGCCTTTATTGGCATCTTCCTCGCCCGCTCAGGAGGGTACACCACCCTGTGGCCTGCTTTCTCCGGAGCAAACCAGCTGATAGCTTCAATCGTCATGCTTACCATGGCGGTCTGGGTAAAGTATAAGATTAACAAGCACTATACCAATGTGGTTCTTTTCCCGGCCCTCTTCTTATGGCTTACCGTAACCGCCGGTCTCATCTGGTATGAGATAGTTATAGTTCCCACCTTCTTTAAAGATATGGCAAAAACTCAGATGGTCATTACCGGAAGTGTGGTAGGCCTTATCAATCTTATCATGCTCATTCTGAATGTGGTGATGATCGTAAGTTTCTACAAACAATTCAAACAAGAAACAGCCAATAGATAGAACAGGTGGCGCCGTTGGGAGCCCTAAGGGCTCCCAGGCAATGCAAAGGACAGGGAATGTTTCTCACAAACATAAAAACTACCCTTGGCAGGGTGATAGAAATTCTTACGCAGATACAACGGGAAAAAGCAACGGCAGTCCTTGAATTCGAAGTAAAGGAACTGCAGAATCTCTTTGCCCTGTTGCTCCTCGGAAGTTTTGTGGGGCTTCCGGCTCCGCCGCCGGCGATAACCCTGGAACTGCTTCCTCTGATGGAAGCAGAACTGGCCACCATGACAAGCCGGGCCGATTTTGCCCAGGATCCGCTGGGAGCCCTCATGGGCATGCTGAATGTGGATTAGGCTATGCTTCCCGTAATTTTTTTTCTCGGAAAAGGGGGGGTTGGGAAAACGACCCTTGCCTGTGCAAGCGCCTACCGCTTTGCAAGTCATGGCAAACGGGTGCTTCTGTGTTCCCTCGATCCAGCCCACAATGTGGGGGACCTTTTTCATACCCCTCTCACCAACAAGCCCCGCCGTATACGAGAAAATCTTGAAGGCATAGAAGTGGATCTTAAAGAATGGATACGGACCTACCTCGAACAAAGCAAGGCGGAAATTCAAGAGACCTATCGGTATGTCTCCGTATTGAATCTCGAAAAATACCTGGATATCATGAACTATGCACCGGGAACCGAGGAGTATGCCGTTTTGTGGGCCATTGAACACCTTTATACCACCTACAAGGAGAGCCATGACTGTCTTATTTTTGACACCCCTCCAACGGCGCTGACCCTCCGTTTTTTAGCCATGCCGGCCTTAACTAACCTGTGGATACAGGAACTTTCCCGTTTGCGGGCCACCCTCCTGGAAAAACGGCGAACCCTTTTGAAACTTAATCCTGAGGCTGCCGTCTTAGGAGGTACCATAAAAAAAGAAGAGGATCCTCTTTACGGGAAATTGCAAAACATGCAGCGCCGGCTTAAGACCCTGCAGGAACTTTTTTCTCAGCACAGTTATATCTCAGTCGTTCTGAACCCTGATGAGCTGAGTCTTGCCGAAACCCTCCGGATTAACGAGGAACTGAAGAAACTCAAGATACCCATCGCGAGCCTTTGTTATAATAAGGTGTTAACAGAAAACAACACAAATCTGAAGATTCAGAAAACCCTGGGAAATATCCCCTTATTTACCTTTAACTATGTTGAAGGGGGTATCCTGGCGTTAGATGATCTCGCTAAAATCGAGATATCTCCTCTTATACAACACATTCGGAGCTATGCATGAACTGGTACCTTATTCCTCTTACCCTGTTAGCTATTTTTCTCGTCCTTCGTTATTTCCTTGGCATGAAGAAAAACCGCTGGTTTGCTTCGGTAATCGCCCAGGAAACAGAAAGGGTTCTTCATCCGGTGGATACGACGTATGTAAATATCGGCGGAGCCATTGGGTATCACTCTACCTATATTCTTAAGCCCCCTTTTAAGAAAGCAGAAGGTACCTTTACCTTTCTTCCCCGCCAATCCGCCCTGTACCTTCCCTTTGCCCTGCTCTTAGGAGCCCAGGATCGCTACTATCTCACCATCCATAGCGAGCTTCCCCTCATCGGTGAAGGCCACATTATCGAAAAAGCATACTACCGGAAGATAGCTGCTACTATCCGCGGCGTTGAACAATTTAAGCAGGAAGAACGGGAAAGAATCATAGATACAAAAGGCAGAAAGCGGTCCTACATCCTTCTCTGGGATCGGCCCGCCGTATATGAAAAGCTCAGTCTCTTATGTAACGACCTAGACGAAATGAGCCTTTTAAAGCATCTCTGCGTGTACCCAGAAAATCGACATTTTTACCTTTTTATAAAACCTGAATACGGGAAAATAGAAAAGCTTCTCCGCTCCTTCTGGAACTATCTACCCCAATTCCAGAGCAAAAGCTAGGGATTCCCCTGCAACACCTTTTGAACGATGGGTAGGCGAACCGAAGGCCCCAGGCTTTCCTGAATAGTACTCAGAGGAATTCCTGCTTCCAGGGCCTTTTGTATTGCGAGGGCCCCTTCCTGGGAAGCAGAATCGGCGAGTAAGAGATTCTTCCCTTGCAAAAGATAGACCATACCCAGAGACTCGCCAATTTTTTCATAGATTTTTTCTTTGATAATCCGGTTATATATCTCCGCCGCCCGGCCGTAAAATTGCTGTTCCGTGAGACAGGAGGCAAATTCAAAAAGAACCCGCGGATCTTCAGATGTGGCCAGGTAATTTTGATAGAACTCAAGGGCCTCAGGGTGCTGCAAGGCCCGTTCGATACGGGCCCGGAGCAGAATCTCATTGCGGTTAGGGGAAGAAGGCTCTCCCATTTCAGAAATAGTAAGCATCACCTGCCGGGCCGCTTCGTAGGAACCGGTGGTATACAACAGGAGGGCATAATTATAGAAACTTTCTCGGTGAGCCGGCAATAAGGTTATAATCCTCTGGTAGGTCTGTATCGCTTCTTGATACCGCCCCCCTTTGAGGTAGGAAAAAGCCAGGGCCTGAAGGACCATGGTATTGTCGCTATCCCGGTTAAGCAGTTCTTTAAAAAACTGGGCGGCCTCATCATATCGACCTTGTTCAAAGGCGATACGCCCCAAATAGTAGACCGCAGCGGCCATAGTTTTTTCATCCCGTCGGGCATAGGAAAACCAGCGGGCCGCTTCAGGGTAGTTTTTCTTTTCAAAATAAAAAACCCCGAGGGAATAACTATCCTCTGCGCTCACCGAGGGAGGAACAGAGGTGCAGCCATTCACCAGGATGAACAGGGAAACGCTGGCTATCATGCTATAAAACAGGAGGCAGCCCTTTTCTTTGTGGGGGAGAGCATACTTTTGTGTTGCCCTGGTACCGGCCTGCCTCATTTTCTTTCCCCTACCATCGCCTATGCTGTTAACGATCCCCACCGAGGACGGTGTCCTCTATTTCTCGGAGCTGGGAACGATATAAATTGGCAATATTTGAACCGTAGTCGGCAATCAGCTGCATGATGTTGCGGGGTTGATCTTCCCGATCTTTCCCGTTGATACGGTCCCCCGCATCTCCTAGTCCAGGAAGAATATAGGCCATTTCATTTAACACCGGATCCATCCAGAGGGTATACACCTTACAGTTTTCCAGGGCCCGGACTACCCGGAGCGCTCCTTTCAGGGCAGAAATAACATTAAAGAACTGAACCGACCGGGGCCGTACTCCCTGATCAAGGAGATACTTTACCACCGTGACCAGACTTCCACCGGTGGCATTCATGGGATCTGCAAAAATAAGGTCCTTGTCATTAAGGGACTCTAATTTAAAATAGGACTTTTCGAGATCCAGAATATATTCCATATCATTTTCGTGGCGGGATTCATCTCGTTTTATCTTAAACAGCGCAAAGGGAGTGACATACCCATGGGAAGAATATTCCTGAATTTCCTTTGACATGATCATCGAAGGTAAGAGGGCTCCCCGCAGCATAACACACATCACGGTATTTTCAATCTTATCATCAATATTGGGAATTTTATGGACCGCATAATTCTGTACCGGGATAGTAACCGGCGTTTTCACGATAAGATAGTTTTTGCTTGCTGCCTGGGGAAGCGCATAGGCCAGCTTAAACAGCATCTCATAGGCCCGTTGAATATAGTAGACGAACTCCTGGCCACCGGTTCGCACATCCCGGAGCTTTGCAATAAGGCGAGAGGCCTCGGGATGACTTTCCTGGGGAGTTAAAAACGAATACACATGGATACGGGGTTCATCCTTGCAGATATCCTGCATCCGCTTTCCCATCTCGTTGTACAGGGCTATCAGATTCTGTTCTTCCTTCGCCTTCTCTGTGGCAGACTGGGTGGTAGAAAGGATACTAAAAGAAAGCAACACCTGCCGATACAGGGCGTCCATATCGGCGATGTTTTGTTTATCCGTTTCGGTTAAAAAGCCATCCAGATCTTGAGCCTTGAGAATGATCTTATTCATTTTTTACCGCCCCCCTTTGTTGAAGCCGTCCGGGGGAACCAGTAGCGAAGCCCCAACTCGGCGCCGATAAACCAGTCGGGGAATTTAAGCTCCGGCGCCAGAGAAATCCCCACCGTAGGAGTGAGGGCAAGGAACAGTTCCCACTCCTTATTGATGTGCCAGGAAGCCCCAAGAGGGAACCGAGCTCCCGTGGCCATGATAAAAACATCCCTTTGAGAACCGATAGTAAGATAACCACCAAGGCCAAAGTACCAATCCAGCTTAAACCCCTTTTCGGCGATCAGGTTTTCATCATAGATATACTTATCGCCGGTTAAACTAAAACCAAAAGAATCGGAGGTGAATCCCACATAGGTGGCCCAGAAAAGGGGAATATCCGGGAACTTTAATGCGAGCCCAAGACTGCTCCCCACCCCTTTAGCTTCATACTGGGCTCCAATCACCGGCCCCAGGGCCAGCTGATTTTCTGGATGATCTGCCGCAAGAGGGAAAATACCCCCTACCAGCATGAAAGCCAGCACCATACCATAGTATTTTTTGGTACCCATGTTTTTACTCCGCATGTTGCTTCTCCTTTACCAGGGTTTATCATTAACTGGTTCTATAAAGGGTCTTTGTAGCTGCCTACTCGAACGACTTTTCCATTCCTGTTCGGCACTGTAGGTAGCCACATATCCCCATATTTTCTGTGCAAGGAAGCGTTCTCCCACCGCATAAAAGGATGCGGCCCCATAATATAACATTTTGAAATATTCCTCTGTTTTAACATACTCGAGTATGGTCGGGACTTTCATTAGACGACCCAGCATGTCTGGATAGGTAGTGTAGGTATATTCAAAAACCTGTCGTTTTAATTCTTCTATGAGCAAAGTATTTTGAATAAGAAAACTAAAAATAAAATGTTCCGCCGCTCGTTCGTAACGACCGGTCTGATAATAATAAAAACCGAGGTACCGATGGGCCTTTTCAAAAAGGGCCTTATCGTATCTATAAATTGTAAGGAATTTTTCTATCCCTTCCTGGAAAAGGGTCCTTTGCATGGCCTTCTTGATAAAGGTATCCTTTACCCACCATGGGTCATTTTCAAGAATAGCTAAAAGGGTTTTCTCATACTCAATATACTCACCGCTGGCCTTATATACATCTGCCATGGCATACAAAATATGGAGCGCAAAATCGGGTTCCTGGAGGGCAGCGCGTTGTTCATAGGCTTTTTTATACTGCATCAGGGCGATCGCCGTTTCGCCGGTAACCCGATAGACTTCACCAATCCAATACTCGGCCTCGGGATACTGTTGCAATTCTTTAAGAATTTCCAGAGCCCGTTGCACTGAATTGTTAAGTCTTTCAGAAGAAGCACGGTACTGCAACTCCTGGATGATTTCCTTGCCCCGCTGCAAATTTTTCTCTGATATGTACCGTTCTACATCAGGTAAAGAATCACCAAGTCGCCGCACCTCAGCCACACTAAGGATCGTAATGAAATCCTCTCGAAGTCGTTCATATCGCTTTTTCTGGAGATCCCGGGCCTGTTCAAAATACCCCAGGGCCGTTCCATATTCTCCTTTTCGAAAGAGTTGTTTCCCTTTTTCCAGGACGAGCCATGGGGGATCTTCCAGAGCAAAGACCCTCGGAGGCTCAAACCATCCCAGGAGAACCATACCAATAAGGAAAAAAGCCCCCCCGTGTTTCATAGAGAATTGAGCTCCTCTTCGAAGGCCTTGTCCGCCTCTTCGGCGGTCACGGTCCGAACCACAACGCCATGCTTAAAGATCAGGACCCGGTCTCCCGCACCGGTAATCCCCAGATCCGCATGGCGGGCTTCGCCCGGGCCATTTACGGCGCAGCCCATAATAGCCACGGTAATATCTTTTTTAAGGCCATAGAGCCGGTATTGCCATCGCTCCGTAAAAGCATGGGTATCAAACCCATTTCTTCCGCAGCGGGGGCAAGAAACAATAACCACCCCCCGGGAAGAATCGCCAGAGACCGATCCCCTCGGGGTCCCTTCCTGGAGGGCCGCAAGAATTTCCCTGCCCGCAATAACTTCCTTTTCCATCGTATCCGAAAGAGAAACCCGCAGGGTTGCCCCAATGCCTTCTTTTAAAAGACTATACAGAGCAATAGCATTTCGCACCACCCCGGCAATGAGGGGACCTGCCTCGGTTACGCCCAGATGAAGGGGAATATCGTATTTTTGAGCAAAAAGCCTATTTGCCTCAAGGGTGTCCTGAATTGAAGATGATTTAAGCGAAACAAGCACCGTATCAAAACCAAATTGATCAAAAAGCTCTAATTCCCGTTCTGCGGCGGTAAGAAGGGCCAGCGGCATCGAGAGGGCTCCCCTATCAACCTCTCTTCGGAGGTCCTGGGGAAGGCTTCCCCCATTTACCCCAATACGGATGGGCACTCCCCGATCTTTAGCCTTTTCCACAACCTGTCGCACCTTCTCCGCACCCCCAATATTACCGGGGTTGATACGAATTTTAGCAATAGGAAAATCCATACAACGAAGGGCGATTTTGTAATCAAAATGAATATCCGCCACCAGGGGCATAGAAGTGGATCGAGCAAGGGTACCGAGGAGTTCTGCCCCTTCCATGGTGGGAACCGCAAAGCGAAGGATGCGGCAACCCAGATTTTGCAAGGTCTCTATTTGACTAAGGGTTTTGGCAAAGCCCTCCCCTTTCAGGTTGTCGGCGGACAAGGCTTCTTTCCACATGGTTTGCACCACCACCGGGTAAGATCCACCGAGAAGAAGGGGCTCTATGTGATCAAAACCACCAATTTTCACGATCCGGCTTTTTTTAATTACCGGGTTTGTCTGTTCCATGGGTTCATCATAAAAGAGAATACAACAAAAGTCGAGAGGAAGCTCCCCGACAGGGGTCTATTGCCACAGAGGCCCCCATGTACGCTGGTAGTTCCTTTAAAAACAGAAACAGGGGAACCCTCCTCAGGGCCCCCTGTTCTCTGGACAATACCTTTTTAAAGCAAAAGACATCCTCAGGCCTTAAGGATTTTTTACCCCACGAGGCCCATGGAGAACACCATCACAAAAAGGGCCACCGTTTCGATAAGACCTACCACGAGGATGTAGTTACCAAACCCCTGTCCTGTCTCCGCCAGGGCATCCGCCGCATAGGCCGCCGCCTTCCCCTGATACAGGGCAGAGGCCCCCATGGCAAGGCCTGCAAAGAGCCCTACCGCCATTTTAGCAATCTCATCAAGGGAACTCCCCTTGATTTGATTCATCAAGATGAAGCCGTAGATGGTCTGCGTAAGGGGCGCCCCCGCAAAGGCCACCAGGAGAAAGGGCACCGGTTTATTCTGGAGAAAACATTTTTTCCAGGATCCAATAGCGGTCATTCCTGCAATCCCTGCCCCTAAGGCAGAACCCAGCGCAGAAAGCCCGAGACATGCTGCAATACCAATCATCCCAATATTCATCATACCCACTCCTTAAGAAATGACTCATCCCTCTTGCTCATGCTGTTGCCGTACAGCAAAGGGAACATATTTTACACCGGACCATTCCATCCCTAAATGGCCGGAATATTCCAACATGTTAAGCCGAACCCCATGCACCACCACCGACAGGGCGCTCATGGCAAGGTTAAGACCGTGCCCCGCAATCAATATAAGAGAGCCCGCCACAATTCGTACCAGTGGCGAGGCAAACCCCAGGGCCATGGCATTAAAACTTTCCCCAATAGCGTAGCCCGCAAGTCCTACCGCAAACAAACGGATATAACTGATAATATCTGAAAAACTAGAAACCGCAGACAGGAAGGTGGGCAGGAAATTGGCCACACTGGTAAGAATGTTTTTAAAGAAGTTCCCTCCCTTTTGTTCTGCAAAGATAAAATAGGTTGCAAGTCCACCCCCAATCATCCAGAGAGCAAAGGGAGGCACCGGGAAGGCATTTTTATCCAGTACAAGGTTCAGGACAAGGAAATAGAGCCCCGCCACCATGGTAAGCCAGCCAAGCTGAGCCACCGCCGTAAGGGAAGGAAGGTTCTTTTTAATGTTCTTTATATGGGCTAACACGAGTTGCACCGTCCCAATAATAAAGCACAGGTGCTTAATGTTTTGCTGAATAAGACGGTTTGCCTCTTTCGCCGAAAGGCTTGGGTCGGGACGGAAGGGGGGAATCACCAGGCTCTGCAAAAAACCCGGAAGCTGTTCATAGGAAATAGCAAACCAGGTTCCCGTAATCGCGCCCCAGCCTATGGTGGCAGAAGAAAGGAGGAGTAATAAGCGTATGCCGTCAGGAACCACCCCGTGCTGTCGTTTATTTTTAACAGCAAACCAGAGGGAAGCCCCCAAAAGAAGGGCCCCATAGCCCGCATCCCCCATGATCATGGCAAAGAAAAGGGAAAAGAAGAGAAGGAAGGAAAGGCTGATATCATATTCTCGATACCCTGGCACTGTCCCCAAAAGATCGAAGACGGGCTGGATGATACGAACAAAGGGGTTATTCTTGATGAGGGTTGGCGGGGCATCGGTATCACCTGGATCATCCATGATAAGGGCCCAGCCGTACTCCGCGGCGGCCCGCTTCAGTTTTCCTGCCAGGTCCACCGGTACATAGCCGGTAAGCCAGGCAATAGAAAGGGCTTCGGGGGTATCTTCAGTGGTAGTAAGGGAAAGCCGGGCCATCTCAAATTCAATTTCCTGCCGCAGACGCCCTATTTCCTTTTCCAGAGAAGAAAAATAGAGGGCCAGCTCGGTAAGTTCCACTTCTATAGCCTGAAGCCGTTCCTTGCGGCGCTGCATCCGCTCCTGCAGTTCAGAAAGAGGAAGGGCAGGCAGAGGGAAGGGACTCTCTCCTTCGATAGGTTCCCCCAGGGCTACGCAGCGAACCACTGTCGCATCCCGGGAAAGGACGATAAGCCGGGCCGTTTTTTCCACCCTTTCGTAGACCCTTCGAGGAAGCTCATAGGGAATAAGCACTATTCCCTTTTCTTTAAGGTAGTCCAGGTCCGCCGGATTCCAGGGCCCCCAGGGTTCAAGCCGGCTAGCCTCTTTCTGGTCCGCGGCGAGGGCTTCCTGAAGATTTTTCCGCTCTTCCACAAGGGAGAGGACCCGCTGCCGGACTTCCTGGGCCGAAAGGGAACCTTTCGGGGTGGCTTCCTTTTTCTCGGAAGAAGGCCTTTTTTCAGGCTCCCCCTTATCGCTTTGCTTCTGGTAGCTGCGCAGGATACTCAGGGCCTGTTCGGTTTTCTGTTTTGTTTCTAAGAGTTTCTGGAGGCCCTCCGATTGAACCGAATGCTTTTCTATATGCAAAACCCCTAATTCACCAAGCCGAGATAGGGCCTCATCCCGTTCCTTTGCAAGAATAACCAGGGACACCTTTTTCATGGGAACTATCATTGAGATACCCTCTCCATCGCCCGTTTGGCAATCTTTCCCCGAACCACCGCCGCGGTTTGTTGATCCCCCAGATACACCCGAATTTTCTTTATGTTCGCCTTTGTTTCAGGGATCTTTACCTTTTCAAACAGGTTAACCCGTTGACTGGTGGTTCGCAGTTCCTGTTCCAACCGTTTTTGCTGCTCCCGAAGCACCCGAATCTCCATATCCAGTTCCAGGATCTGGCATAGTAAGGATATGGCCGCATCAAGCCAGAGGGGCGTTCGAAGCACATCGTAGGGAGCAACCCAGAGGTCTACCCCTTTGTACAGGGGAATATCAACCCCCGCAATGTTCCCCCGCTCGGTATGGACCTGTTGTACCCGGATCAAATCGGCAGTGCATATCCCCGTCTCGCCAAACACCGCAATCCAGGGCGTTGCCTTCTCCTGCACCTGCTTTTTTGTTTCCTCAAGGCGGGTAATTTTACCTTCTACCACCCGAATTTCCATCTGCAGTTGCTGTTTCTTAAGCATCAGGGTGGGAAGGTACCGCTCATACATCTTGAGGGCATCCTTCTGTTTTTTAAGCTCGTTTTTAGTAAGCTTTATCTTTGCCATGGGTAAGCCCCCTAGGCTCGCTTTTTAGGCCAATACTGGTTAATCAACTCTGTTCTGAGTCCCGTTTCTTCGGGTTCAAAACAATCGGCCAGGATTTCCCATCCCAGGTCCAGGGCCCGTTCAAGGGGAATATTCACAGAGAGGTCCATCATCTCCTTTTCGAATTTCTCTCCGTACTTAAGGAGCTTCATATCCCAGGCGGACATCATGAACCCCATGGCCTTTTTTTCCAGGGTGTCTTTGTAGGCCGCGTAGAGTTTTATCATCCCATCCATGAGGGCCCGATGATCGGAACGGGTTTTGCCATTTACCTGCTGCTTCAAACGAGAAAGGGACCCAAAGGGTTCAATACGACCATTCTTAAGGTAGTACTGACCTTCGGTGATATAGCCCGTATTGTCCGGAACGGGGTGGGTCACGTCATCCCCCGGCATGGTGGTTACCCCCAGGATGGTAATAGAGCCGGCGGTATCAAAATCGACGGCCTTTTCGTACCGGGCCGCAAGCTGACTATAGAGATCCCCCGGATAGCCCCGGTTCGAAGGAACCTGTTCCTGGGTAATGGCGATTTCCTTAAGGGCATCGGCGAAGTTCGTCATATCCGTCAGGAGGACAAGCACGTCCTTACCCTGAAGGGCAAACTGCTCGGCCACCGCCAGGGAAATATCGGGAACCATGAGACATTCTACCACCGGGTCAGCGGCGGTATGGACAAACATGACGGTCCGGGAAAGGGCCCCCGCATTCTCCAGGGTATCCTTAAAATACAGATAATCGTCATATTTTAACCCCATGCCCCCCAGAATGATAATGTCTACCTCCGCCTGCATGGCGATCCGGGCAAGGAGTTCGTTATAGGGTTCTCCCGAAACAGAAAAAATGGGAAGCTTCTGGGAAACCACCAGGGTATTAAACAGGTCGATCATAGGGATACCCGTCCGGATCATCCGGCGGGGGATGATTCGCTTGGAAGGATTTACCGAGGGACCCCCAATGGGGATAAGGTTTTCCCGGAGGGTCGGCCCCTTGTCCCGGGGGTCCCCGGCTCCATTAAAAATACGGCCCAGGAGGTTTTCAGAAAAGGATACCCGCATGGGATGCCCTAAGAACCGAACCGTATCTCCGGTGGAAATTCCCCGACCTCCCGCAAAGACCTGGAGCGAAACCAGATCCTCCTGCAGCCGGATTACCTCCGCCAGGGAGGTCCCAAAGGCGGTATCAATCTCCGCCAAATCTCCATATCGTACATCCGTCGCCCGGACGGTGATGACGTTTCCCGTAATCGATTCAATCTTGCTATATATCTTTTTCATGGCGCCACTCCGTCCTATGCCAGTAGTTTTTCTGCCCGGGGATCCAGCCCCTGGCTGCGTTCGGCCACGGAAGCCATAATCTCTGCCTCAATTTCTTTAAACCGCGGGCTCTTCCATTCCGAACCATTGTAGTCCAGGAATTTCTGCCGCAGGCGGTTAAAGTAGGTCCGGGCCTCTTCTTTGGAAGAAAAATTAAATTGGCTTGCCAGGATTTTTAACAGCAGGGCAAACACATGTTTCTGCCGTTCCGGACTTACCGCCGCATCCACCGGGTCAAAGGAGTTCTGCTGGAAATACACCGAGTCCAGGAAATTTCCCTTAAGGTAGATAATAAAATCCTCAAGGCTGGTTCCTTCTTCCCCAACCACCTTCATCATCTGTTCTACTTCACTGCCCCGGACCATAAAGCTATGGGCATAGCGAACCTTTTCTCTGGGAATGATGCCATTGTACTTGGACCAGGAATCCAGGGGATGGATGGCGGGATACTTACGGGCATCGGATCGTTCCCGGGAAAGGCCATGGAAGGCCCCCACCACCTTAAGGGTTGCCTGAGTTACAGGTTCTTCAAAGTTACCTCCCGCAGGCGAGACGGTTCCCCCAATGGTCACGGAGCCCACCTTGCCATCTTTAAGACGAACAATGCCCGCCCGTTCGTAGAAGGCCGCAATGACCGATTCCAGATATGCGGGGAAGGCCTCTTCTCCGGGGATTTCCTCGAGCCGTCCCGACATTTCCCGCATTGCCTGGGCCCAGCGGCTGGTGGAGTCCGCCAGGAGTAACACATGGAGCCCCATCTGCCGGTAATATTCGGCGATGGTCACTGCCGTATACACGGACGCTTCCCGGGCCGCTACGGGCATAGAAGAGGTATTACAAATGATAACGGTCCGTTCCATAAGGCTACGGCCCGTTTTGGGATCCAGCAGTTCTGGGAACTCCTTGAGGGTTTCCACCACTTCTCCGGCCCGTTCACCACAGGCAGCGATAACCACGATGTCCACATCCGCGTGGCGGCTTGTAATCTGCTGGAGCACCGTCTTTCCTGCCCCAAAGGGGCCGGGAATACAGTAGGTTCCCCCGCGAGCCACAGGGAAGAAGGTATCAATCAACCGGACATGGGTCACGAGGGGTTCCACCGGTTTAAGCCGTTCTTCGTAACAATCCACCGCCCGCTTTACGGGCCATCGGAAAGAAAGGGCCACCGGAATTACCGTACCGGATGCATCCTCCAACTCCGCGATGGTTTCCCGAACGTGGTAGGACCCGGCGGGTCGAATGGACTTTACCCTATACTGCCCATACAGATTGAATGGGACCATGATCCGATGGGTAAAGGCCCCTTCTGGAACGGTGCCGAGGGTATCTCCCCGCTCCACCATGTCCCCCACCTTCGCCGTGGGGGTAAATTCCCAGCTTGCATCCAGGGGAAGGGCATCAAGGTAGATCCCCCGTTCAAGGAAATAGCCCGCCTGCTCCGCCAGTTTTGGAAGGGGATTCTGGAGCCCGTCGAACACCTGCCCGAGCAGGCCCGGCCCGAGTTCTACCGAAAGCATGTCCCCGGAGAATTCCACCGGATCACCGACGGCGATTCCCTTGGTCATCTCGAAAACCTGTAGATAACACAGGTTCCCCCGGATCCGGATTACCTCACTTTTTAACCGTTTATCCTTCACGATAACATAGGCCACTTCGTTCATGGAGACAATTCCTTCGAAGCGGACGCCCACCATGTTACCGTTTACCGCTATCACTGTTCCCTTCGTTCCAACCATGCTGGTACTCCCATCTACAAACTACAGTTTGGCCGCTTCCACAATCGAAGCGTAAACCGATGAAAAGGCTTCGAGTCCCCGTTCTCGCGTAAAGAGACTCCGCCGCTCAAGAATTTGCAATTTAAGATAATAGGCAAAGACCGAATCCCGTCCAAAATAATCGAATCCCATAAGATAGTCGATGAGGGCCCACCGTTCCCGATCCAAAAAGGTTTCCGCTTCCAGGGGATCGCCTATCGCCAGAGCCGCCCGGGCAACCCTGGCCGCATCAAGGGGATCCACTGGTGCATCCGCGAGGCGGGGGGTCTCCCGTTTAAGCCGCTGATACCGTCCCTGTCCTAGATGAAGGCGCAGGGCCCGCTCCCACTGGCGCCAGCCATCAATCAAGGGAGACCCACAGGGCTTTATCTCCTGCTCATACCCAGTCCCCAAAGCACCGGGGATGTTCCCTTCGGGAGAAAGGGCCAGGAGCGGCAACAGAGCCCTATCTTTCTCGGTAAGAAAGGTTCCACAAAGATCGATAAAATAGGGAATACTCACCCCCGCCGGCACCCCAAACGAAAGGGAAGGAAGTTGGGCTACCAGGTAGTAGTACGCTGCCACAACCTTACTCCCCGCTTCCCATTTTACCCGCCACGCCCCGCAGAATTTCCGCCAGACGAGGATTGAGATAGGTACAGAGAAGTTCCGCTACGGCCGGAGCAGAAAAGTCGTAATACAGGGCCCCATCTTTCTGGGCAATGCGGAATCCCTGCTTTAAGGTACGGTCAGCCTTCAATTCCACACCCTTGGCAAGCTCATCACTTAATTTCTTGATCAGGGAATTCTTAAGTTTTTCCACATCGCTGGGCGAAAGAAGCAGTTCCAGGGAATCCTGCCCCTTTCGCACCCATTCGGTAAGGATGGTGGGTAAGCATTCCTGAAGGACCTTTTCGTCGTACACCTTCTCCACCGAAGCGGTTACCAGCCGATCCAACAAGGCCTGCACTTCATCTTTGAACTGCAGGAGCCCATTGCGAGCCGCCTGCTCGATCGCCGCGATACTGGCCTTTTCAAGCCGGGCCGTTTCTTCCTGGGCCCGCTTCACCTGGGTTTCGGCTTCTTTTTTCGCCTGCTCCACTATAGCGGCAGCCCGCTGTTTTGCTTCCTGGATAATCGCCTCAGCCTGGGTGGTAGCTGCCTCAACGCCATCTCTTTTTATCTTATCAAGTAATTCCTGCAACTGAATATCCATAGTCTTCCTCACTTTCGCCAGGACTTGTTAGATCGACCGATCTTCGATGTATTTCAAAACCTTAAGCAATTTACGTTTTGCAATGGTGTAAACTGCTTCGGGGTCTTCCAATTCCATTACCACTTTTTGGATAATTTCGTCGATGGCACCAGCCAATTCCCGGTAATCCTTATACTGTTCAATATCAAGGGTATCCAGAACCTTCAGGGAATCCCGAAGGCCCATAATTTCTCGCTGGAGAAGGGCACGGTTTTCCTGATACACATAATTCGTGACATCATCACTACAAAAACGGCGTTCATAGAGGTTGGCCAGGTCCTCTGCATCTTCGATGCAATCCTCTAGTTCCGCTTTAAATACCTTGAGCAAGAGCTTCTTCTGTTCCGACACCGCCCTACTCCCTTATTTCTCAGTGTAATTTTTATTGTTTTTTGTTTCAAGCACCCTAGGATTCCCAGGAAAATTCAAAGTATGCTTCTTCGCGATAGGGACGATTCGGCCCAAAAAGGGCTGAGGGGAATTCGCTGCGGTTAGGACTGTCAGGGAAATGCTGGGTTTCGAGGCAAAACCCTCCATGCTGGGAATACACCGAACCTTTTTTGCCTACCTCATTCCGTAGAAAGTTCCCCGTATAAAATTGAACCCCCGGCTGGGTAGAGAACACCCGCATCCGCCGCCCCGAAAGGGGAGCATATACCTCCGCAACGGGACGCAGGGTACCTTCGTTCCCATCAACCACGTAGCAGTGATCATAGCCGCCGGGGACTTTCTGAATATCCTGGCCAATGGGCTTGGGACGGGTAAAATCAAAGGCTCTATGAGCAGCATCGGTTACCGAAAGGATCCTTCCGGTCGGCAAGAGATTCTGGTCTACCTCGAGTACCTGGGAAGCAAAAAGCCGCACTTCGTGATCCAGAATGGTTCCCCGGCCTTCTCCATTCAAATTGAAATAGGCATGATTGGTGAGGTTCACCGGACAGGGAGCATCCACGAAGGCCCGATATTCGCAGGTAATGCGGTGGTCCTTGGTAAGGGCATAGCGAACCTCCGCCTGAAGATTTCCCGGGAAGCCTTCATCCCCGGCGGGGCTGGACAATTCAAAACGAACCCCAACGGCATCCTTTGTTTTAAAGGGACGGGCCTTCCAGTTTTGTTTATCAAAGCCCCGGTACCCCCCATGCAAGGTATTCTGCCCATCATTTATGGGAAGATGATAGGTTTTTCCATCCACCACGAAGGAACCTTTACCAATACGATTTGCAAAGCGCCCTACGGTAACCCCAAAATAGGGACTGTTTTTGGTATATCCTTCCAGAGTGGGATAGCCCAGGAGAATATCATCTTGTTTTCCGTTTTTATCAGGCAAAAACAGGGCTACCCAGGTAGCACCATAGGTAGATAAAAAAAGGGTGATTTTTTTATTCGAGAGTTCATACACATGGACCCGTTCCCCTGTATAGAGGGTACCAAAATCATGCTTTTGTATATCCATAGCTACCTCACTTGTTCACCGTTTTATTCGTTATATTTTTAACGATATAGACTATATCGCTAAAAACTATTTCATCGCAAGGGGGAACATCCGGAGAAACCGGTAAGGCTCTCTGTACGGAACTTCCTTATCCATAGTATATTGAATATATAAAGGGGTACAAGTAGGTATGGACAAGTTTTTTGATCGCCTGGGGGAGGTTCTTCGCAGTTTTCTTCGAGAAGAGGATCAGTGGTTTTCTCCCCCTCCGGGTTCCTCTTCCCAAAGGCCCTTTAGTGATCCCGATTTAGATGAGGCCTACCAGGAACTAGAGGATTTTCTCAATTCCCGCTCTTCCCGGTGGCAGCGGCAAACAGACTTTGAGGGTTCTCAGTTTGAAAACGGGGGAAGCGCCTTTTCGAGAGCTGCCAGAGGAAGTACTCGAAATCAATCTATTCCCGAAGCCCTACGAAAGGACTTTGAAGAACTGGGGGTTCCCTTTGGTGCCGATGAAGAAACCTGTAAAGCCGCCTACAAACGGCTCCTTAAACTCCACCATCCTGACCGTCATGCGGGGCACCCCGCCAACATGCAGCGGGCCACAGAAAAATCGGCCCGCATCAACGCTGCTTACGAGCGAATCCAGCGGTGGCGCGAAACTGGCCGGGTAGAATAAGCAAACGGAAGGCGCACTTTTTTAAAGACCTGAGTGGTGGGTCGGGATAGGGGCCTTACCTTTTCATTACAGAAACTAGGAGGGGGCTGAGTCCCCTTACTAATCCCACCCAAAAGGATAATACAACAGACACCCTTCTTCAGGAACCGGAGGAATCCTCTTCTTCCTCAAGGGCCTCTGCCTCGGAAAGGTCTCCCCATTCGGCAAGCTTCCGATGGAGCGTTTTGCGGCCAATGCCAAGTACTTCGGCGGTCTTGCTTTTGTTTCCCTGCTGGGCCGCCAGGGTTTCCCGGATGATAATCTTTTCTGCCTCCGCAAGGGTCGTCCCCAGGGGAATCCGGATGTGCCGGGCCCCCTGGCTGTTCGCCACCGTGGGGGGAAGGTCGTCCAGGGTAATCACCGAGCCCTTTGCCATGACCACCGCGCTTTCGATACAGTTTCGCAGTTCCCGCACATTTCCCGGCCATTCATAGGAATAGAGGGCCTGGCGGGCCCGATTGTCGATCCCTTCGATATTTTTGTTGTTTTCCCGGGCAAATTCTCTTAAGAAGGCCGCCACCAAGAGAGGAATATCATCTTTCCGTTCCCGCAGGGGCGGCACATGGATATTCACCACGTTAAGCCGATAATACAGATCTTCCCGGAAATTTCCCTTTTCTATTTCCGCCTTAAGGTCCCGATTGGTGGCCGCCACGATGCGGACATCCACTTCGATGGTTTCCTCGCCCCCTACCCGTTCAAACTTCTTTTCCTGAAGGACCCGAAGGATCTTAATCTGCACATTTTGGTCGATTTCCCCAATTTCATCGAGAAACAGGGTCCCCTCATGGGCCAATTCAAAGCGCCCCCGCTTCCGGGCCACGGCCCCCGTAAAGGCGCCCTTTTCGTGACCGAAGAGTTCGCTCTCCAGGAGGGTTGCCGCCAGGGCCGCACAGTGGACCTTAACCAGGGGCTTTCCCTTTCGGGGTGAAAGCTCGTGGATCGCGTCGGCCACCAGTTCCTTACCCACCCCCGATTCGCCGGTAATGAGCACCGAGGCCCTGGTAGGAGCCACCTGCCGGATGGTATCGTAGACCTTTCGCATGGCGGGACTCTTACCAATGATGGTGGTAATATCCCGGCTGCGCTCCAGTTCTTCCTCCAGCCGATGATGCTGGATAAACAGTTCCCGGTTTTGCAGGGCCCGCTTTACCAGAAGAGAGAGCCGATCAAGGTTGACCGGTTTGGTAAGAAAATCATAGGCCCCATTGCGCATGGCATCCACCGCATTTTCTACCGTGCCATGACCGGTAAGGACGATCACCGGGAGCCCCGGGCTTTCGGAGGTAATTCGCCGGAGCAATTCTTCGCCGCTCATCCCGGGCATGCGGAGATCCGTGATAACCAGGTCTATATCCCCTTTCTGGAAACGGTTGTACGCTTCATCCCCATCCGCCGCCAGGACCACCTCATGACCATCCAGATGGAGGGCCTCCGCCAGGCCTTCGCGGATGTTTTTTTCGTCATCCACCACAAGGAGTTTGAACTTCATGATGAGGGTCCTCCTTCATAGGCAATAAGTCGCCGTTCTTTCTGGGGAACCGGCAGGATAATCGTGAAGGTGGTTCCTTCGCCTTCCTTTGAGTGAACCGTAATTTCTCCCTGATGTTCCTTGATAATTTTAAAGACCAGGGTAAGTCCGAGTCCCGAGCCCGTCTCTTTGGTGGTAAAGTAGGGCTCGAATATTTTGGAAATATATTCTTCGGGGATACCGATCCCCGTATCGATTACCGAGACATGTACCTCTGAACCACAGGACTGGGTTTGAATGGTCAGGGTTCCCCCTTCGGGCATGGCAGCAATCGCATTCTTTATCAAATTGAGCAGGGCCTGCTTGATGTACCGTTCATCATAGGTAAGGAGCGGCAGATCCTTATCAAGCTCTAGTTTAGGGACAATCCTGTTTTGCTCAAGTTCGTACTGCACAAAGGCAACAAGTTCTTTAATGAGTTCGTTCAGGTTTCCTTCCCGCAATTCCATGTCCATCGGGCGGACCGCAAACAAGAAATCTACCACAATCCGGTTCAGTCGGTCGATTTCTTCATTTACCACCGCAAGGTACTTCTCAAGCAGGTCGAAGGGAGCTACGGGCGGAACATCCCGGGACGATACGGATGAAGAAGCCTGGCCACCCTCCCCCGGGCTTTCTTCTGGCGGGTCAAGGCAGGCCGCCTTACTCGCCTTCAGGGCTTTCTGGATAAGCTGGATATGGATCGAAATAGACCCCAGGGGATTCTTAATCTCGTGGGCCACCCCTGCCGCAAGGGTGGTAAGGCTCGCAAGGTTTTCTGCCCGGCGCAGTTGGGCCTCCTTAGCCCGCTTTTCGGTGATATCCTCCACATGTACCAGGGATCCCGTAACCCGTCGGTCCTTTACGAGGGGAAGCACGCTAATCGCCAGAAGCCGGTGAATACCCTTTACCTCCACATCAAACTCCCGATCCAGGACCCGATCTCCTTCGGTAAGGGTTTTTTGTAAGAATTCCGCAATGCCCTCATCGCCGATCACAAGCCACAGGGGACGTTCCCCCTGTTCATGGAAAATAAGCGGCAAGAGCCGCTCCGCCGATTTATTCAAAAGGATAAGGTTTCCCTCCGTATCGCAGACCAAAAGCCCCTCCGCAAGGGAGTCAAGGACCGTTTCGAGCCGTTCGTTCTCTTCAGCTATACTTAAGAGAAGGGCGGTGATTTGCTCCTGGTTCATCCGGGGCAATTTCTTTAACGCCCGTTCGATAAAGGTTCTCATAGCTTTATCCTTGCCTCTCCTCTGGCATATACCGCGGGAGCCACCAGGGGATGATGATACAATACATCCGCCAATCTGACAAAGAGGGCCTCCAGGCCAAGGGTTATTTGCTGGTTATACAGGTTTATGCCCCGATAGACCTCTTCAATACAGGCCTGCCAGCGTTCTGCAAAAAGGGGGTCCGAAAAAGGAAGCCCCCCGTGTCGGAGGAGCGACCGAAGTTCTTCTTCCAAATGGGAGAAAAAAAAGGAGAGCACCGAGGGGGAAGAAAAGGAACACAACCGGTCTAAAAGAGACGCCACAACCCGTTGGGGACTCAGCGGAGGAGGAAGGATGTCCGTTTCTCCCCGATTCAAAAGAAGGGCCAGGTTATTTTCCAATTCCCCCTTATTTTGAGATAAGAGGGCGGGAATTCCACCAGTTCGTTCCAGCACATAGAACCCCACCTGTTTCAGGAAGAAACGGGCCGCATCTCGGATTCCTTCGGCCGAACAGGGAAGAAACTGCTGCAGATACAGGGACAATCCTTCAAATTTCGTGGCCCCCTCTTCGTCCCGAAACACCCGGCGGATCACCTGCTGTTCCACCGTTACCGGCCGCTGGATAAAGTGATAGGGCCGAAGCCGCGAGAGGATCGTGGGAAGGATTGCCCCTTTTCGCTGGGTGGTAAGGATGAGCAGGGCCTGTTCGGGGGGTTCCTCCAAAATTTTAAGGAGGGCATTTCGAGCCCCCTCTTGCATCCGATCCGCATGCTCAATAAGCAGCACCTTTTGCTTTCCCAGGGGGGCAAGACGGCACCAATAGGTGGCGTGGCGTATCTGAAACAGGGGGATGCTTTCAGAAATTCCCCCGCTTTCGAGGGAAGCCCCCTCATCCACAAGGGAAGTAACCAGTTTTTCCCGCCGGGAAGCGAGTTCTCCCGGCGTTCCCTCTGTTTCTAACGGAAGCTGCTGGAGGGCTTCTATACCCTCCTCCAGGGCAGTAATAAGGGGAAGCAGTTTGGTAAGTCGATTCTCTTCCCCTTCCCACAAAACAGGATTAAAACGAGCCAGCAGCTTTCGCAGGGATCGAATAAAGAAAAGACGACTTCCCTGAGAAGGAAGTCGCAAAAAGGCCCCGGCGGCGGCTCGAATTTCTACCCCAAAATCCTTACTGCCCATCATGAGCACATCGGGATGAGCTAAGAAGCGATGCTGTTCGCAGGCCGGACAGGTACAATTCCAGGGAGCTTCTTCCTGGTTGCACGAGAGGATCCGGGCCAGTTCCAGGGCAGCGGTTCCCTTTGCCGAGGCAGGGGGCCCTTCAAAAAGAAGGGAAGAAGGGAGACTGCGGGTCTGGACATCCCGAAGCAACTGTTCTGCCGCAGGCTGGCCAAGGATATTTTCAAACATGGGTGTACACGAGCCTCCCTACACGATAGTTCTCTATTTAGGCAGGTTAGGCAAAGCCGCCTTGTGAAACTCCGAGACCACAGGCAGGAGGAGCCGCGCAAATATACTTGTTTGCAGGAGGGAAGAAGCATCCACAAAGGGCTGGTAATAGAGCACAAACACCACAAGGGAGAGTACCAAAAAGCCTTCGAGCATGCCCAGAAAAAAACCTAAGAATCGGTCTATGCCTTCAAAGTTGATCCGGTCCACAATATCCGTAAGGATGTACTGAAAGACCTTTACCACGAGAAAAACAACAACAAAAATCCCAATGAAAGCAAGGAACTCACTCATCATCGAAAGGTTCCATCGTTGCCGTATATAGGAGGCTACGGGCTTTACAAGCAACACCGCAGCCAGGGCTCCAAGAATTGGCCCAGCCAGGGATAGAATTTCTTCCACAAAGCCCCGCAGGGTACAGCGGAGCACTAAAATCGCCACAATAGCAATGAAAATAGTATCTAACAGGTTCATCCCTCTCCTACCTCAAGAAAGCGAAGGATCTCTTCTGCTATCCGTTGAGCGGCCCGAATCGCCCCAATCCTCTGGGCCGCTTCTGCCATGGAGGTACGGAGGCTCCTTTCGTTGGCAAGACGTTGTACTTCCTGTATCAACATATCCGGCTGGGCCGCCTGGCCAACCAAGACCCGGGCCGCGCCGGCCCGTTCAAAAAAGCGCGCATTATCCACCTGGTCCCCCCGGGTTCCCGACCCCGCAAGGGGGATAAGGACCATGGGCTTACCCACAGTGGCGGCCTCCCACACTGTACCGGCACCGCTCCGACCTACCACAAGTTCACTGGCCGCGAGAATATGGGGAAGTTCATCCCGCAGATACGGCATAGGACGATAGCGTTCCGAGGGGGAAGGGCAGCCTTCCTGTACTGGCCCCGTCTGGTGCACCACCACATAGACAGAAGTAAGCTGAGGAAGACTTGCCCAGACGAGTTCGTTTACCTGCCGGGCCCCCTGACTACCCCCCAGGACCAGAAGGATCCGCTCCCCTGAGGGGAGCCCCAAAAAACGCCAGCCCTTTTCTGGATCCGCTTCGTAAAAGGCCCGCCGTACGGGATTCCCCACCGGCACAATCCGCGGTTGGACAGCGGAAGGGAAAAAACGACGACTTTCTTCATAGGCTACAAAGATCCTGCGGGCAAAGCGCAGGTTGATTTTTGTGGCAAGCCCCGGCGTATAGTCCGATTCATGGGTAAACACGGGAATTCCTAAACTTGCCGCCGCCGCACAGGGGGGCACACTGACAAAGCCCCCTTTAGAAAACACCAGCCCTGGCTTGAGTTCTTTTAGAATCTTTCGGGCTGCGAAAAAGCCCCGCCCGACCTTCCCTATATCAACAATATTTTGCAATGACCAATAGCGCCGCAGCTTCCCCGAGGGGATCCCATAAAATTCAATTCCCTGATCCCGGATAAGCTTCCCATCCATACCCTCTTCGTTCCCAATCCACACAACACGAAAAGGATAACGCCGCTGTAATTCCTCTATAACCGCTAAACCGGGATAAATATGCCCCCCCGTGCCGCCGCCGGTACATACAATGGTTTTCATCTCTGTGCTGTGCTGTTTCATAGGAACCCCGTTACCGCAAGTTTACCCGGGAACCTTTGATTCAATCAATCCCAGAATTTCCTGATTATGGAACAGGGTTGCATATTTTCGCGCACTGAGTCCCAGTTTATCCGGAATATCCGGATTGGCCCCATGCTCTAGAAGGACCTTTACTAACTGAGGATCCCCCTTGCCTACCGCAATCACCAGGGCGGTCTGGTCATCCTTGCTTTTGATATTCACGTCCGTACCGGCCTCAAGCAGATCCTCCACAATTTCATAAAAGCCCCCCGACACGGCATCCATAAGGGCCGTCGATCCCCGATCTTCGGAGCGAAGATTCACCTGGGCCCCCGCATCGATGAGCAAATCCACCATGGCCCGGTTGCCACTGCGGGCCGCAAGACACAGGACCGGCACCCCCCGCTTGTCCCGGCTATCCGGCGGGAAGCCCGCCCGAAGGAAAAGATCCACCCCGTGAATGTTCCCTTCCTGGACGGTCTCCGCAAAGGCATCCCCCCGCAGGGATATGCCTAATTCCAAAAGTTCCCGGCGGGCTTCCCGCCGATCCGCCACTTCCTGCCATTCCCGGCGTTCCGCCTCCAGGAAGGCCGAAAGGTCCTCCAGGGAAAGGACCAGAAAGAATGAACTCAGATAGGCCGCCTGAAAGGGATAGCGGGAAGGGCGGAATAGCACCAGGGGCTTTTCTGCCCCTAAACAAAACCCCGCCATAAAGGAAAGCCAGCTTGAAGCAATGGAGTGCTCCGAATACACCACCACCAGGTGGGTGTAGCGGGAGAGAAGCTCATCGAGACGGGTGGTATCACTCCGCCAATGGGTCCGTACCACAAAGGCTTCGCCGGCCAGATCCAGGGTATGAAAGAGTTTTAAAATACTCCGGGCCTTATCCAGATCGTGCTGATCGCAGAACACACCAACCCTCATGGAGCCTCACCACTTCTTACCCAACGTACCGGAAAAAGTAAAGGGGCCAGGCCGCCTCCGCCGCCCATCTAAAAGACGTAAACCATGGATTACCAACCTATACGACCGGTGTCTACTTTCTGTTTGCACACATTCCATAGCAGTAACTCTACTCGATTTTTTCTAAAAATGGTAGAGCGAAGGGGAAAATAGGGTTCTGAGGAACATTGCAAGATAAGTAACGCCCGATATCGAGGAAGCCCCTGGGGGAATAACGACTCCCGCACCAGTTGCGAAAAAAGTAGACACAAAAAAACCCTTCCAAAAGAAGGGCTTTTATGCCGCCGAAGAGAATCGAACTCTTGACACGAGGATTTTCAGTCCTCTGCTCTACCAACTGAGCTACAGCGGCAACATGGCTAGCTTTATACCCGAGGAACAAAAAAATGTCAAGAGCTCGTCTCGGCGGAATAGGAGTATTTCCTGGTTTGGACATTCACCACCGACTGTGCTATATTGTAAATACAGCGATTAATGGGGCTTTACAGAGCAGTATCTGTAAAGGAGCCAGTTCCCAATGGGATTCCCATTGGAGATTGAAACGAAAGGAGCATGCTTATGAGGATACGCCGAAGTATTTTTATCTTGATGATGGGGCTTTTTGTTCTCTGGCCCCTGGCCACCGGTTTTGGGCAGACGAACATAGCGGACATTCAGCGGGGAGCGGAAAAAACAGCCCAGGCCCTCGCGGTGGCGCTACCCTTTAATTCCACGGTGGGTCTTAACTGGTCCGATGCCTATATTGGCCAGATTCTAGGGGTTCCTCCCCATTTTGGGGTAGGTATTACGGCGGGAGCCACCACGGTCCCCACGGTGGACTTAAAGCCCCTTTTAACCAACATGGGGGTAAGCCTTCCCGCAGGGGTTGATAAGGTGCTTCCCCTTCCTGTGGCGGTGGCAGAGGCCCGGGTGGGCGGGATACTCCTTCCCTTTGATGTGGGGATCAAGGCGGGCTACATTCCCGACAGTCTCGGAAACACCATTAAAGGCACGACGGGGGGTCTCGCGGTAAAATACCTTCTCGTGGGGGCCGATATCCGCTATGCCGTGCTTAAAGGGAACCTGGTGCTCCCCACGGTCTCCGTAGGACTCGGGGTAAACTACATGGATGGAGGGCTTGGAACCACCATTAGCGGCGGGGGAGCATCCTTCACCTATAACGATGGAACCGGAAACCATACCATTGCGGCCACCGATCCAGAGGTAGGAGTTTCCTGGCGGGCCACCACGGTGGACCTGAAAGCCCAGGTATCCAAGGGCTTCCTCTTCTTTACCCCCTATGCGGGATTTGGGGCCACCTACGGCGCCTCCCGGGCGGGATACTATGTCAAGAGCAACCTTACTTATGACGGGGGCTCTATCGATCCAGCAGAAATCCAATCTATTAAAAACTACCTCCAGAGTCAGGGGGTGGCTGTTCCGGATATCTCCGCCACGGGAATCGAAAGTTACTTCGAAAAATCTGGCTGGGCCTTCCGGGCCTACGGGGGATTTTCCTTTAACCTCGCGGTAATGAAGTTTGATCTTACCGGGCTTTACAATTTCTCCGACGGAAGCTACGGCGCAAGTTTGGGACTCCGGTTCCAGCTGTAGGATTTCCGGGTAAAAGGGGTATCGGCTCCTGCGGGAGCGGACACCCCTCTTTCTACTACAAAAGGGGGCGATGCCCCCTTTTTTGTTTGATTCCCCCCCTTTCATCTCTTATAATAGACACTAAGGAAGGGGGCAAAAATGGCAGAAACTCACCAATACCTTACCTTAAGCATCGAAGGGGAACGGTACGCAATTCCGGTACTGAAGGTCCGGGAAGTCCTGGAATACACCAAGATCACCCCTATACCTCGCATGGCAGAATACCTGAAGGGAATCATCAACCTCCGGGGGGCCAGTGTGCCCGTTATCGACCTCAGAATAAAGTTCGGGCTTCCACCGAGCGAACCCACCCGGGAAACCAGTATCATCGTCCTTGATATCGATACCCAGGAAGGACCGCTTATTCTCGGGGCTCTGGCCGACGCCGTGCATGAGGTAATCGAACTGGATCCTTCCCAGATAGAGGAGGTGCCCCGCTTTGGAACAGGCCTTCTTATGAACTATGTTCAGGGGGTAGGGAAAAAGGACGGGGAATTCATCATCATCCTTAATATGGATGCCCTTTTTTCCACCGACGAAGTGGTCCAATTGGTCACTTCCCAGGACCTACAGTTCGCCCAGAAAGAATAGCCGCCGGGGGGGATACCCAACATCACGCTTCTCTTTTGAGGGCCCTTTGCGAAGGGCCTTGCTCGGTAAGAAGAGCAGAGACTCCCCGTGGGGGAGCTTTCCTTCCCTCCCGCAAAGGGGGCGCAAAAACGGAAAAGAGAAGCGCCCAAAGCCCCCTCGCCAGGGTCAGAGAAGGGGTTTTTCCTGTTGGCGACGGGCTTCCACGGTGAGGGCCAGTTCTACCTCTGCCACCGTAACCCCCAGTTTTTTGGCAATCACATCCGGGCTTATTCCAGACCGGTACAGGCCCAGCACCTGTTCCCCCAGGGGAGGCGGTTTCGGCTGGATAGGCTCAGAAGAACGCACGAAAGCAGGAAAAGGTCGAGAAGAGGAGGGGCCTTTTTCTGGCTCCGCCGATGGGCCCCTCTGTTCTGTTTTTCCCACTCCGTCGGAGGCGTTTCTATCCGCGCCTTCGCCGCTAAAAGAGGGGGTACCCATCGGAGAGGAATTCCCCCGGGGGAAGGGAAGAGCGGTCTCAACGGTTCCCGGGAGAGGTCCCCTTTGCAGAGGCCCGTTCTGGGGAGAAGCCTGTGGAATATCACCCTGAGGCCGATCAGAGGAGAGCCGCCGGGGGCTTCCCTCAGGGGAAGCCAGGGCGTTTTCTTCCATCTTCGGGGAAGAAGGGACAGGCACTTCGAGTTCAGGGAAGAGAACCCCCGCTCCTTTCGAGGGGGAAGCGGGTTGTGACACACCTCCAGAGCTTTTCGCGCGCCGCCCTAGTTCCTGATAGGCCCGCTCTTCCTGCAGCCGCCGCTCTACTTCCCGTTTGTAGCTTACAATACGCCGGTCCGTTTCTTCCAAAAGGGCTTTCAACTGCTTTACCCGCTCTTCGATCAGGGTAATGTCCCGATCGGTGGTGGCATCAATCTCTCGAACAAGCTGGGCCACCTCTGCTTCGAGTTTTTCGAGGATCCGAGCAGGTTCGGTTCTCTTCTTCACATACCAGCGGAGGTACCACAACGAAAGGGCCCACAGCAACAGCCCCCCAAAAATAAGATAGGTGCCCATCATCTTACCCGCTGAGATCGATCTTTGTTCCCAGTTCGGGATCCCGCACCACTTCTTTTTCTTTTTGTTCTGGGAGTTCCTCTTCTTTTTCGCCAGGGGAGCGGCGTTGCCGGGGAGGAAGCTGTTTTTCCTTTTTCCCCGTATCGTCCTTTATTCGTTCTGCGCCGGTTTCGGGATTCTTGGTTTCCTTTACCGTCCGAACCTGTTCTTCGTCTTTCTTTATCTGCTGGGCTACCTGGATAACCTGTTGGGCAGGGATATTTTCCTTAGTTCCACTCTGAAGTTTTCCGGCCTTATCAAGTTGGCTGAACAGGGTCTGGAGATCAATAGGTTGTATAGCCATCGGGACCTCGCTTTGCCTCTTCATCGGGCTCTTCATATTTGGTTACCCGGATCAGGTTGTTCTCCAGAACAAAGGTGACCGCCCGGTATTCGCTCTTTACATCTTCCCGGACATCCCGGATGATGATTTTTACTCCCGGGAAGACCTTGCTGGCCGCTGAAACCCTGCCTCTGCTCTGGAGTGCCTGGAGGTACTGCTGGGTAGTAGTAATTTCCTCTTTTATGTCCCCTAGATCTTTCAGAATAAACTGGCGTCGCTCTCCCAGTTCCTGGAGGTAGGCCTCTTTATCTTCGGGCAGGGATTTCCGTTGCTTTTTTATGTTGATAAGGGTTCGCAGGTTAAGCTCAATCTCATCGAGTTGTTTTTCCAGGGCCTCTTTCCGGGCAACAAGGTTATCGAGCTTTTCCTTGGCCTTTGGATCGAATCCCACCTCGCAAATGGTTTCGGTTCCACTGACGGGACTCCCCAGGACCTTGGCGTTAATTTCCTCCGTGGCTCGCAGGTGGCCACCGACAATGTTGGCCCGTTTTCCCTGGCAGATAATCCGTTTTTCTGCCACCACTTTGGAATTAATGATCCCATCGGAGACCACCACCATGTTGCCCGCTTCCACGATGGCATTTTCGATAAACCGGGACCAGATGGAGCGCCCCGCCCGGATCAGGCCACTACCCTTTCCCGCAATTCCCTGATGGACAATGATATCCCCCTCTGCATCCAACTCGGCCTTGCCCACCGTTCCGTGGACTTCGATGTTGCCTGCGGCCTTTACAGAAAAACCATCTTCCACGTTTCCCGTAATGAGCACGGTACCCAGGAATATAATGTTCCCCGTTTTGAGGTTTACATCTCCCTGCACAGTATAGATGGGCTCTACGTTGATCTTGCCCCCTGAAAGCACCACCTGACCGTTCATATCGGCGATAATGGTCAGTTGATCCTCCGCCACATGCACGTTTTTTCCCAGGGGCAAGGGGATATCTTTGCCGTTTTTGGCGGGCAAGATCTTACCGATTACGGTTTTACCCGGCACACCCCGTTCGGCCGGGACCTTCTTGGCTAGGGGCTGACCTTCCACCACGTTTTGAATGATATTTAGTTCCTTAAAATCAACCCGGCCACCGGGGCCTTCCTTAAGACGGACCTTCGTTTGGTCCGTTTCAAAGTTATATTGAATATAGGCGTCCCGTCCGTTTTGAGGCTTCGTTCCTTCCGCCACAAGGACCATCTCTTTATAAATGGGGCGATCCGTAAATTCCTGAAGGACGCCCTCTTTTATGCCGTAGACCACCCGATTGTTCCTGAGAAAACTGGCGATGGTCTCTGCCGAGAGATCGCAGCCTCCTGGACCAGGGGGATTCACATAGATGTAGGCCTTCATTTCCTGATCGGTAATATTCACCGTAACAATCGCATCGTTGGCGGGGTTCTGAATGAAGGTCCCTACTTTTACGTAGACCCCCGCGGCTTCCTTTACGGTCTTCTCTACCAGGGCCTCATCTATTTCTCTGACTGCCCGGCTCGCCAGGGCATCCATGGCTTGCTTCACCGTTGCCCGTCGACCCTTACCAGAAGGGGCGGTTACTTTAAGGAAGGCCCCCTCTGCGGCAAGATGCACAAAAACTTCGCCGTTGCGATCCTCTATCACGGGGCTTTGAATATCCAGGATACTTTCGGTAGAAACGAGTTCAGGGGCCTTTTCAACGGTGGCCCGCGTATAGACCCGAATTTTCCAGGGCTTTTGAAGGGTTCCAAAAAACCCTTTTATTCCCCGCTCCAGTATTTCATACTCCAGTTTTTTCACCGGCACATTAAGAAGGGTAGCCCCATTCGCCACCGCCTCTTCGAGGGTAGCCCCCTCTACTTCCACGGTCTGGATGGCCCGGTCCCGTTCCAATCGTTCTTTCATAATTTTCTGGAGCTGGACAAAATCGACCATCAAAACCTGTCTTCCTCCGGTACTAGACAATACCTTTTCGTATGTTGGTAAGCTTTGCCCGTAACCGTACAATTGCCTTCGTGTGTAGTTGGGAAACCCGGGATTCGGTTACATCCAGAACCTGGCCGATTTCTTTTAAGGTCAGGTCTTCGTAATAATACAAAATGAGCACCTTCTTTTCTTTTTCGGGAAGTTCATTTATGGCTTCTACAATAATCCGGCGGATTTCGTCCTTTTCTACAATAACCTCTGGGTTCAGACTGGCGGGAGCCTCGATACTATCCCCAATGGACATGCGATCGTTTTCATCTCCGGAGAACCAGATATCATTCAACGAAAGCAAGGAGGTCCCCGAAATTTTCATCACCGTCTTAAGGTACTCTTCTTCGTCCATGCCCAGGGCCTGGGCAATCTCCTGATCCGTAGCGGTCCGCCCTAACTGGGCTTCCAGGGTACTGATGGTTTCCTCCAGTTCCTTGGTCTTCTGCCGCACCGACCGGGGCACCCAATCGATGGAACGGAGTTCATCGAAAATGGCCCCCCGAATCCGGGTTACCGCATAGGTCTTAAATTTTACATTCTTCGCCGGATCGTATTTATCGATTGCATCCAGCAAGCCAAAAACCCCGAACCCCACCAGGTCATCAAATTCCACTGTATGGGGCATGCCAACGGCGATTTTTCCTGCCACATACTTTACCAGGGGCGCATATTGTTTAATAAAGGCCTCCCGGATTTTTGGATCCCGGGTCTTTTTATAGAGTTCCCACAATTCTTCTTCTGTCCGTTCTTCCAGGAGGACATTCCCCATACCCTATCCTTTCTGGTCCTTTTTTAACAGGGTTTGTATCGCCATGGCCATTTCTTTCGGATCGAAGGAATCGGCTCCCCCCTTTCCTTTGGTTCCTTTCCCACCAGGATCTCTCCGGGAGGAATTGGATACCTCTTCTTCTTCCTCAACCCCAGGAGTGATAAAAGAATCGGCCATACTTTCTAAATCGGGTAGTTCATCCACATCATCGATGATACCCGGCGGCAATGCAGGCATGGGTTCTTCCCGTAGCCCCGCATCTGCCACATCCGAACTAGCAACCCCTTGTTTAGTATACTCGCCTTCTTCCATCTGGTCCAGAGCTTTTTCTGGATTAGGTGCTCCCCCCGGTGAAACCATTTCTTCGAGGCCTTCTTCCTCCGCCGACAACGCTGCGGCAGGACTCAGTTCCTCCCCTTCTCCTTCAAGGGTAATATTAACTCGAGACCCCGGCGGAGGGCCTTCTTCTTCCAATGATGGAGTTCCTTCTGTTCCTCGCCCTGTCTGCATAAGTTCCGGCAAATATTGGGTAATAAGCCAATAGGCGATACCGCTCAACACAAAAAAAAGCACCCCCATGAGGAAGGCCCGTAGCAAAAGAACCCAAAAAGAAACCCCACTTATAAGTCCTATAAGAAAAGAGATACCGAAGGCCACCGCTGCAGTAATACCACTTATTTTAGGATCAAACACCTGGGCCTCCTTTCTTACAGGGTATCATCGTGCAAAAAGACGACGGATTAAATTCCCTAAGCCCCCATCTTCCCGAATATCGGTCTTTTCCATCCGTCCCACGATATGTTGAATACAATGGGAAGCCTTGCTTTTCGGGTCCAACACCAGAAACGGCTTTTGGCGGAGCACCGCCAGGGGAACCGCGGGATCGTCATAGATAAATCCGAGATAATCTACCTTAAGGTTCAGGAACTGACTTGCGATGTTAATCATCCGGTCTGCCACTTTTTTTGCTTCCGCCACCGTCTTTACCCGATTAACGATGAGCTTAAGCCCCATGTTAAGGTTGTCAATTTCGGTGGCGATTATTTTAATAATCCCATAGGCATCGGTAATTGCGGTAGGTTCAGGGGTAGTTACAATAATCGCATCATCTGCGGCGGCTACAAAGGCAAGCACATTATTCGAAACCCCCGCACTGGTATCGATAATGATAATGTCCGCCTCCTGTAAGGTGTACAGTTCATTGATAAAATTCTGCCGTTCGTCCTCATTCAAATTGGCAATTTTAGAAAAACCACTCGCCCCGGCCACGATTTTTATGCCATATTCGGTATCCAGAATAATTTCCCGCATGGTCTTTTGCTTGCGGATCACATGGAACAGGTTGTACTTGGGAATCATGTTCAGCATCACGTTTACGTTGGCAAGCCCGAGGTCCGCATCCATTACAATAACCTTTTTACCCATCCGGGCATAGGCTAAGGCCATGTTCACCGATACATTGGTTTTTCCCACACCGCCCTTTCCACTGGCCACCGTAATAATGCGGGTCTTTTTTCCGCGGGGGGAAGGAGCGGGGGCGGTTCCCCCATTTTTTGCCTTTACCAGTTCTCGTAGCTGGGCTGCCTGATCTTCCATGCTCATCTCCCTTCGAGTACATCCGAAGCGGTCTTGGAAAAGCGCTTCTCTATATATGGTCTATCGATTTTAAATCCTTCAAGATTAATAAGAAAATTCACCACCGATGCCCGCTCAATATCCTGGGGCACCCGCTGGCCATTGGTAATAAAAGAAATGGATTTTCCCTTTTCATTCAGGGCGCTTACCACGTTCCCGATACGATTTGTTTCGTCCAATTTAGTCACAATCACCGAGCGGTAATTAAAAGGCTCAAACTGCTGGAGGATTTCCTTGATATCGCTTGCCTTGGTGGTGGCCGCAAGGGCAAGGTGCACCTCCATGCTGGTACCACAGGCAGCAAGGAGTTCCTTCATTTCTGCCAGTTTGATAGAATCCCGGGGACTCTTTCCAATGGTATCCACCAGCACGAGATCAACCTCATCGGCATAGAGGGAAATGGTTTTTCTTAAGTCTTCGTAGGTTTCTACACAAGACACGGGGATCCCCATGATTTCCCCATATTTTTCAATCTGCTGGCGGGCCGCAATACGATAGTTGTCGATGGTAATCATCCGTACCGAAACGGCGGGGGTATTATTGATGCCCAGCCCATAGATGGCCGCTAATTTGGCGATGGTAGTGGTTTTACCCACACCGGTGGGTCCCACTAATACCATTACCCGGGGCTTCGTCTTAGATTCGGTTCCTGAATAAAGCTCGATACTTTCCCCGATCCATTCCACCACCTGTTTCTGGACCCGGTCAAAATCTTCGAGTTCCGCTAAGGGGAATTCCCGCCGTATCCGCTGTTGAATACGGGAAATGTATGAGTGGGAAAACTCATTTCCTGCCAGGAGTTCTCCAATTTTTACGATGGTGGGATGCTCTTCTGCCGACGCTGACATGCCCAATTGGCTTTCGAGCCGTTCCTTAAGGCTCCGAACCTCCTGAAGCACCACCTTTATGGTGGGATCACTTCCTTTACCCGCGAGGGCAAGAATTTTCTGTTTTTCCTCTTCTAAAGACGTTTCTGCACTCCGTGGGGATGCGGTCGCAAGGTTCCGAGATCCCTCCCCTTTTATCGGGGGACTTCCTAAATTCAGCGAAGAGGCAGTTTCTTTTCGAGCAAGGGTGGAAAGAAGACTCTGCGGGCGTTCTGGTTCCTTCACAAAGCCCATGATTTCTACCCCTTCCCGGCTGAAGAGCCCTAAGAAACCACCAATCTGGACTGTCCGCTGCATGTAAATTTGTATGTTATCCCCGTACTTTGCTCGGGCTTTTCTGAGGCATTCTTCGTACGTGGCTCCCTGCTCCGCAAAATAGGTCAACATAGGCTCCTCATTCTTCTAATCGTATTTCACCTACCGCTTCTACCGTAACATCCGGGACAATCTCCGGCACCGACAACACCACCAGGTCCGGCAATTCCCGTTCAGTACTGGATTTCACCAGGGGGCGGGCCGCCTCTGAACACAAGATAATGGGGATGAGCCCCCGCTCTTGCATGGCCGCCACCGAGCGGGACAGGGCCTTAATCCAGGCCCGCTGGACCGCCGGCTCCAGAACCGCCACGGTTCCGCTTGAAGTTTCGACCCGGCTATCGATTATTTTCTGTTCCAGCGACTGTTCCAGGGTCAATACCCGCAGTACCCGTTCTTCATCGGCATACTGAAGACAAATCTGCCGGGCCAGGGCCTGACGGGCCTTTTCCGTAAGGAACTGGGTATCCTTGGTAATGCCCCCGTAATCGGCGAGGGCCTCCAAAATGGCCACCATGTTCCGGATCGACACCTGTTCCCGCAGCAAGGCCTGGAGCACCTTCTGGATTTCTCCCAGGGAAAGGAGTTTCTGCGCCTCCTCCACCACCGCGGGATATTCCTTTTTAAGGGTTTCCAGGATTCCCTGGGTTTCTTGCCGTCCTAAGATTTCCGCCGCATGGCGCTTAATGATTTCGGTTAAATGGGTTGCAATAATAGAAGGCGGATCCACCACGGTATACCCTGCCCGTTCCGCCTGATCCCGTTTATCTTCGCTGATCCACACCGCAGGGAGCCCAAAGGCGGGATCCCGCGTCTTTTCTCCCCCGATATCTTCGGTAACCCCTCCAGGATTGATGCAAAGGAAGTACCCCATTCGGATCTTCCCCCGTCCCACATCAACCCCCTTAATCTTAAAACAATATTCTGAGGGTTCTAACCGCATATTATCGATGATACGGATCCGAGGAATCACGAGTCCCAAATCCAGGGCCGATTCCCGACGAATCCGGTGGACCCGCTCCAGGAGTTCCGCCCCCTTATCTCGATCCACCAGAGGAATAAGCCCATACCCTAATTCCAGGGAAAGGGGATCCAGGGGAACCACCGGGGACAACTCCCCTTCTTCGGGGGGACGTTTGGCCTGGGCGGCTTTTACTTTATCCGCCTCTGCCTGTTTCAGATGGGTCTGACCAAGCCGATAGGCCGTAAAGGCCATAAAGCCCGCCAGGGGAATAAGCACATACCAGGGGAATCCCGGAAGCAAAGCAAAGCCCGCGAGGACAAAGGCGGCGATCCAATAAATGCGGGCATCCTGCGAAAATTGCTTTGCTACATCGGCACCAAAGGTGCCTTCAGAAATCGAACGGGTTACAATGATACCCGTAGCTGTAGAAATAAGGAGGGCCGGGAACTGGGAAAGGAGCCCATCCCCAATGGTAAAGGTGGTATAGGTTCCCAGGGCCGTAAGGAATGGTTCCCCATGAAGGGTCATCCCTATGATAAGGCCCCCCAGAACGTTCACAATGGTGATAAAGATACCGACCTTTACGTTCCCAGAAACAAATTTACTGGCCCCATCCATGGCCCCGTAAAAATCGGCCTCCCGCTGGAGTTCCATCTTTTTTTTATGGGCCTCTTCTTCGGTAATGGCCCCTGAGTTGTACTCCGCTTCGATAGCCATCTGCTTTCCGGGCAGGGCATCCAAAGCAAAACGGGCAGCCACTTCGGCAACCCGGGTGGCCCCTTTGGTAATAACGATGGCCTGGACCGCAATGATAACAATAAAAATCACAAAACCAATCACAAGCCCCTCGGTACCACCGGAACCCACCACAAAGGAGGCAAAGGCCTTGATCATCTTTCCATCAAATTTCATCCCCTTTGAAAGGATAAGCCGGGTTGAGGAAACATTGAGGGCTAATCCAAAAACGGTAGCCACGAGGAGAATGGTAGGGAAGATGCTAAATTCTACCGGTCGCTTGGTGTACAGGACAATGAGGAGAATAAGAAGCGACAATACCAGGTTCATGGCCATAAGCGCATCCAAGAGCACCGTGGGAAGTGGCACAATAAGCATCACCACGACGAGCACCACCCCGAGGGCTACAAAGAGATCGCTTGAATTATTGACAAAAGCGGCACTTACTATTCGCCGTGCATCGGACATACCATCCTACCCACCCTTTATACGGCCTTTTTATTCCGACCCTTTTGTAGTTTGTACACATGGGCCAGGATTGTGGCAATAGCCTGATAGTACTTTTCTGGTATTATATCCCCAATCTCCGTTTCTGCATATAAGGCCCGGGCAAGAGGCTTGTTTTCTACGATCGGTACATCGTTTTCCTCCGCAATTTTCCGGATCCGGAGGGCCATTTCATCGGCCCCTTTGGCAGTCACCATGGGGGCAGTCATGGTAGTCTCGTTCCACTCCAGGGCTACCGCATAGTGGGTCGGGTTCGTAATAACCACATCCGCCTTTGGCACATTGGCCACCATGTTCCGCGAAAGAAGTTCCCGCATCCGTTGCCGGAGCCTGCTTTTGATGAGGGGATCCCCCTCGTACATCTTTCGTTCTTCCTTTACCTCTTCCCTTGTCATTTTTAAGGATTCCCGATACTGCCAGCGCTGAAAAAGATAATCTGGCACCGATAACACCAGTAACAAAAGGGCTGCCGTAATAAGGAGGCGAATCGCCAGTTCCGAGACCACCGTAAAACCGGTCCAGAGGTTTGCCCGCTCAAGGGAAACAAGCTGAGCAAACTTCGAACTAATCGTCAGATATGAAACGACCCCGATGATAGCAATTTTTACCAGCGATTTAGCAAAATTGAAGAGCCCTTCGATAGAAAAAAGGGTCCGCTGAAAATAGGTTCCCAATCGGGGGACAATTTTTGAAAATTTTGGGGTCAGGGGTTTCGTGGTGAACAAAAAGCCTACCTGGACAAGGTTCGCAAAAATCCCTGCCACCAGCGCCACCAGCATGATGGGAAGGGCGAGGCGCAGAAAATACGAGATGAAGATTTCATACACCTGTCCATCCTTTGTAGGATCCAGATCGGTAAGCCGGGTAAAGAAAAAACGAAGCAATTCAAGACAGGTAGTAAACATGGAAGGGCCCAAAAAAAGCAGTACCAGAGCGGGCATCAGCAATACCAGGGCTCCTACCAACTCATGACTTTTGGCGACCCGGCCCTCTTCTCGGGCCTTGCGGATCTTGTACTCTGAGGGTTCTTCGGTTCGGCCTTCGTCTTCCGCTGCAAACCATTGAAGATCAATAGCCAGGGCCCGCAGTAACCGGGGGTCCACCTCACGTTGCGGACCGTGTGGTTCAAACCCCTTGTTCCTCTGCATCTCTTTGAACTTTTTATCCTCCGATCCTCCACCGACAGAGGGGGCCGGAAACAGCATTCTGAAATCCACCGTATTTTGCCTCATATGCTGCGCCCTACCTTGGCCAGGAAACTTTCGAGTTCAAAAAAACCCCGGTTAATCACGTAGGCAAAGGACTCAATAAGAAAGGGCATGCTTACCAGGATAAGAATGTAGGCCACCGTGATTGAAAGGGGAAACCCTTCCGTAAGGATATTGATTTGAGGAGCCGCCCGAGACAGGAGTCCCATGGCCAGGGATACGAGGAAAAGGGTTCCCAAAATAGGCATGGATATGACCAAGGCATCGATGAAGAGATTCACCAGGCCCCCTAGGAGTAGCTTAAAAACCCCTTCCCGCCCCGTCACCAGGGCGCTTACCGAAAGGGTCTGAAACGATCGGAGGAGGCCCCCCTGAAAAAGCTGTTGAAACCCTTCGATGGAAACAAAGGTAAGCATACCGATGATGTTCAGGTACTGCCCAAGAAGGGGGTTTTCTATCTGGGCCAGGGGGTCGTAGGTTTCGGATGCCCCAAAGCCCATCTGGAGAGAAAAGAATTGGCCCGCCGAAGCAAAGGCGGAATACACGATAGTAAGGAAAAACCCCAGGATAACCCCGATCAGGGCCTCTCCAATCACCATAAAAAGGAACGTTAGGTTTAAAGCATCCGATGGAAGGGCGAGTTGAGGGGCCTGGGGAAAAATCACAAAGGCAGAAAAACCTGCCAGGGCAACCTTAGCAACCTGGGGTATCGCATCGGAAGAAAGCAGCGGGGCTGTCTCGATAAGGGCTAAGGCCCGGGTTGCAATAAGAATAAACAGGGGAGCCTTGGCCAGTATTTCCTCTAGCATGATAGGAGTTTCCCTCCCCCAGAAACAGGAATATTTCTTTTTGTTGCCCCCCGTTTTTTCTTTCCCCGTGGAATACGACCTATCATGGTTGTGGTCCCTCTTTTCCATCCATGCTACTTTTTTCCTTTTCTATTTTACCATCAAAGGAATCATCTTAAAAAGCTGAACCGTATAATCTCCCAGGGAACTAAACATAAAGCCCCCCAGGAAGGCCAGCACAAACAGAATGGCCAGGATTTTCGGTACAAAGGTAAGGGTCTGCTCCTGAATACTGGTGGTGGCCTGAAGGATAGAGACAATAAGACCCACCAGCAGGGCCGTGAACAAAATAGGAGCTGAAAGCAGAAGAATCTGAAAAATTCCTCCCCGCATAAGGGTCACAATATCACCAATACTCATTGGTTTACCTCTTCTTCCTCTTTTTTCAATGGGGGCCATGGCCGAGGGCCCCCATTCTTGGTGACCTTTGCTTATCCAAAGGAACGAATAAGCTGTTCTGTAAGGAGACTCCACCCATCAACCAAAACAAAAAGAATAAGTTTAAAGGGCATGGAGATCATTACCGGTGGCAACATGATCATCCCCATCGACATGAGAGCGCTGGCCACCACCATATCGATGACAATGAAGGGAATGTACAAGAGGATACCTATCTTAAAAGCCACCGTAAGTTCATTCAGGATGAATGCAGGAATAAGCACATAGGTAGGAACATCTGCCAGGGTGTTAGGCTTGGGAAGCCCCCGCATGGACATGAAAAGGCGGATGTTATTGGTGCCCGTCTTATTCCGCATCTGATTATACATAAAAAGCCGTAAGGGCTGCTCCGCTTCCCGGTAGGCCTCTTCTACACCGATCTTTCCCTCCGAAAGGGGCTTAAACGACCGGGTATAGATCGTTTCAAAGGTGGGCCACATGATAAAGAGGGTCATGAAAAAGGAAATTCCCAATATCACCTGGTTTGGAGGAGCCTGCTGCAGCGAAAGGGCCCGCTTAATAAAATCCAGAACGATAGAGATGCGGAGGAAGCTCGTCATCAAAATAAGGATGCTCGGGGCAAGGGAAAGAACCGTAAGCAATAGGAGCAACTGGATCGAAAAGGCCACTTCCCGGCCACTGGCGGGATTACGAATGGTAAGATCGATAAAGGGAACCACCGGCGGGGCCGGCGGAGTGGGAACATTCACCGTCCCCTGGGTGGAACGGCCGGGGAAATTACTCTGATTTTGTTGCTGTGCAAAAAGAGGGCCACTTACACAAAGAAACATGCCCACCAAAAGGAAGAACAGGCCTCTTCCTTTCATGATTGTAACCTCTTGAGTCGTTCCCGTTGTTTTCGGATTTCCTCTGCTTCCAGAGCTTCTTTGTGAACCTTTCCACCGGTTCCCTTTCCGTAGCCCCAGGAGGCTAAGATCTTTTTAAAATCGAGGGCCCGCTGGGACCGACGGGCCTGTTGCTCCGATTCTTCAAGGAAAAGGGCGTCCAGGGTTTCTTGGTCATCTATTTCCGCAATAGGATGCACTCCCCCATCACTGGCCCCTACGAGGTAGGCCTTTCTGCCCAGGGCGACCACATGCACAAAACGATTCGAACCCAGATGCACCGAGGCCACCAGACGAAGATTCGATGCTTCCTGCTGGGTAGGTCGAGAAAGGCGCCTAAAAAAGTAGACCACCCCATATACTGCGGCTGCTACCACCGCAAGGATAATGACGAGGCGAAAAACAGTCCAGAAGGAAAAAGGATTTTGTACCGTTGCAGCAGCCGGCGACGGCTCTTCGATGGTAAGGGTCCGTTCATCGACCCTCTGGTTTTGAGTATCCCCAATAGCAGGGCCCTCCGCCCCCGTCTGGCCATATCCCATCATTCCCAGAAGGATCGCCAAGGACCCCACGAGTAGCATCTTTTTCAATGTCCCCTCCCATTCCGGGCTTAACCCATATCACTCATCCGTTCCATGGGCGAAACAATCTCGGTAACCCGGACACCAAAATTTTCATCTATGACTACCACTTCTCCTTTGGCAATCAATTTGTGGTTTACCAGGATGTCCACGGGCTCACCGGCCAGTTTATCCAATTCAATAATGGTGCCTTCCCCCATTCCGAGGATTTCTTTAATAAGTTTTTTTGTCCTCCCGAGCTCCACGGTGAGTTCCATGTACACATCCATAATGAGACCGATATTCCCCTGTTCGGCAGGTCCCATCTGGGGAGTCAATGAAGGGAATTGAACGGGCTGAACGCTCGGGGTCTGCAGGGGATCCCCATAGGCCCCCATCGCCGGCATAGGCTGCTGAGCCGGCATGGGGCCAAACATGGCCTGCCCTGGCATCATGCCGTACCCACCTTGCGCCATAGCACCACCGGTCATGGCAGGCCCCATAGCCATTCCTCCAGCGCCAACGGGGCTCGCCATGGATCCACCTATTCCGGGAGGAACCGCCCCTGCCACAGGGGCGCCCATACCCATCATACCCATCGCAGCACCCGCCGTCGCCCGGGGGCTTGCCCCAAGGGAACTCGCGATAGCAGTGGCCACCGACATGCCCAGCACTTCCCACAAGGGAATTTCCACCCCATCACTAAATTTCATGGTATAGCTAATCCGAACAAAATCCCCCGCCGGCAGAGCCACCACCGCTTTGGGAACATGGGTTGCGTCAGGAGATGTGGAGGTGATAGTCTTGTTTCCTGTTTTTTCGGTAAGGGCCGTAATCTGGGTACCCGTGATCTGGCTCACCACTTCCCCTATCACCGAAAGGGCCATATCGTCCAGTTCGATATTTTCCTCATGGTTCATGAGGCTGGCAATTTTTCGAGCCCCTTCTTCAGGGAACACAAACATATGTTCCCCCGATAAGCCGGCGGTAAAATCTACTTTTACCGCTACCGCCATATCGGTTACTTTTTGTAAAAAGGCTTCCCGGTTGGTGCCATCGACCCCCGTCAGCTGCAGTGAGACCGTCGTACCCGTCATCATCGAAAGGTTCGACGACTGGGTCGGCAAGGTACCGGTGATAAAATCCTGTAACGCCGATCGCACCCCTTCATCTAAAGAAGCAGATCCACCGCCAGAGGGGATTCCAAAACTGCTTGAATCAACACCCGCTAACAGGGCATCTATCTCATCCTGCGAAAGTGCGCCATCGCTCATACGCTTTCCTCCCCTTCTGATGCGAGCTCTTCAAATTCTTCCTGTTCAAGCTCCGCAAGTTTCTTTACTATCTGTACCGCCATTTTTTTTCCTACCACCCCTGGTCGGCACAGGAATTTCTTCTTGTTACCAATATTAAGCGTCATGGGATCGCCGACCCGGACATTGTACAAGCGGATTACGTCGCCCACTTTTAAGGAGAGCACATCCCGGACAGGAATCTGGATCCGCCCCACCTCCGCCACCACGGTAATATCCACCGTGGAAAGTTTATCTTTTAAGATATTCAGGTTTTCGGTAGTGGTACCCCGTCGAACCGAGGAATACCAGTACTGGGCCGAAAGTTTTCCAATAATGGGCTCAATAGTGAGGTAGGGGATACAAAAGTTCATCATTCCTTCTACCTCTCCCACCTTCGTCTCCAGGGTAACCAGCACCACCATTTCAGAGGGAGGCACGATCTGGGCAAACTGGGGATTCGTGTCGATCTGCCCGAGCCGGGGACGGAGGTCAATAACCTGGGACCAGGCTTCCCGCATGTTTCCCAGAATACGGACGATGATCCCTTCCATAACAGACTGTTCTATATCCGTGAGTTCATGCTGCACCTTGGTCCCTTCGCCGGTCCCCCCAAAAAGTCGATCAATAATCGAAAAGGTAACCGCCGGATCGATCTCTAAAATAGCATTCCCCTTCAGGGGGTCCATGTTGATGATAGCCAGCATTGTAGGAGTAGGAATGGACCGGATAAATTCTTCGTAGGTAAGCTGATCTACCGAGGCCACATGCACATGAACCATGCTCCGCAAATAGGCTGAAAGGGAAGTGGTGGTAAGCCGGGCAAAGGTCTCGTGCATGATAGAAACGGTGCGGATCTGTTCTTTGGAAAATTTATCAGGCCGCTTAAAATCATAAATTTTGATTTTACGGGTATCCGCCGCGGGTTTAAATACCTCCGGTTCTGCCTCTCCCGCATTGATGGCTGTGAGAAGCTGATCTATTTCTTCCTGGGAAAGGACTTCTGTCATAGTTATTCCTTTGCTCCTACATTTCCATCACATCCAGTTGCTGGAATAATACTTCCCGCACTCGGGATTTTTGTAAAATATTGTCATTTATGAAATTGCGAATTTCAATCTTCAGTTTCTCTTCGTTTTCTGGCCGAAGATCCTCCGCATACTTACTGCTGAAATAATTCCGGATAAAATCTTTCAATTGATAAAGCCGGTTTGTCAATTCGGTCTGGGCATTTTTATCGTTTAAATCATAACCCAACACCACCGTAACCACCACCGAATAGGGCGTGGGGTCCTTGGTTCTCGTTCGTACCTGACCAATGCTGGTGAACCAGGAATATTCGGGCTTTTTTGCTGCGTAGGGGCTCGCGGGCTCCACAATGGTTTGGGGTTTACCGGAACCGCTCATAACCCGGTACGTGATTACAGAAACAGTAACGATGAATATGAGGGCTCCCAATCCTATGGCCACAAATTTAAGAATCGTGGGAAGCAACCCTCCCAATCCGGAGGCTTTTCGGGGGGCCCCTTCTCCTCCCTGAGACTCACCTTCATCAAGATTCAATTCTTGATCATCCGCCATCGCTCATCCTCCGATACCACCGGTTCATCGCCTTATAATATCCTATTTTACCTGGAAATGCAAACCGGCATGTTCTTTTTAATCCTAAAGAGAGCGATTACAGGTGACCTTCGTCAAGAATCACGATATCTACCCGTCGATTATAGGCCCGTCCTTCCGGTGTATCATTACTCGCCAGGGGTACCGTATCAGCAAAGCCAGCTACCTGGAATCGCTTCTCCTCTATTCCAATATCGGTAAGAAACTTTAACACATTGATAGATCGAGCAGCGGAAAGTTCCCAGTTTGATGGCCAGGGACCGGCTGGATCCACCGGCATCGAGTCGGTATGACCTTCGATGCGGAACTTTCGACCTGCCAAATCCGGCGAATTAAGAAGCGATCCTAGGCGTAACAAAATATCCCGGGTTTCTTCTATATTGATTTCCGCACTGGCAGGACGGAAAAAAGCGTCTGAAGCAAGGGTGATCACGAGGCCCCGTTCATCGGAACTAATGCGTACCTTGTTCGATTTTATTTCCGGTGCAAAAAGGCTCGTGGCTTTTTTCTTTGCCGTAGAGAGGGACTTTCCTTTTTCCATAGAAGGAAGGGACATGATGGTATTTCCGAGGTCAGCACTTTTTCCTGCCGTGAGGGTAGCCCCGCCCTCGGCAGGACCCATCCCGAGGTTGTTAAGGGCAGAAATCATCTGCTGGAGTTGGACCTCATCCACTTCAGAAACATTAAAGAGGGTCACGAAGAAACACAGCAAAAGGGTAACCATGTCTGAATAGGTTACGAGCCATTCAGGAGCCCCCCCACCCCCGCCGCCTTCTTCCTGTTTTTTCTTTCGGGCCATACATTAATCCTTAAGGATCTCCGCTTCTACACTCTTACGAGTGACAGGATCAAGGTAGGACAGCAGTTTATGGGCCAGAATCCGAGGATTATCTCCCGCTTGAATAGAAAGGACCCCTTCGATAATCATCTCTTTTACCTGGGTTTCCGCCGCATCATGACTTTTTAGTTTAGTCATGATAGGAATGAGCACCATGTTTGCCATGATGGCCCCATAAAAGGTGGTAACCAGGGCGACGGCCATGTTAGGACCAATCTGGCTTTTGTCTTCCAGATTTTTCATCATGGCGATAAGACCCGTTACGGTTCCGAGCATTCCCATACCGGGGGCCAGTTTTGACCATGCATCGATGATACCAATACGGTAGGCATGGCGAGCCTGCATGGCGTTCAATTCATTTTCCATAAGGGTCCGGATAATTTCCACATCACTTCCATCAACCACGAGGCGCAGCCCCTTCTTCATGAATTCATCATCCAGATCCTCTAATTCTTCTTCCAGGGCCAGGATCCCTTCCCTTCGGGCCTTTTCTGCAAAGGACATGAGTTTAGTAATAATTGCCTGTTCCCCAAATTTGGGGACCCTCATGGTAAGCCCAATGATTTTGAATACCCCGAGGACATCGGACATGGAGTAACTGGTAAACAACGCAAAATAGGACCCAACAATAGTCATAAACACCGAGGGAATATCCACATAGGTCATGATGGTACCCCCGGACGTAAAAATAGCCATGACCAGCATTGCAAAGGCCCCAACAAGCCCAATAATCGTCGCTAAGTCCATATGCGGTCCTACTCCTCGTTTTTAAAGCCCCCGATACGCTGTCGATACGCCACGATGCGCTCGATGATTTCCTCTGGCCGTTCCCGGATCACCACATGCTTACCCGATAACATAATAAGGGTTGTATCGGGGGTGGTTTCCATCGATTCAATCTGATGAGGATTAATGTAATACTCCGTACCATCAAGGCGTGTTACGCGTATCATATTCGCTCCTATTCTACAACGGAGTATCGGGTATGTCCATCATCCTGTTAAAGTTAAAGGCCGCTTTTCTGCGGCCCCTTTACCCATGGACATCCTTTACGTTTTTACCGTTTCAGCGTCAGGAGTTCCTGCAACATCTGATCCGAGGTCTGGATCGTTTTGGAGTTTGCCTGAAATCCCCGCTGGGTAACGATCATATCGGTGAATTGTTCTGCCAGGTCCACGTTGGACATTTCCAGAGCCCCCGCGATGATCTTACCCTTACCGGCGATACCACTGGGACTGATATTGGGAAGCCCTGAGTTATTCGATACCACGTAGGTGTTTTCACCGGTCTTTTCGAGCCCCATGGGGTTCGTAAAACTTGCCATCGCCACCTGACCGATAAGCCGATTCGTACCATTGGAATATACGCCGGTGATAACCCCACTCTGATCGATCTTAAAGTTCTCCAGATATCCCATGGGGTAGCCATCCTGCATAAAGGCCTTGGTAGAGCTCTTTTCGGCAAACTGGGTAACCGTGTTTACCACACTCCCAATACGACCCAGGTTGATATTGAACTCCTGCCGGAGGGGTTGTCCGTCGGGACCCGGTGTAGAGCCGAGCACATCAAAGGCTACCCGGACATTCACATCCCCCTCCGCCGCAGAGGCGTTTCCGTTGGCGTCCACCGCCCCCGCCAGGGTCCCCAGGTTAGAAAAATTCACCGTAAAGGTATTGGCAGCGCCGGGGGTGGTAGCCCCAGGACCAATGGCCACCGCGGTTCTGGTGGGAGTAGGGCTTTCAGGATCGATAACCACCGTGGCCTGCCAGCTATTGTTCTGTCCCGGGACCCGCGTAAAATCTACCCGCAGAATATGCTCCTGTCCAAAGTTATCATAGATCTTAAATTCCGTTCCCCAGGTCCCTTCCAGGATCGCCGCAGGACCGGCATTTTCTGGAATTTCGGGGGTCCGCTTGTCCAGGTTACAGGCAAAATTCACCGAAGTGGTGGCCTTGGCGGGGTCCTTTGATCCAACCGGGATAATAAGATCCTCAATATCCCGGGATACATCGATCCGCTGGGTACCTTCTACATCCCGGGCCATCCAGCCCTGGACCCGAAGCCCATTAGCAGGGTTCACGAGGCGCCCGTCCCGATCCAACGAAAAGGCCCCCGCCCGGGTATAAAAGGATTTTTCCCCATTTTTCAGGATGAAAAAGCCCTGGCCTTGAATCGCCAGGTCCGTTTGCACCCCCGTTGTTTGAAGGGATCCCTGGGTATGGATCGTATCGATCGAAGCGATAAGCATCCCAAGACCTACTTCTTTGGGGTTAACCCCTCCTACTTCTTCGGTAGGACGGGCAGCACCGGAAAGCTGCTGGTACAAAAGGTCCTGAAAATTCACCCGGCCCTTTTTAAACCCCGTGGTGTTCACGTTTGCAATGTTGTTTCCTAACACATCCATCCGGACCTGATGATTCTGTAGACCCGCAACTCCTGAATACAATGATCGCATCATAGGGCATTACTCCTCATATACCTTGCTGACCGCTTCCCAGCTATAATAGTTTCCATTGACGAACACCTGGGGAACCGCTCCCCGACTTATGGCTTTTACCACCCCGGAAACAACCCTATCCCCTTCCACGATGTCCACCTTTTTACCCAACGCCGCGGTGGCCTCGCTTCCCATAAGTAGGTTCGTAAGCCGATTAAAATCCTGGGCCATGTTGGTAATCTGCTCCAGCGAAGAAAACTGGGCCATTTGGGCAATAAATTCCTTATCTTCCATGGGGGCAGTAGGATCCTGATGGGTCAGTTGGGTGATAAGAATCTTAATAAAATCGTCCTTCCCCAAATTTTGAGATAGTTTTTTCCCTTCATTCAGGGTCTTATTGAAGGCATCCACCTGCATCTTTACCAGGGCCTGTTCCTGGCTTGAAAGGGTTGTGTTCAGTTCCATCGATGCCTCCTATGCTAAAAGATTTATTCCCCCCTCGGAGCTTACCACCCCGAGGGAAATGTTCCCGGCATCCTGATGGGATGCATACTGGCCAGCCACAAGCCGTTCCGAATAGAAGGGGCCCTCCCCCGCCAAGGGGTTCCCGCCGGGACTTCCGTTCCCGCCTCCATTCGAAAGACCCAATTCTAGATGGGCCTGGGCAAAGCCCCCTTCCCTAAAGGCCTGTTCCAATTGGGCCATTTCCTGTTCAAAGGCCCGGAGCGCCTCAGGGGTGTCTACCAGGATTCTCCCGGTAATATGATTTTCGGTCATTTCCAGACGAATCTTGACGGTTCCGAGACTTTCCGGCTTCAGGGCAAGCCGGATCAGGGCTTCTCCCCCATCTTTCATGATAAAGGATGCCTGATGTACCATTTCTGAGACCAGCTGTTGTTGTACCTCCTGGCTCAGGACAGATTGAAAAGAAGACCCATGACCGTTTTTGCCGAGGTCCTTTCCTCCATCCAATCGATCCGCAGTTCCCATCTGAGTAGCCATTCCAATGGGACGATCGCCGGTGCTGTTGGTAGAATTCTGTTTTTTTTCTCCCATTCCAAGTTCAGAGGGCTGTTCAGCCGTCGTATCAGAGGTAAGAGAAGCTTTTCCCCGCCGCATATCAAGAACTTCGATGGTTTTCGATTTCTTTTCGCGAGAAGACTGTTGTACGCGTTCTGAGGAAAGCCTTTCCGACAAGGGGTTTTCTTCTGCGGAGCCTGTATTTCCATTCGTTCTGGTCGGAATCTTCATTCCCAGAGCAAAGGGGTTCTTTTCGTCAGCCGTATTGGCAAAGGAGTTTTTAAGGGCCCGCCCGGAAACAAGGGATAACTCCCCAGTTCCGGCGACATTCTTTTTACTTTGCAATCCCGGTGCCCCCCTTACCCCATCCCCCGTTTCCTCGCTGCCGAGGAATTTTCGGGAAGCCGCGGGGACAAATACCAGGGCACTTTCACCGCCCAGGCTTCGCGACTCCCTTTCCTGGGCCTGTTTTTTTTCTTTCCGGGAAAGGCTCTGAGCTGTCGCTACCTCTTCAGCGGCGGAGAACTTGTTTTTTTCTTTTTTGAAAACCAGCGTTCCCTGAGCGAGGGGTTTATCTCCTTTTTCGGCCCCTTCAGCGGACATCCTGCCATCTACCCTTGGTTCACCGCCGGGAATGCCAGCAGGACCCGACTTTTTCCCCTGCAACAGACTGGCTAACAGTCCTTCAAAGGGCGAAGCAAGGCCCTTTTTTTTGTTTTTTGAAACGGGAACGTCCCCAAAGGAGACTGGCTGTTCTCCCCCTTTCAGTTCCTGTACCTGGGTTATTTCACCTACCACGGATACAACCTCCTTCCGTGTTCCGCCTCCCTTTGCTTGCGGGCTTTTTTTACTGTTTCGCTCCTGTTCCTGGCATCTTCCTCGGCCCGCGAAGGGGCTTCTGCGACTCGCCTTTTAGTTCAGAGCCCCCGAGGGTCACGGCACCGAACGGGGCTTCCCTGCCATTTTTCGCTGCAGTTCCGCCGCCCGTTCCGGAGGCATAAGGGAAAGCCAGTACGCCACCAGGGATTGCTTTCCTTCTCGTTGGGCAATCTCCTCGGTCATCCGGAATACGTCGATGATATCCTGGTCATCCATCGCGATAAGGATTTTCACCGCCTTATCGGGGGGCATCCCTACCAGATACCGGGAATTTTGTTCGACGTTTACCCTTCTATTTTCGAACTGTTGTACCGTAAGGTTAAAAGTTTTTTCCCGTTCATCTAACGCTTTCTGGCGATCCTCTAATTCAGCGGCCATCTGTTCAATCTCGGCCTGTCGTTTGTTAAGGGCCTCTTCTTTTTTATCTAATTCGAGGCTCCGGAGTTCCAATTCTTCTAATCGCAGGGCAAGCCGTTCTGCATCGAGGGACAGGGCCTCCCCCGTTGCACCGGGGCTTCGGGTGGGAAGACGCAAGACCCGATACAGGGGTTGCAAAAAGGCCTTCGCATCGATTACGCCGAGATAATCGAACCAGACTATCCCCCCTAACGCAAGAATCACAATGAGAATCAGGAGAACCACAATCCGTCCGAGAATTTTCTGTCTGCCATACTGGGCCACGCTCTGCCGCTCCTTTCTGAGTTATATCGTTTTATTTATAACCTTCCCCCGTTGCCCCGTCAATTCAAGGTAGGCCTGTTCAGCAAGCCCAAAACCTCCGCTCTGTGCAAGCTCTTCGGCGTATTCATCGTAGAGCATATCCTCGTACATCTTGCCGGCGAAACCGGTGTCAAAAAGCTCACTTTTCATTACCGTTTTTCGCAGACCATTGAGAACGGTCTTCAGCACAAAGGCCTCCAGTTCCTGGCATTCCTGGTAGAGTTTACTCGTTTTATCAATATGGACCCCAGGAGATTGGGAGCGCTTCTCCTCTGAGGACGGAGACGGGGATGAACCCTGTGATTCAGCCTTTGAAAGGGCGGCTTTTTTAGCCATTTCCTCGGTTTCCTTCTGGGCCCGCAGAAGAAGCTCAGAAAAGGGAGAACCCCCAGAGCTTTCCGCTTTTTTCTCGACCAGGGGTTCACCGCTACCTATGAAAGGTTGTTCGTATAACAGTGATGTAAGGGAAACTGACTGCATAAGGGTTACCGTTTAAGTCCTGTGGCAATGCCCAGCATGTTGTCACTCGTTTGAATGGTCTTTGAATTGAATTCGTAGGCCCGCTGGGCCACAATCAGGTTTACCATTTCCCGAACCACCGATACGTTGGACATTTCAAGGAATTTGTGCACGATTTTTCCCATCCCATCAAAACCAGGGCGTCCCGCGATGGCCGGCCCCGAGGCGTTGGTCACCTTAAACAGGTTCTCCCCAATTGCCGTAAGTCCCACGGGATTCGGGAACCGATAGAGTTCCATTTGCCCCACCTGGATAGGATCGTCCTGGCCGGGAATCTTCACCGTTACCCGCCCGTCCTGGGAAACGCTTAAGGTTTCGATGAGGAACCCTTCCGGAAGCACGATATCGGGCAGGACGTGATACCCATTCGATGTAACTAATCTTCCATCGGAATCTACCTTGAAAGATCCGTCCCGGGTGTAGGCCAGGGTCCCATCATACAATTGTACCCTGAAAAAGCCTTCCCCCTGGATGGCCATGTCGGTGACATTCTCGGTATTCTGCAGGGCCCCCTGGGTAAACTGCCGCTGGGTAGCCGCAAGTTTTACCCCGTGGCCCATCTGGACTCCCACGGGAACCACCGTATCCTCCGTGGCGGGGGTCCCGGCGGTTCGCACCGTTTGATACAGTAGGTCCTCAAAATCGGCCCGCATCTTCTTAAAGCCCGAGGTATTCACGTTGGCCAGGTTATTGGAAATCGTATCCAGGTTGGCCTGCTGGCCAATCATGCCAGAAGCACCGGTCCACAAGCTTCGTACCATCTGTTACCTCCTCTTAGACCCGCACTACTTCGTTGATGAGTTTCCCGAGCATCCCGTCCTCTGCCTGGATTACCTTTTGATTGGCCTCATAGGCCCGGTTTACTTCGATCATCTGGACCATTTCAATGACGGGATTAACATTCGAGGCTTCCACAAAGCCCTGGATCACCTTAGGGCGCCGCCCTTCTTCGATGATCCGGGCAGGGCCGGACACATCCGTATCCTTGTAAAGGCTGTTTCCCTGCTTTGCCAGGTACCGATCGTTCTCAAATTCCACAATTTTAAGGGTGTCCAGGAGCACCGTCTGGCTCCAGGTATTGCTCTCTTTAGAGGTAAACACCTCTGGATCATCGGGATATTCCGCGTTCACCCAGACCCGGCCATCCTTATCAATCTTGAAGTTATGTTCCTTTACCCGGATAGGCCCATGTTCACCCAGAACAGGATAGCCATCCTTGGTTTCAAGATAGCCTTCTTTGCCGAGCTGGAAGGAACCATTGCGGGTATACCGCTCTCCCCAGGGGGTGGCCACGGTAAAAAAGCCCTTTCCATCCAGGGCTACATCAAAATCACTTTCCGTTTCTTTTAACGCCCCCTGTTCAAAGATTGTAAAAAGCTCGTTCGTTTCGACGCCGGTTCCAATCTTACCGATGATAGGAGCCGCATCGGCCGAACCAAAGGGATGCAGATAGACCCCATCATCGTTGAGCCGGCGCAATAAAAGCTCAGGGAAGGCCTTGTGAATGGCCACATCCTTTTTATACCCATCGGTATCCACATTGGCCAGATTGTTGGCCACCGCATCAAGCCGGTACTGCTGGGCAGTCATGCCGCTTGCACCGGTATACCATCCTCGAATCACCGCCGTTCCTCCTCCTTTTGTATCGGCATAAGACGGAGGAGGCTTAAGCCATAGCCAGGGTCCAACGGCGTTTACCTTGCGGGGAGTGTATCTTTTGGGTACTATGGCTCCATCATGAAGGATATCAAAACAGAACAGCTTAAGGGCATTGGGGCCATCGCCCTCTGTGCCCTTCTGTGGAGCACCTCCGGTCTTTTAATCAAACTTATTCCCTGGCATCCCATGATCATCGCCGGGGGACGCAGCGCCATCGCGTTCTTTTTTATTTTAATACATGGGCGTACAGGGTTCTCATCCAGGCTCGCCATACAACAGAACGAATCGGCAGGCTCCTCTTTCCTTACCTCCCCTTCCTCTCATACAGCCCCCTCATCCGTGGGGAACCCTTCACCGGGAAAGCAGCGTTCCTTCCTATCCTCTCGCTTTTTCCTCTTTCTAAAGGGTCCCCTCTTTTTGGCAGGCCTCTGGTACGCCCTGACCATGATTCTTTTTGTCATTGCCAATAAGCTTACCGCCTCGGCCAATGTCATTGTGCTGCAGTATACCGCCCCCATCTGGGCCGCTCTTTTTGGCTGGAAAATCGCCGGGGAAAAACCGCGATGGGAACACGGGCTTGCGATGGTTCTTGTCATGATAGGACTGGTGTTCTTTTTCAGTGAAGGCCTCGCAGGGGGCTCTCCCCTGGGGGACCTCCTGGCCCTTGTATCGGGAGTTTGTTTTGCCCTCTACTCGGTGTATATGCGGCTCCAAAAAGAGGGGAACCCCGAAGGGTCCCTTCTCCTTTCCCATGGAATAACCGCCCTCGCAGGCCTTTTCTTTCTTTTCTGGAATCCGCCGATCCTCAGTTGGTCTTCCCTGGGGGCGCTCTTTGCCCTGGGAATTTTTCAGATTGGCCTTGCGTCGATCCTTTTTGCCTATGGTATCCGGAGGGTCTCTGCCCTTCAGGCGATGCTCATCGCCATGATTGAGCCGGTGATGAATCCGGTCTGGGTTTTTCTGGTAACCGGCGAACTTCCCGGTCCTGGGGCCTTTGCAGGGGGGCCCATCATTCTGGTAGCGGTAGTCGGTTCAGCCATCCTCGGCATGTACCACCAAAAAAGGGAAGAACCCGCTCCTCCCTTTGATTGAGGCAAAAAAATGAGGGGGCCCGACCCCCTCACTTCATCCCGGGGCAAGCAAAGGTAAGAGAATTTAGTCTGTTTTTTTCTTTTCGTCCTTCCCGGTACAGAGGGGATTTTCGGGCCAGAAATGTTTTGGGTAGCGCCCCTTCATTTCCTTACGAACCTCCTTATAGGAACCGCTCCAGAAACGTTCCAGATCATCGGTAACCTGAATGGGCCGATGGGCCGGGGAAAGGAGGTGAAACACCAGGGGCACCCCACAGATACGGGGTGAAGCACCGCAGCCAAACACTTCCTGAATCCGGATATGGAGGCGGGGAGTTCCATCCCCATAGTCTATCCGGCGCTGCCGGCCGGTGGGGGTCCTAAAGTATTCGGGCACTTCCCTGTCCAGAATCGGGAGGAGTTCCCACCCCAGGCGGCTCTGGAGGGCCAGGAGGAGCCCTTCTCCATCGATGATGGGACCTTCCCCTTCGGTACGGCCCGCCCACACATAGGGCCCCAGCCAGTGGGGGGCCTCTTCGATAAGGGGCCGCTCTTCCCAGAGGAGAGAATCTACCGGTCCCCCATGGGAGGCCCAAAACCGAAGCCGCTCCAGGAAACGGCGAGGCGCCCCATCCAGATCATCGAAGGGCAACACCGCAAGGCCCTCCCCTTCCAGGAAAACAGGCAGGGCTTTGATGACCTCGGCGGTGGTACTTTTGCGGCGCTCTTCCCGAACCACAAGACGACCTGCAAAAAGGGTTTCCACCGTCCGCGGGACAAGGCCTTCCCACACAAGCTCTGTGGTCCGCCGTAACAAGGGATGTAAGCCCCGGAGGGCCTCTTCTTCCGAAAGGGAAACCGCCAGATGGATACGACCAACACGGAGTCCCGCATCCACTTCGGGAGCCACCAGCCATGGGGCGGTAGCGAGGGAACCATCGAGACGGGCCTGCCGGCCTGAGGGAAACTGAAAACAGCCCTGTTCTACCTGGCGGCATATTCTATCAGGAAAGGCCTGAACCAGCAGCCTTCCCAACCAGGAATCATTCCCTGCATTGTCTACAGAAAAGGAAGAAGTACCAGAGCCAAGTCTCCGATAGAGGTCCTGGGCAATTTCGATAATCCGTTCTACCCAGGGTTTACTCCGACGCTCTGATACACCCTTCGTTTCTTGGGGGGGCTCTTTCCCGGTATCAGCTTCGATACCAGAGGCCTGAAAAAGGGTCCCTGCTTGTTCTTTTCGAAGGCCCATAACACTCTTTTCGAGCATCTCTATGCGAAGTTCCAGGTTTTCATCGGGTATCCCCGACCCATCCCGTTCAGAAAGAAAAGCCGCAAGGAGGCAGCCCTCCGCCGGGATCTGCAACTTTTCGGCCGCTAACACAAGAGCCGCAAGACGAGGATGCAGCCCTAGATGAGCGGCTCGACGGCCCGACGGCAACACCTCGCCGGTTGGGCCAATAAACTCGATTTCCTCTAAGAGTTCTCGCCCTTCCTCCCAGGTGCGATGGGGCGGTAACTCAAGCCAGGGAAGGGCCTCCCGATGGGATGCCCCCCACAAATAGGACTCCAGGACAAGACCACTGAGTTCGGTGCGAAGGATCTCCGGCTCTGTGGCAGCCGGTCTTGGCTCTGCGGGGTCCCAGAGCCGGATGCAACGCCCCGGCCCCAGGCGGGCAGCCCGGCCGGCCCGCTGGGCTATAGAACTTTCACTGGCCGCCTCTAAGGAAAGCCGGTTCATCCCCGTGGGCTGATGAAACCGCTCAAGCCGCACCAGGCCCGTATCCACCACCAGGGAAACTCCGGGGACGGTGAGGCCCGTTTCGGCGATATTCGTGGCAAGCACAATCCGCCGACGAGCCAGGGGGCCCCTCTTCCGCTCCCGTTCTTCTTCTCCCTTCCTGGAGATACCGCGCTGGTCTTCCGAAAGGGGGGTAAGCACCCTTCGTTGTTCTTCAAGGGAAAGACCGCCATGAAGAGGAAGAATTTCGATGTCCTCCCCTATCATCCCTTCCCGTTGAAAATCCCGGAGGGCCCCGCGGGTCTGCTCAATCTCTCCCTTTCCCGGAAGAAAAACGAGCATCGTCTGTCCCGAGGGAAGGCATCCAAGGGCAAGCAGTTCTTGTACCACCCTCGCCGTTTCTATCCCCAGGGGATCCCGATGGGGAAGGGGCCGATAGGAGATTTCGAGAGGATAGGGAGCCAGGGGACACATATGCACCAGGGATTGGTCCTCAGGGACATTCAAAAGGGGCCGGACAAACCCTTCAAGTTGGGTCCCATCAAGGGTGGCGGACATGATAAGAACTTTGAGGTTCCGGCCCATTCGGATAAGATCCATCACCAGGGCAAAGGCCAGGTCCGTAGCGGCAGAACGCTCATGGAACTCGTCAAAGATCACATATTCCACCCCCGGAAGGTCCGGCTGGTCCTGAAGACGACGGATAAAAAGTCCCTCCGTGACCACCTCAATGCGGGTATGGGGGCCCACCTTCCGCTCAAGACGAACCGAGTAGCCCACGGTTTGGCCAACCTCTTCTCCTAAAAGGTCCGCCATTCGACGGGCGATGCCCACCGTCGCAAGTCGACGGGGCTCAAGCATAAGAATTGCCGGGCCTTCGCCCGAAGGAGGAAGGCCCCGCTCCAGAAGAGCCAGGGGCACGAGGGTTGATTTTCCACTCCCCGCCGCGGCCTCAAGGATTAGAAAGCCCGTCTCTTGGACCTTACGGCACACATCCGCCAGGTGGGGAACAATGGGAAGATTCGTTTGTTGGAGAAGGTTCTGCATAGGGCTACGGTTCCGTTTGTTAAGATGCCTTTCTTAAACGTTCCTAAAAGGGGAATTTTTCTTTCAGGGTAAGCCCCCCGGTTTGTTCTACCCGTATTTCATAGCGAGAGCCGGCGCTTACCCGTTTATGGATGGCGCTTCCGTAGAGGGAACGCACAATCCCTGCGGGCCGGGAACGGCTGTCACTGCGGAGCAGTTCCATGAGTTCTACAAGCCGTTCCCGATAGATGGCTGGAGCTATTCCGTAAATATCTTCGTCAGAACGATAGTACATGTAGGGGACCCCCCGGGCATCAAGACCACCCAGGGGTATTCCTTCAACCTGGGGAACCACATCGCTAAAAAGGCGATAGGGGATAGCGAGGTTAATTCTCCGACCCGCCGCAATTTCTGAATAATCAAAGTTACACACGATGGCATCGATAAACAGTTCCTGTCCCGCCAGTTCAAACTCCCGATGTTCCGCAGGGGTGGTAGGCTGGGCGGGATTATAAAAATCCACCGAAAATCGCATGATTCCCCCGCTGGTAGAATGGACGGTAAGTTCCGCCACCCGGAATGAGCCTTCCAGGTGCTTTAGCACGGTTTGCAGTTCCCGAATGCGCCGCTGGGCCTGCAACACCGCATCTACCTGTTCGACGGTCTTTCCTATGGCCACGAAGGAAAGCCCGAGGCCGGCCAACAACAGCAAGGTAGGAAGGGCCATCACAAGACGCTCCGCCATGTCCATCAGGGTGCTGAAAAAAAGAAAAAGCCCCTCTTTAACAGAGAATTTTTTCCCCGTCCCAAGGGCCAAAAGGTGCTGCGTGTGCAGCTCTTTCATAAACCGCATCACGAATAGACCTATCACCACAAACCCCACAATGACCAGACCCTCCGTCGTCGTAAAGAGAAACAGTAAAAGGCGGGAAATAGAGAGTATCACCGCAAAAAACCCCTGATTTTCGAGAGGCGTACCCGTACTGGGACTGGACTTGAGGATTCCTTCAAAGGTATTCATGTCAGGACCTCTTCTCCTTTCTTTTTATTTTGATGATGGGCCCTTCTCGACGATGGACCATTCTCGACATCGCCGAAACCGCTACATACGGCCCAGAAAAGGGCGTGAACCACACCACGGGGGCGCCCACAGTAACGCTCTGAGGGGCCCATAGGGACCAGGGCACGGCGCTCATTCTTCCACAATTTCGAGGGCCCCGTCAGCGTGGGCCACCAGGGCGTACACCACCCCTACTTCAAAGGGACGCAGTTGTCGAATATCATGGACCGCGTTCCCAAAGATCTTACTAAAGCGTTGAGAAAGGTCCCCATCCCGACTGGTTCCCAAAAGGCCTTCGCTGACCTTGAGGCGCTGAAAAAGCACCGTCAGAAGCCGCCGGCTTTCAGCGCTTAAGGTGGGGCTTTCAAAAATACCCGGGAAACCCTCATAATCATAGTATTGGAACAAGAGGGTCCCCGAACGGGGAGCTATCTGATCGGTAAAAACCCGGAAGGGAAACACAAAATGTTGTTTTCCGACGGGGACCACCAGAGAATCGATGACAAGTTCACTCCCCCGCCAGGATCGTTCAAAACTGGCAATTTCTTTCCCCTGGGGAGTATAAAAGCGAAAACGGGCCGCAATTTCCGTATCGCTGCGGCTCATCAACATAAAACGAAGGGGAATGGTGGTAGCCTGTATTTCTTCAATCCTGGTTTCGAGGGAATGGATTACCTGTTTTTGATACCAGAACACCACCGCAGCTCCCCCAAACAAAAGCAGGAGGACCAGCAGCAGGGAAAAGAGAATGGTCCGTCCTACCTTTTTAAAAATCCAGGGAACCCGAACCCTTCGCTGGCCACCGGTTCTTTGCATAGGCCCTTCCTTCTTGATTCTCCCTTTCACCCCACACCCCTCGGGGAAGCCCCCTAAAAAATCCCTCTTGTAAACCCAAAAACCACGGGAGCCCCTCTTACAGGGCTCCCCTTACCGCCTTTGGTACCGGCCTATCTCTTCTGGCCGCTGGAGTATTGCCAGGAAGGCGGCCTCATCGATGACCGGAATTCCCAGTTCCTGGGCTTTCCGATTTTTTGTCGACCCCGAACCGGGATCATTGGTTACCAGGAACGATAGGTCCTTCACCACCGAGCTTTTGACCTGGCCTCCCAGGGCTTTTACCCGTTCTTCTGCGGCACTCCGCTTCATGCTCACCAGTTCGCCGGTAAAGCAAAAGGAATAGCCCCGCAGGGGCAGGGTATCCGGGTGGGGAGGCGGAGCAATACGCACCAGGCCTGTGGCCAGGACCCGATCCATGTCTTCTTTTGTTTCCGCCAGGCCTTCCACCAGGGTTCGGGCGAGGATTTCCCCCACCCCATAAATCTGAGAGAGATCCTGCACCGTGGCGGCCCGAAGCTTTTCCAGGGTATCGAATCCCGCCGCCACGATCCGCTCCATAATGAGTTCTCCGATACCTTCGATGTCAAAACCGGCGACAAACGTGGTAAGGGGCAATTCCCGGGGAGTCCGGAGATTCCGAATCACCTTGGCCGCAGAAAGTTCTCCCATCCGATCGAGGGCCTCCAGTTCTTCGGTGGTCAGGGTGTACAGGTCCGCAATGCTGCTCAGCCGGCCCTTTTCGTAGAGCCGTTCCAGGAGCTTTTCCCCAAATTCCCGGATCTCCAGAACCGAGATCCACTTTTCTATCCGATGATGAATCCGCTTGGGACAGTTCTTGTTAGGGCAGTAGAGCTGGGTTCCTCCATCCACCAGGGTGGTCCCACAGGTAAAACAGTGGCGGGGAAGTTCAATTTCCTTAAGGCCCTCGAGAGAGCGGTGTTCTTCCCCGGGGGCAAGACCTTCAATCTTAGGGATGATTTCGCCCCGTTTTACCACCAGGACCCGGCTTCCAATTTTAAGTCCCAGCGAACGGATCATGTCGGGGTTATTCAAATTTGCCCGCTGCACCGTGGTTCCCGCAAGACGAACCGGTTCTATAATTCCAATTGGGGTATAGGTGGCTCCGGACTGACTCCATTCCACGGCCTTTAACACCGAAATCGCCACTTCCAGTTCGAATTTAAAGGCAATTTGCCGTTCCGGTCGGGCCTTGCGGAGGTCCGCCATGTCGGTGACCCAGTCTTTTACCACCAGGCCATCGATATCGTACCGGAGGGTTTCCCGTTCCTGACTGACCCTGTTTCGATAGGCAATGATATCCTCGATGCGGGAGAACACCTTGGTAGGGGGCACCAGAAAGCCCCGGGCCGCAAGCCAGGCGATCTTTTCTTCTTCGTTTTCAAAATAGTGATCATTTGCAGGATCCGCCGCATCATAGCACACCACTTCCAGGTCCCCGCAGCCGATCCCATCCTTTCGTCGCATAAGACCGTTGGCCGCATTGCGGCAGTTTGCCTTGTCGGCATATTTTTCCTTCCAGACCGGCCGGGGCATGAGCACTTCGCCCCGGATTCCCCCCGAGAAAGGAAGGTCCAGGAACGGCAGAACCCCCTTCATTTTGAGGGCATTGGGGGTGATATCGTCCCCCACAAGACCATCCCCCCGGGTAACCGCCCGAACAAGGCGGCCTTCGTCATACTGCAGTTCCAGGCTTGCCCCATCAAGTTTATACTGCACCACATAGCGGGGGGCCCGAATTTTCTGGGCCCAGGCGATAAACTCCTCGGGGCTTGCGGCCTTTTCCTGACTCCCCATGGGGATACGGTGGGCCGCCTTGGGGAACCCATCGGTACTATCCTGACCAATCTGGGTAAACAGGGGATTTTCTGGATCCAGCGCCTTAAGTTCATCCCAGAGGGCATCAAATTCGGCATCGCTAATTTCCCCTTCCCCATTGTAGTAGGCTTCCTGATAGTGTCTAATAAGAGCTTCCAGTTGGGCAATCCGTCCGGAACGCATCCCTTTTTCCTCCGAAGAAGGCCCAGGGTTCTCCTCTTTCTGTTTTTTTTCTTCTCCCTGGGACAAATCCTGCGCCGACGGAACCCTGTCCGACAACGGATGATCTTTCCCGGGCACGAGGTCCTTTCCCGGCAGCACAGGCTCTTCTCCCAACATGCGGTCCTTTCCCGGCAGCGCAGTTCCCCCCACCGATGGGTCTTTTTTTCCCCTTTGAGGGCGGCTCTGGGACCGGTCAGGCGGCGAAATCTCGGACCCGCTCAGTTCTGAGTCTCCAAAGAGGTCCCCTTGATAAGGTACAGTCCCCATATGCGGTGATCCTTTGCTTTTCCTTTCCTTTCAAATTTAGTCTCTGGGCGCCACTGTTGTCCACGGGCAAACCCGTTTTCCGCCTCCACTTCCCCGGCCTTCCAATAGGGATTCAAAAGCCCCGGGGTCTCGGAGAATTCCCGCAGGGCCCAGTATGCATAGTCTTCCCAATCGGTGGTCATATACACATAGCCGCCGGTTTTTAGTTTCTGGACTAACAGATCCGTAAAGGGCCGCTGGATGAGTCGCCGTTTGTGATGCCGTTTCTTGGGCCAGGGATCGGGGAAAAAAATATGGAACGCCGCCACCGACTGGTCCGGAATCATATCCATAAGCACTTCTACCGCGTCGTGTTCAATAATCCGTATGTTTTCAAGATGCCGTTGTTCGATTTCCCAGAGGAGCTTCCCCACCCCGGGGCGGTGCACCTCGATACCGAGGTAATTACATTCCCGATGGGCCTCTGCGATGCGGGCCGTGGCATCCCCCATCCCGAAACCAATTTCAATGGTCACGGGATTGGTATTCCCAAACAGAGACGCCATATCAACAGGACCCTTTTGATAGGGGATGCAGTAACGGGGCGCCAACTCGGTATAACTGCGTTCCTGGGCCGCCGTCATACGGCCGGCCCGGAGCACAAAGCTCCGTACCCTTCGCCATTGGGCCCCATCGGGAGAAGGGGCCCTCTTTTCTTTTTCAGAATTTTCCTGAGGATGGGAAAAAGCTCCTTTTTCTTGTCCCTGTTCCATCTCTTTTTACCTCGTATGGTTACCCGTATTAAGGGAGTTCCTGGATGCTGGTAAGGGCAGCGATACCCCTATCGGGATCCTCCGCCCAGAGTGCCACGGCCCGGGCAGAACCAGGGAAGTCCAGATCCCTGAAAGCCCCCTGGGCATGGCTCAACGGTACGGTTCGAATAAGCCGAAGATCCTGATCATATACGACAAGATCATTCTTAGGATAGCTTGAAACGATGCGGTAACTTCCCCTATCTAAAATAAGCTGAGGAAACGGATACACCGGCGTAAGGGGCGCATCAAGTCCCACAGACCGCTCTACCTGCTCTCCCCCCTTATCCCGGAGGATTATTCGATAACGGCCCCGGGGGAGCGGCCCTGAGGGATACATCTGAATTCTATGGCTCCCAATCCATACCCTTCGCGAGGGTCCCTGGGAAGACGGAGGGGGGTCATTTTTTCCTCCGCCCCCCAGCGGCGGAGGCGCTCCTGCTTCACCGGTGGCCAGCCCTTCCTCCTGAAAAAGTCCCCCTGGAGGCGATCGCAGCGCCCCCGGTGAATTCTCCTCCCCCTCGATGCTCAGCCAGTCCTGAGGAGTAAGTTTCCAGTAGAGCTGACTTTCATCATGAATCAGGTACAGTTCTTCCAGATCCTCAAAGCCATCATCATCGGCGGGGGAAATAAAAAGGCTGAGGAATTCTTCAATTTTTCCCTCTTTCTGGGCATATACCAGGCGGAGACGAACCCCTTCGATACGGGGAGGCTGGCTCGAACAGGCAAAAAGGAAAAAGAGACACCCCAGTATCTCCACGATTTTCTTGAACCTCTGAAGGGTAATCATTCTATTTCCTCGTTTTATTTTGAGCATCTCCTCGCCCCACCATAGCGGTTCCCTATTGCGATGGGCCCCTTCCAAAAGGGAGAACACACCGACCTTTGTGTAGCCCCAGGCTATTGGTACTATAGCCGCTTTTTGCCCCTTCCCGCAAGAGAAACATCTCTTTACCAGGAAACATTCAGGAAAACATTCAGACGCCGCGGGAAGCTCCCATCACCATAACACAGAGCCCCAAAGGGTTGCCATTTTTTTTTGACGACAGTATCCTTACACTATAAGGAGCGCAGGCTATGTTTGACTATATTACCTACACCACCGTAGAAGGTCCCCGCCAGGCTCACCAGGTAGAAGTATATGCCCTTTCTACCTGTGGTTTTTGTAAAAGGGCCCTGGAATTCCTTAAAAACCAGGGGATTAGCCACAGGTACGTCCATGTGGATCTCCTTCCCCTGGAAGTAAAAAACCAGATAAAAGAGGCTCTTCGCTCCCAATTCAACCAGGCGGTCTCCTTTCCCTTTCTGGTGATTGATGGGAAAAAAGCCCTGGTAGGTTTTGTGGAAGCGGAATGGCGAAAAGCCCTATTAGACCAGTAAGGGGAAGGCCCTCAACGAGAAGAGGGAGCCCCTGAGGGCAAAGACCCCATCGGTAAACTAAGGAATAGACCATGAAGGGAAAAAACAAAGAAGAGGTCCGTCGTTTTACGGAGATGGTGGCCCAAAAACAGGGGTGGGTGTTGAGCCAGGATACGGCGTTGTACGAGGACCTCGTCACGGGGCTTATGGTAAACTGGAATCGATACGGATACTTTCTTTGCCCCTGCCGGGATAGCGAAGGAAGCCGGGAAAAGGACCAACCTATCATTTGTCCCTGTATCTATGCCCGGCCGGATATTCAAGAGTATGGCCACTGTTTTTGTTCCCTCTACTGGTCAGAGGACTTTGCCCGATCCGGGAAAAGCCCCCAGGGCATTCCTGACCGCCACGTGGAGGGGTAAAGGGAGAAACCCTCCGGTACCCCAAAAAACAGAGAGGAGTGCCATCCCAAAAGGGTCTTCTCCCGGCGGATAACCAACAGGGTCCTCGCCGCGGATTTTATGAAAGGCGGATTTTATGCCCCTTCAGAGAAGCATCTTTCAGAGATAAAAGCTCAAGGTGATGATCGTGGTATCGGAGGCCTTAATCTGGCTTACCACGGACTCAAATTTTACATTCACCTTCTCACAGGCCTCACTTAAATAAGAGAGGTAATAGAGGCCCAGTTCGGTATCGGTTCCCCCTTCGGGAATTTCCCGATAAAAATCAAAGAGGCTCTTTCGCTTCAGGTCCGCCGATTTTTTAGAATCGATACTTTCTTTTATGACTTCGTACTCCGCTTCTTTGTTGTACAGAGTTACCTGGAGTTTTCCCTGGGTACCGATAGAGGTTCGGGTGCCCCCAATCTTCCACGACACATAGACCAGTTCCTCGTTGCGGATAAGCTCTTCAATTACCCGGTTGCGGATGTTTTGATCGAGCAGGACCGCATTGGGATCCACCGCCCCCCGGTACAGGATATTCGCCTGGCGGCGGAGGTTGGCGTTTTCCGCATTTACCGCGAGCTCTATAATCATCAAGGCCATGTATTCGGCAATCCGGCCCTTTTCCATGTATTCCGCCAGGGTATGCCGGATATCCCGGATAAGGATATCAAAATTTTCTACCCCCCTGAATTTGGTAAGAATAAACCAGATCACCGAGCGCAGATTGTTAAGGAATTTCTCGCTTAAAAAAAGCTGGACGTTTTTCTCTTCCGGCAGAAGATTGGGGTTCTTCATAATGGCGGTCCGGATGGGGGACAGAATTTCATCCTTCAGTTCCTGAACCTGTTTTTCCCGTTCTTTAAGGTAACTTGCAAGGAAGGACTCATTAAAACGGGTTTTTTCATCAATAATTGAAGAAGGGTTCATCCGGTTCCAGCGCTTTATCACCTCCGAAGAAAGGAGCTTGGAAAAAAGCACATTATTGTATTGCCGATAGAGGAGGCTATACACGATAAGTTTGGAAAGATCCATGATTTCCTGACGGCGGGATACAAACTCCGCCCGGGCAATTTCAATCTTGGAGATATAATCAATAAGGAGCATCCGCTGAATCGCCGCAGGAACAAATTTATCGAGCAAAAGGCCATATTCTTCCACGTTATCCGCTAACTTAAAGCGGGCGAGTTTCTTGTTTTGTTTAATAAATACGGTCGTTCCCTCTTCGGTAAGCACCACCTTAAGGGGAAGTTCCAACACGGTTTTCTTTTCTTGACTTGGCATACCCCTATTATAACGGGAGAACCCCATTCTGTCACCTTGATTCTGACCTTGACCGAATTTTCTCAGCCGATTATGGTACAGGAGTAATGAACAGATCCCGTATCTGGCGCAACATGATGATCCTGTGGCTAGGAAGCTTCCTCTTTTTTAACACGCCAGAAGCCTTCTCCGAGCCCTTCCCTCAGGCAGGGCATACCTCCTCTGCTATTTCCATTGAAATGAGACAAGAAGCCCGAAACGCCACAGGGGCGCTCCACCAGAAATTACGGGCCTGGGGCGTTTCGGTGGAAGTTCAAGATCTTCTTAAAGAGTACGGGAGCTTTGGCAGTTCCCTCCTGGTAACGATTCCTTCGGCAGGGGCTTCTCTTTCTTCCCGAACCCTGGTACTCGCCTGTTCCCTCGCAGATCCAGAGGGGAGAGACCTCCTTACCCACCTTTTATATCAGATTCACCAGGGAAATATCCGGCCGGGAGTGTCATTGCTGATTGCCTTCTTAGGGGAAGAAGAACCCCTCTCCCTCGACCAGGCCAGCGCCACCCTCTTTGATCCCCCCCCACCATATCGGGGTTTACAGGCCCTGTTGGATCGTTTTGAGGATCCTGAGGCGGTAAGCCTTATCTACCTGAGTTTTTCTCCTCTCTCCACTCAACTGACCCTTCAGTATGGAAGCTCTGGCGCCCTTGCCTCAAGTCAGCTCCTGGCAGCGGTTTTTCACTCTCTAAAGAAGGCGGGGCTTCTCAGCACCCTACCAACACCCTACACCATCCTGTATAAATTAGGCCTTATCACCGGCGACCCCCGGATGGGCCTTATGGCAGAAGCAGGCATTGATGGCCTTCTTATCGAACTTCCTATCGAGCTTCCCGGCAGGGGAGGTACAGCCTCTGAATTTCCTACCGCAGAAGAAACCCATGCCCCACTGCCAGCCCAGAACGGTCATTCCGCTTTAGAAACCGCACTGGGACCGGTTACTACGAGCCGCGGGCTTTCCTTTTTTAAGGAATTACTCGAAAATCCTTCCTGGAGCTACCTCCAGCGGGATCAGCACTATTCACTCTTTCCAACGTTTCAGGGGACATGGTATATATTGCCAGAAAAACAAACGGTCCATATTTTGCTTGTGCTGCTCTTTGCGCTCTTCTGCTTTGTGGGAAGCTATTCCATCATCTACCGACAGAGCCTCCTGGTTCAGTGGATTGTCTTTATTCGTCGTTCCTGGGTGCTTTTATTGTATTACCTTGTCTTTGCGGTCCTCTGTTGGGGAAGTTCATTTTTTATATCTTTGTGGAATTTTAATTCCCCCTATCCGCCGGCCCTTTTAAAAATCCTGCTTGCCACCGCCGTAAGCCTTGGCCTTTTTTCTTTTTTCAGTGGTGTTCATGTACCCCGGAGGGCTGAGTTTTACGGTCATGGGGCGGTTTTTTCCCTTTTTGTCATTTCCCTTGTGGCGGTCTCCCTCGATGTTTCCTTCTTTTTACCCATCCTCTGGTTCTTCCTGTGGGTTTTTCTCGCAAGTGTCTGGAAACATCCCGTCCTCAACGGACTTGCCCTTATCATGGCTCCCCTGCAGTTTGGTCGTATCCTGTATACGACCTACACGCTACAGGAAACAACCCTGGCCCACCACCTCCTTTCCCCTGGGCTGGGAGAAAACATCCTTCTTGCCCTTTTTGTGTTCCCCCTGCTCCTCCTGCTAAAGCGCCTCATACTCCTGAGCTACCCCCCAAAACGGTATTCCCTTGCCTGCCGTCTCCCTTTAGAACTCGCTTTACCGCTCGCCATCCTTGCCATGACGGGCATCCTCTCTTTTTCGCCGGGGATGGTTTCTCTACCGTTCCTTCCTTCCCCTGGAGTTCCAGGGGCCATGCATGGGCTTCCCAATAGGACAGAACCTGCATTACTCCCTGCGGGGGAATCCACAAACCGCGAAGGGCTGGCAGTCGTCAAATCAGATCAAGGCGTCGAATCGGATCAAGCCAGAGAAACTCAGCCAGCCCGGGGAATCGATGGGACAGGGACCATTCAATACAGAAGTGGTCCCGTATCCTCAACCATCCTCCAGACAAGGCTCACCACGATTACCTTTTTTGATGAAAAAACCCTCTCCCTCAGGATAACCTGTACAGGGACTCCCACGCTTATTTCGATACTCCTCGAGGCAAGGTCCCCCGCCGGGGAGAGACTCGAGATATACAGTTCCCCCGTCCCGGTAACGTTTATCAATACCCACGCCGCCCGGTTTGTGCTGGGACCTCTACCGACCAATCCCCTTATCCTGGATATTACCGTTCCTGAAAGCCTCAAGGGAAAATTTATTATTCGGGCCTTAGGAGAACAGACAGGCGAAGAAAAGGAAGTGCTTTTTTAGAAACGCGAAGCGGCATACCCGGCTTTCTCCAACCCCGCACCAGAGATAGAGATACCGCCCGGGCCTTTCTCCAGGCCCTATTTCCGGAAGGACCCTCTAGAGGCTGAGGACCACCAACCCAACAGAAACAGAGCCCTTCGTTTTATTTCCAGGACAGGCTGTATTCTACCACCTCAGGGGCAAGAAGAATATCCGCCGTCGGGGCCACAAAGGTAAGACGCTGTCCCGCCAGGCTCAGGGTGCCCACCTTTCCCCTTCCAATGCCCCGCCCTTCGTAACTGGGAACCGTGGGGGTGGTAATAGTGAGGCCTATTTCATAGCCCCCAAAAACGGAACGAACCAGGTTTTGTATGTCCGGATCGGTCGTAGCCGGCCCCTGGGCAAGCCGGATGACAAGGCGCTTTTGATCGGCCTCGGCAGAAAAAGATACTAGCCGCCCCGTGGAATCAAGAAAGGCCCTGAGGGCCTCCAGGTTCTGAAAGGCCAGTTCCGCCTGGACGGTGATATTTTTTTCATCCTGCCGGGTATTGTAGGAACGAAGCGAAAGGCCCGGAACGCGGGTCACGGTTCGTTCAAAATCGACTTTTCCCACCGGGAAGGGCAGAAAACGTTCGTTCCCGTCTAATTTCCCCAGGGACTCTACCATCCGGCTTACCTGATACACCAACTGTATCGTACCGCTCCCATCCTGGCGAATCGTGATATTCGACTGGACCCCCACACAGGAAGAAAAAAGCCAGAGGGTCCCCATCAGGGTCACCCCTAACCATCCCTTCTTATTTCCCCTGCCAAATAAAAGAGTCCCTTTCCTCTTTTTTTCTGACCTATTACGAACCTTCAGCCCGCAGGGCCCACAGGGAAATCCGCGAAGAATCCCCATTCCCTCCGCCGGGAAACCCCATCGCTTTTTTTTCACCTTAAAACTCCTCCGAGTAAATTTGCACATCCTGGATACGAACCGGCACATCCTGTTCAATCATGGTAAAGGCCTTCTGGAGCACCGACTCTCCAAAATGCTTTGAATTCGACACGACCGCCCCACCAAGGTGAGCAAAGGACAGGGAATCCTGCAGGTCAATTTCGGCCACACTCATGTTGAATTTTCTCTGGAGCCGATCCTTTACGGAACGAACAATGCGCCGCTTATCCTTTATGTTTTGCACATCCGGTATTTCAAATACCACCTGAATCATAGACACAACCATAGGCACTTGCTGGTAATCCCAGCTTCCTCTGGGATATACTATACACTATCAATGGAAGGTTTGCGAAGACACCCCTACCCAAGAAAGACCTGGTTTGGCCTCTTTTTTTTTGTGGTTCTCCCCTTTCTTGTGGCCCAGGAGGAAACGTCGGGAGGCGAGGCTGAGGTACCATCGGCGCCCTCCCCGGAACAAACAAATACCACCCCCTCTTCGTCGTCGGCAACCAGCACGTCGACACCATCAACGAGCACCACGCCGGTAACGTCAATGGCCACCGGCGAAAGGGTCACCCTTCCCGGCCTTTCTCCGGAGGCGCCGGCGGAATTCTTTTCCATGGATATTAACAACAGCAAGGTAGACCTTTTTGTAACGGGGTCCTGGGAAGGGAGCCTTTCGGCCCAATGGGGACTTTCCCTTACCAAACTGGGCTGGCAGGTAGCGGCCACCGAGACTCCCCTCCTGTTTTCCCAGAAGGCGGATCTTACCTTGAGTCTCTGGGTCGATAATCGGTGGTTTATCGAAGGACGATTTGTCGAAGGTTCCGCATCCAACAGTTACCGGGCAGGCTATCAGGGCACAGAGGAAGAGATAGTCCAGTATGTAGGGATTGGCAACCGGGGCCTTGATTTTCCCAGCTTTCCCTTTCTGGACGTAGGGGGTAACTCCGCAAGCTCCTTTGGGGCCTATGGCCACTTCCGATGGGGAAATCTCCACCTCCATAGCCTCCTTCGCTACGATGGGGCGGTCCGCAAAGAAAAGTGGTACCAGGGTCGGCGGGAAGTCCAGAAGAACACCTACAGCCTGGATACTATGGTACGGGGCCGTTTCTTTGTCCTTCCCGACACGAATATCAAAGACGTTCGGGTCTTTATAGAAGACGAAGCAGGAACGCTCAGGGATAGTCGGGGAAGACGCTGGGGGGAACTTAAAACCAGTGAATACGCCGTAAGCACCCAGGATGGTATTCTGGAGCTTACCGCAAGCCCCAGCCGAAAAGTGGCGATCCTGTATAGCACGGCCACTTCGAGCACCCCCTGGGAAAGCAGCCTTGGCACCTATGGTGATGGAAGCACCGGTGGTTCGCTCTACCTTAAGACCCTCCAGGACTATGTCAGCGCCGCCTACAATGCGGGGCCCCTCGCCGCCGCGAAAACCCCTCCCCTCCTCCGCAACTACCCCCAGTGCGGCCAGGAAGAGAAAAAACCGGGGGATACCGACAACATCCCGGGGACCATCACGCTTTTCCTTGATGGGAACAGCACAGCGGCCCTGGTCATCTGGGAACGGGGAACCTTTTCTCCCTTTGAACGGCTTTCCCGCTATGCCCTGGGCTCTGCGGAGGCAACGCCCGAACTGGTAAGTGCCAGCACCGGCGCGGCCCGCCGGGACTATACCTTCGAATCCGTGGAGGTCCTGGGCAACCTCTCCGCCCCATCGAGCAGCGGGGAAAGTTCCCGGGGCGGTCCCCTTTACGAGCTTATTCAGGCCGGAACTTCCTACGATAGCCGGAATCCGGCCACCCTCTGGCCCCTGGTGGGAATAGCCCCCGAACTGTACCTCCCTGGCTATCACCCAAGTCCCGTGGACCTGGTAATCCAGGTGCGTTCCTATGGAGCGGAGGATAATTTTTCCATCGGCACCGATGTGCTCCCCGATTCCGTCCAGGTGTACCGGAACGGGGTCCTCGACAGCTTTGCCACCTACGATAGTGAAACGGGAACCGTTACCCTGGGAAGTCCCCCGGGCTCCCAGGAACTTATCCACATTACCTACCTTTCCCGGAGCGCCGAACGGACCTTCGGAAGCCTTGCGGCGGCGGTGGGGCTTGAATATGTACCGGCGGAGTCCTTTGCGGCCCGACTTGCCCTGGGGACCCGATGGAACCTTAATCCCGCCGCCTACAGCAAGGCCGGCGAAAGCAACGAAGGTACCATCAGCATGGGAGGAGAACTCCGCTGGACCAGTCAGGAACACCGCATCCAGCTGGCCGGGGCCCTGGGCCTTAAAAACACCGACACCACCGGGCTCTACCGCGTCCTGGGTATGGAGGGGGCTGAAACCATTACGGAATATGATGGCTACGACGAGAATGATTACTTCCAGAGCCCCACTCCCATCAAAAAAAGCGACAGCATGCCCTCATGGGTCAGCAATTCCCTTGAAGCCTCCAGTCAGGCACCCCTGGTGTACCGGAACTACACCCAGACGAGCGCCATCGGGCTCAGCACCCTTACTCCCATCGAATGGGAAGGGAACCAGCTTGTCTCTAGCGTCTCCGGCCCCTACCCCGTATACGACAAAAGCCTGGATGAGCCCGTTTTGGTGGCCGAGACAAGCCTGAACTCCAGCCACTACTGGACGGGCTTTCAGGTTGAACTGGGAGAGAAGGCAAGTGTCCTTGAGACCGCCAAAACCATCACCGTGCCCCTTTATTTTTACGGTGCTACTCCGGCCCAAAACCTGGGGCTCTACCTTCAGATGGGGGATCTCACCGACAAGGATGAACTGTATCCCGAAAATCCCCAGCGGATAGTCACCAAAAAGCTAGCCACCTTTGCGGTGTCAGGGGGAAGCGGAACCCAGAGCTACCCCACCAGTTGGACCACCCTCACGGTGAACCTTTCCGACGAGGACCGACGCGTCCTCCAGAACGCCCGGGCCTTCCGGATTCTTCTTCTTCCAGAAACGGCCCCTCCCACCGAAACCCTTTCCTTTAGCCTTGTCGTGGGGCCCCTCATCATCCATGGGAGTTCCCTCAGGCCCATCATGGCTATTGAAACCACCGGTGGCGGTGAAAGCCCCCTTACCATCATATCCGCCCAGGACAGCACGATCGGCGCCGCGGTAGCAGCGGCAGAGGTGTATGACCCTTCGCTTCGTTCCCAGTTCCCCAGCCAGATTGACCGGCTCCACAGCGATGGGTCCCGCCAGCGGGTCCTGCACCTTCAGTGGGAAAGCCTCGATCCGGCCCCCACGGGAAGCCGCACCTTTCCCGGGGCAGATGGACGGCTCCCGCTGCTTCCCCTGCACCACTACAAAGCGGTAAGTTTCTTTGTAAAGGGACCCACAGCAACCACAGAGTCCGAGCAAAGCAATCTGAACCAGGGGACCTTCCACCTTATCGTGGGGCCGGGGCCCGATGTAGCCGGATCTCCCCGCACCGCCGTCCTGGAGGTACAGTTTCCCCTGAGCGCCCTTTCGGCAGACCAGTGGCAACAGGTCCTGGTTCGCTACCAGGGAGACTCCCCTGGCGTGTACGTGGATGGGAGCAAGGTAACCGGGGCAACCGTAAGTTTTCGGCCCGAAAACCTCCTTTTAAGCAGTGGAAGCGAAGCAAATACCGATACGAGCGCCACCGGCGACGGAAACAACACCCACTACCTCCTCTGGTACCTCAAGCCCGCTGCTACTACTACCATCCCCGATGGGGCCATCAGCCTGGATGAACTGTGCCTCGAAGAGCCCCTCTGGGCCCTTACGGGACAGCTTGCGGCCCAATGGGCCTGGAACCACAAGGGGGTGGTGCTTGCCGCGGGCGCTTTCCCTATCCTGGAAAATCCCTCCTTCAACCTCACTGGCCAGGGCAGCCTCCTTTCTGCCCTTGAGTCAGCCCGCGCCATAGAAAACAGGGTTTTCCAAGGGCAGGGGAATTTTTCTCTCCAGATCCTCGGAATGGATAACAGTGGCTGGTTCCGCCTTCGCCTTACCCAGCAACAAAACCTTTCAGAACTTACCAGCGGTGGGGGACACAGTCTTGGCCTACCCCTGGGCCCCCTCAAGCTTCAAAATATTTTTAGCTACGAGCCAGAAGAAGAAGCGGTAGAACAGCGCCTGGTGATGAGCCTCCCCGCCCTCGCCAACTGGAACGCAGAAGCCCGGACCCTTCGCCAATCCCTTAAACAGTATCGCAGTTGGAAAAGCAGCGTTTCCCATACCACGGACCCCTTCAAGATAAGTCTGGGGGCCAGTGCCACCTGGACAGAAACGATGGACACCCTTTTCCCCCTGGCATCCTATGGTTCTGCCTGGCAAGAAAGCCTTGCCCCCCTCATTCCCGATGGGGGAAGTTCTGCCCGTATCCGGAACCTGACGGGGAATTTCTCTACCGGCCTTACCACCCAGCCCGTGGGGGTACTCCTTGAAGGAAACTTTTCTTCGGTCACTTCCCGGACCCTGGATACAAGCCAATCGAGTACCAACCTGCGACTTGAACTCCCAATCCAAGGCCCGTCGTTCCGGTTAAACACAAAGGTAGAACGCCGTTTTTCCTGGACCGTGACCGATGCGGGCCAGGACGTACCCTCGGACATCCTCTACGCCGGGGAAGGACTGTCCCAGGCTCTGCCGCTCTGGATAAGCCTTCCCCTGTGGAGCCTGGGGGACCTTCAACAGGCATTCACCTTTCAGGGGCTCTTTACCCAACCCCTGCTCCCCACCGAAATTTCCCAGGCCCTCTTTATCGACAGTTTCGAAACCTCCCTCTCCTTTGCGCCCCTCTCCTCCCCCTGGGCGCTTCTTAGACCCACCACCACCACGATAGGCATACGCCGTACCTTAACGCAACGCCTGGACACCTTTTCTGACCAGCATTACCTAACCGGAAACCTGAGCTGGGCGGCTACGAACCTTTTCGGCGCCTATGGCATGGTGCCTCTGTTTAGCTGGTACCGGGACGATAGCTTTAATTACGGTATCGAAGGTTCCAGTACCTTTGTGGATTATCATATCGATACGTGGAGCTTTTCGTTCTTTCACCGGCTTACCTTCTATGGTTTCCAGAACAATCAGGGGATGAGCGAAGGCCGGCTTTCGGTGAGCTCCGATAGTTGGGCCATCTCCCAGAGCCTTAGCTTCGGTCGGCCCGGCGACAAGAGCCTTTTAGCAAGCCTATACAAAGGGTGGCAACAAAAGGAAAGCCCCCTCTGGAAGGCCTTTCCTTTTATTGAAGAAAATCGACACCAGAACCCTACCTTTACTCTTCAGGATAGCCTTACCCTTAAAATCACCCAGAAAGATGATACCACATCCTGGACCTTCTCGGGTAACCACGAATCGGTGGTAAGCGTCACCCGCCGCTTTAAGCTCACCGCCTTTGCGAGACTCTACCTTACCTCCGATGGCGCTGCCCAAACCACCACCTTCTCGATAGAAATGGGCACCACCCTCAAAGTCCAATTTTAAAAGCTTGAGGAAGTGGTTCTGCCGGGCCCGGGGGTTATCCGTCTGGATCCTCAAAGTACCACTGGAGCCTTTGAGCCCCCCGTCCAACCGCCCCCCTTTCCTTTGCCCTGCAGAAGATTCTCTACGGGGTCCCCTCAAGAAACCCGGCCCACTCAAACTAATCTGGAAGTTAGACGGCAAGCGGTAGGGGTACCTGTAGAGCAGGCGGCTCTGCACGGGGTCCCCTTTGCCTTCGGGGCCCCCTTTGCCTTCTTTTCTCTTCGTGATATACCCATATCCATGGCAACCATTCTCGTCCTCAATTGTGGAAGCTCCACCATCAAATTTCAGCTGTTAGACATGCCAGCGGGCAGACGGCTCCTTAAGGGGGCTATCGAAAAAATCGGCCAGCAGGAAAGTAAGGGCCGCATTTCCTACGATGCATCCCTGGAACCCTTCCGCCGCTTTTCCTCCCCTCAGGAAGAACACCCTTCCAGCAAAGGCAGCCCGCCTTCTCTCGAAGAATCCCTCCCGGCCATCTCTTACGCCGACGCCTTCGACTGGCTCTTTGCTCACCTTCCCCCTACCCTTCCGCTCGATGCGATTGGGCACCGGGTCGTCCACGGGGGGCCCTACTTTAACCAGACGGTACGAATTACCCAGGAAGTGGTGGAACACATCCAGGCCTGCAGCAGCCTTGCCCCCTTACACAACCCTATCCAACTAGAAGGCATTCGCCTGTGCAAGACGCACCACGGAGAAATTCCTCAATTTGCTTCCTTTGACACGGCCTTTCACCGGGACAAACCGGAAGTACACCGTATCTTTGCCCTTCCCCGACAGCTCTGTACGCAGTTTGGCTACGAAAAATATGGCTTCCATGGGGCAAGCCACCGCTACGTGGCCCGCCGGGCTGCCGCACTGCTCCAACGTCCCCTGGAAGAACTGAGACTCATCTCCTGTCATCTTGGTGGCGGCTCCAGTATTACCGCCATCCATCGGGGAAAGGCCCTGGACACCACCGCCACCTATGGTACCTGTACGGGCATGCCCATGGGAAGTCGCAGCGGAGACATCGATGTGGCAGTCATCCTTGACCTTATCCTCCAGCAGGGGTACAGCCCCCAGGAAGTCTCCGACATCCTGTATAACCAGAGTGGCCTTTTCGGCATCAGTGGCATCTCATCGGACATGGCCGAACTCGAACGGCTAGAACAGGCAGGCCATGAGGGGGCCCATCTTGCGCGGGAGTACTACGTCTACATGATTAAAAAGTTTATAGGCGCCTTTGCGGCCCTCCTGGAAGGGGTCGATGCCATCATCTTTACTGGTGGCATCGGCGAAAAGGACCATGATATCCGGGAACGGGTATGCCGTTCCCTGAGGTGGCTCGGCGCCCAGATAGACCTCACCAAAAACCGCGCCCCCCAGGGAGAAACCCCTATTTCCACCGCCGACTCAAGGGTAGCCCTCCTGGTAATCCCTACCGACGAAGAACTCGAAATAGCCCTGGAAGTAATGGAGGCCCTCGAAAAGGTATAGAAGGGGGAGCACCGCACCGCCTCCTCTCACAGCTCAGCCTGCACCAACCCTTCGCCTCGGCCGTCGCGGCTCCCCCCTCGCGCCTGCTTCCTTCGCCGCCTCGACATTTCTCCCCGGGCCGGGCGTCCCGCCCGGCCCACTCCCCCAGCCCCACGGCTCAGGCGATCAGGC
>ERZ795045.159-NODE-159-length-87372-cov-75.750541_pt1 | contig 87372 bp, 85 predicted proteins | sample MGYA00375129_ERZ795045 | MGnify/ENA primary metagenome ERZ795045 (study PRJEB30174, sample SAMN05720166) | activated sludge metagenome | isolation source: anaerobic digester from wastewater treatment plant | place: Japan | collected 2015-05-15 ...
CGCTTTGGCCGCCGCGGCTCCCCCCTCGCGCCTGCTTCCTTCGCCGCTTCCACAGTCCCTCCCAGGCCGGGCGTCCCGCCCGGCCCACTACCCACCTCCCACGGCTCAGGCGATCAGGCGCTCCCCCCCACTCCGGGCTCGCCCACGGCGGGGCCCTTCTCAGCCCCTTTAGCCAATCTTACCCGGTTCTGGCATCCTCTAAACCCCGCCGGGAGGTTTTTGCCGATGAGGGCCGCTCCCCCTACAAGCCACAGTGGGCGTCTTTTGGCCCCTTTCCAGCCCATACCGCCAGCTTTTTTGGAGGCCCAGTTCTCCACCCCAGAAAGTTTTTGGGCTCCTCTCCAGGCCCCCACCACACCCGATTTCCCCTCCCAGCCTTGCCTTCCCACCATCCCTGTGCTATGGTTTTCCTATGCCAGACCACCACGACCGCGGCTACAAGGCCCTCTTCTCTAACCAGCGCTTCATGGAACAACTCGTCACCTCCTTCATCCACGAAGACTGGGTCGCCCACGTCGATTTCTCCCGGGCATCTCTCGTCGACAAGTCCTACGTCACCCGCCAGTTCAAAAAGCTTGAGTCCGACCTCATCTGGAAGCTCCCCCTCACAGATGAGGGAACGGTCTACCTCTACCTCCTCATCGAGTTCCAGTCCTCCGTCGACCACTGGATGGCCTACCGCATGCTCCGCTATGTCCTTGAGTTCTATGGGGGCCTGTTAAAAGCAAAGCCCAGGCCCGAGCGGCTCCCGGCGGTCTTTCCGCTCCTCGTGTACAACGGCGACCCCCGCTGGACTGCCCCCGAGCAGTTTGCTACCCTCGTGGACCAGCGCATCGCCGCAGACTACATCCCCCACTTCCGCTACTACAAACTGGCCGCCAACGAGTTTTCCCCCGACCAGCTTGAGGCCATGCACAACCTCGCCTCGGCCCTGTTCCTGGTGGACTCAAGCACGGTGGATGAGATTCAGCGCCGCATTCGGGGGATTGTGAGTATATTAGAGAAGGAGCAGCCAGAGGTGGTGACCGAGTTTATCCGCTGGCTTTACGCCCATTTTGAGGACCCCGTGCCTCAATGGGTTGATGAGATTCGTACCCTTAAGGAGGTACCGACCATGTTAGCCACTGCCATCAAGAAGAAAGAACAGGAATGGTTTAAAGAAGGCCTCACGTTAGGCGAAGAAAGAGGCCGTATAGAAGGCCGCAACGAAGGTCGCTTAGAGGGCCGTATAGAAGAACGCCGGGAGACCGCCCGCAGGATGAAGGCCCGGGGGATTGAGATTGATATCATTGCCGAGGTGACCGGCCTTTCCCGGCAGGAGATTGAAGAACTGTAGTCTAGCTGGGGGGATGGGGCCCTGGGGACCTCTAGGGGTTCCACGGCCTTCAAGGGGCGCTGGTACGCCCCTGAGGGGTGCCGGGGCGGCGGGTATTTCTCCAGAATTCCTAATCCCCATAGAGTTCGAGTAATTTCCAGCCGGGCGGTACGAAGTTCTCGTCATACTCAGGACCTACAATCTGTTCCCAGCTAATACCGTCTTCAGAGCACCAGACATCCTTGTACCAGTAATACTTTTCCTTGCCATCCGATAGATCTACCATTTTACGCCGGCCGCCCATGATGTACAGCTTCCCCTTGAATGATACGGTTACGGCATATTCCCGGGCGGGAAAAGTGTCGTATATATCTCGCCGATACTCGTCTAATTCCCGCGTTTTTTCTTCACCATACTGAGCGATAACCGACGGCCGAATTTTTCCAATCTGTTTCCAAGCCGCTGGTTTTAGTATATCTTCGGTCACCCATACATCGTTGCAGTACCCATCATAGTTAAGATTAGCAATCTCTGAGATTCCACCTGCAATAAGGAAAAGTTTCCCATTATGTTCTTGATAATTTGATGCCAGTCTTATTCCAAACACATCTCGGGAACGGTATATATTTTCAAACTTCCCGTCGACTGCTTTGAACAGTCCATGGTAACAATCCAGTAGATACAATTCATTATCTATCCAGCGTAGATAGGGATTGTAATAGAGGCGTTCGTCAAAGTGATCAAAGTAATATTGAAAGACCTCATTTTTAATAATTTGCTCATATTGAGGTAATTGAAGCTTTGTAATTCGATTGTCTTTGTCAATTTTAAAAAAATATTCATCTTTTTTCCAAGATCCTGGCTGAAAAATTATTATTCCATCATCAATAAGGGCGTATTTTATATAATAACTATCTATTAAGTATGCAGGTTCCATTAATTTCGACCAATTAATAAAATCCTCAGTTACCCAGAGATCGTTGTATTCTTTATCTTGATTCATGGAATTGTTATATCCACCGGTATAGTACACCTTTCCATTAAAGGGTATGAGACAGGCCTCCTGCCGCTCTCCCAGTTCTGCGATGTTTGAAACCGGCAATACCTTCTTTTTCTCTGGAGGTTTCACTTCCTCGTTCTCGTTCTGGGGGGCCCTTCACTGGCAACCGGAGGCATCTTTTCCTTTCCGCAGCCTGATAAAATAACGAGTATTAGTATCACTGCCGTTACAACCTGCCTCATCGTTACCACCTCCATTTTTCAAGTTTATAACTAAAATGCATCGCATCGACAGCCCGACCGTACGTACCGCCCCATTCCATGCTCGTAATCTCACATTCATTGTGACACCTTTCTTCCCAAGGTGCAACTCTAAAAAAGGGGGAGCACCGCACCGCCCGTCTTTCGGCTCAGCCCACACCAACCTACCGCTTTGGCCGCCGCGGCTCCCCCCTCGCGCCTGCTTCCTTCGCTGCTTCCACAGTCCCTCCCAGGCCGGGCGTCCCGCCCGGCCCACTACCCCAGAGCCCACGGCTCAGGCGATCAGGCGCTCCCCCCCACTCCGGGCTCACCCCCGGCGGGGCCCTTCTCAGGGCCCCGCACCGGGCGTCTTTTACGGAGACATAGAAAACATTGTGTTTTTCCCAAGCCTCAAAAAAGGGATTACCCTGTAACGAGTTTAATAAAATTGGCCACCAGGAGCCGTCCTACCGTTAGGTATTCATCTTGAACATAATGGAAATCTTTTCTGAGTTCCCCTTTATCCAGGGTTCTTAAGTCCTCATCCTCTTGAATAAGGTATTCAAACATCTCAGGGGTTACCTCAAGATGCCCTTGAAAACCGATGGCATGGGTTTTATATCCCACAATCTGAGAATAGCACCAGCGCCCCGTTCCCAGAAGAACAAAATCTTCTTCAAACGAGACCATCTCACCATGCAGTTGCAGCACGGGGAAAACCGCAGGAAAATCTCGTAATAAAGGGACCTCCCGGCCCGCTTCAGTGAGGGCCACCTGGAAGAAATCCCCATCGGGGCCTCGAAATCCTACTTCTTTGTAGGAAGAACGTACCACCCTGCCTCCTAAGGCCTTCACCATAAGCTGAAGGCCCAGACAAACCCCAATGTAGGGGATCCCCTGAGAAAGGGTTTCCCGGATAAATTGCAACTCATTCAGAATCTTGGGGGTTTTGTCATTGGCACTATCCGGGCCCCCTAACACCACCAGGCCCCGAAAGGTTCCTTGCTCTGGCAAGGGATCCCCCGCATCAAGATCAAAAACACCATATGACAGCCCGTAAGCTGCCAATTCCGACTCAAACAAACCTGGACCCTCCCGGAGGGTATTCTTAATAATTGCAATGTCCATGAAAAATATTTAGCAATAATTATACCAAGCTCCGTACTTAATGAAATAATTCTGAATCCCTCATAGTAATTTCATTCATCGATAATCAATTTTTATCTTTTATCCTGACCAATTATGTAGTATATTGTACGTATGAATAAGAGATATACCCAGATTTTTTTTGCTATATCGTTGCTTTTATGTATCATAGGCGCGGGAGGTGTTTTTGCCATGGAAGGGGCAGGTACCCTGGAACGGGATGAATTTGCCACGCCGGTAGGAAAGGTACAGCTTATTTCTGTTGGTCACGCCACCCTGGCGTTACAGGTAGGAAACCTCAAAATTCATATCGATCCCCAGACTCGATACACGGATTATTCGAAATGGGAAAAAGCGGACATTATCCTTATTACCCACGAACACGCTGACCATCTCGACATGAAGGCTATTCAGATGCTTTCTGGCCCTACCACTCGACTCATCACCACCCAGGCCGTACGGGATAAAATCGGACAGGGAGAGGTGCTCCAGCATTTTCAGACCCTTACCCATGGGCCCCTTTCGATTTCAGCGGTCCCCGCTTATAACACTACGCCGGGAAGAGAAATGTATCACCCTAAAGAACGGAAGGACAATGGATACATTCTTTCCTTTGGTTCTTTCCGCATCTATGTAGCGGGAGATACGGAAGACATCCCTGAAATGGCATCCCTGGGCCCCATCGATGTGGCCTTCCTTCCCATGAATCAGCCCTACACCATGACCCCCCAGCAAGTGGCTTCTGCGGCGAGAAAAATTAAGCCCAAAATACTGTATCCCTATCACTATTCCTCCACCAATCCCCAGGAACTGGTTCCTCTTTTAGCCCAGGAGAAAAATATCGAAATCCGAATTCGAAATTTGCCCTAAGAGAGATAAGCATTTTTTCTTTTTTCTCGGGAATTCTATATAATCAAAGAATAAGAATTCCCTCTCGAAGGATGACAAAAAGTCTCTTTCTGTTACTATGATTGTCTAAAATAATAAAAATATATTATGAAATAGGTAAAATAAGGAGCATCTACCCTTATACTACTTTAATTATAAGGAGCGCCCTATGGGTGTATGGGTGGAATCGTGGTACTTGCAGTAGTAGGAGCCTTTGCATTGGCCGCTACTAATTACTATGCGGTCAAGCGAAAAGAAGCAGGAACGGCCCTTATGCAAGAGATAGCGGGGGCTATTCAGGAAGGGGCTGATGCATTTATTCGCCATGAATACAAAGTTATCGGTTCTATCGCTATTCTTATAGCGATAATCCTGGGAATAGTAGTGTCCTGGTACACCGGCGTAGCCTTTCTTCTCGGAGCCCTCATGAGTGGGTCCGCCGGCTGGATAGGAATGAAAACTGCCACCCTTGCCAACGTACGGGTTGCCAACACCGCCCGGGAAACCAGAAACATGGGGAAAACCCTCAAGGTGGCCTTCCAGGGAGGAAGCGTTATGGGGCTTTCCGTGGGAGGTTTTGCCCTCCTGGGCCTTGGTATAGTGTACGTTGTATTTGGAGAACTGCTGGGGCAAATTTCACAGGATGGCATGGTGGTGATAACCAACTGGCTCGGAATCAATTTTATCCCCTTCACTATGACCGTTTCAGGGTATGCCCTGGGGTGTTCCATCATTGCAATGTTCGATAGGGTTGGAGGCGGTATCTATACCAAAGCCGCCGATATGGGAGCCGATCTCGTAGGTAAAACAGAAGCCCGTATCCCGGAAGATGACCCCCGAAACCCCGCCACCATTGCGGACAATGTGGGGGATAATGTGGGAGATGTGGCCGGTTTAGGGGCGGATCTCCTGGAAAGCTACGTGGGGTCCCTTATTTCGGTTATTGTGCTTACCGGATATCTGTATTACACCAATATGCACACCGCCACCCCTATTTCTTTTGAGCTTACCCGACTGCTTATTACCTATCCCCTCCTCTTTGCGGCGGTAGGTATTCTCTCTTGTATCATTGGGATTCTTTATTTGGTACTTCGGAAAACAGGAAACCATCCTCATCGGGAACTGAATCGGGTTACCTGGACTTCCGCTTTTCTTACCATACTAGGGACGGGGATTCTTACCTGGCTTCTATTCTCAAACCAGAATATGACAGGTCTTGGATTTTCTTTGGGGATCCTTTCCCCCTGGTTTGCGGCAGTACTGGGAATCCTCAGTGGTATCGCGATAGGATTTTTTGCGGAATACTACACCAGTTTTGATTACAAACCTACTCAACAGATTTCTGCGGCCTCCTAGGAAGGGCCTGCCCTTACCATAACCAGTGGCATGGCCCTGGGAATGCGATCCGTTTTCATTCCCGTTATCATTCTTGGCCTGGCCACCATTGGGGCTACACTCCTGGCAAGTCTTTACGGGGTAGCTATGGCCGCGGTAGGGATGCTCAGCTTCGTGGCAACGACCATCTCGGTAGACACCTATGGGCCTATTGCGGACAACGCCGGTGGTATCAGCCAGATGGCAAAGCTAGACGAAGATGTGCGAGATATCACCGACCATCTGGACTCGGTAGGAAACACTACCGCGGCTATTGGGAAAGGTTTCGCTATTGGATCTGCTGCTTTCGCAGCCCTTTCACTTTTTGCTTCTTATTTATATACCCAGGCAGGACCAGAAAGCACCAAGGGGTTCCAACTAATTCTCAATATGATTAATGCCATGACCCTCGCAGGGGCCATGGTAGGGGCCGCCCTTCCCTACCTCTTCTCCGGTATTTTGATCGATGCCGTTGCCAAAGCAGCCCGGAACATGGTTCAGGAAATTCGCCGCCAATTCAAGGAAAATCCCAGAATCCTTACCGGCGAAGCAAAGCCGAACTATCGGCAATGCATCGAAATTTCTTCCGCCGGCGTTTTGAGTGAAATGCGAAAGCCCGCCCTTATCTCGGTCCTTACTCCGATTGTAACGGGCTTTATCTTTGGCCCCGATTTTGTAGGGGGTCTTCTGATCGGGACAACCCTTTCTGCCATCATGCTCGCTCTGTACACTGCGAATGCGGGGGGGAGCCTGGGATAATGGGAAAAAGTACATCGAAAAGGGCCATCACGGAGGTAAAGGCTCGGATGCCCATGCGGCGGCCGTCATTGGGGACACCGTGGGCGACCCCCTCAAAGATACGGTAGGCCCATCCCTGGACATCCTTATCAAAATTATGGCCGTGGTAAGCCTTATCATGGTAAACATTTTTACAGACTTCAACCTCATGAAGTTTATCCAGCTTTTTAAATAATTCTTCGGTCCCAACACCAAACGGCTCGGGGGTTTTTATCCCCGAGCTGTATATTACAAAGCAGGTGTTTCCCTCTTCTTAAAACCTGTCTTCAAATCATAAAAAATGAATTCTCCTCAAAATACCGCTATCCCCCTATGATTTCAAAAGACACCTTTGCATCAATGTTATCCAAGAGGAGTACAAAGGTTCATGAAACACCGTTCAATCCACTTCTTTAAAGATGTTTTCTCTTCCTATGCTTTTCTTCTTCCCTGGCTAGCCGGTTTTTTCTTTCTAACGCTCTATCCCATGGGGTATTCGTTGTATTTATCTTTTACTAATTTTAACGTGCTCCAGAGCCCTCGATGGGTAGGACTACGGAATTACCTCATCATGTTTACGGGGAATGCCCAATTTCCCCGGGATGAACGGTTTTTGAATTCCCTGGGGGTAACTTTTCGTTACGTGTTTCTCTCGGTTCCCTTAAAGCTTCTTTTTGCGCTGGCAGTAGCCATGCTAATGAATCAGAAGCTGCGGTTTATCCCCTTTTATCGAACCCTGTACTACATTCCCACCCTGCTGGGAGGATCGGTGGCCATCGCGGTTCTCTGGCGGAGAATTTTCTCTGCCGATGGGCTCGTAAACCTTCTCCTCCGCACTTTTTTTGGTGTACCCAACCCTCCGTCCTGGATCTCGGACCCCCGATATGCCCTGTATACCCTGGTAGCGCTAGCGGTCTGGCAGTTCGGATCCCCTATGATCATCTTCCTCGCGGGGCTTAAACAGATTCCTCAGGAGTACTACGAGGCTTCCAGCGTCGATGGGGCAGGCAAAATCCGTCAATTTTTTGCCATAACCCTGCCAGGCCTTTCCCCCATCATCTTTTTCAATTTTGTGATGCAGATGATTAGCGCCTTTCAAGTGTTTACGCAGGCCTTCATTATTTCTGGGGGAAGCGGGGGACCTTTGGATTCCACCATGTTTTATAGCCTTTATCTCTATCTTAAGGGCTTTGCTTTCGCAGAAATGGGCTACGCATCAGCCATGGCCTGGTTTCTTTTAGTTATTATCGCAGCCCTTACGGCCCTGGCATTTAAAATCTCAGGTTCCTTAGTAACCTATGGGAGCGGCGAATGAAAATGAAAAGGATGAGACGACGGGACATTGAATTGGTACAGAAAATCGTCACCCACTTTTTTATTATCACCATTGGTATGGGGATGCTGTACCCCGTAGCCTGGCTTATTTCAGCATCCTTTAAAGAAACAAGCATTATTTTTACAGACCCATCCCTCCTCCCCAAAACAATCACCTTTCAAAATTATATAGAAGGATGGAAAGGCATCGGTATTGTAAACTTTGGAACCTTTTTTAAAAATTCCTTTCTTATCAGTTTTCTTTGCGTTGCAGCAAACCTCGTTTTCTGTTCATTAACCGCCTATGCCTTTGGGCGCCTTAAGTTCCCTGGTCGGGATTTCTGGTTTGCCCTCATGATGCTGACCCTGATGCTTCCTTCCCATGTAACAACCATACCCCGATACGTTATTTTCCGCACCCTGGGATGGGTAGACACCATCTTACCCCTGGTGGTCCCTCGTCTTTTTGCAACCGATGCTTTCTTTATTTTCCTTTTGGTACAGTTTGTGCGAACCATCCCCAAGGACCTCGATGAATCGGCAGTAATCGATGGGTGCGGAAAATTCAGCATTTACCTGAGGATTATTATGCCCCTCATGGTTCCCGCACTCATCACAACCATGCTCTTTACCTTCCTCTGGACCTGGGACGATTTCTTTAACCATCTTCTGTATCTTAATTCTCCCCAGAAATATACGGTCCCGATGGGGCTCCGACTCTTTCTCGATGCTTCTGGAATCTCTTCCTGGGGTCCCATGTTTGCCATGTCGGTATTATCCCTTGTCCCCTGCTTTGTGCTTTTCTTTTCCTTACAAAAATATTTTATCCAGGGGATTACCACCACAGGATTAAAGGGGTAATTCGTAGGAAAAAAGCCCCTATTTATATGCGGAATTAAGGAGGTTTGTATGAAGAAGGCGCTGGTGTTCTTGTTTGCCCTTGTGGCCGCCACCATGGCTATGGCCTCGGGGTCTCAACAGGGTACCCCTCCCACAGGACAGGATAAAAAGGGAAGTGAACCGGTGGTCATTCGCTGGGCGTATTGGGGAAGCGGGGTCCGGATCGAAATAAGCCAGAAGGCGATTGATCTGTTTCAGGCCCGGAATCCCGGGGTTAAGATAAACCCCGAAGTTTCTGGAGGAACGGGGGATCACTTTAATAAGGTGGATACCCAGCTTGCCGGTGGAAGCGGACCGGACATCATTCAAATGGGGGGAAACATCAATGACTACGTAAAGCGGGGAGTTTTGCTCCCCCTCGATCCCTACGTAGGGAAAATTCTGGACACCGCATCGATTGATCCCACCGCCATTGAATCAGGAACCTTCAATGGCAAACTGTACGGTATTTCGACGGGTGTTAACATGCCCGCCTTAGTGTACAACAAATCCCTTATTCAGCGGATTGGGGCTCCCCTTCCCAAAACAACCATGTCCTTCAAGGAATTCCGGGAGTACCTTGTAACCCTGAAATCAAAGCTCCCCGCAGGGATTTATCCCATGATGGATATCGGTTCCATGGCATCCAATTCCACCTTCTTTGGTTACTGGTTAAGCTATAAACAGCGTCCCCTGTATATCGCAGAGACTAATTCCACCGCCGTTACGGCGGATCTCGCAAAAGAATATCTGGACTTTTTCAAAGATCTACGGGACAACGGACTTGTTCCTTCCCCCGACGTGGCGGCCAGTTTTGCGGAATCCAACGCGGATACTTCGGCTATTATTGCAGGTAAAGTGGCCATTGGTTTTTTGTGGTCTAATCAGCTCGGAGGGTATCAGGCCGCTACTAAGGATGAGCTCGATTTAATGGAACCACCGGGAGCGGCAGAAACAAAGGCCCTCTGGCAACAACCCAGCCAATTCTATACGGTGAACCTGGCATCTCGCAATCCTGAGTGGGCGGTTCGATTCATCAATTTCCTGGTAAACGATCCTGATGCGGCCCGCATTCTGGGAAGTAACCGGGGGTTCCCTGCTTCCTCAAAAGCCCGGGCCGCGGGGTTCACCGACATCAACGATCAAAAGGTTATCAAATATATGAGCATTGCCGCCGCCCACTCTTCGAAGCAGAAACCCAATCTCCCCAATGATACGGAATTTAACAGTACCCTCTACCTCATTTATCAGAAGGTAGCCTTTAACCAGATAAATACTGCCGAAGGGGGAAAACAAATTTACGACCTGATTATTCGCCTTATCAATAAATAAAATAGATGGGTCGGTGGCAGAGGATTGTCGGGGTCCTCTCACGATAGGGGGTCCTGAGTTAATCCTTCGGATCTTCCCCATGAGTAGTCGGGGGCCCCCATTGGAGGGCCTCCGACTAATTTGTAAGAGGCCTGAGTTTTGCTTTTGTCACGGTAGGGGGATAAGCCCTTCCCAGCAAAGATGCCACCGTCCATCATTAGGGAATCCCGGCGCCGAATGGGAAGGGGCCCCATCCCAGCCTGCTGCCATCATACCCACCGCAAGAAGAAGGGCACCGTTACCCGGTAAGTAAACAGGAAGTCCACCACTCCATACCGACGGCGTTTCTGTTTCCGAAGTTTTATCCGTCTGTCCAGCAATACTCGTTCCTGTGTGCGCGGCCCTTCGGGAAGAGGGCTGGCGAGCCGCCCCTCCAGTGAAACCTTCGTTTTTCCATTGTACATTATGACCATTGGGAAGGTAGGTGTTTTTGGGGCTATCCATTAGAAGAAGATTTACCGCATCATTTCCTCTTCCCAGCCGAGCGGCCGTCATGGCCAGAGCAGGGAAATCCCACCCCCAACAGGAAGAAAAATCCCAGGATTTCATCACTTCCTCCAGCGTATTACCCATGATGTGACCTTCGATACGACGTCCCGGCAACATACCCAGGGCAAGAAGCATCGAAGGATGATCTTTGGTTACCATGGGGAAGGTCTCGGGGCAATTTTCGTGAGCAAGATAGACAACAAGACCCGAGGTCTGCGCTATTCCACTGGGGGGCTTCGCAAGAGCAGTTAAGGCGCACTTCCATTTTTCAAGAGTATACTCTGGAGAGAGCATTGACATGGCCGCTGACGTTCCTTCATACCATTCTATCGCCTTCTGCAGAGCCCAGTGCCAATACTCAATTTCAAAAGCTGGATTCAACACCCGGCGGGGATCATGGCACTCCTGGGCGGGGATAAGGGGAGGCCCAAGGCAGAAACGCTGGAGCTTTTCATCCCACTGAAGAAAATCGGCCATAAATTCGGCGGTTTCCCAAAAGAGTTCCCCATATGTGGCAAGCACCGTCGAAAGTTCTTGCCGCCGGGACAGCAATTCTCCATACATGATAGGATGAGGTTCCTGCCAGCAAAGCAGCGGCCCAATGGGAGAAGGGGCATCGCTTCCAGCGGGCTCTGTCATCTTTGGCCAACGAGCTCCCCCATACCCCTGACTCGCTGCCCGCTCCTTAGCCCGGGACAAAATCCGCTTATACCAAGGGAAGCTTCGCTCAAAAAGTTCTGGCCTCCCCCATTGGATAAAGTGAGCGGCATGCCAGTAATGCATTTCCAGGTGAAATTTTCCATACCAGGAATTACAGGTAAGTCCCGTCTCCTGAGGGGGGAGGCTCCCGGCGCACTGGATAGCCGTAAGATACTGGGAAAGCACCACCCGCCGCTCTAATTCTGCCGCTCGAGGATCGGTACTATCGGAAAAATCGACTATACCTCCCTGACTCCAAAAGGATTCCCAATAGCGCTGAGAACGAGTGGCGATTTCATGCCAAAGCCCCCGGCTCTCGCCGCTAAAAAGCTTCGCCACCCAGGAATTCTGATTATCTACCAGGTGTGGAAGAAACCAGAAAACCACCTCTAGTTCCAGCCTATCTGTGGTAATCCAAAAAGAATGCGGGTCTGAAGGCCCCTGCGGAGTAATAGAAACACCAGGGCTTGCTTGAACCTGAACAAAATAGACGGTGGCATCCAGGGTACGAACAAAGGACCAATAGACACCGAAGGGAGTACTCTTTTGTAATAGGCGGGTCTCATGTTTTGCGGGACTTTTCCAATCAGAGGCGCTTTCTTCGTGGGACGCATAGGGGAAACTTATTTGGATACCAAGCAAACCCTTTTCTAAAAGAGGTGAACAGAGCCGGAAGGCCAGGATATCCGCATCGGGGGCGACTGTCCCTTCTATACCTACAGGATTTCCGTTAAGAGTAAAGGAACTATGTACTATACCTTCCCAGAGATCTCCATATTGATGGGGTTCTCCCACATCATCCATCAAAAGGGAACGCCAGGGGGAACCCTCCGTATCCCTAACCACAAAGGAAAACCGTGCGAGATTAAATCGATGAGGATTAATCCGAAGGCTCGTAAAAAGCGGTTCCTGTCCCGTCGGGTCCGTCATGTATCCTACTGAACGGCGATCCCTTTCCTGGCCCGTCGCAGACTGGCAAGGAATTTCAAAGTACTGCTTTCTTAATTGATATTCTTGAAGCCCTTCGCTTTCTGGATAGCGGTGCCAGCCCCACTGAGCCATGGTACAGAGGGGGATGCCTGCGCCCGGTGGGGGTAAAAAGTTCTGGAGCCCCGTAACATCCGCTGTAAAGGCAAACTCACCATTCCCCAGTGAAAGGGGTGACCAGGGGTCATATCGATGGAAAGAAGGACAATGCCGTCGGACCAGGGCTTTACGATCAATGGTAGAACCCATTACCGGGCCTCCACAAGGTGCAGTTTCCCGTTCTTTTCCTGAACCGGCACATAGCAAAACCGTTCTTCCGGGGTTCTGTTGGGGCTATGAAAGGTAAGATACAGGCCACCTTGGAAAGATCGAAAGAGCATCCCATGACCTCCATCAACATTGATGAGGGGGGCCGATTCATGAATCCAGGGCCCTAAAATACCCTTACTTGAATAGGCACAGCCCATCGCATAGCCGGTATCGCTAAAACTGGACCACAGCATGACCAGGTCTCCCGTGGACAGGGTATACAGGAAAGGCCCATCGGTTACGCGGCTTTGAGGGTTAATTGAGCCATCCCTTCGCCGATGGGGCCTTGTCCAGGGAGCCTGGGACCCTCGAAAGAGGAGTACCGGTTCACCCACAGGTTCCCGCAGGTCCGGCCGTAAGCGGAGGGCCCAAATTTCTCCATCCACCGTTTGCACCCACTCATGGCAAAAAACGAGCCAGGGCGTACCCACATCATCCACATACAAGGTCCCGTCAAGGCACTCCCAGGTTTCGGGGGTAAGAGGCCTGGGAGAATGGAGGCGATAGGGTCCTTCGGGACTCTCAGAGCGGAACACCTGGGTAGCCCGGCAATAGCCGGGGGCCTTAAAGCTTGCAAACATATAAAAAGCCCCCTGCCATTCATGAATTTCTGGGGCCCAGAAGTTTTCTTTACCCCAAAAATCAGGCAAAGGTCGAAAGGCGGGGATAGGACCTTCCCAGTGTTCCAGATCGGTTCCCCGGTAACAATCAAAGCCAATTCCGGGGCCACGCCAGCAATTCGGGTCGGTAGTTCCAAAAAGGTAATACAGTCCCTGTTTTTGCACAGGCAGCACAAAGGGATCCCGGATTTGAATGGTCTCTCGCTTCTTTAGTAAGTAGTTGGCACCATGCCCCTCTTCAAAAGCTCTTTTTACTTCCTGTTCTTTCTTTATTCCCATTATACGGTCCTCCTCTTCTTAAAGTACCTTTCCCTGGGACGAACGATATTCCGAAGGGGATAATCCAAACATTCGCTTAAAGGCCCTTCTGAAACTAGCCTTGTTGACATAGCCACAATGGAGTGCGATAGTATCTACCGATTCTCGAGTTTCAAGAAGCAATCTTCGGGCTTCGGTCATACGCCGCCGGAGAATATACCAGGAAATATTTTCTCCCCGCTGTTCTTTAAAGAACGAAGAAAGATAACTTTCCGACAGATGAAACGTGTCCGCAATAAGCGTAAGCGAAAGGTTAGGCTCCTGAAAATGGGTTTCAATATACTCCTGAATTTCCTGGGCAAGAATCTCGTTATGGCTCCGTTTTTCGCGGCACCGCTCCTCTGTCATAGACCGAAGAATTTTCTCCACCTCTTTAAATCCTGTGAGGGGCTGAATCTCCGTCGTATCAATGGCATCAAGATAGGCTGCATACACTTCCTGGCGTGGGGGAGGGAATTCCACTGCAAGCCTGCGGGTGGTCAAACAAAGGGCCTGAATCAGTTTTCGTCCTTCTTTAACAGATAGATTCCGTTGAACAAAGTTTTCTTTATAAATAGAGTCCCATATGGAACTGAATAAATTAAGATTCGCCGCCAGCACTGAGCGAATAAGAGAGGCCTCCACATCCATAGGATAGCGATAGACATCCATGGGAGCGGGAAGGGCCGTATAAAAACGAATCCGTTCAAAACCGCCTCCATACAATGAAGCCAGCGCCGTCTCTGCCTCCGCAAGTGAAAGGGATAATAAGAAGGGATCTTCCACCGGCCGCCCTACCCCAAAAGAGACCTCTTCTCGTAATTTAGCAGGAAGTTTCTGAACAACCCCTTCGATAAAAGCTTCCGCATCCAGATTACAGGTAGCGTTTCCCAGACAGCGCTTAATGGCAACGGCATATCCCCTTCCCCATGAAAGAGCATACTCATCAATGGCAAGATGATTCCTGAAAAACATTACAAGGCTATCATCGGAATTCAATACCGCCGAAGCATCAAGGTCCTTCATAAAAAACGGAACCTGCCCAACTATGACATAGTACGGACCAGGCGCAGGGAAAACCGAAAAACGGCGACAATCTTCTATAAATAATCTCCGATCTCGATATTCCCCTTTGAGCAACCGGTGAAAAAGGTAATCTTTTCCTATGGTAAACAGGACATCCATCTTTTGCGCCAACTGAAGATTCGTATCCCTCAGGTTAAGCACTGCCTCTTCGAGCAACGTAAAAACGGACGCCCCTTTCTGAAAAAGAGGATTCTTTCCTGGCATAAGAAGAGAAAACAAATGAGAAATGGGGCGACTGTTATGAGAAGCAAACAGGAAAGAAAGCGCCAGGGCAAACAAAAAACCGCCTCCCAAGAGGAAAGACGCCAGAACCTGAACACGACGAACCGAGGCGGTTATCCGCTCCTCATCCATAAAGGCAACATAGTGCCAGCCATTATACGAAGAAATACGACTATACACCTTGTATCGATGCGTACCAATTGCTACCGTTTGTGTAGCGACAGAAATTATTTGTTTCTGGAACTCTATGGGAATAGAATCTGAGGTAGCGGCAATTAATTTACCCTCCGGCCCATACACCACGATCCATCCTCCATATTGATCAGGTATGCGTGCCAGGCGTCTCCCCAGTTCTGTTCCATTTATCATAATTACGAGGGAACCCCGAACGTAATCCCCATAACCGATGGGCCATACCAGAAAATGGGCAAGCATTGGGCGTCCCCCCCGGGCAGTGCTTGCAGTTAAAGCATAATGGGCGTTAAAACGACCTCCCTCCCCCGCAAGGATATAACGACGCCAGCTATCAGCAGTGAACCCTTCCACACTCAGCAAGTTTCCGTAAAAAGTGGAATATTCGGCTATCCCATTTTCATACAAAACCCGCTCTCCTGCTTTAAGATACAGCATACATCGATCTAGGAAATCCCCACCCAACACAATCATGGAAAGATAGGTGGTAAGTTCCTTCATACGATACAATTCAAGAGGAGAAAGGGGACTTTCCATCACCGAATATCGATTTAGCCGGTAATCCAAAACAACCTTGGAAGCCAATTTTTCTAAATTTGAAAGAGTGCGGTCCACATAATTTACACTATTTTCTAGCTGGGTCGACGCCACCTCATCGGCGGCACGAAAAAGTAGGGCAGAACTTACGAAAAAATAGAGACCACTCACCACAAAAGCAGGGATAAGAATAAACAGATTAGTACTCAAATATCGCAGCAAAAGCCTTTTCGGTCCTGGAGTTTCTTTCATAAATTTTTCTCCAAGATAGAAAGGTATCGGGAAAGACCTAGTTGTTCTAATTGTTTAAGGTACAATGGCCAATCCCGGTCGATATCCAATTCTCCAATAATGAATCGATTACTCGCCTCCATCACGAAAGAATGGATCGTCCTTCGTAATTCATAAAACTCCCCAAAGTCCCTATCAGAGATACTTACCGTCGAAAAAGGATAGCGCCGAACCTTAAAGGGTTCATACACCTGGGTGCTTTTATAGAGGAATTCTTCATAGGAAAACCCCGTATCAATGGCAAATTCATTCTTTAAATCCCGGGTCCAGCCAGGGCCCATATTCAGTTGGGCATTGTCTTCCTGAGCAAGGGGCTTTAAATAGCGATATTTCGCAGGCTTCCCATTAAAGGCAAGAAAGAATTTCCCCGGGGGGATCCGTTCCCAGTGGACTCCTTCAATGCCCTTGTCATGGAGAGCGCTTTCGATCCGATAGAAGTGATCGGCCCACCGAAAAGCCAGTTCGGGATACCGACACTGTTTGGTAATAACCAGTTCCCCTACTTTTATTACCGCATCGATAAGCCACGGCGTATAGGCCTTTCCTCCGGGGCCTATGAGGGGCGGCAATACCACATACTCATGGAGGGGGGCCCGGGGATCTTCGGAAAGGGTCGCCACATTGGCCGGGTGATGGGAAACCACAACCCCCAGGCGATTCACCGGGCCTTCCACAAAGAAGCGCAATCGGGATCGATCCTGGACGAGAGAATGCACGTCCACAAGTCCTTCCTGAAAAAGTCTACGAATAAAACGAAGTCCCTCCCGGTATTCTTTTTTGTTAGCGGTAAAGAAAACCCTTCCGTCCACAATAAATTCAAAATTATTCAATAAGGGGTCCCCTGAGTCATCGGGCCCCCCGGAAGGAACAAAGGAATTCATGAGCCAGAGCACCACATTCTCAAGGTTCCTCGTAGCACCAGCCATGGGAATTTCATCGGTAGGATCCCCATTCCCATTGGCATCGAATCTTTTAAAAGCCTGTAATACCTGGTACAGTTCATCCAGGTTTTTTGGGACCGCAAGTCCCAACCGATCAAGCCACTTCTTGTTTATCCAGGCCTTTTGCCGCATGGTCATATGGTAGTCATCAGTGAAAACCGCCGGTAGACCATAGATGTGGCCATCAGGGCTGGTAATTATTTTTTTAATGGTAGGTTCGGCATCAAAGAGTTCTTTAATCCAGTAGCCTTCCTTTTCTATTAGCTCCTCTAAGGGCAAAAACACCCCCATCCGCCCATATCGATAAATATCCTGCGTGGAAAGCCCCGTTCCATTGGCCCCAAAGATGATATCCGGATATTCACCACTTGCGAACATCGCAAGAAGCTTATTTCGGGCACTTACCCGATCGGTTTCTATCCATTCGATGTGTACACCCGTCTGCTCTTCAATCCAACGAACATAGGCATTGGTCTTTAAGTCCGCAATAAAGCCCACACTGGGAATAAACACTCGAAACGTAACCGGTTCAGTAACTAAGGGAAGCTTTCCGGGGGGCGGCAAAGAAAGAGACCGCAGGGGTTGCTCATAAGGTAGAACGTTTTTTGTTCTTTCCGTCGCATCTCTTTTTTCACTCCTTACGCCTGGAACGCAGGAAAGAGTAATAGAACCCACTAGTATCCACAGCAGAGCCTTCATGACTAGTAAGTATACTATGGGAAGGGGAATTCTCCCAGGGAACATTTTTTACGGGGAAGTACATTTTTTATGATGCGAAACCAATCGCTAGGGGTATCATACGTCACTTTTTTAATATTGAACTTGACTATTTAGAAGAAAAGGGGTGTATACTCATAGGGAATAGACAAAATTTGGCCTATTTAAAGGAAGAACATCATGAGAAAAAAGTCCACCTCCTATCTCCGTATTATCGTAATTGCTAATCTTTGTTTTATTGGTTTTATCACTGCGGCAGCTCTGTTCTTTCGTAATCCCGAACACGAAATAGTATCTATTATCCGATGTATACTCATTATGGGAGCATTATTTTTCTTGCTAGTTTATTTTATACTTAGAAGATATTGCCGTATTTATGACTATCCTTTTGGAGAAAGAAAAAAAGATGTAGAGCAGTATAAAAAAGCGCTCATCATATTAGGAGAAACCCCATTAAAATCTCTTATCCTATATATTATCCTTGTTCTAATCTTCATACTTTCTTTGTATATCGTATCCCCTTTTATAGGAACAAACTGTAATAAACTTTCTATTCTCTTGCTTATCCTATCGTTAGGGATGTTGGATGGGGCCTTTGTATTTGTAATTACTGACCGGCTTGGGGCTCGGGTTCTTCTCTCTCACCAATTGGAATATTATCCATCAGATCTCCGAGATAATCGCCAACAACGAAAGAATTTCATTATTCCCTCTTTTATGACTCTTATGACCTTTATTTTTGCTGTATCATTAGCCCTGTTTTTCTTTGATACCATAAAGTACGTACGAGGTCATCTCAGTTTTACCCAAAAAGAGGTGTATAGCACTGTTATATTCTTGTCATTGATATATTTTATCACTGTTCTTACGCTGGTAGGAATTTGGACCAGAACTACAGCTATAATTTATCGTTCTATTATTAACCAACTTGATATTCTTTCATCAGCAGAGAAGGATTTACGTCAACGAATATACATTACTTCCATAGACGAATTAGGAACTATTGGAGGCCTGATAAACACCTTCTGCCACAACCTTACCCTCAGTATTGAAGAATTAAAAAGATCTCAAAAAACTCTTTATGAGGTAAGCAAAATTTTCGAAGAACATGCAAAGGTATCAATAGAGACCATAGAACCTCTTTTACAAAGTGCTACTATAGTTCAAGAAAAAACAAAACTTCAAGCAAATTGTGTACAAGATTCTAGCAATGCTGTTACCGATATCACCAATCAAATAAATACGCTGGGGAGGCTCATTGTTGATCAATCAAGTAGTATTACCGAAGCCTCAGCGGCAATAGAAGAAATGATCCACAATATTCAATCTATAAATACTACGACAAAGCGCATGGCTGACAAATTCTTAGATCTGCTGGGATCAGCTCAACGTGGTCAATCTCTTCAAGAAAACACTTATCAGCAGGTACTTCATATTGTAGAAAGATCTCGAACACTCCAAGAAGCAAATAAAGTTATCACTACTATTGCTAGCCAGACTAACTTATTGGCTATGAATGCGGCCATCGAAGCAGCTCATGCAGGAGAAGCAGGTCGAGGCTTTTCGGTAGTAGCTGACGAAATTCGCTCTCTTTCAGAACATGCGGCTATTCAATCAAAGAATATCCGTACAGAAATCTCCCAAATTCAAACTGAAATAGAAAAGGTGCTTCAATCCACTACAGTTTCACGGAGCTCTTTTGATACATTATCGCAATCACTTGAAGAATTGAACCAACTTGTACAGGAACTACAAGGAGCTATGGCAGAACAAAAAGAAGGTTCAGGGCAGATCCTTGAAGCACTTAAGAATATGAACGAACTTACTACCACCGTTCAACAAGAGTCTCAAAGTATGAAAAATAATACGGGGGCTATTCTTGAGAAGAACAAACAACTCAATCAGGCTACTCTAGATATTTCAGAAAGTATTAAGCAGATGATTGAAAAAATTAATCTAATTGCACAAAGTGTTCGTGATTTTAGCAAAAGTGGCAAAGATATCCAAAATCTTATCGAAACTATGAATAGGGTTATAGAAAGCTTTATTACAAATACAGTTGAAAACTAACCCCCTTTTCTTTTTACTCTGTTGTGCTTTCAGTCCTGTCGGGGAACCCCGACAGGACAATTCTCTGAGACATAGTAGAGTTTAAACGCCGTTTTCGCTCCTACCAATTATTCCACAAGCAGTTTTATATCTTCCTCCACCGTGGTAATAGTTCCCAGGTTAAAGGTTTTTACGAGGACCTCTGCTACTTCGGGGGAAAGGAATGCCGGGAGGGTAGGCCCAATGTGGATGTTTTTAAAGCCCAGCGAAAGGAGCGCTAAGAGAACTAATACGGCCTTTTGCTCATACCAGGCGATATTAAAGGCAATAGGAAGATCGTTCACATCCGCAAGAGCAAAGGCTTCTTTGAGGGTAAGGGCCGTTACTGCCAGGGAGTAGGAGTCATTACATTGCCCCGCATCGAGCACGCGGGGAATCCCTTCAATATCTCCGAGGGGAAGTTTGTTATATCGATATTTGGCACAGCCGGCGGTAAGAATCACCGTATCCCGGGGAAGGGCCCGGGCAAACTCTTCGTAGTATGTACGGCTTTTCATACGCCCATCACAGCCGGCCATAACCACAAATTTACGGATCTTGCCGGCCTTTATGGCCCCCACTACCTGGGGCGCCAGGGCCGCCACCTGATCGTGAGCAAAGCCACCGATAATTTCGCCCTCTTCAATCGGTGTGGGTGGGGGGCAGGTTTTCGCTAATTCCACAAGGGCGCTAAAATCTTTCCAGCCCTTTTGGTCTGCCTCAATATGGGGTACGCCGGGGAAGCCGACTATTCCTGTGGTAAAGAGTCTATCTTTGTAGGAAGCTGAAGGTGGCACAAGACAATTGGTGGTCATGAGGATGGGACCGTTAAATTTTTCGAATTCCTCTTTCTGTTTCCACCAGGCATTCCCGTAGTTACCCGCAAAATGGGGATATTTTTTAAAGGCCGGATAATAGTGGGCAGGAAGCATCTCGCTGTGGGTGTACACATCTACCCCCGTACCGGCCGTCTGTTCCAAAAGCATTTCCAGATCCTTAAGATCGTGACCAGAGATAAGGATTCCCGGATTATGACGGACCCCAATCGATACCCTGGTGATTTCTGGTTTACCGTAGGTAGCAGTGTTTGCTCTGTCCAATAAGGCCATGGTAGTAACCCCTACAGAACCACACTCCAATACCAGCTGAACAACAGCATCTGTTCCAAGATGAGAATCCACCGTGGCAGCCAGGGCCCGATGCATAAAGGCAAAAATGGTATCATCGATGTAACCAAGCACCGCCGCATGGTGCGTATATGCGGCCATTCCTTTAAGACCAAACACAAGCAATGCCACCAGGGAACGACGGTTCACATCTTCTATAGACAGAAAACCAATTTCCTGGGCCTTTGCAGGAAATTGATCCGATGGGAGCTTCCAGGTGGCCGCATCGGTATTGGCGATATCCTCATGAAGTCCCTGGGGAACGATCAGTTCCTTTCCTACTAGCCGTTGTAGTTCCTGCCGAATCTGAAGGCCCTCCGTAATCTTCTGCGTAAAATAGGTCTCATCAAAATTGGCATTGGTAATAGTCGCAAACAGACTTTCCATAACAAAGTGATCTGCCTTCGGCGTAGGCTTTCCCCCCGCCCGGGCAAAACTTGCCCATACGCCAATTCCTTTCAGGGTATGTATCAAAAGATCCTGGAGATCCGACGTTTGACTGTCTTTTCCACAGACCCCTTTTGCAACCGCACACCCCGTACCGTTCATGGCTTCCTGACATTGATAACAAAACATAGTGTTCCTCCTAAAATGTTTTATCTCCAGGTAAGGCTTCCATCCTGGATTCTGATCACTACCGTAGAAACGGGGACCTTGCGTTTTGTCCGAGAAAGGGCCTGCTGGACTAACATAGAAAGCCCCCCACAGCAGGGTACCTCCATAATCGCCACCGTGATATGGGCTACCTGGCTTTCATCGATAAGGGCCGCAATCTTATCCACGTAGACTTCTTTGTTTGCATCCAGCTTAGGACAGGCTATAACCAGTTTTTTCCCTGCCAGCAACGCCGGATGGAAAGCCCCACAGGCAAAGGCGGTGCAACTGGCGGCAATAAGAAGCGATGCTCCCTGGAAATATGGAGCCCGGGGATTAATAAGATGAAGCTGGATAGGCCATTGCTCAAGATAAGAGGCATAGGAGAGGGATACCCCCCGGGCCTCAGAAAAGACCGGGGTATCCCCTTTTCCCGACAGAGAAGAAGCTGCAAGAGCAGGACCTTTCCATCCTCGTGCTTGAAGTCCCGGGCACCCTGTTCCTATCTCCCCCTGTTCGTTGCCCCGTGCATCCGCCGGGATAGAAGTCGTTCCCTGTCGATGTACTGAGGGCCCCCTTTCTTTAAAAATTCCGGCGGCCCTATGATTCTCTTCTTCTGATTCGTCAGAAACAGCATGGTCTGATGATGTCGACAGGGACCGCACTTCTTCTGGCACAGAAATGCCCTTTTCAGCAAGTATGGCCAGAGCTTGTCGATACCAGCTTTCCTGCCCATGATGATAGAGGTGCTTAAGGTGAGCCACGATGGTCGCCATCCCCTTAGGGATGATATTCTCTATGACCCGCCGTTCATCGTAGGCTTCCGCCTCCCGTTCTACGCGAGAAATAGCCCCCTGGGGACATTCACCAATACAGGCGCCAAGGCCATCGCACAGCGATTCTCCGACAAGGCGGGCCTTTCCTTCGATAATTTGCAGGGCCCCCTCAGGGCAGCCTTGAGCACAGAGGCCGCACCCATTACAGAGGTCTTCGTTTATTTCTATAACCGTCCGTTTTGCCATCCCTTTCCTCCAATAAAAGTATAATGGTATTATTTTACCATTTTAAGATATAAAAAATTTACTTACCTTACCTTTTGATACCTCTCTCCCATAGGGAGTGTCCTCTCTTTTATTTTCCCATACCCCTCATCGCATCCTCAGGCAGAGGAGTTTCGACTATCATATGCCGCAGGGTCCGTTCTTCGAGCAGGCGTACTAGACGATGGGAAGCGCCTGTTATTTCGGCGCCGAAAATGCAATGCTCCGCCTTACAGGCCCTACTAAAGGGACAAAAATCCGCCTGCAGGGGCCCATCTATTACTTCGATGATTTCTTTCAAAGTGATATTCTGCGGATCCTTTGCCAACGAGAATCCTCCCCCAGGGCCTTTAACCGAATGGACCAATTGATTTCGCACCAGGTTCTGCAGCACCTTAGCCAGGTGATTTTCGCTGATCCCCAGATAACTCGCTATTTCCTTGGTCTGCACCCGCTCTCCCCGATATTGGGCCAGATACATCAGGGCGTGGATACCGAGCATGCTGGCATCGCTAAAATGGACAATTCGGTTACTACTCATAATGGTATTATGATACCATAATACTTTTTTGTCAAGAGAAAAAACTCCTCCAGCCATGACAAAGCGTGTCAGAAACTGTTTTTGTGGGGTAATTGCTAACAAAAACCTTCTTTATCCCACCAGCTTCGTCACAGCGGAGAAGACCTCTCTTTAATAAAGAGAAAAGGAAAAACCTATGAACCAGGACCCATACGCCGTAAGGGCAAGACGGTATACATCAAGGTCATACACAGAACCGGTCTTAAGAACCGAAGGGACCCGATCAGCCCCTGATGGTTCTACATCCACCACATAGCCAACAAAAAATTCCCCGCCCCCTCGGGATATGCCTAAGGTGCCCCGCAGCGTCGCAAAGGCTAAACTTCCCAGGTACACCCAATTGATATTCTTCCATTCTTTGGTAGTAGTATCCAGGTGTCGCAACTGCCCGTGGGTTATCGAAGCTGAAAGGTCTATATCAAGATGCAGGGCGGGATTTCCTGCACGAGTTCCAAGCCCAAGGCTATAAATAGGATTAGCAGAATTATTAAACCATTCATACGAAGGGAGTCGAACCTGAAGAATAGAATATAGAAAGGAAGAACCACTCCGAACATAGGCGGTTACCAGATCCCGGTCCCAATCGTAGAAGAGCCCCGCATCATGAATTCCATTGCGAGCCACATTGATAAGACCTAGCTGGAGACCCTGCACCCTATTGGCCACATTCACCAGGCCAATCTGAAGGCCCTGCACATCCTCAGCGACATTAAACAATCCCGCCCCTTGAACACCCTGCACATCCTTGGCGATATTAAATAGCCCCGCCCCCTGGATTCCTCGGACCGCCTCGGCCGTATTAAAGAGGCCTGCCCCCTGGATTCCCTGTAGAGAGCCACTAACATTAAAGACCCCTGCCATCTGGATTCCCTGGGGCACCGCACCGGCTATATTAAAAACACCCGCACCCTGAATGCCCTTTAAGGTACCGCTAATAGTAAAAATACTGGCACCGAGAATTCCCTCGGTCCTTCCGGAAAGGCTAAAGATACCGCTTCCCATGACCCCCGAGACTTTCGGCACCGCCCCGCCAATCACATTAAGGCTCACGATAACAGTGCGATACTCTGAAGGCACCGAAAGGCCCGGCACAAACCCAAGGACAAGAGGGACCGGCGGCACATCCGGTTCCATAGATTTCGATTCTACAGAGGTCATTGTTTCATTTTCTGACGTTTTTTGTTCCGCCTGTTCTTTTTGGGCCCGTTTTCGGGCTTCCTGAAGCACCGAATCATCGTCCCACCAATCCTGAGCTCCCCCCGTCAGGGCAAGTCCCAGCATCATCAGCGCCAGCGCTATTCGCCGCATAGCATCCTCCTCACTTTTTTAGTTGTTCTTTCGGTTTCTTTAAAAACACCATGGGATACCACAAAATATATCCCACTTTTTTAAAAAACAAAAAAACATCCCTATTTTTATTCACAAGAGAAATGACAGAAATCAAGGTTTTCTATTACAGGATATACAGGGGGACTCAAAAGGTGGCCTCAAAAAAATTCTGCGGGCCCTTTTTAAATACTAAAATCCACCACCCCTCGCTTTAAAAGCCCAAGGCGAACCATATCATCAAGGGTGTATCGTTCTAAAACAGCCTGGATGGCTTTTTCAATCTGGATGCAGAGCTCTTCACTGGCCTCTTTGAAACCCGTTGGAGCATCGGGGGGCGGAGCACCAACCTCTTCAGTCTCATAATCCAGAAGTTTACCCTCTAATACCTCAAACACCTCGAGGAGTCGGATCTTCTCGGGGGCCCTCCGTAAGTAGTAGCCCCCCTGGGCCCCCCTGATGGAAAGCACCAAACCAGAAGCCCGCAAGAGCAACATGATTTGCCCCAGGTACTTTTCTGAAATTCCTTCCCGTTCACTGATCTCGCTAAGTTGTAGGGGCCTTTTTTGATACTCCATCGCCAATTGGCAGAGCATGCGTAGCCCATACTGGGTTCTGGTAGAAAGTTTCATAGTTCAACCTTATTTTATCCATCTCGTAGGTTCTGTTCCCCTTTACTGAGGGTCCTGATACAAAATGGTAGAAAGGTACCGTTCTCCCGTATCCGGTAAGAGCACCACCACCGTTTTACCCGCCCATTCAGGCCGTTTAGCTACCTGGGTTGCCGCAAAGGCCGCCGCCCCCGACGAGATTCCCACCAGGAGGCCCTCATAGCGGGCAAGCTTTCGGGCGGTACTCACCGCTTCTTCCGTTTTTACGGTGATAATCTCATCGATAATCTTGACGTTGAGTACCTCAGGAACAAAACCCGCCCCAATACCTTGAATCTTATGCGGAGCCGGAGTTCCCCCTGAAAGCACCGGGGAATCGAAGGGCTCTACCGCCACCACCTTAACCTGCGCTTTCCGCTCTTTCAGAACCTCTCCTACCCCGGTGATGGTACCGCCCGTCCCTACCCCGGCCACAAAGACATCTACCTGGCCATCCGTATCTCGCCAGATTTCTTCGGCGGTAGTCCTACGATGAATCTCGGGATTAGCGGGATTACTAAACTGGCCGGGGATAAAAGAATTGGGAATCTGGCTTGCCAGTTCTTCTGCTTTTTTAATGGCCCCTTTCATCCCCTCTGTGCCGGGGGTAAGGACCAATTCTGCCCCCAGGGCTTTAAGAAGGCTTCGCCGCTCAAGACTCATCGTCTCAGGCATGGTTAAAATAAGGCGGTATCCCTTTGCAGCCGCCACAAAGGCCAGGGCAATTCCCGTGTTGCCACTGGTGGGTTCAATAATGACCGTATCCTGAGAGATAAGCCCCCGCCCTTCCGCATCGGCAATCATGGCATAGCCAATCCGATCCTTTACACTCGAAAGGGGATTAAAATACTCAAGTTTTGCCACCAGTCGGGCCTGTACGCCCTCCTGTTTCCCATAGGACCCCAGTTCCAGAAGGGGCGTGTTTCCGATGAGATCGGTAAGTTTTTTAGCTATCCTGGCCATGTGGTACCTCCCTCGCAAGGCATGGGGAATCCCCGAGTTTTCCCTCCAACGGGGTCCCTCGTTTTTTCCCCTTTTAATATACTACTAATAATAGTTTATTAGTAGTGATTATTATGGCATATAATACTTATTTAGTCAACTATTTTTCTCCTCTGACGAGGTAAAACTGGACGAGGTCAAAGTGATATAGCAGGTTTTGTTAGTTATCCATACCCGCGGGCCTTCTTCCCTTCTCTCACGCATTAGCAGAGAAGCACCGCTTACACAAAAGTCCCGGAGGACCCCGCCATATCCTCCACTGCAACGGGCCTGACCCTCTATTCAAAACGCCCTATCCTCTCGACTTTATTTTTCTTTTACGCTACAAAGAATAACATGTGGAAATTGATAGTGCAGTTCTTCCGCATGCTTTTTAAGAAAAAGGAAGACGATCCTGATCAGATTAAAGAAGAAGTTTGGACCACTGATCTGAGCCATCCTGGTAAGGGGCGCTTTATTCCTGAAGAAAGCACCAAGTACCGGGGTTCCTATACAAAACAAGGTTTTACCCTAGAACTCCACCATGAACACACCCTTACCTGGATAGAAGATCCCTTGTACCGCTATCAAGATCTTTTTATTCAACTGGACGTTCATTTTTCTACACCTACGGCGTATTATGCGGGGGGGCTTCAGTTCCATCGGGTTGATGATAGCTCCTATTATTCCCTGCTGGTTTCTAACAGGGGCTATTTTCGGCTGGATCTCCTCTTTAACGGCCGGACCATGCCCCTTATTGGGTGGACCGAAATTCCCCGGAGTCAGGGAAAGGAGGCTTCAGGGAAAACTCAACAACGGTTCCAGGCCGAGACATCAATACAAGAAAACCCCGCCGCTTCCCCGGGGGGCCTTTCTGACCCAATCACGGCGGTTCAAATTGGGCTTATCGTCTCTGGGGAACGGATGTGTATCCTTATCAACAATCGCTGGGCCGCCGAAATTCAGGACGCGACCATTCCGGAAGGGCGCCTGACCCTTTTAGGGGTTCTTTACGAAAAACCCGGGGCCCCTCTTCAATCGGCGTCTCTCCTTTTCCGCCACCTCCACGTAGATTCCCGACCTTTAAACGTAGAGGCCTATTACATCCGCTGGACCTCTTTTATCCCGATTAGTCCCACCGCCCGTTACAATCTGGCAGAGACCTTTTTTGTAATGAACCAACCCCACGCAGCCCTGGTTCAGCTAAAACGGCTCTGGAAAGAGCGCCCCGGGCCTCGTACCGCTTCGGAACTGCTGTTGGCGGGTCGTTCGGCCCTGCTCCTGGGGCTTCACCAAGAAGCAGAAGAATATTTTGACCACTGCATAGAAGTAGATAGTCAGGCCGAAGAAGCCCGCCAGGCCCTGGCAGAGAAGGCAAAAATCCTGTATCTCCAGGACCGCTACGGAGAATTGATAGAGCTTACCCGGGAAGCCCTGGGCTTTTTCCCTCAGGATCCGGTGCTTCACACCCTGCAGGCCCACGGGGCCTTTCAGCTCGGCCTCTACGAAGAGGCCCTGAGTTCCTATCAGGAGGCCTTCCAAAAGGATAATGACAACGGCCTCTTGGCCCAAAACATTGGCTCCACCTTCGAAAAACTGGGGAACCCAGAGGAAGCCCTGCGATGGTACTGTAGGGCAGGGAAACTGTTCCTTCATCAGGAACAGTATCATGACATGGAGCTTCTTATCCCCCGTCTCCAGGAACTGGGGTCTAGCTCTGCCGAGGCCCACGGGATTATAGGGAAGTATTTTTTTGCGGTGGAAGAATACCCCAAAGCTCAACATGAACTGGAACGGGCCCACACCCTTAATGCCCAGGAAGACGCGGCCGTTCCGTATCTCCTGGCCCTGATCAGCATTCAGCAGGGGCATCGGAAAAAGGCGCTCTCCCTATTAGAGGAAGCCATTGCCCTCGATTCTGCGGTGGCAACCTTTCATTTTCGACTTGCCGAGAGCCGCTTCATCCTCTATGGATCCGCCCATGATGAAAAAACCCTCTATCACCTGGAAGAAGCCCTGCGGCTAGATCCCGGTAATGGCTGGATCCACAACCTGGCCGCCCAGATCGCCATGGCAAAGGGAGATTTAAGCACCGCCAGGATTCATCTTGAAAAGGCCCGGGACCTCTTAGGGGAAGAACTACCCCTCATCATTAATCAGGCGGAACTTCTGTACCTTCAGGGAGAGCCCGCCCAGGCTCTAGATCTGGTAAGTCGCTATGAACCGGAAGATACCACCGGAGAAGCGGCCCATGAAAAGGGAACCATCCTGTATCGCCTTGGAAGGTTTGAGGAAGCAGACTGGGCATTTCAGGAGGCGCTAAAAAAGAATCCCCACGCCATTGAATATCAACTTTCCCGGGCACACCTGCTTATCGACATGGGCCTCTACGGAGAGGCGGACGATATTCTGGCAGATGCCTATGAAACCGAAGGGAAAGAGCCCTACCTTTCCCGTATTCTGGACCTTATTGGCTATGTGGCCACCAAAAAAGGGGAATTCCCCCGGGCAGAAGTAGCCTATCGGCTGGCGATCGAAGCTGCCCCAGAGGAGGTCCACCTGTATCAGGAACTGGCCTGGCTGTACCTCACCATGGGGCGCTGGCAACAGACCCGGGAACTTATCGATAAACTTAAGGCCCTTCGAAACAAAGATGATACGGAATTAGAGGCTGCTATTAGAGCATTAGAAGAACAATACCTTGAAAGCACCACCGAGAAAGTCGCCTGTTCGGTCTGTCAGCGCCTGTGGAGGGTTCCCCGGCAGCTTCCTCCCGTGCCGCCCCTCAAACTGGTGGCCCAGCCCCCGGAGAACCTTCCCGCCGGGATGTGTCCTTCCTGCGGGAAAATTTACTGTATCCAGTGTGCCAAAGAACACCTGGATACGGGGGGCCGTTTCCTGTGCCCCACCTGTCAACAACATTTAAAACTGATTGATGACCGACTTCGGTATCTTTTGTATGAATGGAGCCGTCAATCAGAGATTGCGAAAAACATCAATTTTTGATATGCTGAAGTATGAATATAGAGCTCAATTCCCGTGGCAACGGGGCCTGCCCCATCTGTGTACAACACAATCATTGCCGTATTCAAAAGGCCCTGATGGATGCCGTAAAACCCTTTAACCACGAAGAAACTCAGATGGAACTGGTTATTTACACCTGTCCCTACTTTAAGGAGAAGGATTAAGTGAACGAGCGACTCGTATCGATACAGGAACGATTTAAAGAGCTGGACCTGCTGGTTCAAGATCCCAACCTGGCAAAGGATCCCAAAAAATACCGGGACGTGATGAAAGAGCATGCCCAGCTCTCAGAAATCGTGGAAGCCCACCAACGCTGCGAAGAATTAGAGAAAAACATCCAGGAAACCGAAGCCTTACTTAAAGAAGAAAAAGACCCTGGCATGAAGGAACTGATAAAAGAAGAACTGCGGGAACTGGAGATTCAGTTACAGGATGCGAAGGATCGCCTCAAGTTTCTTTTGATACCCCGGGATCCCCTGGACGAAAAAAACATCATCATGGAGATTCGAGGCGGTGCGGGTGGAGAAGAGGCGGCCCTGTTTGCGGCAGACCTCTTTCGTATGTACTCCCGGTATGCAGAAAACCAGGGGTGGAAAATCGAAGTCATGAGTTCCAATGAAACCGAGCTCGGCGGCTTAAAAGAAATAATTTTTTCTATTGCGGGGAAAAATGTGTACGAAAACCTGCGGTATGAATCGGGGGTGCATCGGGTACAGCGGGTCCCCGCCACCGAAGCTTCAGGACGAATTCATACCTCTACGGTGACCGTGGCGGTTCTCCCAGAGGCGGAAGAAACAGAAATAGAAATTCGGCCCGAGGACCTGCGGATCGATGTCATGCGGGCCGGCGGTCCAGGGGGCCAGTGCGTCAACACCACCGATTCGGCGGTCCGCATTACCCATCTTCCGACGGGAATTGTGGTCCACTGTCAGGACGAAAAAAGCCAGATCAAGAACAAAGCCAAAGCCATGCGCATTCTGCGGGCCCGCTTGTTTGAAATGGAAGAGGCAAAACGCCAGGCAGAACGGGCGGAGGCCCGCAAAAGCCAGGTAGGAACCGGGGACCGGTCCGAACGAATCAGGACCTATAACTTTCCGCAGAATCGGCTTACGGACCATCGGATCAACCTTACCCTGTATAAGCTCGATCTCATCATGCAGGGGGACCTGCAGGAACTCTTCGACGCCCTAAAACTCTCTGCCCGGGAAGAACTCCTTAAAGCCACCGCTTCATGAACATTGCCGAAGCTCGTCGCTACGGTAGCAAACATTTACAGGAAGCGGGTATCGAAACTGCCTCTCTAGATGCGGCGCTTCTTCTTGCCCATGTCCTCGTGGTCGATCGCAGCTGGCTCCTTGCCCATCCAGAGACGCCCCTTACCCCCTCCCAATGGAACGCCTATAGGGCCCTCCTAGAGGAGCGGCGTAAGGGCCTGTGTGTGGCTTACCTCACGGGGCATCGGGAATTCATGGGCCTTGATTTTATTGTGACCCCCGATGTGCTTGTACCCCGGCCCGAAACAGAGGGTCTTGTTGAACTTGCCCTGGGATGGCTTGGGGACCTCTCTAAGAGCTCCGCCACAACCGGAAATATTCCCCTTCGAGTCCTCGATCTCTGCACAGGATCTGGCTGTATCGCGGTGACCATAAAAAGGCTTTTTCCATTCCTTGAGGTATGGGCAAGCGATATTTCAGAGAGAGCCCTGGCGATTGCCCAGAAAAACGCCCAGCGCCTTGTAGGACCCGGGACCATTCACTTTTGTCAGGGCGATCTTTTCGAGAACATACCGGGGACCTTTCAGTGTATTGTCACCAACCCGCCCTACGTGCCCCGGCCGCTGATTTCTCATCTTTCCAGAGAGGTCCAACAGGAACCGCTGTGCGCCTTAGATGGGGGGGACGATGGGCTGGATCTTATTCGACGCATCATCGCCATGGCGCCCTCGTACCTTGAACCAGGCGGAGCCCTTTTCCTTGAATCTGACAGCAGTCAAATCGAATCCATACGGACCCTCTTGCACAAAGCGGGCTTTATAGGGATAGATACCTATAGCGACCTGGCGGGGCTGCCCCGGGTAAGTCGGGGAATTAAGCCCTAAGGGATGGTCAAACACCTAAGGTCTTTTGTAAATTTTTAAGATGATAGATGGGAAAGAATCCCTGAAATGCCAGAGGACGAAGGGATTTTTAATTCCTCGACTCCAGGAGAAGGTGGAACAGAAACCAGAATGGATGAGCTTGTTACGCTTTTTTTACAAAAGATAACCGAAGCATACACTCCAGAAGAGCAACAACGCCTTCGGGAGGCCCTCGCATGGTCAGAATCGCTCCATGGGGAACAAAAACGGGCCAGCGGGGACCCCTATTTTATTCACCCCCTTGAAGTGGCTCTTATCCTGCTGGATCTCCGCCTGGACGCTGACACCCTTATTGCGGCCCTTTTACACGATACCCTGGAGGACACCAGCGCTACCCCTGCAGAAATTGAAGGGCGGTTTGGGAAAACGGTCCTTAAACTGGTAGAGGGGGTCACCAAAATTGCCGACATCCAGGCCAACAACAAAACGATTCAGGAAGCTGAAAACATTCGAAAGATGCTTTTCGCCATGGTCCAGGATATTCGGGTAATCCTTATAAAACTGGCCGACAAGCTCCACAACATGCGCACCCTGGATCATCTCCCTGAGGAACAAAGAAAGTTGAATGCCCAGGAATGTCTGGACATTTACGCGCCCCTTGCGGATCGCCTTGGTATTTCCTGGCTTAAGGATGAATTAGAAGACCTTTCTCTGAAACATCTTAACCGGGACGTATACGATCAGATCAAAAACATCGTAGCCTTAAAAAAGAGCACCCGTACCGAATTTCTGGAAAAGGTCCAGGAAGCCCTCTACAAGGAAACCAAAAATCTCGGTATTCCCGTCACCGTGAATGCCCGGGCGAAACATTTTTACTCAATCTACCAGAAAATGCGCAAACGGAATAAGAATCCCGATGAACTGTACGACCTATTCGGGATCCGTATTCTTTGCAACACCGTCGAAGATTGCTACACCCTGCTGGGAACCGTACACCGGCTGTGGAAACCCATCGAAGGGCGTTTTAAAGACTATATTGCCATGCCCAAATCAAATGGCTATCAGAGTCTCCATACTACCGTGATGAGTTACGACGGTAAACTGCTGGAAATCCAGATCCGCACCTGGGACATGCATCAGGTGGCCGAGTATGGAATCGCGAGCCACTGGCTTTATAAAAAGGGAACCACCAAGGAAATCGTTCGTCCCGAGGATCTTTCCATCGTGAATCGGCTTAAGGCCTGGAAGGATCTAGACATGACGACCTTCCTGGATGATATCAAGCGGGAACTTCTAAAAGATTCCATCTTTGTGTTTACCCCCAAAGGCAAGGTGATAGAACTACCGGCGGGGTCTACACCTATCGATTTTGCCTATCACATCCATACCGATATTGGGGACCATTGCTATGGAGCTAAGGCTGACGGAGCCATCATTCCCCTTACGGCGGAATTAAAAAACACCCAGGTGGTAGAGATTCTAACCTCCCCTCAGGCCCATCCCCATCTTAACTGGCTTCGGGCCGTAAAAACCGCCCGGGCCAGGAGTAAAATCCGCGCATGGCTCCAACAGCATGATGAAACCCTTATCATCGATAAAAACATTGTGGCGAAGAAAAGGCCCGCCACAATACCCTCCGCATCCTCTGGCACTACTGCGGCGGCAACTCAGCAAACACCCGTCGCCCCTAAACCAGAACCTTCTGTTCAAACCGTTCAGCCTTCCCTCCCGCCAGGGCAAAGCGGAATTTTGCAGGTCCGTGTGGAAGATGAAAAAAACATGATGATCCGTTTTGCCCAATGCTGCCGGCCCATAACCGGCGATCCTATCGTAGGGTACGTTTCCCGCGGCCGGGGAATTATTATCCACAGAAAAAGTTGTCGAAACATTGCTTCCATCCCGGACTTTGAAAAACGGCGGGTAGAGGTAGAGTGGGAAAATGCCGAAAGCACCCTGGTTAAACATTTTAAGATCGAAGCCCGCAAAACGGCAGACCTCTTTTCTGCCATAGAAGGGGCGATACGAAAACAACAGGGGCATCTCCTGGAAGGCCGCCTTGAGGAAATAAGTGCCGATCGTTTAACAGGCTACTTTACCATGAAACTGGAACATCGGAACGACCTGAAACAGGTGATGAAGAACCTCCGCAGTATCCCTCAAGTCCTTTCGATCCAGGCAATTTCATAACCTGGAGAAAGTATTTGCTAGCTTTCCCGGATATCCACAATACGAGTAACCAGGGGTGTTATCACATCAAGGAGCGTTTCCCGATCAATCCCATTCACCTTAATCGTACAGTAGGAATTGGTGGGGTCCTCCCCTTCAAAGGTGGCAAGGGAAATGATGTTTCCCCCGTTTTTAGCTATGGCGCTCGATACCTCCGCCAGCTCTCCCCGTTTTTCAGGAAGCAATACGGTAAGACGGATACCCTGATGCCGGGCCCCAAAAAGCTCAATAAATAACTTAAAGAGGTCCGATTCGGTAATAATTCCTACTAACACTTCACCGCGCATTACCGGAAGACCAGAGATATTATTATCCGCCATGATACGAGCCGCTTCTTCGATAGGGAGATCCTCGGTAACCGTAATAACCGGATGGCTCATCACTTTTTCAACCTTTAATTTCGAAAGCAAATAATGCAGTTCGTACATGTCCAGGCTTGTCGCAGGCGAAGGGGACGCATGAATTAGATCCCGGGCTGTCACAATACCGACCAGTTTGCCATTCTTATCCAGCACCGGGAGACGCCGGATCTTTTCTTTTCTCATAAGGGCCTGCGCATCAGGGACCGACATATCCGGCGTGATGGTTATGGGATTTCTTGTCATTCGTTGTCCTACGTTCATAGCGACACCTCCACCTTCTATTATAACCCTAAATAGGCCCGTTGCACCTCTTCATTGGCCAATAATCGTTCAGCCGTATCACTCAGTTTTATGACCCCATTCTGCAAAACATACCCTTTATGGGCGATTTTTAAGGCCATATGGGCATTCTGTTCTACCAGAAAAATGGTGGTTCGATTTTCCTCATTGATATTTTTGATAATCTCAAAAATATGTTGAACAATGAGGGGTGCAAGCCCCAGGGAGGGCTCATCCATCAAAAGGATGCGAGGGCGGGCCATAAGAGCCCGTGAAATGGCTAGCATCTGTTGTTCCCCCCCACTCAAGGTCCCTCCCAGTTGGTTTTTTCGTTCCGCAAGGCGGGGGAAAAGATCAAACACCCGATCCATGTCACTCTTTATGGCGTCCTTGTCTTTTCGCAGGTAAGCCCCCATTTCAAGGTTTTCCGCCACCGTCAGCTGGGGGAAAATCCGGCGTCCCTCTGGTACCTGGGAAACCCCCATTTCCACAATTTTGTGGGGAGGAAGATGGGTAATATTTACCCCATCCAGATAAATCTCCCCTTCCCTCACTGGTACAATACCACAGATACTCATCAGGGTGGTTGTTTTTCCTGCCCCATTGGCCCCAATGAGGGTAACGATTTCCCCTTCCTCTACGGAAATCGAAATATCCCGCAGGGCATGAATATTGCCATAATAGGTGTGAACGCCCCGTAACTCCATTACTGCCATACTACGCTTCTCCCAGATAGGCCTTTATCACTTCTGGATTGGACTTTATCTCCCCAGGACTTCCCTCGGCGATGAGCCGTCCATAATCAAGCACATATATGCGCTCTGATACATTCATCACAAGACTCATGTCATGTTCAATGAGCAGAATCGTAAGATGTCCCTCTTCCCGGATAAGGTGGATTGTTTCCTCCAGTTCCTTTGTTTCCTGCGGGTTCATACCGGCCACCGGTTCATCCAGAAGCAACAAGAAGGGATCGGTCGCCAACGCCCGGGCGATTTCCAGCCGTCGCTGTGCTCCGTAGGGAAGATTGCATGCCCGTTCATTCACGAATTCATGAAGGTTCAGCTTTCTTAGGATTTGATAGCTTTCTTCGATAACCCGCTCTTCCTCTTGTCGAGTAGCCGCATCTCGAAAAATAGAACGAAACACTCCCGCCGTAAGGGAGTTGTGCCGTCCAATCATAACGTTTTCCAAAACGGTCATGTTGGAAAAAAGACGGATGTTCTGGAAGGTCCGAGCAAGGCCCTTTTTATTAATTACATGGGGTTTTAAGCCATGGATGTATTCTGGAGTGCCATCTCGATTCCGGATAGCTATCGTGCCTTCCGTAGGTTTATAGACCCCCGTAATACAATTGAAAATTGTGGTCTTACCAGCCCCATTCGGACCTATAAGGGCGCAGATCTCACCTCGCTTAATATACAAATCCACATTATCAATTGCTCGAAGTCCTCCAAAAACCATGGAAAGACCTTCGATTTGTAAGATGGTGTCTTCTTTCATTGGTATCATAGGTGTCCCTCTGGAGATGTCGACCCCTCTTGCTCAAGTCGATATTCGGTACGCCGCCGGGGAATAAGCCCATCACTCTTAAAGAGTATTACTATGATCATGGCCACTCCATACAGAAGCATCCGATACTGGGCCAGGGCCCGGAAATACTCTGGCAGCAGCTTAAGAACCAACGTTCCCGCGATAACCCCCGGAATCGAACCTGTTCCTCCGATAACCACCGCCATGAGCACCATAATCGATTCCCAGAGGGTAAAACTATCAGGATTGATATAGGTCGTCTGAGCAGCAAGAAGCACCCCTGCCACGCCTGCCCAGAAAGCCCCCAACGCAAAGGTAATTAGCTTGTTCTTTACCAGATCTATCCCCATGGCTTCACAGGCGATTTCATCTTCCCGCATCGCCTCCAGAGCCCGCCCGACCCGGGAATTTTCGATCCGGCGAACCACAAAAATAGTAAAAACCACAAGAGACAGGGTGATATAGTAAATATAGATCGCCGCCATATGGGGTGTTAGCTGTATTCCAAAAAACCACGGCCGGGGAATAAGGCTGATCCCTGTGGCACCACCGGTGATATCTCCCGAGTTCTGAAGGACCATCCGAAAAATTTCCCCAAAAGCCAGGGTGATGATAGCAAGGTAATCTCCCCGCAGGCGTAATACGGGTAAGCTCAGGAGCACCCCAAAAAGTAAGGCCACGAACCCGGCAAGGGGAAGGGAAATCCAGAACAGCCAGGAGGGATCTATTCCCACCTGGGCAAGCCAGGGTCCCGTATGTTTCCAGAGAAGACCATAGGTATAGGCACCGACTGCGAAAAAGGCGGCGTACCCTAAATTAAGGAGTCCTCCCAAACCGACCACAATGTTAAGCCCCAGGGCAAGCATCACATAAATAAGGGCAGAAATCATTACATTGGTGTGGTACATCCCCGATATAAGGGGATACGCCAGAAGGGCCCCTATAAAGAAAAGAGGAAGCACCACCCGGGCAAGGCGATTTTGTTTAAGAAAGGCGGAAACTCCATTCTGGATACGAACCCCGAGGGAATTCTCCGGGTCCCTGGCACCTTTCTGTTCGTTCCAGCGGAGCGCCCACCGCCACAGGAGGGAACCCCCAACGGCAGCCACAAACACCAAAGGGATATTGTTCCAGCGGAAGGTTACCGAGGCCACACCACCTACTACCGAGACCTTCATAACAAGCAAGGGGAAAAGGAGAAATACAAACCACAACCCCTGCAATAAGGCCTGGGCTATATCTTTTAGTATCCCGTTCTGTTTCATACCTATACCTTCTGCTTTTGATTTTTACCCAATAACCCTTCCGGTTTAACCGTAAGGATAAGAATAAGAATAAGCAGGGCAAAGGCATCTTCGTAATCACTGGAAAGGTACCCGGTTCCAAAACTCTCCGTCCATCCAAGGACAAAACTGCCGAGCACCGCCCCCGGAATACTGCCAATACCGCCAAGAACGGCGGCCACAAACGCCTTAATACCCGCAATAAATCCAATGTAATAGTTAATCTGTCCCATATAGGAACAAATCAGTACTCCCCCGATGGCAGCGAGGCTTGATCCAATAATAAACGTAATAGATATGACCTGATTAATATTCACGCCCACGAGCTGCGCCATATCCTTATCCTGAGCGGTGGCTCGCATGGCTTTTCCAATCCGCGTATATTTTATCAACATGGTCAAAAAAACCATGATGAGGGCTGTCACTATCAAAATAATAAACTGAGTTGCATTTATATATTGTTTTACCGGCTGTAAGAACGGAAGATCCGGTAAGTATGAAGGATAGGCAAGATACTTTTCTGTTTGAGCCAAAAGTACAAAATTTTGTAATACGATAGAAATCCCTATGGCACTGATAAGCGCAGACAAACGGGGTTTATTCCGTAAGGGACGATAGGCGATTCTCTCAATCGTAAACCCGAAGGATGCTGCGTACACAATAGCAAGAATCACCGAAATAAGTAACACCACCGGCGCTGGCAATCCCATGCTATATAAAAAGCCTCCAAAAATAAGGGCTGTAAAACCGCCAATCATATAAATTTCGCCGTGGGCAAAGTTAATGAGTTGAATAACCCCATATACCATGGTGTACCCCAGGGCAATCAACGCGTAAATACTCCCCTTTGTAGTACCGCTTAACAAGAGTTTTAAAAAATACTCCATCCTTCCGTCCTCGATGCTCGGGCGTTCTACCCTTACTCCTATTATAACAACAGGAGACACTGAAAAAAAATGAGCCGTTCCGTTATGTCCCTCGGAACGGCCTGAATATATCACATCTCTTTAGCTACTTTAATTCCACATATTTACCATTTTGAACCTGGAAGACAGAGAACCCATAGCCAATGACATCGCCCTTCTCATCAAAACTGATTTTTCCAAGGGGTGTTTCCACGTACTCAGAACGCAGAACGGCCACTACCTTGTCATAATCGGTGGTACCAGCCTTGGCTATAGCATTCAAAAGCGCCTGGGTAGCGGCATACGCATTAAGGAAGAAAGCTCCCGGATCGGCACCAAACTCTTTCTTGTGATCCTCGATCGCTTTAATAGCGAGGGGATTCTGGGTTGTATCGGTTGGACCGGTAGCATAGACACCCTCCGCATATTTCCCCGCAACCTCGATAAAGGTGTTGTCCTTTACCCCCTCATCAGAGATAAACGGAACATTGATTCCCTTTTCTCGCATCTGCTGAACCAGCTTGGATGCTTCAGGATGATAACCACCCCACACAACACCATCCACCTTGGCATTACCAATCTTATTAACCACCGCAGAATAATCAGGAGCACCGGCATTAACACCTTCAAAAAGGGCCACTTCGATTCCCCGTTCTTCTGCAAATTGCTTTACCAGTTCCGCAAAGCCTTTACCATAGTCTCCCTTATCATGGAGCACCGCCAATTTCTTGAGGCCCAGTTTCTCCGCAATAAAGGTAACCGCAAGCCGGGCCTGGGCATCATCCGGAGCAATGGTACGGAAGAAGTTGGGATACTCACCACTCTGGGTAAGAGGAGGGTTGGTTGCAGAGGGAGAAATGGTAATTACCTTCGAATCCTTATAGATTCCGAGGGCCGACTTAGTGGCTCCAGAACAGATATGCCCAATAACAGCTACCACCTTATTGCTTACCAATTTTGAGGCGGCGGTAGTAGCCAGTTCTGGCTTGCATTGATCATCTTCCACCACAAGCTCTACCTTCCGGCCATTGATCCCGCCCTTTTCGTTAATTTCTTTTACCACCAGCTTCGCCGCATTCACCGACGGCAGACCATATGAGGCGAGATCCCCACTGTGGGCGCCAGCAACACCAATCTTAATAGAACCGCCACCACCACCCTGACACCCTACCAGGACAAGGGAAAGGGCGAGCAGTACTCCACTCAACACTAATACTCTCTTTTTCATAGTGTTCCTCCTGGAGCGAAATTTACTCTATTTTTATACGTTTTGTCTAGATTTTATGCATAATACCTGCATATTTATGTAAGATTTTTACAAAGGAATCAGCCCCAACGGCCTCATGGCAGCGGGTACCTTAAGATATTTTATAAGGGCGTTTGCATAAAAAAAGGCTACCTCCTTCTTAGGTAGCCTTTTTATTATGTTTGGGAACCTCTTTATACAAAAGATCCGTCAGCCCTTACACAGCTTTGCCATGTTTCAGGGCAGCCTTACACACCTTACAGATCTTTACTTTTTCCCCATTCACTTCTTGTTCGTAGAGAATTTTTACCGCCGCTCTTTTACAAACGGGGCAGGTACCTCGTCCATGGGCTGGAAGCTCCCGGATACCCTTTCCTCTGTGCGCCTTAGACATGGGTCTTCCTCCTATTACGCCTTCGCCTTAGCTTCCTCTTTTTTGGAAGCCTTTTTTCTTTCTTCTGGGACTCCTTCTCTTTTTCCTCAACTTTATAATCAACGAGTTCCAGAATCACCATCTCCGAGGCATCTCCCGGTCGTTGACCCAGTTTAAGAATACGGGTATACCCCCCTGGCCGATCCTTCATACGAGGCGCAATATTGGTAAACAATTTGGTTACCATATCCTCGTTAAAGAGGCGACTTGCCACAATACGCCGATTATGTAAGGTGTCTTCCTTTGCCCGGGTAATCAGTTTTTCCGCAGCCCGTCGGACTTCCTGGGCCTTTGCTTTGGTAGTGGTGATGCGCTCGTATTTAAACAGAGAGGTCACCATGCTCCGCAGAAGGGCCTTACGATGAGCGGCGGTTCGTTCAAGGCGATTAAAGCCAATCTTATGCTTCATCTTCTTCTTCCTTCTTCACAGGTGCAAATTTGGTTATGTTCTTCAGGACACTATAATCGGTCATGCCCAAACTTAAGTTCCATTCTGCCAATTTTTCTTTTATCTCCTGGAGAGATTTCTTACCGATATTTCGGGTCTTTGCAATATCCTCTTCCGTTTTTCGGGTCAGCTCTCCAATCGTTCGTATATTGGCATTCTTAAGACAGTTCGACGATCGAACCGACAATTCCAGTTCTTCCACTGGAGTATTGAGAATCTGCCGTATCCGTTCATCGGTTTCACTGAGATCTTCCTCCGAACCAATACGGCTTTCATCAAAATTGATAAAGACCGAGAAGTGATCCTTTGCTATCTTTGCCGCCTCCGCGAGGGCATCATCGGGTCGGATGGTCCCATCGGTCCACACTTCGATGATCAGCTTGTCATAATCGCTGCGCTGCCCCACCCGCGTAGGCTCTACTGCATACTTCACCTTTTTTATCGGCGAGAAAATAGCATCCATCGGAATAGTCCCGATGACTTCTACATACTTCTCATTTACTTCCGAAGGGACATACCCCCGCCCAAGGTCCACCTGGATTTCCATTTCGAGCCGTGCATCGTCCATAAGGGTCATGATATGCTGACCCTTACTCAGCACTTCCAGCTGTCCCGGCCGCGCAAAATCATCACTTTTTACTTCCGTCTGCCCCTTCCATTCGTATAAGAACGTGTCCTGTTCTACATCATCGGGCAACTTAACCCGCATCTGTTTGAGGTTGTTAATAACCTCCAGGGTATCTTCCACGATATTCGGGATGATCTCATATTCACTCGATACAATATGAGGAACCCCTTCTTTATCGTAGGAAGTAATCTTAACCGCTGTTACGGCATACCCCTGAATAGAAGAAAGCAGGATCCTTCTCAGAGTATTACCCACGGTGGTGCCAAAACCTGGCTCAAAAGGAGCAGCGATGAATTTACCGTAATTAGGCTCGAGCTCACTATGCTCAAAGGTAATCCCCTTAGGGCGTTTAAACCCTTTAAGCAGATTTTTACGGTCCATTTAAACTCCTTACTTCGAGTATAACTCGACAATCATCTGTTCTTTAATATCCGCCAGGTCTGTCACATCGCTTCGCCTGGGAATAGCAAGGAAAGTACCCTTCATTGCATCAGGATCAAGGCTCAGCCAGGGCATGACGCCGGATTTGCCATATTCTTTAAGGGCTTCTTTAATAACCGTTAAGCCCTTGCTCTTCTCCCGAATTTCAATGACATCATTGGGCTTCACAAGGTAAGAGGGAATATTCACGGACTTGCCATTCACCAGTACATGACCATGCAACACGAGCTGTCGCGCCTGGGTGCGATTCACCGCAAAGCGCAAACGATACACCACATTATCAAGGCGCCGTTCCAGAAGCATAAACAGGTTATCACCCGTAATGCCCGGCATTCTGAGGGCCCGCTCAAAGAAGAGTTTAAACTGCCGCTCCTGCATTCCATAAATTCTCTTAAGCTTCTGCTTTTCCCGAAGCTGCAGCCCATAATCAGAACGCTCGGTTACCCGCCCTTTTGGATCCTTTCCAGGGGCCGGGCGTTTTTTATTGATGGCGCACTTATCACTCTTGCACCGTTCACCCTTTAAAAAGAGCTTTTTTCCTTCTGTCCGACAGAGTCGGCATACTGGTCCAATATAACGAGCCATATCCTATCCACCTTTTACTTAGATGCGTCGTGCTTTTCTCGGTCTACAACCATTATGAGGTATTGGGGTAATATCACTGATGGATTTTACCTTAATACCCATAACTCCCAACTGTCGAATAGCAGACTCTCGACCAATCCCCGGCCCCTTTACATATACATGGGCTTCTCGCAACCCTGCCTGCATGGCCTTCTGAGCCGCAGTTTCCGTTACGGTCTGAGCCGCAAAGGGGGTAGATTTTTTCGCACCCCGGAAACCAAGGCCTCCCGAACTTGCCCATGCAATGGTGTTTCCCATTAAATCCGTAATGGTAACAATCGTGTTATTAAACGTAGCCTGGATATACACCTTTCCTTCGTATACGGTCTTCTTCTCTTTTCGTTTTCTGCTCTCAGCCACGATTCTCTATCCTCCGACTACTTCTTCTTTCCTGCGACAGTCTTTCGCTTACCCTTACGGGTTCGAGCATTCGTCCGTGTTCGTTGGCCACGAACAGGAAGCCCTTTCCGATGACGCAAACCCCGGTAGCATCCAATATCCATCAGCCGCTTGATATTGAGGGCCACTTCAGTTCGTAGGCGTCCTTCTACCTTATATTCATTTTCGATGATCTGGCGAAGCTCATTCACCTCTTCCTGGCTAAGATCGTTCATTTTTCGATTTGGATCGATCTTTGCCCGTTCACAGATAGCATCCGCACTGGAACGACCAATCCCATAAATATAGGTAAGGGCGATATTTACGTGTTTTTTAGGGAGATCCACCCCCGCAATACGTGCCATGACTACCTTCCTCCTTACCCTTGTTTCTGTTTATGCTTGGGATTTTCACAGATGATGCGGATGATACCATTCCGCTTTATCACCTTACATTTATCACAAATCGGTTTGACACTGGTTCGGACTTTCATCCTCTATCTCCCTTTCTCGTTTCATCCTTCTGCATATGCCCTGTAGATGGGGGGAGCATATGCATGATTCGCATATTAAAGCGAATTTTTCACCTTTCGCCAAGTACTCTCTTCACCTCTCTGAGGTTGAGAGACCTCCTATAAATTCCGAGATCGAATATGCCCTTTCCGGGCAATTCCCTCGTGATGGTGCATTTTTAGCAACGCATCAACCTGACTCATCGTATCCAGATCAACCCCCACCAGAATCAGCAGGGAGGTTCCCCCCATGAGGTACGAAATAGAAGCGGGGAAATTGAAAAGGGCCTGGATAATCGTCGGGAGTATCGCTATTAACGCCAGATACAAAGAACCTGGGAGAATAATACGATTAAGAATCGCCGTCAGGTATTCCTCGATTTTGTCCGTCCGAATTCCCGGGATAGAACCACCATTTTCCCGGATATTCTTTGCTATTTCAATAGGATTCAGCGTTACCTGGGTATAAAAATAGGCAAAGAATATAATGAAAATGGTATACAAAATGTTATACGCCACCCCATGAGGATTGAGCCATCGAGAAAAGTCGGCCAGCCACTTTACATTCGCCCCGATTCCACTGGCTATCTGAAGAGGGAAGGTTAAGAGGGATGAGGCAAAAATAACCGGAATAACCCCCGAAGGATTAATCTTAAAGGGAATGTACGTGTTCTGGGCGCCATACATTCTTCGGCCCACAACCCGCTTGGCATAGTTCACGGGGATTTTCCGTTGTCCCTGTTGTTCAAAAACCACCAGGGCCACTACCGCCACAAACATCACAAAAACAACAATTACAAACACGGGGTTTAATTCCCGGCTCTTTACCTTTTCGATCAGTTCCCACACGGCCCGGGGCAATCGGGCCACAATCCCTGCAAAGATGATAAGGGAAGTTCCGTTTCCGATACCGCGACGGGTAATCTGCTCACCGATCCACATAAGGAACATGGTCCCCGTTGTGACGGTCATCATCGCAATGAGGGTAAAAGAAACACGCCCCATGGTAATTACATTCGGCATCGTATCAGCCCAGCGAGAAACCGCAAAGGACTGGATTAAACAAACCACGATGGTCCCCAGTCGCTGATACCACTGGATCTTTTTTCTGCCCCCCTCTTCTTCCGAAATACGTTTAAGACTCGGGAAGATAATAATAAAGAGTTGCATGATGATCGACATCGAGATGTAGGGCATGATGCCGAGCATAAAGATTGAAAAATTGGTAAAGGCCCCTCCGGCAAAGAAATCAAGGTAATCCACAATAGCATTTCCTGTTCCTTGCTGGGAGAGGAAATACGCCTTCAAGGCATTGACGTTGATACCCGGAATAGGAAGCACCGCCCCCAGGCGGAAAACAACGAGCATCAACATCGTGAAAAGTAGGCGTTCCCGTAATTCTTTTACCCGAAAAATGCTGACCAATGGATTAGCTGCCATGTTCCCCGCCTTCCTTCTTTAGTTCTGCGCCGTGACTACCACCGTGCCACCGGCTTTTTCGATTTTTTCTTTCGCTGATCCGGAGATAGCATCCACCTTTACTTCAAGCTTCTTGGTAATTTCTCCGGTGCCGAGGATCTTCACAGGAGCAGCCTTCTTAACTAACCCCTTCTGTATAAGAGAAGCCACATCTACCGTTTCGCCATTATTATACACCGCTTCAAGCCGCGCCAGATTTACCACCTGGTATTCTTTCTTAAAGGGATAGTTAGAAAACCCCCGCTGGGCAAGGCGGCGATAGAGAGGCATCTGACCTCCCTCAAAGCCTACATAGGTTTTTCCTCCCGAACGGGATTTTTGACCCTTGTTACCCCGGCCAGCGGTGGTTCCCCGGCCTGATCCCTGGCCACGACCAACCCGTCGACCCTTTTTATTTGCTCCCTCTGGGGCATGTAAATTAAAATCGTGCATCACTGAATCTCCTCTACAGCCACGAGATGAGAAACGGCCCGTACCATTCCAAGGATGGCAGGATTTGCTTCTTTTTCAGTTACCGATCCAATTTTTCGTAATCCGAGGCACCGGACCGTGGCCCGCTGGGCAGGCAGCGCTCCAATTGTGCTGCGCACCAGACGAATACGTATTTTCTTTGCCATACACTTATCCCCACAAATCCTTGAGGGTCTTCCCTCTGTTCTTGGCAACTTCCCGGGCATCCATCAGTTTAGCGATGGCTTTAAAGGTCGCCTTGAGAACATTGTACTGATTACTGGAACCGATGGACTTACTTAACACATCGGTGACCCCACCGGCTTCCATCACCGCCCGCACTGGGCCACCGGCAATAATCCCCGTACCAGAACAGGCTGGCTTCAGAAGCACGGACGAAGCCTTAAACTGAGCAAGCACCTCATGCGGAATGGTCCCATTACGGATGGGTAGCTTTACCATATTCCGTTTGGCCTTCTCAAGGCTCTTGCGGATAGCCTCTGAAACATCATTGGCCTTTCCGAAACCATACCCTACATTGCCCTTTTTATCTCCAACCACCGTAAGAGCAGAAAAGGAAAAACGCCGCCCACCCTTCACTACTTTAGCGGTCCGGTTAAGCTTCACCAGTTTTTCTACGTATTCCTTTTCCTGTACAAGCCTTTCTTTATCCTTTGCGTGGTCCATGCGTCCCCCTAGAACTGGATCCCGGCTTTCCGGGCCCCATCAGCCATGGCTTTAACAACGCCATGATAGAGATAACCGTTTCTATCAAACACCACGGAGGTAATATTCTTCTCCAGAAGACGTTTCCCCATGATTTCCCCTAATTGGGCAGCCCCTTCTACCGTTCTCTTGATATTCCGCAATTCCTTTTCCAGGGTACTTGCCGATACCAGGGTCTTCCCCTGGGTATCGTCAATCACCTGAATATAGAGAGAACGGTTGCTCTTAAAGACACTCATCCGAGGTCGCTCTGGGGTCCCGTATATCCGCTTCCGAATGTGAATCTTCCTCTTAAGCCGTTTCCTATCCTTATCAAGCATTTTCCGTCTCATATGGCAACCCTATTTAACGCCGGATTTCCCGACTTTTCTTCTGATAACTTCATCTTCGTACCGGATTCCCTTCCCTTTGTACGGTTCAGGGAGTCTCAGTTTCCGAACCTGAGCTGCAAACTCACCGACCTTTTGCTTATCAATCCCCGTAATGGTGATCTTGCCGTTCGCATCGGCGGTTACCTGGAGATCCTTGGGGATCATTACGTAAAAATCAGTGGAGTATCCCAGATTCAACGCCAAAAGGTTTCCCTTTACCTCCGCTCGATAACCGACTCCATTCACCACCAGGGACTTAGAAAACCCCGCAGAAACTCCTATCACCATATTATTGAGGAGATTGCGATACAAACCGTGATAAGCCTTTCCTTGCTTGGTATCCTCTTTTCGCTGTACCACCACCACATCACCCTTTTGTTCAAAGGTGACTACGGGCTTATAGGTCTGGGATAGCTTTCCCTTTGGGCCTTCCACGGTGATACTATCCGCCCCAATTTGAACCTTTACGCCCTGGGGAATTTTCACCGGAATCTTTCCAATACGTGACATGAATCTCCCCCCTTACCACACGGTACAGAGAATTTCACCGCCCACTTTCTTTTCGGCGGCCTTTTTCCCAGTGGTAACACCCAGTGATGTAGACACAATCAGTGTACCATATCCATTATATACCCGGGGCATATCCTTATAGCCGGTATATACCCGACGACCCGGCTTAGAAATGCGCTCTAGCCCATGAATCACCGGGTTCTGTTTCTCATCATACTTTAAAAAGATACGGATTGTATTTACCCCATCCTGGGTGATCTTTTTAAAGTTCTTAATATATCCCTCAGTCTTCAAGATCTTCACAATCTCAAGCTTGAGCTTGGAGGTAGGGATATCCACCTTTTCATGCCTTGCCAATCCGGCATTCCGGATCTTGGTCAGCATATCAGCGACGGGATCTGAAACGCTCATGCTCTACTCCTACCTTACCAACTTGATTTTGTAACGCCAGGAATTAAGCCTTCACTGGCGAGCTTGCGAAAACAAAGACGACACATTTCAAACTTCCGCATATATCCGCGGGGTCGTCCACAGAGCCGACACCGGTTTACTTTCCGTGTAGAATACTTGGGCTTCTTTAAAGCCTTTAAAATCATCGCTTTTCTGGCCATAGGTCCCTCGCTTATTTCCTGAATGGCATACCGAATTTTGCGAGGAGCGCCTTTGCTTCCGCATCGGTATTCGCCGTGGTCACAATGGTAACATTCAGACCCGCTACCCGTTCAATCTTATCAAAATCGATTTCCGGGAAAATGATCTGTTCCGTAATACCCAGAGAATAATTTCCATGACCATCAAAACCATTCGGATTGACACCCCGGAAATCCTTAACCCGGGGGAGCGCCACGTTTATGAGTCGATCAAGGAATTCATACATCATGGCACCCCGCAAGGTTACCTTTGCTCCGATTTCCTGTCCCGTCCGGATCTTAAAGTTAGCGATACTCTTCTTGGCCTTGGTTTTTACCGCCTTTTGCCCCGTAATTTGGGTAAGGTCTTCTATGGCCGCATCCAACAGCTTTTTATTCTGAAGAGCCTCGCCTACGCCCATGCTTACCACGATTTTTTCTAACCGTGGGGTCTGCATTGTCGATTTATATCCGAACTCCTTAAACATTTCGGGAGCGATCTTTTCCCGATACAGTTTTTTGAGCCGCGGTTCGTAGTTCTTCATCACAGCGCCTCTCCACATTTCTTGCATACCCGGACTTTGTTCTCTCCATCAAGTTTATAGCCAATCCGAGTAGGCCCGCATTTTTTACACACGATCATAACATTGGAGATATGAATCGGAGCTTCAACCTCTACAATACCGCCTCGATCTTGCTGACTGCGCCGTTTTACCGCTTTCTTTACGATGTTAGCGCCTTCTACCACTACCCGATCCTTTTCGCGGAGAATCCGTAAGATCCTTCCCCGTTTTCCCTTATCTTTACCAGCAATAATCTGGACGGTATCATCTTTCTTAAGCTTAAATTTATGTCCTGTCATACCGCCTCCTTACAGGACCTCAGGAGCGAGAGAAATAATCTTCATAAAATCCTTCTCCCGCAACTCCCGAGCCACTGGTCCAAAAATACGCTTTCCCTTGGGGTTCTTATTCGCATCAATAATTACACAGGCATTATCATCAAACCGGATGTAGGTTCCGTCGGGCCGTCGGTATTCCTTATGGGTCCGCACCACCACTGCCCGTTCGACCGACCCTTTCTTAATGGTTGAAGTCGGCAGGGCGTCTTTTACCGCCACCACAATGATATCGCCAATACTTGCGTATTTTCGTTTTGAACCACCCAGGACCTTAATACACTGCACGAGCTTTGCCCCTGAGTTATCTGCTACATTCAGGAACGTTTCCACCTGTACCATAGTTCTGTTCCTCTCGCCTTATTTTGCCCGCTCAATAATCTCAACGAGCTTCCAGCACTTTTCCTTGCTGATAGGTCGACACTCCATTACTCGAACCCGATCCCCTACCTTTGCCTCATTATGCTCATCGTGGGCCTTTACCTTCTTGATACGGGTTACATACTTCTTATACAGGGGATGCAGGGTCCTGTTGATGATCGAAACCACGATAGTCTTGTCCATCTTATCGCTGGTAACGATCCCCACAAACTCTTTCTTCCCTGTCTTTTTCTCAACAATCTGCCCTTCCACAACGCGCTCCTTTATGCCTTGCCAGCAAGCTCATGCTGACGGATCAGCGTATTAAGCCGTGCGATCTGGCGCCGCAAATTCCGCTTCTGCAGCGGATTATCTACGTGCCCAATCACCATCTGGAAGCGGAATTCCAGATATTTCCGCTTAAGCTCGTCCCGCTTCGATACGAGCTCTGGAAACGTCAGGTTCTTAAAAGAATTCTTCATAGACAATTCCCTCTTCCCTTCTAAACTATGCTCCGAGCTCCAACTCTGAACGAGCCACAAACTTCGTTTTAATCGGCAGTTTTGAACCGGCGAGTTTCATCGCTTCTTCCGCAAGCTGCCGATCCACACCGCCCAATTCAAACAAAACCGTTCCCGGCTTCACCACCGCCACCCAATATTCTGGGGCACCCTTACCTTTTCCCATCCGCGTTTCTGCGGGCTTCTTCGTGTAGGGTTTATCAGGAAAAATTCGGATCCACAGCTTTCCACCCCGCTTTACATGCCGGTTCAAAGCAATACGGGCTGCTTCAATCTGACGATTGGTAAGCCATATCCGTTCTAGAGCCACAAGACCATATTCACCAAATGCTACGGTATTCCCCCTGGTGGCCTTACCAGGCATTCTACCGCGCTGAACCTTTCGGAATTTTACGCGCTTAGGACTCAGCATACCTTAACTCCTTGCGGGAACCCGTTCCCGCCGTTTCTTTACCAGGGCACCCGCATCTTCCTTCTGTTCTTTGCCATATTTCATTCCATTAAACACCCATACCTTGACCCCAATAGCGCCATAGGTAGTATGGGCTTCGGCAAAGCCATAGTCGATATCGGCCCGAAGAGTATGGAGGGGCACCCGACCTTCCTTTAACTCTTCCGTACGGGACATTTCAGCACCACCCAGCCGACCCGAAAGACGAACCTTTATACCCTGGGCGTTCCCCTTCTTAATTGCATTGCTGATCGCCTGTTTCATGGCCTTGCGGAAAGATCTCCGGGCCAAAAGCTGGCGCGCAATGTTTTCGGCTATGAGTTGGGCATTATTATCAGGATTGCGCACTTCTTTAATCTTTATCTGTACTTTCTTGGAAGCATGTTTCTGAAGCTCGCTCCCGATTTTTTCGATGTTTGCACCCTTAACACCGATAATAACCCCCGGCCGTGCGGTATGAATAACAATGGTAATTCGCTGGGGGTGTCGAATAATCTCTACTTCCGCTATTTCCGCACCCTTCGTCTCGGGCATGGTCAACACCAATTTACGAAGCTTTAAGTCTTCATGAAGTGTGTCCGCATATTCCCGCGGATCCACATACCAACGGGAAGACCAGGTTTTATTGATACCCAGCCGTAAACCAATCGGATTTACTTTCTGTCCCACCTTATTCCCCCGCCTTGCTAATTTCGTCTACTACCACCGTAATGTGGCACATGCGTCGCAACAGCATATCCGCCCGTCCCCGAGCGCGAAACCATATCCGCTTAAGCCGGGGCCCCTCATCGATCTGCACATCCTTGACATACAACATGTCCTCTGCAAGCTGCTTATTAGCATTGAGCGCATTTGCAGCGGCGGACTTCATAGTCTTACGAATGAGCCGGGCACCCTTATGGGGCATACTCTCCAGGATAGAAAGGGCCTCCGTGTAGGGCTTGCGGCGAATCAAATCGGCCACCGGACGCACTTTAAAAGGAGAAGCAATAAGGTACTTTGAAACTGCCCTATACGCATTATTTGCTGCCATATCACACCTACTTCTTTACGGCTTTCTTATCAGAACCCGCGTGCCCCCTGAAAATACGGGTTGGTGCGAATTCCCCAAGCTTATGCCCAACCAGGTTTTCAGTAATATATACTGGAACCCACGTCTTACCGTTATACACAGAAATGGTATTCCCTACCATTTCGGGAATTATAGTGGAACAGCGAGAATAGGTCTTAATCATCTTTCGCTCTCCACTTTTTCCCATCTCGATTATTTTCTTGTACAGGCTCTTCTCAATGAAGGGCCCCTTTTTCACTGACCTAGACACCGCTTACCCCTCTTACTTCTTTCTGCGACTTACAATAAACCGTGAAGACGGTTTATGCTTATTGCGAGTTTTATACCCCCGCGTGGGTTGTCCCCAGGGGGTAACAGGATTACATCCCTTGTTCCGTCCTTCACCACCACCATGGGGGTGATCAATGGGGTTCATGGCCATACCACGAACCGTAGGACGTATACCAAGCCACCGCTTACGTCCCGCTTTCCCCAATTGGACGTTCATATGATCTTCATTTCCTACCTCACCAATGGTGGCATAGCACTTTTTGAAGACCATCCGCATTTCGCCAGAGGGAAGCTTCACGGTGACATAATCCCCTTCTTTTGCCGCAATAAGGGCACTCGCCCCGGCCGATCGGGCAAGCTGTCCTCCCTTACCAAGGGTTAATTCGATGTTATGAACAGCGAACCCCAGCGGAATATTCTCCAGGGGAAGGGCATTGCCCACCTCTATAGGAGCATTGGGACCACTTATGACGGTAGACCCCACCGTAAGCCCTTTGGGAGCAATAATGTAGCGTTTTTCTCCATCCGCATAATGAATAAGGGCTATATTTGCGCTTCTATTAGGATCATATTCGATCGTGGCCACTTTGCCGGGGATGTTGTATTTATCCCGCTTAAAATCGATTTCCCGATACCGTCGCTTATGACCACCACCCTTATGCCATACACTAATGCGGCCTTTCGCCCCACGACCAGCCTTTTCGGCCCGGCCCGTGGTAAGGGACTTTTCGGGTTTATCCGCTGTTATTTCTGCATAATCCAGACTGATACGGTGGCGCATGCCTGCGGTCACCGGCTTAATTGTTCTAATACCCATAAATTTCCCCACCAAATCCTTTCGTTATACACCTTCAAAAAGGGAGATCTTTTCGCCCTTTTCTAATCGCACGATGGCCTTCTTCCATGTGGAGGTACGACCACTTCGATAGCGAAGCCGCTTGGGCTTTCCACCTACCACCATCATGGTGCATGAAACAGGATGCACATTAAAAAGCCGTCGCACCGCTTCTTTTACCTGAATCTTTGTAGCAGAAAGATTTACCTTGAAAACATATTTCCCCTCTTCCCGCATTCTATTGGTCTTTTCCGACAAGACCGGCTCAATAATCACATTTTCGTAGGTCATACAGCGGCCTCCGCCTCTTCAGAGCTGGCATAGAACTCACTTAATGCCTTTGCAGCCCCTTCCATCAAAATAACCCGGCGACCATAAAAGAGATCATGGGCCCGCAGTCGATTATAGGAAAGATAGGTAAGCCAGGGGATATTCCGGGCCGCCCGCTTTAGCATCTCATCATCATCCTTAAGAATTAAAACCGTCCGCTCCGGGGCACCAAAATTCTGCAGGATCTTCGCCAGGTCCTTTGTCTTTCCCGACTGCACAGAAAAATCTTCTATCACCTTAAGAAGATCCGTCTGAGCTTTAAGGCTCAAAATACTCTTCATTGCAAGGCGTTTTGCTTTCTTGGGCATCCGATACGAGAAATCCCGCGGTTTAGGGCCAAAAATAATACCGCCACCTACCAGGAGAGGCGATTTTTTATCACCCCGCCGGGCCCGTCCGGTTCCCTTCTGCTTGTATGGCTTCGTATTAGAACCGTGAACTTCACTCCGATCCTTTGTACAGGCCGTCCCCAGTCGCTCATTAGCAAGCTCATTATTAATGGCATACCAAATCACATCTTCATTCACCGGGAGACCAAACACGGCATCATCCAGTTCGATAGTGCGAAGCTCCTTGCCCTCGATGGAATAGACTATCCGATTCATAGCTTCCCTCACTACTTCTTAACCGCAGCCCGAACAACCACCGTCCCCTTATTTCCACCGGGAACAGCCCCTCGAACCATGATTACCTGATTTTCCACATCAACCTTAACTACCTTAAGGTTGAGAACAGTCACCTTTTCACGCCCCATTCTTCCGGGCATCTTGATATTCTTGAATGAGTGGCCCGGCGAGGTACACTGCCCCGTAGAACCAGGCTCACGATGAAATTTTGAACCGTGGGAGGCTCGACCACCTCCAAAACCCCAGCGCTTCACAACGCCCTGGAACCCCTTTCCTTTCGAAATACCTGTCACATCCACATACCGGCATTCTGAAAGCAACTCGGCTCCAAGACTGTCTCCTACCGCCACATCCTTCTCAAAATCACGGAATTCTTTCAAAATCTTCTTGGGGGTAATATTCTCTGGGAACTGCCCTGCATAGGGCTTGGAAACCCTTTGAGGTTTTACATCCTGCACACCCACGAGTATTGCCGTATACCCGTGCTTTTCCTGTGTTTTTTTGGCAACAACTACGTTCGGTTCTACCTTCAAAACCGTAACCGGCACCAGATTTCCGTTATCATCAAAAACCTGGGTCATGCCAATCTTTCTGGCCAATAGACCTATCATTGGTTCACTCCATTATACAGGCACGTTATTCCCCTCTTTGAGAAAGCAGGGAACCGTCTACCCTTGATTACTCCTACTGCTTTATCTCCACATCCACACCAGCTGGCAACTCCAGCTTCATGAGCGAATCCATCACCTCCGGCGATGGATTAATAATGTCGATCAATCGCTTATGAGTCCGCATCTCAAATTGCTCTCGGGACTTCTTATTAACGTGGGGTGAGCGAAGTACCGTAAATTTCTGTATCCGCGTCGGAAGCGGTATCGGCCCCGACACCTTCGCTCCCGCTTTTTGCACCGTCTGCACAATCGACCGTGCGCTCTGATCTATCAACTCCACGTCAAAACCCCGCAGCCGTACACGTATCCGTTCCTTAACCATTATTCCTCCAGGCTCTACGGCTTCCCTTTGATCTCACCGTAAAAAGGCGGTCCCTTGTATCCAGGAACCGCCCTCTTTTCATTCTCTTAAAAATCTTTTTATTCGAGGATATCGATAACCTGACCGGACGCTACCGTTCGTCCACCTTCACGGATAGCGAACTTAAGCCCCTTCTCCATAGCGATAGGATGGATCAGTTCCCCAATGATTTCGGTATTATCACCGGGCATGACCATCTCTTTACCTTCAGGAAGCTTAACCGTACCAGTGATGTCGGTGGTCCGGAAGTAGAACTGGGGCCGATAACCAGAGAAGAAGGGACTGTGACGACCACCCTCTTCCTTGGTTAAGCAGTAAATCTGCCCCTTGAATTTGCTGTGGGGGGTAATGGTACCGGGTTTTGCAAGAACCTGACCGCGTTCCACTTCCTTCTTTTCAATACCCCGGAGAAGACATCCGATGTTATCACCAGCAACCCCTTCTTCCAGGAGTTTATTGAACATTTCGATACCCGTAACAACCGTCTTCTTGGTGGGGCGAATACCAACGATTTCCACTTCTTCGTTCAGCTTCAGAACACCCCGTTCTACCTTACCGGTTACTACCGTACCACGACCAGAAATCGTAAACACATCTTCAATGGGCATCAGGAAGGGCTTATCCGCATCCCGCACTGGATCGGGGAAGTATTCATCCATTGCCTTAAGAAGTTCTTCGATACACTTGGTCGCTTCGGGATTATCCGGTTCGGACATAGCCTTGAAGGCAGATCCCTTAATAATAGGAATCTCATCACCAGGGAACCCATACTGACTCAGCACTTCCCTAACCTCCGCTTCCACCAGTTCAAGGAGTTCCGGATCATCCACCAGGTCTACCTTGTTAAGGAAGACAATAATATGGGGAACGCCTACCTGGCGGGCCAGAAGAATATGCTCTCGGGTCTGGGGCATAACCGAGTCAGGGGCAGATACAACAAGGATAGCCCCGTCCATCTGGGCCGCACCGGTAATCATGTTCTTAATATAGTCAGCGTGACCGGGACAATCGATGTGTGCATAGTGCCGCTTCTCAGATTGATACTCCAGGTGCCGGGTGCTAATGGTAACACCCCGGGCCTTCTCCTCCGGTGCATTATCGATATCATCATACTTCATGACCTTATCACCATACTTTCGTCCACAATACATGGTGACAGCAGCAGAAAGAGTGGTCTTACCATGGTCAACGTGACCAATGGTTCCAACGTTCATGTGCGGTTTCGTTCTATTGAACTTATCCTTTGCCATTGTGTCCTCCTAAAATTTTTATGGGCACTCAAATGTACTATAAGTCCCGGCAGTATACCTAATTGCACCATTTATGGCAAGATAGGTAAACGCAAGAGACACTTATTACCTTTTCATTTAGGCAGGACAGAGTGGATAGAATAGATAGGTTTATTTTTAAACACAGAAATGCGGTACCACCGCACGTCCGGCTCCACCTATCCCACCGCGAGCTTCCCGCCCAGGTTTTCCAGCACCAAATAACCTTCGGCACAAAAACCTTCAAACGATGATCGGTTTGGACCACCGAGACAACCACACCAGGGTCACCGGCAATCCGACATACTATTTTCGTCTCACCTCCCGGCATTCTCCCCATGGCATGGTCTTTGTGTCCACAGGCATTGTTAAAAGCCAGTTTTAACAGGAGAAGAACCCAACGGGTCTTCTCCCTACCTCTGAACACATATCTTTTTCAAAGAACGCCTTTTTTTTAAAGTATCCTTTCCACAAAGGAAAGCAACCTTTACCACCGATAATGAGCAAAGGCCTTATTGGCTTCTGCCATCTTATGGGTGTCTTCCTTCTTTTTAACCGCCGTACCGGTGTTATTATACGCATCAAGCAGTTCCGCTGCAAGACGCTCACTCATATCATGACCCGACCGGGCCCGGGCGGCTTGAATAATCCATCGCATCCCCAGGACTTCCCTGCGGGACTCCCGGATTTCCACCGGCACCTGATAGGTAGCCCCACCCACCCGGCGGGATTTTACTTCCAGCACCGGCTTTACATTATCAATCGCTTTTGTAAAAACTTCAAGGGCTTCCTTTTCGCTCTTCTGCTGCAGGATTTCAAGCGCCTCATGAACGATCTTTAAACAAATCGACCGCTTGCCTTCCCACATCATCCGGTTCACAAACTTAGAAACCAGCACACTATTATATTTCGGATCTGGAGCCACAGGCCGTTCAATGGCCTTTCTCTTTCTTCCCATACCGTACTCCTCTTGTCGTTTTATGCCTTAGGACGCTTGGCTCCATACTTGGAGCGTCCCCGCTTACGATCTGCCACACCCAGCGTATCCTTTGCACCACGGATGATATGATACCGCACACCAGGCAGATCCTTTACACGACCACCCCGCACCAGAACCACCGAGTGTTCCTGCAGATTATGACCAATACCAGGAATGTAGGCCGTTACCTCCACTCCATTCGACAGACGAACACGGGCAACCTTCCGAAGAGCCGAGTTAGGCTTTTTCGGCGTGACCGTCATAACCCGGGTACAAACCCCCCGCTTTTGGGGACATCCCTGAAGAGCCGGCGATTTAGTTTTAGAGGCAACCTTTTCTCTTCCAAAACGAACTAACTGGTTAATCGTTGGCATGAATACAAAACTCCCCTTTGCGCATCGTCAGCACCCGATGCGGATTTAACACTTCTACACCGATTCTTTCGGTGCACTGGTACGCGCTTACTCTACCGTCTTTTTCGACGGTAGAGTACTATACCGTTCTCCCCCTTCTTGGTCAAGAGGTTATTCCTCATCCTCTTCATCATCGTTCGTGTCGTAATCCTCTTCGATGGTTTGAACCACCTTCTCCTGCTTTCGTTTTTCAAGGATCTCTTGCATATAGAGATCCAGATCTTTCTGGTTCTGATCGTAGAGCTTTACCGCCCGATACTGTTTCATCCCGGTACCGGCAGGGATAGGATGACCGATGATGATGTTTTCCTTAAGCCCCCGCAGGTAATCAACGCTTCCCGCGATAGCCGCATTGGTGAGCACCCGGGTGGTCTCCTGGAACGAGGCGGCCGACAGGAACGAATCGATGTTAAGGGATGCCTTGGTAATTCCCTGGAACACCGGTCGGGCCACCGCGGGTTGTCCCCCTTCTGCGATAACCCGGGCGTTCTCTTCGTGGAATTTGAACTTATCCACCATCTGACCGTAAATAAAGCGGGTATCCCCTACCGAAACGATCTCTACCTTTCGCATCATCTGACGAATAATAACGCCGATGTGCTTATCGTTGATGGAAACCCCCTGGAGCCGATACACGGACTGAATTTCGTCCATAAGGTACCGATGCAGGGCATTTTCGCCCAGAATATGGAGAATATCGTAAGGGTTGGGGGCTCCTACACAGAGGGGTTCTCCCGCTTCCACCGTGTCGCCATCCCGCACCAAGAGCCTTTTTGCCATCGGTACGAGGTGTTTAAATTCCTTACCAAAGGCATCCCGGATCATGATGATCCGTTTGCCCTTTATGATTCCTTTGAATTGGACCGTTCCTGAAACCTGGGCCAGCACGGCCGGCGACTTGGGTTTCCGGGCCTCAAACAACTCACTTACCCGGGGAAGACCACCGGTAATATCCATGGCCTTAGCCGATTCCTTCAAGGTTTTGGCGATGGTTCGGCCCGCATGGATCTTCTCGTTTTCTTCTACGAGGAGATAGGCCCCCGCAGGCAGGTAGTAGGAACCCAATTCATTACCCGCCTCATCGGTAATAATGATGCGGGGCTGCTTGGTTTCCAGCTGGAAATCGCTGATCCGTTTCTCTACGTTGCCCGTTTCTTCGTCGATTTCCTCTTTTAATGTCGTGCCCGGGATGATGTCTTCGTACCGAACATATCCCGAAACTTCAGCAATGATAGGATCCGAGAAGGGATCGAAGGTTGCCACGGTCTGTTCTGCCTGAACAAGTTGCCCCTTCTTAACGACCACCTCGCTCCCGTTTCTGATTTCCACCCGCTGGTCGGGACCAATCAAGCACAAGCGACCTTCCAGAACCATCGCATAGGCAATGTCAGAAGAGAAGATCGTTTCTCCCTTCCGCTGGATGATGGGGTCTCCCTTGAGTACCCGTTTGCCATCTTCTATCAGGAGTTCGTCCCCTTTTTGGAGTTCATACTCCTTCATTACCCGGTTAATCCAGATATACCCTTTACGGGTAAAGAGCCAGTGACCATTTTCAAGTTCCACATGGGAACCGGTAATGTCTCGAATGTAGGCGGGATATTTAAAGTACACCCGGTTTTCTTCGCTCACTTTGGTAGCGGCCCCACCAATATGGAAGGTACGCATGGTAAGCTGCGTTCCGGGCTGACCGATCGATTGGGCAGCGATGATACCCACCGCCTCCCCAATATCGACGGGCCGATTGGTGGCCAGATTCCGCCCATAGCACTTGCGGCACACCCCATGCTTGGCCTCGCAGGTAAGGACCGTCCGGAGTCGAACTCCTTCGATTCCTGCGGCTTCGATCGCATCGGCTATTTCTTCGGTAATCTCTTCGTTTACATCTACAATTACTTCACCCGTGATGGGGTGTTTTACCCGTTCCAGGGTATAGCGACCAACGATACGATCCTTAAGGGATTCGATAACATCTTCCCCATCCTTGATAGCCGTATGGAGAATTCCATTGATGGTACCGCAGTCTTCTTCGTTTACCACCACATCCTGGGCAATATCCACAAGACGGCGAGTGAGGTATCCCGCATCGGCGGTCTTAAGGGCCGTATCGGCAAGCCCCTTTCGGGCCCCGTTGGTGGAAATGAAGAACTCGATAACCGAAAGACCCTCTTTAAAGTTCGATCGAATGGGCAACTCTATGATGTCCCCCGAGGGCTTTGCCATAAGACCTCGCATCCCTGCGAGCTGTCGAATCTGGTTTCGGCTTCCCCGGGCTCCAGAGTTAGCCATCATGTACACCGAGTTAAAGCCATCCCGATCGGCCTCCAGGGTCTTCATCATGATGTTCGTCAGTTCCTCATTGGTCTTGGACCACACCTCCACAACCCGGTTGTACCGTTCTTCCTGGGTAATGTGCCCCTGGCGGTATTGCTTCTGGATAGCCTCTACTTCCTTGTTGGCCTTCTCGATCATCTCAGCCTTTTCTTTAGGAACAACGATATCATCCACACCAATAGTAGCCCCAAAAATGGTAGCATACTTATACCCCGTGGCCTTTATGGCATCCAGCATCTGTACCGTTATCCAGGAGCCCGAATGCTTGAGCACATATTCAATCAGGGCCTTCAGTTCCTTATCTTTCAGTTCGTAGTTAAGGAAGGGCACCTCTTTGGGAAGCTCCTCATTAAACACGATCCGACCGGCGGTCGTTTCAATGTAGCCATCAGGACCAATGGTGGCTTCCACCCCCGTTTTTGTCCATACGGGCTGTTTTGGCGGTCGCACCTTGATAAGGGCCTCCCATTCCAGGGCCTTGCTTTCCACCGCCATGAGCACCTCTTCCGGGGAAGAATAGCGACGCCCCGTTCCCTTGGCATTTTTCTTAATCTTGGTCAGGAAGTTAATCCCCAACACCATGTCCTGAGAGGGGAAAACGATGGTTTTACCATTCGCCGGATTCAGGAGGTTCCGGGCAGAAAGCATTAGGGTCCAGCATTCCATCTGAGCCGCATGGGTAAGGGGAACGTGGACCGCCATCTGGTCTCCGTCGAAGTCCGCATTAAAGGCGTGACATACCAGCGGATGAAGTTTGATGGCCTTCCCTTCTACCAGAACCGGCTCAAAGGCTTGGATACCAAGCCGGTGCAGGGTAGGCGCCCGGTTCAGGAGCACCGGATGTTCCTTTACCACCTCGTCAAGGATAGCAAACACTTCCGGCGACTCCTGTTCCACCATCATCTTGGCTTTTTTGATATTGTAGACCACGTCCTTATCGACGAGTTTTTTCATGATGAAAGGTTTAAAGAGTTCCAGGGCCATCTTGGTGGGAAGCCCACACTGCCACATCTTAAGTTCCGGTCCCACCACAATAACCGAACGACCCGAATAGTCGACCCGTTTTCCCAGGAGGTTCTGCCGGAAACGCCCCTGCTTCCCTTTGAGCATGTCACTGATGGACTTAAGGGGTCGATTGGAGGCGCCCTTGACCACCCGCTTTTTCTTGGAGTTATCGAAGAGGGCGTCCACCGCCTCCTGGAGCATCCGCTTTTCGTTCCGGATAATGATATCCGGCGCGTTCAGGGCAATGAGCCGTTTAAGGCGGTTGTTCCGGTTAATAACTCGCCGGTAAAGGTCGTTTAAGTCACTGGTAGCGAAACGGCCCCCATCCAGCTGCACCATGGGCCGAAGTTCCGGGGGAATTACCGGGATTACCTGCAGAATCATCCATTCGGGTTTGTTACCGGAGTTGCGGAAATTCTCCACGATTTCGATGCGCTTAAGGAGCCGCTTATCACTTTTGGGTCCCTTTTCGATCATCTTGGCCCGCAGTTCCGCCGCAAGCTGATCCAGGTTAAGCCCTTCAAGGAGGGTACGAATGGCCTCGGCGCCCATGCCGGCGGTAAAGTTACCCCCGTATCGTTCCTGGGCCTCGTAGTATTCTTCCTCCGTGAGGATTTGCATCTTTTTAAGATCCGTATCACCCGGATCGATGACGATGTATTTTTCGTAGTACAGGATAGACCTGAGACTCGCCATGGGCAGATCCAGGAGCAATCCCATGCGGCTCGGCACCGAGCGGTAGTACCAGATATGGGAAACCGGGGCAGCCAGTTCTATGTGACCCATCCGTTCCCGGCGGACCTTAAAGTGGGTAACCTCGACGCCACAGCGGTCACAGATAACCCCCTTGTACCGGATGGACTTAAATTTCCCACAGTAACATTCCCATTCTTTGGTGGTTCCGAATATCCGTTCGCAAAAGAGCCCGTCCCGCTCGGGCCGCAGGGTCCGATAGTTGATGGTTTCCGGCTTCTTTACCTCACCATAGGACCAGGCCCGGATCATCTCGGGCGAGGCCAACCGTATCATTATAGAATCAAAATCTTGAATATCCCGCATTCCCGCCACTCCTCTTAGAAGTTAGAGCCTGTTTGGCGATAAAGTTCCTCATCCCGTTCGGTAAGAGGAATCTGTTTCCCCTTGGCATCATAGATACTGATATCCAGCGCCAAGCCGCGGAGTTCCTGCACCAATACATTGAAAGATTCGGGGATACCCGCCGCCGTGGAAGGTTCTCCCTTGACGATGGCCTCATAGATTTTAGAACGGCCCGTCATATCATCACTCTTAATGGTAAGGAGTTCCTGGAGGGTATTGGCCGCCCCATAGGCTTCGAGGGCCCATACCTCCATTTCTCCAAGCCGCTGCCCTCCGAACTGGGCCTTACCACCCAGGGGCTGCTGGGTAACCAGCGAATAAGGTCCGGTAGAACGGGCGTGCATCTTATCATCCACCAGGTGATGGAGCTTTAAGAAGTAGATAACCCCACAGAATACGGGGTTCACAAAATACTCACCGGTTCTCCCATCCCGAAGCATGGTTTTACTGGTTACGGGGAGCCCCGCCTCCTTGAGTTTTTCTTCTATCTGTTCGGTAGAGGGAGACTGGAAGACGGGACAACTGTACCATTCATCCAGGGTACTTGCGGCCCATCCGAGTTCCGTTTCCAGGAGCTGACCGATATTCATACGGGAAGGAACGCCCAGGGGGGTAAGACAGATATCGAGGGGGGTCCCATCATCCATATAGGGCATATCTTCCACCGGCAGAACCCGGGCCACAACACCCTTGTTCCCGTGACGACCGGCCATCTTGTCCCCTTCCCGAAGCTTCCGTTTGGTGGCAATCAAAACCTTGACCACTTCGTCAACACCCGGATTCAGGTCATCCCCTTCGGTCCGCTTCATCCGCTGGACGTCGATAACGGTGCCTTCAATACCATGGGGCACCCGGAGGGACGAATCCCGCACTTCCTTGGCCTTTTCACCGAATATCGAATTGAGGAGCTTGAATTCAGGGGTGGTTTCGGTTTCGCTCTTAGGCGTCACCTTTCCAACGAGGATGTCCCCCGAACGAACCTTAGCACCGATACGGATAATTCCTTCGCTATCAAGGTTATCCAGGGTTTTTTCGCTGGTGTTAGGAATGTCCCGGGTAATCTTTTCGGGCCCCAACTTCGTTTCCCGCACCTCCGTAATAAACTCCTTGATGTGAATAGAAGTAAACATGTCTTCTTTCACTACCCGTTCGGAGATGAGGATCGAGTCCTCATAGTTATACCCATTCCAGGGAATAAAGCCCACCAGGATGTTCCGTCCCAGGGCGAGTTCCCCGTTCTTGGTAGCAGGCCCATCGGCAATAACCTGACCGGCCACCACGTGTTCGTTCAATTTTACGATAGGCCGCTGATTGTAGCAGGTATCCTGGTTGGTCCGCTGGTATTTAATCAGGGCATACACATCCCGTTCATCGGGGCTTTTGGCATCATCGGGGCGAATCACAATTTCGGTGGCAGTTACCCGTATCACCGTTCCCGACCGCTTTGCCTTTACTAAAACGCCCGAATCATAGGCGCACTTGGCTTCCATTCCGGTTCCCACCCGGGGCGGTTCAGGGAAAAGAAGCGGCACCGCCTGACGCTGCATGTTTGAACCCATGAGGGCCCGGTTAGCATCGTCATGTTCCAGGAAGGGGATAAGAGAGGCCGACACCGAAATGATCTGCTTGGGAGACACATCCATATACTGGATATCTTCGGGACTCCGGGTGGTGTAGTCTCCTTGCCGCCGACAGGAAACCTGGGAATCGGCGAAGGTCCCATCCGGATTTAACCGGGCCGATGCCTGGGCAATGTAATACCGGTCTTCGTCCATGGCCGAGAGGTATTCAATTTCATTGGTCGCCCGGCCATTCACTACCTTTCGATAGGGGGTTTCCAGGAACCCAAAATCGTTTACCCGGGTATAGTTTGCGAGGGACACGATAAGACCGATGTTTGGCCCTTCCGGCGTTTCGATGGGGCACATGCGACCATAATGGGTATAGTGGACATCCCGCACTTCAAAGCCCGCCCGATCCCGGGAAAGCCCCCCTGGCCCTAGAGCATTGAGCCGTCGCTTATGGGTAAGCTCCGAGAGGGGATTCACCTGATCCATGAATTGGGAAAGCTGGCTTGACCCAAAGAATTCTTTTATCGCCGCCACTACCGGCTTAATCGAAATAAGATCCTGGGGTTTAATCGTGTCCGTTTCTTTAAGGCTCATCCGTTCTTTGGCGATCCGTTCCATTCGACTGAAGGCGGTTTTCATGGTGTTCGCCAGGAGTTCACCCACGGAGCGAACCCGTCGATTTCCCAGGTGATCAATATCATCGATGTTTTCTTCCCCAATAAAGACCTTAATCAGGTACTTCATGGTGGCGATGATATCCTGCTTGGTAAGGGTAAACTCTTCGATGGGGGGATTAAAGTTAAACTTCTTATTAAGCTTGTACCGACCTACCTTCCCAAGGTCATACCGTCGGCTGGTAAAGAACATGCCCAAAAGATCCTTTTCGGCCGCTTCCACCGTAATAGGCTCTCCCGGCATGAGGGCCGCATAGACCGCCGAAAGGGCATCTTCTTTTGAAGGCTCATCCCGGCTTGGATCTTCTTTTACAAACTTAATCTCTTCCCGCTCAAAACAGTTAAGGATCATGGGGGAGTTAAGGGAATCTTCGGCAGAAAAATCTATGACTTCTACCGACGGAACCTTATTCACCAAGAGTTCGTCCACATCGTGGGGGTGTAATTTTTCTCCTGCCCGATACAATTTTTTCTTTTCCGGGCCCTTTTCTCCTTCTATATCGATCCATACCGCCTTTGCCAGCACCCGACCTACCAGGGAGCTTTGTTCCTCTCGATTGGCCGACACCGGAAGGGTCTCCGTTTTATAGAAGGCCTTTATGATTTCTTCCCGCCCTTCATAGCCAAGGGCGCGGAGGAAAATGGTCCCCAGGATACGTTTCTTGCGATCTATTTTGGCGTAGATAAGTTCCCGCTTTTGATCAATTTCGAACTCAAGCCAGGAACCCCGATAGGGAATGATCCGGGAGGAATACACGCCCTTTTCATGGCTAAAAATAACCCCTGGCGAACGGTGGATCTGGGAAACCACCACCCGTTCAGCCCCATTGATGATAAAGGTCCCCCGCTCGGTCATGAGGGGGATATCTCCCATGTAGATATCCTTCTGGCGAATTTCCCCTGTTTCCTGGAAGATAAGATTTATGCGCGCCTTAAGGGGAATGGCGTAGGTAAGGCCTTTTTGTTTACATTCCTGTTCACTAAATTTTATCCCCTCTTCATCGAGGGTATAGTATTCATATTCAAGCACCATATCACCGGTGGGGCTCTCAATGGGGAAGGTGGTTCTGAAAACTTCTTCCAATCCCTGCATGAGTGGGGGTTCGCCCCGTTTAAGTCGCTCTCGCTGCAAAAAACGTTCGTACGAAGAAAGCTGTATATCAATAAGATTGGGAAGTTCCATCACATCTTGAAAATCCTTCCCAACATAGATCCGCTTTACACCCTTGTGTTCCATATTCATTCACTACCCCCTGTGGACACTATCCTTTTCGCCTCTATGTTCCGGATAGGTTCCCCTCCAATCAGGATCGCCTCCTGATTACTTTATTCTACCATCGGCACAATTTGTTATTTTGTAATGACACAAAAAGGCCCCGGTCGCATGCTCTTTTGCATCCAACCGAGAGCCTTTCTTGTGGCGAGGCAAAGATAGCCCCTTTGCTCACCACATTAACGAGGAATGAACTGTTGTATCCTAGTCTATTACTGGATTTCAACCGTACCGCCAGCGGCAGTGATCTGCTCCTTAATCTTATTGGCCTCTTCCTTGGAGACATTTTCCTTAAGAGGCTTCGGAGCTCCCTCGACGAGGTCCTTCGCTTCCTTCAGGCCCAGACCAGTAATGGCCCGAACTTCCTTAATGATAGCGATCTTCTTGGATTCGTCAAAGGCCTTAAGGATAACGGTAAATTCGGTCTTTTCCTCCGCCGGAGCCGCCGCCGCTGCGCCAGGAGCAGCCCCAACCGCAGCCACCGCCACGGGCGCCGCCGCGGAAACACCGAATTTCTCTTCCATTGCTTTTACCAGTTCAGAAACCTCAAGAACGGTCATCGAAGCGATTGCTTCGATAATCTGGTCTTTTGTTAACGCTGCCATATTATCTTCTCCTTACAACAATGTTACCGTTGCATACACAACAGCTATAACAGGGACCGACAGGAACGGCAGCCATCCGAAGCCTGAAGGCCCATAGGTACTATTTTTTTTGTGTCCGGTTCGGTTCTTACACAAACCAGACCACCCTTATTAAGGCCCTGACCCAGCCTGCTGCCCAGTCTTTCCCCAGGCAACAAGCCAGTCCCAGCCCTTTTCCGGGGAAGAGCCTTACGCCGCCCCCTCTTGTTTCTTGTCGGCCACCGCTTTTATGGTCCGCACCAGACGAGCATTAATATCGTTCATCGCAGAAACCAGATTTCTGGCGGGAGCATTCATCACCGACATCAACATAGCGATAAGCTCGAGCCGACCGGGCAATTTCGAGAAGGCCTCAATCTGTTCTGCCGTATACACGGTAGAACCTACAAGACCTCCCTTTACCTTAAGAGCGGGAACTTCCTTCGCAAATTCCAGGAGGATCTTCGCTACCTCGTTAGAATCCCGGGGAGATATGGCCACCGCCGTGGGCCCTACCAGATACTGCTCCACATTGGGGGCAGAAAGCTGCTCAAAGGCAATGCGGGCAAAATTGTTTTTTACCACCTTAAACTGAGCATCCTTTGCCCGCAACTGTTTACGAAGGGCAGTAATCTGTTCTACCGTAAGCCCCCGGTAATCGGTAAAGATAAAGTCCGGCGCCTTACTAAACTGCTCTTTCAGTTCCTGGATAAACGAAACCTTTGCATCCTGCACTTTCTTAGCAACAATCGCCATGGTCTACTCCTTATCCTTCAGGGCAACCCATACACCGGGCCCCATGGTCGATGAAAGAGACACGGACTGGATAAAATCACCCTTTGCATCGGCCGGCTTCTTTCGCTGAATTTCAGAAAGCACCGTGGCTGCGTTTTCCGCAATCTTTTCGGGGTCCATAGAAACCTTTCCGATTGCAAGATGCACTACCCCGGTTTTATCAGCCCGGAACTCCACCCGTCCTTTCTTAAGCTCCGAAATAGCCCCTTTCAGGTCGAAGGTAACCGTCCCGGTCTTCGGATTTGGCATAAGCCCCTTCCGACCAAGGATCATACCTAACTTACCCACGTCTTTCATCATGTCAGGGGTAGCCACTGCCACATCAAAATCGAGCCAGCCCCCTTTGATCTTTTCAATAAGATCATCGGAACCAACGTAGGTAGCCCCTGCTTCTTTCGCTTCCTTTTCCTTATCACCCTTGCAGAAAACCAAAACCTTTTTTTCCGCCCGGAATTGATGGGGAAGCACCACCGTGTCTCGCACGGACTGGCTCTTTTTCAAGTTCAGCTTTACTGAAAGATCTACCGTTTCATCAAATTTAGCAAAGGCAAGTTTCTTTACGAGCTCCGCCGCAGCTTTCATATCATAGGTAGCGGTGGGGTCGTATTTCTTTAACGCTTCAAGATATTTCTTTCCTCGCTTCATACTACCACTCCACCTCTACACCCATAGAACGGGCGGTTCCCGCGATGATCTTCTTTGCCGCTTCCAGGTCGTTGGCGGAAAGATCGGGCAATTTCATCTTTGCAATTTCTTCCAGCTTTGCCTTAGAGAGCTTACCCACCTTTACCTTATGGGGCTCCGCAGACCCCTTCTCGATGCCAATAGCCTTCTTAATCAGGACCGAGGCCGGAGGCGTTTTAAGGATAAAAGTAAAAGACTTGTCGTTATATACGGTAATAACGACCGGAATAAGCAGTCCCGGCTCCATCCCCTTGGTGCGATCGTTAAATTGCTGCACAAACTGGGGAGCACTCACACCATGAGGACCAAGGGCTGGCCCTACCGGCGGTGCAGGCGTTGCCTTGCCAGCCGGACACTGCAATTTAATAATTGCGGTGACCTTTTTCTTAGCCATGCATTTCTCCTTCTGTGGTATACCCGACCCAACACGGGATCGGGGCTGCGTTCCCGCACAAACCGCGGAAACTCCCATCCAGGAGGCACCTATTTATGGGAAGCACATCGGGATTTCCCGATCTCTTCCATAAAAAGAGAAAACCTCTCGTAGGATTCACACTACAGTTTTTCCACCTGCAAGATATCCACTTCTACAGGCGTAGTTCGACCAAAAATACCCACCAGCACCTTTAACTTATTGCGTTCAGGGTTTACCTCTTCAATCGTACCGGTAAAGGACTCAAAGGGACCTTCGATAATCTTTACCTGCTCACCCGGAGCAAAGTTCTGACGGGCCCGCACCGGCCGTTCGCCCTTTAGTTCACCCGCCTTTTGCAAGATAGCCCGGGCTTCTTCCGGATTCAACGGCTGTGGTCTTTTGTTCGCAGGGGTCCCCACAAAACCGGTTACGCCTTGAATACTTTTAATTTTTGAACAGGTCTGCTTCCAGCCTATCTCAGGAAGATCCATCTCGATAAGAAGATAACCGGGCAAAAACTTACGATTTACCGTTTTCTTCTTACCATCCTTTACTTCTACCACCTCTTCGGCAGGAACCTTTACATCCCGAACAATTTCCCGATCCAGTTCCCCGGACTCGAGCATCATGCGAATGGTTTTTTCTATCTTATTTTCATACCCTGAATAGGTATGAAGCACATACCAACCTGCCGCCATGGGTATCCTTTAATCCTTTAAAAGAGGGCTTCAATTCCCAACAACAAAAGAGCATCCACCAACCCGAGCACAAGCGCAAAAATAATGGTAGAAACTATGACAACCTTTACGGAGCTTACCACGTCTTCTCGGGAAGGCCACACAACCTTTTTAAGCTCTCCATAGGACTCTTTAACAAACTGAATCAGCTTCTTCATACCCACTTCCTTCCAGACATAAAAACAAAAACACCTCTCCCTTCTCCCGAGGTGTTACACCGGAAGTTTTTACTTCCCTTTTTATCCCTTTCTGTTGCTATGCAACAGCCTTTTTATTACAACAGGCCAGGTAGGACTCGAACCCACAACACCCGGTTTTGGAGACCGGTGCTCTACCATTAGAGCTACTGGCCTAAAATTCTCGCTTACTTTATTTTTGTTTCCCGATGCAACGTATGTTTCCGATCAAATTTGCAGTACTTGTTCAACTCCAGCTTTTCCTGCATGGTCCGACGATTCTTCTTGGTGGTATAATTTCTCCGCTTGCACTCGGTACACTGCAGGGCTATCAATTCTACCGCTGTTTTCTTGCTTGCCATAGCATTCCCCTTCTACACTATCAACTGAAACCACCCAGCTTCTCGATCTTTATCCTTCGCACTGCTCTTCCAGGTGGCGACAAAAGCCCTCGAGCGGAATCGAACCGCTGACCACATCCTTACCATGGATGTGCTCTACCGACTGAGCTACAAGGGCATTCATCAAAAAAACGCCCGCTGAACATAGCAAAAATAAACCGCCATGTCAAGGGTTGCCTGCTTTTAAGACTTTTTCACCACTTACCTTCACGACTCCCTGCCGGGCAGGCCACCACGAAACATTTGTTCCCTGAAGGGGCCTTTCCTGTGAACCGAACATGAGCCGCTACATGCCCAGAGGGGGACTTGAACCCCCAAGCCCGTGAAGGCACTAGTACCTGAAACTAGCGTGTCTGCCAATTCCACCATCTGGGCAGGATGGGTCTATATTATGTGAAAAGCTCTCTTTTGTCAATGTACCCCCTCCTTTCTTCCCGAAGGGAGTACGGCGAGGGTTCCGCGTTATTTCTACAACAAAACTCACTATTTGAAGAGGGACGGCCTTTGCTCCATTCCACAAAGCGGCCGAGAGAAAGGCCCCCAATCAGGTTTCCTAAAAGGCGTCCCCATTAACTGATAGCCACTTCCAGGGCCACCTCCATCATCTTTGTAAACGTCCGCTGTCGTTCCTCCGCCGAGGTAATTTCGTGACTCACCAGGGAATCCGAAATAGTCAGGATAGAAAGGGCCTCCCGCCGATATTTCGCAGCCAGGGTATACAGTTCGGCGGTTTCCATTTCTACGGCCAGAACGCCAAAACGGGCCCACAATTTCCACTCCTCCGGGTCCTCCGTATAGAACATATCGGAAGAAATGACGTTTCCCACCGCGGGTTGCCATCCCCGCTCTTGGGCTACTTCATAGGCCTTTTTAAGAAGGCTAAAGGTAGCACAAGGCGCATAAGAACGCCCCCCAAACCGAAGGCTATTCGCCCCGGAATCGGTACTGGCCGCCATGGCAAGCACCATGTCCCGAACCTTAAGGAACTCCTGAAGGGAGCCCGCCGTTCCTACCCGGATTGCCCGCTGCACCCCGTAATCCTTGAAAAGTTCATTCACATATATAGAAATAGAAGGGATTCCCATACCCGTTCCCTGGACAGAAATTCGCTTTCCCTTGTAAGTACCCGTAAACCCAAGCATATTCCGAACCGTATTGTAACAAACGGGCTTTTCCAGGAAATTTTCTGCGATGAACTGAGCCCGAAGGGGATCCCCCGGCAACAGAACCACCTCTGCGATTTCTCCCGCCTGTGCGCCAATATGAACCGACATAGTTTCACCTCTCAATAGTCATCAGGATTTTGCCCATTGTATTCCCCGTTCCCGTAAAAACCTTAATTTAAAGAAGAAAAAACTTTGGGGGACCTCCCCTTCTTCTTATTCTCTTTTTTCGGAAGAAGGAACATCAGGAGCCCCATCGGCTTCTCCACGGCTTACCCCACCCATAATACCCCGGGCCACGAGCATACAACAGGCACCAAAGAGAAATATCCCAGGATAGCCGGTAAGGTCAATAATGGCCCCCGTGATAGGCGGGGCGGTAATAGCGGCGGTCTGACTAAAGGTATAGTACAGCCCCGTATACATGCCTATGGTCCCGTAGTGGGCCATCTGCCACAGCATGGGGAAGCTATTCACCACCACTCCAATCCACACCGAACCATACAAGAACATCAAAACGAGGAAGAGAATCAGGGAACCTCCGGCGGGCAAATGTAACCACCGAGCCACAGGAGCCGTGAGGGGAACCAGGGCCAGAATCATGGCAAGGGCCAATAGGCTCGCCCGAATCAGTCGCTTTCGGCCAAGTCGATGGGCCAGATACCCCGAAGGGATAGCCAGTAAGACACTGGCGATGCCCGCAACGCCCTGGGCAAGGGCTGCACTTCCCTGGGAAACCTTCATGACCTGCACGAGGTACAAGCCCAGGAAGGGTTTTGCTCCCTCATAGGCCATGAACCAGAAAAAGATACCAAAAAGAATCCGAATCACACTGGTGTCACCGGCGGCAAAAAGCTCCTTCAACGCCTTTCCCAGGGGTACGCTCTCTTCAGAAGAATGCTCGGCCGTCCGTTCTCGGACAAACAACAGCAAAACCACCACCGCCAGCACCACCAAAGCTCCGGCTATACCAAAGGGTAACAGTTCGCTTTTGTTCATCAGGCGGGCAAGAAAAAGGGTTCCAATGATAAGCCCTATGCCCCCCATCGTGTTAATGACCCCATTGGCTTCAGAGCGATACTCCCCCGGAATGGTGTCGGGCATGAGGGCCACCACGGGACCCCGCACGCTGGTCTTAAAGATATTAAACAAAAAGAGGATTCCAATAAGGGCTGCCAACGAAAGGGCCGCCGTAACGGGAATTAACGAAAAGAGCATCCCACTCAACGGTAGCATCACCACAATAAAGGGGAGGCGACGCCCAAGCCGGGTCCTGGTCCTATCAGACCAGAGGGCAATAACAGGAATTAAAAAGAGCTGGAGGATATTATCTAGGGTCATCACCGCTCCCACCAGCGCATTGGAAGTGATATACCGCTTAAGGAAGATAGGCACATAGGTATCATAGAGGGAATCCATGAGTCCCATGGTGAAAAAGCCACTTCCAATCAAAAAGGTAAGCCAGAAATATTTTGAAAATCCCCGATTCTTTTCCACAATCACCTCCTTTTACGTCTTATCCCCAAACTATCTTCACAGAAGGGCCCGCGCCCGCTTATATCTTTTTTCAATCAAGGCTCTTGGGAGGACCGAGAATCTCAGACCACACCACCGCCCGCTGCAGAAGGGGTAGTCGTTCAATCCGTTCTACCACCGCCATCTGCATGCCCCGCTCTTCAGGAAGGGGCTGCAAGAGGGGATTCATCTCCCGCTTGCGAGAAGGTACAGCAGGCTCCTTTTCCGCTGATGCTGCGGCAGGAATACCCTGGGGAAAAACCCGAAGTTCCTCTTCCGGCGGGGAAACCTGATAGGGCCTTCCCTTAGGCAAGACTGAACGCCGAGAGAGGGGTGCCTTCTTGTTTCTTTCTGCTGGAGAGGGACCGTATGTTCCCCCGCCGGAAGTTTTTTTTTCTTGGGCCGAAGTCTCCCGGAACTCCTCAAGGGATGCAAAGAAACGGCTTTTTGGGGACCTTCCCTTTTGGAGTGATGTTTCCCTGTTCTTAGCGCTCATCAGTATGCGAAGCGCAATAAGCAACGCAACGGGGAGCAGTGTTAAAACCGTATCGATAAGTTCCTGCATATGCCTATTCTGGTTTAACTATTCTGCCCCGACCCATGACCGATGGCGGAACGCATATCCGTATCGGCCTGGATGTTCTTGAGTCGATAATAATCCATTATGCCCAGTTGCCCTTTGCGGAAGGCCTCTGCGATGGCCAGGGGGATTTCGGACTCCGCCAGGACCACCTTGGCCCGATTCTCCTGCACCAGGGCAAGCATCTCCTGCTCCCGGGCCTGGGCTGCGGCCCGACGTTTTTCCGCTTCGGCCTGGAAGCGTCGTTTATCCGCTTCGGCCTGATCGGCCTGGAGCTTGGCCCCCACGTTGGCCCCCACATCGATATCCGCAATATCGATAGAAAGAATTTCGAAGGCCGTCCCCGCATCCAGACCCTTTTCGAGCACGGTTTTAGAAATGCGATCGGGGTTTTCTAACACCGCCTTATAGGTTTCGGCGGAACCAATGGTGGTTACGATACCTTCGCCTACCCGGGCGATGATCGTTTCTTCTGTGGCACCCCCCACTAACCGCTCAATATTGGCCCGCACCGTAACCCGGGCTTTTACCTGGAGTTGAATTCCATCCTTCGCTACCGCATCGATGGTTTGCTTTCCCTTGGAAGGATCGGGGCAGTCAATAACCTTAGGATTCACACTGGTTTTTACCGCCTCAAGCACATCCCGCCCCGCCAGGTCTATTGCGGCGGCCCGCTGGAACGGCAGGGGAATGTTTGCCTTGTTTGCCGCCACCAGGGCTCGACTTACCTTCATCACATCACCCCGGGCAAGATAGTGGGTTTCTAAAAGGTCCGTGGGCACCTCGATACCCGCCTTGGTCAGCATGATACGGGCTTCGACAATTACATTGGCATTTACGTGTCTGAGCCACATACCGATAAGCTTTCCCATCCCTACCGGAGCTCCGGAAAGGAGGGAACGAAACCAGAGACCAAAAAATTTAAAGAAAAGGAGTAAAAATCCAAGGGCTATAACCCCCAGTACCACAAGAGCCACAAGAGAAACCATACATTACGCTCCTTTTTCCACAATGATTCTATTCCCTCGAACCCGGACCACCCGAACGGGGCTCCCGGATTCTACATAGGCACCATTCGTTTCCACCACGTATACCGTCCCCTCAATTTCTGCCTTCCCCGCGGGCCGTAACACCGATACGGCGACCCCCGTTTTACCCACCAGAGCCCCATAATCGGGGAGGGGTTCCTCAGGGGCAGGCATTCGAGCGCCTTCCACCGGATTATCCGGGTCAGGCCCCCCCGCCGTTCCCTGAATCTGGGTTTTAAGGACCAGCCGATCAAAAAGACGAATTCGGGTGCCCGCCAGTGCCAGGGCAGCAATTCCTGCGATTCCCAGAATGATACCGGTAACCACCACGAGGACATTCCGGCCCAATAGTTCCCATTGCCAGGAGAATTCGGGAATTGCAAAGTCCTGCATCGAAAAGACCAGCGAAAGGCCGATCAACACAATTCCTGAAATCCCCGTAATGCCAAAACCGGGGAGGATAAAGATTTCCACCGCCAAAAGCACCACCCCAATCAGGAAAAGAATCATTTCAAAAGAATCTACCGTACCCAGGAGGAAGTTAGAACCAAACACCACCGCGAAGGTGATGATCGCCACCACCCCGGGGATACCAAAACCGGGGGTATTTATCTCCAGGAACAACATGACCAGCCCCAGCAAAATCAACACCGATTGCACCGCCCCGGAAGTAAGAAAGGAAACAATACTATCCGCTATACCCGGACTTTGCTCAAGAACCGTTTCTATGGAAGGATCCAGCAAGGCGGCAAGTTCATCCGTATCGGCAGCCAGGCCCCGGGCAAGCCCGTAGGTAACCGCTTCTCCTGCGGTAAGGGAGAGGAGTTTCCCTTCGGGAGAAATGAGGCGAACCCTTCGGACGTCATTCGCGGCATCCCGCTCCAGTTGTTCCACCTCCTCCAGAGTGGCAATTTGTTTTCCTCTGGCGGTTTCTATTTCCCAGACCTCCAGGTCTTCGTCCACCATGGCCAGGGCAAGGGCCACGGGATGCTTATTTCGTTCTGCCAGGGCCGCCATTTGGGCCCGGACGGCGCTTACCGTTTTTTCACCCGTAGGCTGGGGTTGCCCATCAGGCCCAATGGTAACCGGCGCAGCCGCCCCAATAGAGGTTCCCGGGGCCATGTAAATAGCCGAACAGGAAAGGGCGATGAGGGCCCCCGCAGACCAGCTTACCCCCAGCGAATCGGGGCCACTGCGGACCCAGGCCACCGTGGTCGCATCTTTTATAGAACCAATAAACGAAGAAATCTGAAGCGCCGTATCCACCCTTCCCCCAAAGGTATCGATTTCGTAAATCAGATACTGGGCGCCCTGGGCAAGGGCATTACGGCTTTCCCGGCGGATAAAAGCGGCCAATGACGGTTCAATGTCCCCTTTAATAGGGACAATAACCGCGGTTTTTGCCGTCCCAGTCGGGGAAGAGGCTGCCTCAGCGCTCACCGGCATAATCGCCAGAAAGCTCCCAGCTACACAAAGAAAGAGAGAGAGCCAAAAAGCGGTGCGTTGCTTCATAGCTCTATTCTACACCATCTGGAGATTCCGTCCATACCCAGGGTGCGGTTTTTTAGGTATACTCATCCTATGGAAATCTATTTTTTTGCCTTTCTTGGTATAGCGTTCTTTGCCCTGGTCCTCATCCTTTTTCTCGTTTTTCGGCCCCGGAAGTCGGATGCTACCCCGATGCTCGAACTCATAAAGAGTCAGGAACAACTTCGGGAGGGAATGCAGGCAGAACTGGCCCGCAACCGGGAAGAACTCATAAAACAGCTCCGCCTTGTCATGGAAGGGAATCTCCGTCAAATGGCTTCGTTACGGGAAGAAATATCCCGCTTTGGACAGGGGAACGAGGTACGGCTTGAAAAACTCCGTGAAACGGTGGACCGGAAACTGAGAGAAATCCAGGAAGACTCGGCAAACAAATTGGAAGCAATCCGAAAAACGGTGGACGACAAACTTCACGAAACCCTGGAACGGCGCCTCGGGGAATCCTTCAAACTTGTCGGCGAACGGCTCGAACAGGTTCAGGCGGGCCTCGGGGAGATGCGTTCCCTTGCAGCGGGAGTCGGGGACCTAAAAAAAGTGTTGGTGAACGTAAAAAACCGGGGAACCTGGGGAGAAATCCAGCTTATCCGACTTGTGGAGGATCTCCTCTCGCCTGCCCAGTACATTCTGAATGGGGTGATGCGGCCCGGTTCAAACGAACGGGTAGAAGTGGCCATAGCCCTTCCTGGTCGGGATCCCCGGAAAAACGAGCGGATCTACCTCCCCATCGATGCAAAATTCCCAAAAGAAGACTATGAACGCCTCCTGGAAGCTCGGGATCAGGGAGACCCGGTTCTTTTAGAGGAAGCCCAGAAAAACCTGGAACGGCGCTTTAAGAACGCCGCCAAGGACATCAGCGAGAAATACATTGCCCCACCCCATACCACCGACTTTGCGATTATGTTTCTTCCTTCGGAAGGGCTCTTTGCCGAATGTCTTTCCCGTCCCGGTCTTGCGGAGCATCTTCAGCGGGAATATCGGGTGGTAGTGGCGGGTCCCACAACCCTTGCGGCCCTTATCAATAGCCTTCAGATGGGCTTTAAAACCCTGGCGGTAGAACAGCGGACCGCCGAAATCTGGAAAACCCTAAACCTGGTAAAAGAGGAGTTTTCGAAATTTGGGGAACTCCTGGATAAAACAAGGAAAAAACTTCAGGAAGCGGCCGACACGGTGGATCTGGCGGACAAAAAGAGCAGGAGCATTCAAGGAAAGCTTTCAGCGGTGGAAGAGTTAGAAGCTCCCGAACAATAACGGGCAGCTTTCCCTTTAAAGGGGAATTGCCGAAACACTGGCATCTACCGATTCCAGGATCTTACTCAGCTGGTTTTTTTCATACAGATCGATGAGCCGGGCTTCTACAAATTTTTTTGCCTCATCCGAAAAGGTTCCCGCCGAAAGGCAGTAGCCCTTTCCGGCCTTCACTTCCTTAAGATGGGCATGAAAATCCCGGACGGTAAGTTCCCCTACCACCCCCTGGTTTCGGATAAACCGGAACATCACCACATCGGCCCACTTAGGGGTATCCACCTCGGCCAGGATATCGGCCCATTCGTTTTTATTGACCGCAATGTTGGTAATTTTTACCCTGGCTTTCGGGAAAAAACTCAGCACCACTTTCCTACAGAGGGTAACAAAGTCCCCCGTTGGAGCCATAAGGTAAATCTGGAGATTCTTGTTTGAATTCAACTCCTGGTACTTCGCGATAAGGGTGGGGACATCCTTATAATTCTGATAACTATTTTGCAATTCCTTAAGGATCGTAAGGGCCCTTCCTATTTCTTGTTGCTTAAGGTACGCCAGGGCAAGTCGGTACTTTAGTTCCGCCTGGATTTCGATCTTTATGTTTTCGTGCTTAAGTCCAATTTCAAAATCCATAATTGCCTTGGGATACTGGTGCTGATTCATGTGAATGGTTCCCGCAAACAAAGATGCGGTAGGTCCCAGGGTAGGATCCGGTCGAAGGTGGGTAAAAATTTTAATAGCCTGCTCGACCTGTCCTAACTCGTAGTAACATTCTCCCATGGTATAAAGGGATTCCTTATCTTCCGGTATCAGATCCACCGCTTTTCGTAAAAAGACAAGGGCCTCCCGGTATCGATGCAGTTTAAAGAGGGCATGACCTAAATAGCGAAGGGTGGGAGCATGCTCTGGGTCCTGGGTACGGGCCTGCTGTAACAATTGAACAGCCTTTTCATAGTTCTTTCGGAGAAATTCCAGGTACCCCAGATTGTAATTAACTTCAAAGTTGTTTTGTTGTAAACTCCGGGCAATCACAAGTCCCTTATACGCCTGGTCCTGAAGCCCTAGCTTAAGGGCGCTCATGCCATAGCGACAGTTTATCTCGTATTCATCCAGATCAGGATTAGTTGCACAGAGTTCCACCAGGGTTTCATATATTTTAAGGGCCTTATCCCATACCTGGTCCTGATAATATATGTCTCCTAAAGCCAGGAGGGCCTCTGGATCTTTAGGGTTTTGAGATAGCCGCCGGGTAGCATCCCGAATAACCGCTTCTTTACTACGGTTTTTTTTATGTTTTTTTGGTTCTTTTGTTCTGGTCTCTTCTTTCTGGGAAGCCATGATAAGAATAAGAACCACCAGAGAAAGAAGGATGATGACCACCAGAACGGGAATTATTGTTATCATGGTTTCATTATCGGTATCTAGGGAGATCTGGTCAAGTTTCCCCCATAAAATATGTAAACCTATATTTTTTATAGATATCAATTGACAAAGGGGGCAATGGGTTTTAAAGTTTAAGAAACCAGGTAAGGAGATGAGGTATGGCGGCCAGTATAGGAATCAAAATTGCAAATGGGGAATTTTACCCTATCCTTGAAGAAGGCTCTATCTCCAAAAAACGGCTTATCCTTACCACCGTCCATGACAACCAAAAAAGTGTGCAGATCGACCTGTACAAGAGTGAATCCCGGACCATGGCAGATGCGGAATACATCGGCTCCCTGGTAATCGAAAACATCGAACCGCGCCCCAAAGGGGAACCCTCGATAGAGATGATTATTTCTTCCCAAGAAGGGGATGAACTCGTGGCAGAAGCCAGGGATCTTGATGCCCCGCCCGGTTCAGAGCGGCATCACCTTTCGGTATCCCTTAAAGCGTTAAATGAACAGGAAACCTATGAGTTCCCTGACTTTGAATTGGACCAGGAAAGCCCCTCATCATCAGGCCTCTACGCCCGGGCACAACGGTATGCGGAAGAAAAACAGGAGGAAGAAACTTTCGAACCAGCTCTTGTAACAGGGGCGGGGAAAAGGTTCCCCTGGTTAGCGGTTTTGTTAGGTATTCTGGTTGTTCTTATACTAGGATTAGTCCTGGTACTTGCAATAAAAAGGGGAAACCAACCTGCAGGAACTACTCCCATCACGCAGAAGGTCCAGGAAGAAGGGGAAGGCGCATCAGAAGCCCCAGCGGCGCCGATGGTTATCACCGAACCAGCCCCAACTCCCCCGCCAGCGGAAACCGCAAAAGAAAGTGGAACTTCAGAAAGTACTGCGCCTAAAAAGGAAGAGACCCCTCCGTCGGAGAGCCAGGCCAAGAGTACAGCGCCAACAGAGACTGTCCGCAAGCGCCCCCCTGCGCCGGTTTCCCGGTACCGGGCACCGACCACTATTCCAAAAGAGGGCGTTTTATATACAATACGATGGGGAGATACCCTTTGGGACATAGCGGAGGCGTTTTATCGGAATCCATGGCTGTATCCGCGCATTGCGCGATTCAATAAAATCAAGAATCCCGATCATATCATCTCGGGGACCACTATTCGGATTCCTCCTAAATAAGGGAGGAAGGGTAAAGAAACTAGAGCAGAGGACACGGACCTCCAGAAAGCCCAACAGAGAGAGGGGAATTGTACACCGGGGAATGCCCACAGGGAGGAGCAAACTTTTTATATGGCTCCGTACTTCTTTCCAGAGTTCCGTGGGGCTAGGGATGCTTCTCGCATTTTTACAAGCCTGTACACCTTCTTTCGTATTGGGTATCTCCAAAGAAGAGGTCCTTGAGCAAATTCGTGCGGGGTCCCTCAGTTTCATAATAGACCAGCCGCTGGAACAAACCAGTCAGCTGCGCTGGCTAGGACCAGAAATAGCCTTCTACGTGGGACTACAGCTTCAGGCTCAGAAAGAGGAAGAACGGGCCCTTATTCTTTTCGAAGAGGCCTTAAAAAGCGCTTCCTTCATTATTCGGGGAGAGGCCTACGAGGCGCTCTTTTCTTCTCTCTGGAAACAAAAAGAACGAAACACCCAGAAATTAAACTCCCTGATTGAACGGTTCACCAAAGAAAAAGAGTATTGTCGGCCTCCTCTTTGCGAACTCGCAGCGGAGATAAGCTTTGTCTTAGGTAACTTTGTGGCCATGGAAAAACTGATACAAAGAATACCAGAAGAAAGTCGTTCGGATCACCTGAAGGCCCTTATTCTCCTCAAAGAAATAGAGAAAATCTCAAAGGATAAACCAGCATCATCAAGCATAGCAAAGGCCCCTCCCTCTCTGGAGGAGACGTTTAAAAAATACTTTCTGGCGACCCCCTTTAGCCAGGAACACCAGAAAACCTTCAAATTTATTAACACCACCTATCCCACGATTCTCCCCTCGGTTATAAAAAATGTTGCCCAGGCTCGATCGCTCGTGCTTGACCGGTCTTACGGCGAGGCTCTTTTGTACTTTAAAAAGGTCATGGAAGAAAATAAGGAAGCAATTCTTTTCTGGCCAGAGGTTCTTTCGGATCTGGGAAAGGCGTATCAGTATGGACCTGCTCTGCAGGAAGGAATAGAACTTTTTAGTCGATGGGAGCAAGAGGTACCAAATCTCGGCATAGATCCCCTTCGCTTCCGCCTTCTGTTTTATCTTGGCAGAATGTACCGACAAAAGCAAGATTTCCCTAAGAGTCTTGAGTTTTTCCAGCGAAGCATTGCCTTTGCAGAAAGCCCTACCCAACGGGATGCGGCAATATGGTACATCCTCGACACGATAGTGACGAATCAAATAGACAATATTGTTTTATATTTAGACAAATACATCTCCCTCTGGTATTCCTCCTCTTATTATCAGGATCTCCTGGATAAAATATGCACCACCCTGGTAACCCGCAGCTCCTGGGCCTTGTTACATCAGGTTTTCCAGCGGGCATATCAATTTCTTGAATCCCCCCTGAGGGCCCGCTATGCCTATATTTTAGGAAGATCGATAGAAGAAGGGTTCTATCTTCCAAAGACCCCCCTTTCTTTTAGCGATATTCCCGAAAACTACACCGCATCCCGGCCATCCACATTTTTCTTCAAGATCGCCTATGAGAGCGATCGGGCCTCTTTTTACTACCGCAGCCTTGCGGCGGCGCATCTGGGAGCCCAGGTAGAGCTGGTAGCTGCTACCTCTAAAGAAGAACCTAACAAAACAGATAAAAAGACCGAGGATCTTTATCAATTCCTGCGGGGATTTTTTGAATATGGGGCAACGAAGCTGGTTTTGCCATTCATCCTAAAATATGAAAAAGATCTTTCCCTTTTCCAGCTTCGTCAGCTTGCCCAGTTATTTGTTCAAAAAGAACGGTGGTGGGAAGTCATCCGACTTACCAGTCGTTTCTCTTCCCGGCAGGACTACAGCCCTATTCGAGAGGACCTCTTTCTCCTGTATCCCCGGCCCTATAGCCACCTCATCGATACAACGGCCCGTTCTTTTGGGGTTCCACCGGAACTCATGTATGGTCTCATCAGAACAGAAAGCGCCTTTGCTGCCGACGCGGTATCCCGGGCAGGGGCGGTAGGTCTTACCCAGTTAATGCCCACTACCGCGCTGGATGCGGCCAGCCGCATTGCCCGGGCGGGGGGGCCCCAATTTATTCAAAATGGGACGGTAAATTTACCCGATCCGGAGACCAACATCTATATTGGCACCTGGTATTTTAAACACCTTATCGAACGGACCGGAAGTCCCCTTTTAGCCCTGGCATCCTACAACGGCGGTATCACCCGGGTGCGACAGTGGCGAAGCACAACCCCATCGATGGCGGAGGATCTTTTTCTGGAAACCATTCCCATAACCGAAACCCGCCAGTACGCACGACAGGTTCTTGCGGCGGCAGCGGTATACGGATATCTTTACTTTGGTATGTCTATGGAACAGGTAATTACCGATATATTTCCTGTGAACATCAAAGGGTTTTCATCAGAATCTGGAAGGGAGGAAGAATAGGCGTGATACCTCAAAAAGCTTCCTACCGGGGACGCAAAAGAGAAATTACGGTGGCGAGTATCTTTATAACCCTGGCTCTTTTGCTCTCAGTGGCTCTTGTGGCAGCCCAGTATTCTCTGCCGTTTTTCCTTTCCTTCGTAGGTAGTTTTTTCCTCGAAGCGTACGGAATTTTGGCCTTTGCCATTCCGCTGTACATCCTGGGTGGAGCCCTCTTGCTCCTTACCCGAAAATATCGTCCCGACCGATATTTCCTTCTCTTTTGGAGTATGGTTCCCTTCTTTACCCTCGCCTTTACCCTCTACCTCTGGCGGAATACAAAAGAAGAAGCCCTTTCATTCAGCTTTCTTAAGGAATTTCCGCCAGAACTGCTCCTTGGCATTGGGGGAGTGCTCACATTTCTCGAAAGTATGGTGATTCTCCAGGCCCGGGATCTTCTGTATCCTCAAAGGAAAGAAAAAAACACCCCTGTTTTTAAAGATCGCCGCCCTTTGCAAGAAAAAAGGCTGCTCAGCGGGCCAAGGGAACAGGACAGAGACAGACCATCGTGGGTAGACCAAAAGAATACAGCTATCCCATTTTCGCTCCCCGAACCCAAACCACTTGCAAGCCTGCGTCGATTTGAGGAATTAGAAGAAATACAGAAAGCAGGTTCTTCGAGGGGGCAAGCGGATCAGCACAATAAAAAACGAATAGCTCCTCTCGAAACAGAAGCTGGTCGCCCTAAGGAACCACCTGATGAGAACCGTTCTTGGGTTGAGCAAGCACCCCCAGCTGAACCAAGGAAGGTTGCATCTTCCCCTTTCAAAACGCAGGAATATGAGGAACCTCAAAACCTGGAGGAACTTCCGATAGAAGAAGGGGACCGGTCATCAATTTCTGATAATCTAGAAGTTCCACAGGGGACCCCTAGCGAAGAAGGGCCAAACAAAGAAGAAGCAGGAGCGTCCCAACGGCCCCAATCCCCGGCCGTTTTTTCTGATAGTACCCCCCCAGGGGAAAAAACCTTTGCCATCGATGAGGATCTCCGCAAAGCCCTGGCGGCAGCAGAGAAGGAAGCCGCTCGCAAAAGCCAGGGAATCACAAGAGATGGAGCCAACGATCGCCCAGAGGCCCCCACCCTCCTTTCCGCTACTGGAACCGCCGATACTTTTTCTTCCTCTGAGGGAAGACCGGCCTCCGGTTCTGCTGCTTCGGGGGAGAGGCAGCCTGCTAATTCCCTGCACGGCGGGGGAGTTTCCCCCGCGGGGGGTAAGCAGCCCTACCATGTACCTGTGGAAGGGTTGCTTACGGCCTACCCCGATGGTCAATACTGGATTATCGATCAGGCCACCCGGGATGCGGCGGTGATTCTTAAAGAAACCCTGAAAGAGTTCAACATTCAAGCGGAGGTCACGGGGATCCGTAAAGGACCGGTGATCACCATGTTCGAGATACTTCCTGCACCGGGGGTAAAGCTTTCTAAAATCGTGAACCTTCAGGACAACATCGCCCTCCGTCTTGCGGCAAGCTCGGTCCGTATTGTGGCCCCCATTCCCGGCAAGCACGCGGTTGGCATAGAAGTTCCCAATCGGAAACGCAACATCGTCTCCTTCCGGGAAATGATCGAAGGGGAATTACAGCGGCGGGACAAAAAGATGGAGATTCCCGTGGTTCTCGGTAAGGATATTACCGGCGAGGCCATCACCATCGACCTGGTCCAGACCCCCCACCTTTTGATCGCCGGGGCCACCGGTTCAGGAAAGTCGGTCTGCGTCAATTCCATGATCCTTTCTATTTTGTATCAACGGTCCCCTGCGGAAGTCCGACTCCTTCTCATCGACCCCAAAATCGTGGAACTTAAACTGTATAATGATATTCCCCATCTGCTCACCCCCGTGATTACCGAGCCCAAACGGGCCTTCCAGGCGTTACAGTACTGCATTTATGAAATGGAGCGACGCTATGCCCTCCTAGATTCCATGCAGGTTCGGGATATCCGCAGTTACAATCGAAAAATAAGAGAAAAGAACATTGCCACCGAGCGGCTCCCCTATATTGTGGTGGTTATCGATGAGTTTGCGGACCTCATGGTTACCACCGGCAAGGAGCTTGAATCCACCGTGGCCCGCCTGGCCGCCATGAGCCGGGCCGTGGGCATCCACCTGGTTCTGGCCACCCAGCGTCCCTCTATCGACGTAATTACCGGTCTCATCAAGGCCAACATTCCCACCCGGATTGCCTTCATGGTGGCTAGCAAGATGGATAGCCGCATCATCATCGACATGGTGGGGGCAGAAAAACTCCTAGGCAAGGGAGACATGCTCTATGCGGGGGCGGTAGACCCCTTCCCTATTCGTATTCAGGGGGCCTACGTCTCTGAAGAAGAGGTAGAACGGGTGGTGGAGTATGTAAAACAATGGGGACCGCCGGAATACATCGATGACGAAATCTTTTACGATGAGGAAGAAGAGGACCAGGATGCCACCCTTTTTTCGTCCGGCGAAGACCCCCTGTACGAAAAGGCCCTGGAAATTGTGTACCAGCAAGGGAAGGCCAGCGCAAGCTACATTCAGCGGCGTCTTAAAATAGGCTACAACCGGGCAGCCCGCCTTGTGGAAATGATGGAAGAACAGGGTATCGTGGGACCCGCCCAGGGCTCTAAACCCCGGGAACTTATCCGCCGACAATAGGAAAGGACACGTTCCCCGGGGAAATCGTACATTTCCCCAGTCGATGAAAAAGATTCTCTCACCTAAGGATGTAGATTGATGAAGAACATACCCACATCAACCCAAGGCATAGCCATTGTAACCGGAGCATCGAGCGGCATTGGGGCTGCCTTTGCCCGGCACCTGGCGGCGGCCGCAGCAGAGGTAGAACACTTTAAAGGGTTGCCCCTTTTTGATGAACTATGGCTCGTGGCCCGGCGGCAGGATCGGCTCACTAGTCTGGCAGAGGAATTGCAAAACACCTACAGCGAACCCAAATCACAGGCGGATCGGAAGCTTCTTATCCGTACCTTCCCCCTAGATTTGGTTCAAGCAGGCTCTATCGATACGCTGGCAAACCGGTGCCGGGAAACGGGGAAACCGCTGCGGCTTTTAATTAACAATGCGGGCTATGGCAGCTATGGCCCCTTTGCAGAGATATCCCTGGAAAAACAGCTTGGCGAAATCGACCTGAATTGCCGGGCCCTTACCGAATCGTGCGGGAAATTCTTTCCTTTTCTCCAGGAAGGAAGCCTTGTTATCAATGTGGCAAGCCTTGCCGCCTTTGCCCCCCTGGGGGACTTTGCGGTCTACGCGGCTACCAAGGCCTATGTATTTTCCCTGTCCGTGGCCCTGGCCACCGAATGGGAGTCCCGGGGTATTCGGGTGCACGCCCTCTGTCCCGGTCCGGTTCAAAGTGAATTCGCCCTGGTTGCCAGCGACGGTGTTCGCCAGGAGGTGGCAGGGGGCTATAGCGCCGAAAAGACCACCTATCGGTGCCTAAAAGCCGCAGCTAAAGGGAAGGTCTACAGCATCCCCCGCTGGAACTGGCGGATTCAGCGCCTAGCAAGCATTCTCGTAGGGCCCCTGGCAAGCGCCCGCTTTGCCCGGCAATTCTTAAAACGGCCCTACAAGCAGGGAGAATAAAGAGAAGGGGGCTCTTTTAGGGGGATCTCCCATTCTTAAAAAAAGGGGGGCTACCTTCGAAGGGGAGCCCATTCTTCAATGAAGGGGTCACCCCTCGGTGGAAAGCGACCCCCACCTATATAAAATAAAGGGCCCTTTGCCGGAAGTATGCTAAGCCATCGTACGGTAAAAAAAGGCTACCCCCTGCCGTCGTGATGGCTTTTTTATTTATCAATCCCAACTAAAAATTTGTGAAGAATAAAAGATTTTTTCATTGTTTATTGTGATAAAATACCGTACCTTTTTAATTAAGAATTATTATGAATGAGGGGGTGGCTATGAAAAAGATCATTTTTCTTGTGGTAGGCCTTGGGGGAGCCTTATGTGCTGCGATGGCTCAGGAAAAGACCTGGCAGAATGCGGACTTCCAGCTCAGTTGGAAAATTGAAGGCCCTTCCCTTGTCATGAGGGTCTCAGCGGCCACCCGGGGATGGGTAGCGGTGGGGTTTAATCCCACCAGCATGATGCGGGATGCCAATATCCTTATTGGAGCGGTACTTCCCAATGGGACTACCATTCTGGAAGACCACTTCGGAACAGGTCTTACATCCCATAGGAAGGATACCGATATCGGCGGTACCAATGACGTAAATCTGATATCAGGGGAAGAAAAAGACGGAAGAACCTCTATCACCTTTTCAATTCCCTTAAATAGTGGCGACAGATACGATCGCCCCCTTGCGACGGGTTCAAAAGTGACGGTTATACTTGCCCTTGCAAATCAGGACAATATAACCGCCAAACATAGCAAACGCACAAAGGTGGAGCTTGTGTTATGAAGGCCCAGACACGACAAAAATTATTGATACCGCTGAACGCACTCCTTTTTCTTGTTATGCTGATGCAGCTTATTACCGCGTTGAGTTTTACTTTTGGGTGGGGTAATAGCCTGGCGTATACCCTCCATACAATTGGTGGATATGGTATGTTTGCGCTCATTGGCCTTCATCTTTTCTTAAATGGAAACTGGATAGGCTCCGTATTAAAAAAGAAAGTCCAGAAATAATGGGGGCCCTCGCGAAAAACTGTGTTTTTCCCCTCCGAAACAGAACCCCGCGGCCCGTCAAAAAAGTCGCCTGAGGTCGCTCCAGCCCCGCCAAATTATATGAACGTGACCTACAAGAGGCATCCTGCAGGTCACGTCATATAGGGCTAGGGTCTCTTTTTATCTTAGGAACAGCAGCTTCGTTTTTTACCCCTCAGGGTTTTCCAGAATGAGTAGACGGCCCCGCCAAGGGCAATACAGATGATTATTCCTACTATAATGAGTTCCATACAGTTTCCTTTTTAGTAGCGGCCCATCACAGAACAAAGAAGGACCACTCATATTCCCAGTCCAAGCAGCAGGCCCCCCTGGTACACCGCAAATCCTAACAACCAGCCAAACAGCAGGAGGCTTACCACCGAGAAGGCCCACCATTTCCATCCCAATTCGGCCTGAATTGTCGCCTGGGCAGCAAAACAGGGAGGAATAACCAGCACAAATAGCATAAGCACAAAGGCAACCAAGGGATTCCAGGCAGGGTCCTGTTGCAGGGCCTGTCGGAGCCCTTCCGATTCTTCAGTTGCTTCTTCCCCTACCCCATAGAGGATTCCAAGGGTAGAAACCACCACCTCCTTGGCAGCAAAGCCGGTTACCATAGAGACCGCTATTTTCCAATCGAACCCTAAGGGTCTAAAAACCGGCTCGATGAACTTACCAAACCGACCGGCAAAACTATGTTCCAGGGCAGCCTCAGCCTCTCGGGCCGAAATGTATGCGGCCAGTTCTTCTTCCGAGGCCTCTGCATGGAGAGAAAGATAGTCAGCCTGAAGATGTTCCTGCTCCATCGGAGACATTTCGTAGGAAGGGAATTTGAGGAGCGCCCAGATCAAAATAGAAGCCGCAAGGATGACGGTCCCCGCCTTCTTAGCGTACTGCCAGGTTTTATCCCACACATGCCAGAGGATGCCCCGAAGGGTGGGGAGCCGATAGGGAGGCAATTCCATAACAAAGGGAGTAGGGTCCCCCTTTAGTACGGTATGGTTTAACACCCAAGCCGCCACCAACGAAAGGACCACCCCAATAGCATAGACGAGCATCACCATGGCCGCCGGATTCTCGGGGAAAAAGGCCGCCGCCAGGAGCACATGGACGGGGAGCTTGGCCCCACAACTAATAAAGGGTATTACCAGCACCGTAAGGATCCGATCCCGGGGACTTTTAAGGGTTCGAGCGGCCATAATCGCAGGTACGGAACAACCGAATCCCAACATCATGGGGAAAATAGATTGCCCATGCAGCCCAAAGAAGTGAAGGAATTTGTCGGTCGCAAAGGCAGCCCGGGACATATAGCCGATATCCTCAAGCAAAGAAAGGAAAAAGAACAGGATAACTATAAGAGGAACAAAGGAAAGCACCCCGCCAACGCCGCCGATAATACCATCCACCACGAGGGATTGAAGCAACCCATTAGGAAGGGCCCCGTGGACTACCTCAGAAAGCCACGTAAAAAAGGTTTCGAGCCATGCCATGGGGTATTCCCCCAGGGTAAAGGTAAGCTGAAAAATCGCCCAGAGAACCCCCACAAAGATAGGCAGAGATAAGAGAGGATGCATCACAATCCGATCGATGGCCTCGGTAAGAGAAAAATCGTTCTTTTTTTGGATGGCAACGGCTTCTTTTATCGCCCCATGAATATAGCCATAGCGCTGTTCAGAAATAACTATTTCAAGATCCTTACCGTAATGTTTTTCAAGCCATACCACACTTTCCTGCAAAAATGACAGGATCTCTTGGGCCTTCGGATGTTCCTTTACCACTTCGAAGGCCCGGCTATCCTTTTCTAAAAGTTTTACCGCGAGCCATCGGGAAGGATAGGTTTTAGCGAAGGTAGCATCGCTTTCAATAAGATGCTGCAATGGCTCTAAACGCTGTTCTATTTCAGAACCATACACAATGTATTTTTTAGGGAGATCCTGGTGTTGGTAGACATGGAGAATAAGCTCTAAAAGTTCCTCCATTCCTTTTCCGCGGGGTCCTACGGTTTGCACCATGGGTATACCCAGGACCTTTTCAAGAAAAGCCTTATTTATCTTTATTCCCTTTTCTTCAGCCTCATCGGTCATGTTCAGGGCGCCAACCACCGGGATCCCCAACTCCTGGAACTGTAAACACAGGTACAGGTGTCGTTCCAGGTTGGTGGAATCCATCACATCGACTACCACATCGGGCCTTTCGTGGAGCAGAAAATCCCGAGCAACCACTTCATCGATGGAATAGGCCGTAAGACTATAAATACCCGGTAGGTCCACAAAATGAAAGGTGGTCTCTTTATACAGCCGGCTTCCTTCTTTTTTTTCTACCGTTACTCCCGGATAGTTTCCCACCTTATGGTGGGATCCGGTTAAGGCGTTAAAAAGCGTTGTTTTCCCTGAATTAGGATTCCCCGCCAGGGCTACCCGTATATTTTGCTTCATTTACTCTTTTCTCCCTCATCATCTTCGCAAAAGGTTTCAGGATGTCGTCTTCCCCCATGTTCCCAACGACGTCTTCTGCCATGAGGCCCTCCGACTCGTCTTCCAAAAGGCCCAAACCCAGCAAAAAGCCGATGGGCATCTTCGGCAGCGCTCCAGTCCCCTATGGGTTCTACCTCGACACCCGCAGCCTCACAGCGGCGAATCAGCACATCGTAGCCCCGGATACGTACCTGTAAGGGGCCTCGCATAAAACCAGATCGAATAACCGCTCCCTCGGCACCTTCGGTGAATCCCATGTCGGCAAGCCGCTTGCCAACCTCCTTTCCCAGCAACACCCGAATCACCCGAAAAGATGCACCCGGTGGGGCATCGGATAAAAACATACTCTTTCCTCCTAGTTTGCTCTATATGTTAGTATAGACTAACATATAAGGCGTTAAAAAAAGGGCATCACGCCCTTGTTAGAAAGATATAACTATTTATGAGGGGTTGTCAATATGATGAACCAGGGGATCCTTGAGGGAGCCGGGCCCTATCCCCTCTCTGCTAGCCTACAGTTCCTCAATCTCCTCCCGGGAAAGGCCGGTCACCTCGGCAATGATATCAAGCTCAATCCCGCGGGCCTTCATCCGCCGGGCCGTTTCCCGGCGCTCTTCTATCCGGCCTTCCATAAGGCCTTCTTTAAACCATTCCTGTTCTTTCTTCT
>ERZ795045.161-NODE-161-length-86851-cov-65.701254_pt1 | contig 86851 bp, 76 predicted proteins | sample MGYA00375129_ERZ795045 | MGnify/ENA primary metagenome ERZ795045 (study PRJEB30174, sample SAMN05720166) | activated sludge metagenome | isolation source: anaerobic digester from wastewater treatment plant | place: Japan | collected 2015-05-15 ...
TGCGGCAAAAGCTGGTCAAGAAGCTCAAAGATCTTAACCATAATGCTCTCTCCGAAGACAGGCTATCGGAAGAAGTGGCCTACCTGATGCAAAAATTTGATGTGGTGGAAGAAATAAACCGGCTGAAAAGCCACCTCAAAGCTGTGGCTGAATTGCTGCTTCCCGGAGTGGATGAGCCGGTTGGTAAGAAACTTGATTTTCTGGCTCAGGAGTTATCAAGAGAGGCTAATACGCTAAACGCGAAGGCCCAGGACCCGGGGATCATCGAGCATTGTCTTTTGATTAAGAACGAAATCGAAAGCATGCGCCAACAGGTTCAGAATTTAGAATAAAAATCTGTTAAAATAGGACAAAAGGAAAAGAAAGGCCAGCCTACAATGATTTTTGTCATTTCAGGACCTTCCGGCTGTGGTAAGTCTACTCTGATCAAGCAGCTTCTAGCCGGTTTGCCTGGACTGGATTTTTCTGTTTCTCATACCACCAGAGCTCCACGGCCGGAAGAGGTTAATGGCCGCGATTATTATTTTGTCGGTCGCGAAGAATTTCAAAGGCTGCAGGCAGCCGGAGCACTGGCCGAGTCAGCCCTGGTTCACGGAGAATGGTACGGGACTTCTCTGGCCGAAATTGAAAATAAATCAAAAAATAAGGATCTTATTCTCGACATTGATGTTCAGGGAGCCAGGCAGATTAAAGCCAGGCTGAAAGAGGCCAGTCTGATTTTTGTTGTTCCTCCCTCCTTTTCTGAACTGGAAAAAAGATTGAGGGAACGAAAAACTGACAGTCCTCAGGCTATTGCTCTTCGTCTTGAAAATGCCAGAAAGGAGATTCTACAGTCTGACATTTTTGATTATCTGGTTATTAATGGAGAACTGGATAAAGCGGTGGAAGAGTTGCGGTCAATTATTATTGCTCACCGCTGTCAATTCCAGGCAAGGCAGAAGGAATTCCGGGAAATTTTGAAAAGTTTCGAGGCTGGCTCCATATCTTAAAAGCGAGGAGAGGAGATGAACAAAATAGCTCTGGGCGTCACTTCTTCCATCAGCATTTATAAAGCGGCTGATATTATTCGCCTGTTTCAGAAAGAAGATCTGGCTGTTCAGGTTATTATGACTGAACGGGCGACCAATTTTATCCAGCCTGAATTTTTTACCGCTCTGTCCGGACAGCCAGCTGTTGTCAGGCTTTTTGACCAGAAGCAGCGTCCGATAGAACATATTACTCTGGCTTCTGAAGTCTCGCTGCTGGTCATAGCTCCAGCTACAGCCAATATAATTGCCAAACTGGCTTCAGGGCTGGCTGATGATTTTCTCTCGACTTTTTACCTGGCGGTTAAATCGCCGGTGCTAATTGCTCCTGCCATGAATGAAGCTATGTTTCTTCACCCTCAGACCCAGGCTAATATTAAAAAATTAAAGGATCTGGGTGTGGTCTTTGTTGAGCCGGAGTCAGGCTATCTGGCCTGCGGGCAGCAAGGTAGCGGGCGGCTGGCTTCTCCAGAAAAAATAGTTCAATTAGGTTTAAGACTTATTCGCCAGCAGCCGGTTTTTAAGGATAAGCTGATCGTGGTTACTGCTGGTCCAACCAGAGAAGCTCTTGATCCAGTCCGTTTTCTATCTAACCGCTCTTCCGGTAAGATGGGTTATGAACTGGCCCGCGAAGCCTACGAGCGTGGAGCTGAGGTGGTTTTGATCAGCGGGCCGGTGGAACTCCGACCTCCAGCCGGGGTTAAGGTGGAAAGAGTTATCTCCTCTGAGGACATGCGACAGGCTGTCCTTAAATATTACGACCAGGCCAGTGTGGTCATCATGTCAGCTGCTGTTTCCGATTTTAGGTTCAGCCAAGCTGGTCGGGAGAAAATAAAAAAAGAAAACTTACCCTCGGCTGTCAGGCTGGAAAAGACGCCTGATATCCTTGAAGAACTGGGCCGTTTAAAACGAGGGCAGCTGCTGGTTGGTTTTGCCGCTGAAACATCTGAAGCTAAAGCCAGAGCCAGAGAAAAGATGGAAAAGAAAAAGCTCGACCTGATAGTGGTCAATGATGTCTCCCAGCAGGACATCGGTTTTGAAAGCGATGACAATGAAGTCTGGTTGCTCTGGCCGGATGGCAGGGAGAGATTAATCTCTAAAACCACAAAGAGAAAAGTGAGCCAGGAGATTCTGACTGAGATCGGAGCAATGTTCAATGGAAGAAAAGGAAATAATTGAGAAGCTGGAAAATTTAGAGAACGAACTTCGTTTTTATCAGCAGTTAGGAGCAGGTTTTATGGTGGGCAAGCAGAAGAAACCAGCTGATGAGGAAAAGCCGGCCGGAGAATTAATCGAGTTAGAAAAAGAGACGGAATCTCACTCCTTTCAGGCGGAAGAATGGGAAAAGCTCATCAGACGCATTCGAGACTGTCGTTTCTGTCCGCTTTTTCAGGGCAGAACCCAGGCTGTTCCAGGCGAAGGCAATTGCCAGGCGAGGTTGATGTTTGTCGGTGAAGCTCCTGGCCGGGATGAAGATCTGCACGGCCGGCCTTTCGTCGGCCGGGCTGGACAGCTCCTGACGAAAATCATTGAGGCTATGGGCTTTAAACGACAGGATGTTTATATTACCAATGTCGTTAAGTGCCGACCGCCAGAAAACCGTACCCCTCGACCGGATGAGGTCAAAGCCTGTTCCCCTTATCTGCTCCATCAAATTGAACTGATCAATCCCAGGGTGATCGTGGCGCTGGGCAAAGTCGCCGCTGAGTTTCTTCTTCAAACTAATAAAAGTATGTCTGAACTCCGCGGCCACTTCGGTCAGTTTAAAGATATTCCGGTCATGCCGACTTTTCATCCTGCCTATCTCGTCAGGAACGAAGGTAACAGGGAAATTAAAAGGATGGTCTGGGAAGATATGAAGAAAGTCGTGAAATTACTGGAATCTTCATGACTACCTATTGTCGTCTGTCTTTTCCTTTACCTGTTAATCAAACTTTTCTCTATCATTTACCTGAAGAACTGAAAGGTCGGGTGAGGCCGGGTACGGCCGTTCTGGCTCCGTTTGGGACAAGAAAAATTAAAGGCTATGTGCTGGAAATAACTGAATTGCCAGCAGCTCCTGGCTTTCAGGTTAAAGATATCTGTGAGGTCGTGGAAAATTGCCAGGAGTTTCCACCTGTCTTCCTGAACTTCGTCCAGAAACTGGCCTGGAGAAGCTTCAGTTCGGCTGGCCTTTTTCTGGAGCTGGCTGAAGGTCCGGTCAGGGCGGCTGAAGTCAAAGAGAAGATCATAATTACTCAGAAGGGAAAAGAGGCGCTGCAATCAGGACAATTAAGAGGCAAAAACCGTCAGCTTCTCGAACAGGTCAGCCAGAAAACTTATTCCCCTGCCTTTTTGAAAAGAAAGCTTAAATGGCGGGATTTGAACTCTCGTCTAAAATCTCTTGAGCTGGTCGGGTTAATAGAAATAAAGCAGAAGTCCAGGCGAGTTAAGAGCCAGAGAATTTCTTCGCAGGTTTCACCCAGGCAGTTATCTTTGCCCGTTGATTTCCCGGGGGAGGCAGGCCAGTTCGGCACAGTTTTTCGGGCTCTGGGGGCCGGGGAATTCCGGCGCTTTCTGCTGGCCGGAGAAAGCTGGAAAAGGCAGGAAATACTCTCAAAAATCGTCAGGCAAGCTCTGAAAGATGGCGGCTATGTCTTTATTCTGGTACCAGAAATCGAACAGATGACCAGGTGGTGGCCTGAGGCAGAAAAGCTTGGCAGCCACCTGGCTATTTATAATAGTCGGCTGGCCGAGAAAAAAAGAAAGGAAATCTGGGACAGGATTATTTCCGGCCAGAGCCGGGTGGTTATCGGGACGAGAGCTATACTTTTTTTGCCCGTCAATCCGGTCAGGTTAATAGTCATAGACGAGGTACAGAATGACCTTTATGACCAGGCAGAAAGTCCGCCCTTTGATATCAGGGAAGGAGCTCAGATTAGAGCTAAAGAAGAAGGTGCAGTATTGCTCTTATCGTCTTCCACGCCACCGGTCAGCTGCTATTATTTGTCACAGGTCAGGGGAGAATTAATTGACCTTGGCCAGGATGAAAGACATTATACGTGCCAGTTTAGCCGGAAAGATATCGGCCGCTGGCTGCAGGAAGCGCTGTTGAGCGAAGTGGGGCCCGGGCTTCGGGCTGGGCAGAAGGTTTTCTTTTTTATTAACCGCAAAGGGTATGCCGGCTATCTTGTTTGCCCGGCCTGTGGCCATGTGCCCAGATGCCCAACCTGCCAGATTCCCTTAATTCTTGACAAAAAGAAAAATGAGCTGGTCTGCCGTTACTGCGGGCAAAGCCTTGGCCAGCAGGAAACGTGCCCTGTCTGCCATCATCCAATGAAGCCAGGAAGAATCAAAGGCAGTCAATTTCTGGTAGAGCGGTTAAAAAAGCTCCTGCCTGATTTTAGCCTGGCCCTGCTGGAGGAAGGAGAGGAAAAGCCTCAAATTGAGGACAGCCTAAAAAAAATAGATTCAGGCCAGGTTCAAGTGGTAGTCGGGACTGATTATGCTTTACCACGGCTTAAGCCCGGGAGCCTGTCGATGGTTATTGTTGTCGAGCCGGAAATAGGCCTTAATCTTCCTGATTTTAAAGGGGCCGAAAAAACTTTTATCAGAATTTTTAAAGCCTCGGAGCTTCTGGCCAACCAGTCGTCATCGAAAATGATGATTATTACCTCCATGCCTGATCAGCCAGCGATAAAATTTGGAGCTGAGAGAGACTACGCTGGTTTTTACCGACAAGAACTGGAATTCCGCCATCTATTAAAATATCCGCCCTTTAGTCTGCTGGTCTGTCTGGCCCTGACCGGCCAGAATTTAAGGAAGGTAGCGGGCTCCGGCCGGCGTCTGGTAGAAGAACTTGCCTTGAAATTTCCCGGGCTGGAAATAATTGGCCCAAAAGTTAAACCCAGACTATGGCAGAAACAGCAAAAAGAAGTGAGACTCTATTTAAGGCTGGTGGAAAACAACACCCTTCTTGCCCTTCATGAGTTTCTGGAAATATTCAGCCACAGCTCCAGGCAGGTCAGGCTTTCCTGTCGACTCCTTTTTTAGGCTTCAGGGACCAATCAAGACAGGCTCTTCTCGGCTAACCACTAAAAGCTATCTGTTATAGACTAGGAAAGTCGAGGAAACGAATCTGAATAGAAGCCACCTGACTGACATTCTTATTTCTTAAATCATGACCAAAAAACTCTAGGCGGGCAGTGCATTCCAAGACATCTGAAGTTCCCGCCAGGGCAGCCAGAGGGGCCTGGCTTTTGGCTGTCTCGGTCACTATCATCAGAGGAATGCTGACGCTTGAACCAACAGGCAACAGCGTTGACAGGGCAGCCTCAAAATGATAGGGGACGGCCGAACCCTCAGCAGTCGAACCATCACTTCTGGTAAAAGTAACTACATACTTGGTCAGTAAGATATCGCTATATTGAGAAGCACCATTAATCGGGTTAGGATCAAGCATCGCTGATCTCAAGGTGGCGGTAACAAAATCAGGCAGACCGTTACTGATATCAGAGAAAGCAACGGCCGAATCATTACCAGAAATATCCTTGCCCATGATGCTTTCGACAACAATAAAGCTGCTGGAATCAGAATCATTTTCAATTGGGTTGCAGGAAAACAACAACAAGGCCAGGGTCAAAATGCTGACTATTTTAAAAGATAGTGTTAGCTTACTCATCTTGGTTTTCTCCTTCTGGTTATTTCATAATCCTGGGAGTTATAAAGATCAGCAACTCCCTGTTCTGACGGGTTCTGGCGAAGGATCTGAAGAGAGTTCCCAGAATTGGAATATTGTTGAGGTAAGGAGTCTTGTCTCTGGTAATTGAATCTTCTGTCCTGTAGATTCCGCCAATGACCGTTGTACCTCCGTCCGGTACCATGACTGTCGTTTTGGCGCTCTGGGTCGTAATGGGGGGAATGCCGTTAACCAGGTTGGCAAAATCAGCCGCATTGTTCTGAATTTCTATGTTCATGATGATCGTGCCTTCAGCTGTAATCTGGGGGGTGGCTCTCAGTTCCAGGGCAGCATTGACATACCTGGTGGTCACGGTGAAGTTGGCAACGGTCTGCACCGGGATCTGTCGGCCCTGAATGATCTCTGCTGCCTGGTTATTCTGAGTAGTAACTTTTGGTGAGGAAATAATCCGGCCATTACCTGAAGTTTCGAGTCCTGATAAAGCCACATCGAGTCTGAAAGTGTCAAGAACATTGGCGAAGGAAAAACCAACCGCGGTATTAAAGGCTGGAGCCGGCAAATTAACAGCGTACCCACCAAGTGGCCCGCCGATACCTTTGGTGACAATGCCCTGAGGAATCATGGCCCCATCTAATTGAATTTTATTGGGGAAGGATATGGAAGTCTGATTGCCATAGAAAGGATCAGCAATACCCTTAAAACCCCATTGAATTCCCAGATTTTTAATAAAGGTTGAAGTGGCCTCGACTATTCTGGCTTCGATGGAGACCTGGGGAGTTGGAGTATCAAGGACACCTATTAATTTTTCCAGCAGCTCCATGCGGTCTCTAACTTCTGAGATAATCAGGGTATTGGTTCTTTCGTCGATGACGATTTCGCCATTTCTGGACAGTTTACTTTTCAACAGGCTCTGAACATCTCTGGCTTTAGAGTAAGACAGGGTTACGGTCTTAACCTGGATCGGGCCGGCCAGCTCTTTACTTTCCTGAATTCTTCTTATGTCTTCATCTTCTCTGGCCAGGACATCAACCGGAGCAATTCTTAAAACGTTGCCTTCAATGGTTTTGCCAAGTTTGTTCTGTTTTAAGACCACATCAAGAGCCTGATCCCAGGGAACAGCCTGCAAATTGCAAGAGACGCTTCCTCTGACTTCGGGATCAAAGATCACATTTAAACCGGCCAGATCGGCCAGGAAGAGAATCACGTCTCTGATATCAGCGTCTTTAAATTTCAGGCTTATAATTTCACCTGTATATTTTTCTTCACTGGATTGAATGACTCTTGGTTTAAATTTTTCCTGCTGGGGCTGGGCCTGTTCAGGAGTCGAGCTGGCTCTTGATTTCTTGGGTGCTGGTTCCGCTTCAATTTTGGCCTCTGCCGGCTGGGGTTTGATTTTGACCGGATCAGGTGTGGCCGGAACTTCTTCTTTCACTTCTCTGGTCGAAGCGGGAACAGGTAGAGCATTGGCCAGGGAGGAGTTAGCTACCGCGCGAACAGGACTTTCCTCTTTGGAAGTAACTTTATTGCTGGCAGTCAAAACATCCTCTGGAGAATAAAAGGTAATGTTCAACCCCTCAGTTGAATTGTCGAGAGAATACCAGCCCGCCTCCTTCAGTTCAAAAACCAGCCTGGTTATCGGGCAAGGGTCAGCCTGCTTGAATTGTCCAACTCGGACTTTGTCCACTTTGGCCTGGCCTACCTGATAGGACTGACTGCCTCTTGGATATTGAGTGTTAAGCAGGTCTACGACCAGACGATCCGGGTTGTTAAGAGCAAAAGTCTGAAAAGGAGCCTCTCCGCTCAGGGAGATTTTGAAATTGACCTTACCCGGTTTGGTCTCAACTTTCATCTCACTGAAATAAACCTGGCTTTGCTTCTTAAGTAAGTTATTTAAGGCTGGATCCAGCGGATAATCGGCTGCTTTCAGAAATTCATTCAGTTCAATAAATAATTTTCCCTGTTCGAGACCGAGACGATAGGGTACTTTTTCCTTTAATGACAATAAGACCTTAAGATTTTCACCAGCTGGTTCAACCCGGATTTCCCTGACCAGGCGACCATCAACTGATTGCCGGGCTGGAATTTCTATTGGCCTGACGCCACTTAACTCCAAAACAAGAACCGGGGGAGTCTCGGAAATATAGGCAGCCTGCCGGACGGTGAGGGGCTTATCAGCTATCATCACGACCCTGGTTGATAAAGTCCCCGGTATGATCTCTATTTTACTAAGATCGGTAGCGGCTGGAGCCGCCTGGAGAGCCAGACCGGGCACCATAATCAGATTTATTATGGCCAGTGCCAGCCAAAGATTTTTCCTTTTCATGTTAACGCTCCTCCGGATTGATTTCTTTAACCACATTTATAGGCCTCATCAGGGGAAAGCCCCTATCATGAGTCTTTCTAAAAATCACCTGGGACGAATTGATATCAAAGATATAACCATCGGCTAACTTATCCCCGACTTTCAAAAAATAAGGCATTTGCTGGGGCCCGCTGATAATGGCTACATAGCTTTTCTGGGTTTTGACAATGCCAACCAGAGTCGCATTCTCGATGGTGAGCTGTCCGCCCTCGGCTGAAGCCGGACCGCTGACCCGTCCCTTTCCGATCAAGTCTTTGAATGGATCCCGGCGGCCACCCGGATCATAAGAGGCCAGAGGTCTGAGATTATCAAGGGTAGGCGTAATAGTGGTGGTAGTGGCTGTTGACTGTTGATCGGTTTTCATGGTTTCTTGGGCCTGTCCGGCACTAAAAAGACCAATTCCTGCTATTAAGCTTAATACCAGAATAAAATTTATCGTCTTGTTCTTCATGTTTTTACCTCTGCGCTCTGGTAGGGGTGGCGGTTTTAGCTGCAGCTGGCTGCTCTTCAAGGAAATAATAGGTAGTGGCCACGAATTTGGCGCCGATTGTCAACTCATCTGTCTGGTTATTCAGAGCGGTAATAGAAAAATTATTGACATTAAATAAACGAGAAAATTTGCTGAGCTTATCAAAGAAGATGCCCAGATTGTGATAGGTGCCAGAAATTTCAATATTGATCGGCCATTCTGCATAAAAATCTTTATTAACTTCGCCCCTGGGCTGGAATCTGAGAACATTTAATCGCGAATCATAGGCCAATTGCTGAATCCTGCGCAGGATGTCGGCAATTTCTTTTTTCTGGGGGATAATCTGTTCGAGGTCTTTAAGAGTGGCATTAAGAACGACCAGCTCTGCTTCTATTTTATCCAGTTCTTTTTTTTGCTCTTTCAACACTTCTACTTCCTTTTCGAGTTTCATCCTCGACTCGCGCAGACTCTGTATTTCAGCATTGCGCGGTTTAAAGAAGAAAAAGAAAACCAGAGCAAAAATAATTACTGCCAGTAACAGGTATCCATACCATGGCCAGTTTCTCATGATGCTCTCCTTCTTGTTGACTGAGGAGTGGTCCTGGGTTTCGGCTGTTCAACCGCTGGCGGTTGAGGCTTGTTAACGGGGACAGTCAGATTGAATTCCAGAAAAACAGCTCCTCCCTGAGACTTTTGAGTTGAATCTATCAGGTTAACCTGGCCAAAAGTCTCGCTGCGTTCAAGGTTAGTGATAAAATCAGCAATGAGATTATTGGAGATGGCATTCCCCTTAAGCTTGAGTGTCTGGCCATCGTAGCTGGCTTCTTTCAGCCAGACATAATCGGGCAAGCGGCGATTAATCTCATCCATAATTCTGACTGCAATGTCCTGGTTGCTCTTCAGCTGCCTGATCAGGTTGATTTTGAGCTCGAGCTGAGCCTTCTGGTTTTTGACTTCTTCCAGTTTAGCCACCACATACTGCAGCTGGCTTTTTTCCTGCTGGGCCTGCTCGATCAATTGTTTTTCCTTCTGCATTTCCCAGTTCTGATAGAAATAATAACCGGCCAGGCTGACCAGCAAGATCAGGAAGATAATAGTGCCCAAGCTGGTCTTTTTTCTTTCCTTGGCTACCTTAGGTAAGCCGGCTGCGGCCGGTTCCCTGACTTCCTTGACTTCCGGTTTTAATAAATTAATCCTGATCATGGCTCATTTCTCTGCCTTTCTCGTTGAAAGTCCAACTGCTACCCCGAAGACCGGGGCCATTTCGTTGAAATAGATGGAATCAAACTTTTTCTCGTCGTATTTGATCATTTTGAAAGGATTAAATAGCTCGGTTTTAATTCTGAATTTCAGCTCAAAAGCACTGACCATATTAGGAATAAGAGCCAGACCGCCGCTGAGTAAAATCTGCTCAATCCGCCGATCTCTTTTTTCTCCGGCCTCATAAAAAGAAAAAGTCTTTTCCATCTCATCCAGTAAATCTCTGATGTTCATGGTCAAAACAGCAGCAAATTGATCAGCATTAATATTTTTCCCGGGGATACCCTTTAAAGCTGCTTCGGCCTCTTCAAAGCTGATATTTAATTCCTTTCTGATATTTTCGGTGAAGAAATAACCCCCCAGGGACAGATCCCGGAAAAGCTGAGGTACTCCTCTTTCCACGATGCCAACATTGGTTATATTGGCACCCATATTTATAATGGCCACAGTCTTTTCTTTAAAGATTTCAGGATAGTTAACCTCAAAAGCATTAATCAGAGAAAAGATGTCCACTTCAATCGCCACCAGGTTCTTCCTGGCCATCGAAATGGCATTACTGTAGTTGGCAATTTTATCTTTTTTGGCCGCTACCAGGAGGATATCAACATTTCCTTCTGGCGTGCGAGGTGATTTGAGAACAGCGTAATCAACGTTAGTTTCCTCGTAGGGATAGGGTATATTGTGTTTGGCTTCCCAGATAATTGATTCCGCCAGCTCCTGTGAATCCATGTTAGGTAAGGAAATCTTCTTGATAATGACTGAGTTGCCTGAGATGGAAATAGCCACATCCTTATTGGTGATCTTGGCATTATCAAAAAGCAGTTTAATGGTTTCACTGACTGCCGTCGAGTCGATAATAGTGCCTTCCACAATGGCATCATGAGGAAGTGGCTCATAACCTATCTTCTGAACTTCATATTGAACACCTTCGTTTTTCTCTTTAATCTTTAATTCTACTGCCTTTACCGAGTAGGACCCGATATCGAGGCCCACCAAACTCTTTTCTTTGGCCAAACCAAACATGTTTACCGCCTTTTTCTCTTAGAATTGGATAATTTATTCTTTAAGGCCTCCTCCACCAGAGGAGGCACCAGCCCTTTGACGCAACCGCCCAGCTGAAAAGCTTCTCTGACTAGATTTGAACTCAAAAAAGAATACTTCAAGCTGGGCATCATGAATAATGTCTCAATATCTCCAGCTAGCTTCCTGTTCATTAAAGCCATCTGGAACTCATACTCGAAGTCTGATATGGCCCTTAATCCCCTGATGACTATATTTACTTTATTCTGATGGGCAAAGTCAACCAGCAGGCCGCTAAAGCTTTTGACTTCGACCGCCCGGTCGTTGGCAAATACCTGCTCGATTAATTCCACCCTTTCCTCTGTGGAAAAGAATGGAGTCTTTTTAGGATTATCCAGGACACCCACAATTATTGAGTCGAAAATCTTCTTTCCCCGTTGAATAATATCGACGTGGCCATTAGTAATCGGGTCAAAAGACCCTGGATAAATTGCCTTTCTTTCCATTTAGATTTTCAGTTCCTCTTACACTTGCTTATCAATTATCAAAAAAGATTTCCCTTGTCAAACAATATTTTGGCAAAATACTGGCCGGTTTTTGACTCATGCTTTTAGCTTAATCAGGGCGCCTGCCTGGTCAATCACCGCTGGTGGTTAGAACGATGATGATTTTTACCTGTCCTGGATCATCATCAAGGGTGAGTCAAATTCTGGACAGCTGCTGGCTGTAGCCGTTGCTTTAATCTTTTTCTTGTGGTAGTTTTAACTTAAAATAAGAAGAAACATGATCAGGTTTGGTACATCTGGCTGGCGGGCAGTGATGGGTGAGGAGTTCACCTTTAACAATGTTCGCCGGGTGGTTCAGGCCATTGCCAACTATTTTAAGCAAAAATTTGCCGGCGAGAACATTTCCCTGGTGGTTGGCTATGATACCAGATTTCTGTCCGAGAGATTTGCCCAGGAAGCAGCCTGCCTCCTTTCCAGAAACAAGATTCATGTCTATCTGACCGAACGCGATTGCCCATCGCAGGCGCTGGCCTATCAAATTATCCGGGGAGGCCAATCTGGGGGCATAAATTTCACTGCTTCTTTTAATCCACCCAAGTTTAACGGCTTGAAGTTCAATGTAGAAACCGGAGCGCCGGCTCTACCGGAGGTGACTGATCTGATTGAAAAAGAGGTGGAGCGAATAAGAGCAGAAGAGGTTATTCCTCGATATTATCCCGACAGTTCCTATATTCATCCGGTCGATCTTCAGTCTGGTTATCTGGAATTTCTGCAAAAGAAAGTGGATTTTGAAGTAATTAAAAAGAGCGGGATCAAAATCGGGATTGATCTTCTGTTTGGCACCAGCCGGGAATATCTGGATGAAATTCTGGAAGAAAATGGTATTCCGATTGAGGTCATTCATGGCTACATCGATCCCTACTTTGGAGGTATTTCTCCTGCCTGTACTGAAAAAAATTTGGCCGAACTGAAGAAACTGGTGACTGCCCGGGGTTGTACTCTGGGATTGGCTACTGATGCTGATGGAGATCGCTTTGGACTGGTTGATGAACGGGGAAAGGTTGTTATTGCTAATTATGTGCTGGCTCTGCTGCTGGAATATCTTTTGAGGGTTAAGGGCTGGCGGGGCGGGGTGGCCAGGTCTGTCACCACCACTCATCTTCTTGACCGCATTGCCAGAAATTATGATTTGCCAGTTTACCGGACGCCAGTTGGCTTTAAATACCTGGCAGACCTTTTTATTCAGGGCAGGATAATATTTGGCGGGGAGGAAAGCGCTTGTCTGGCAGTCAAAGATCATCTGCCGGAAAAGGATGGTATCTTTGCCGGGTTGCTGGTAGCTGAAATGGTAGCTGTCTATGGTGAAAGTCTGACCGAACTGCTGGGCAGATTGTTTAAAAAATACGGCAAAATGGTTGGTGCTCAAACCAACCTTGACCTTTCGCCTGGAATTTCCAGGCGGCTCAATGAACTTATAAAAAATCCTCCAGACCAGGTAGGTCGGAGGAGGGTCGTGTCGGTCGAAACTATGGATGGCCTGAAGCTGGTTTTTTCTGGAGATAGCTGGCTTACCCTGAGATTCTCTGGCACCGAACCTGTTATCCGCTGTTACAGTGAAGCTGAGACCAGGCGGGAGGCTCAAGCCTTACTGAAGCTGGGAGTCAGGCTCCTATGTTAAAGGCGACTTCGGCTAAGACCAAGAGTCCTGTCGGCCAGAAGTTGCTATATCTGATTGCGGCTATTTTGCTTCTGGCCAGCCTGGTCACCACCTTTTTTGGGAAGAAGGGCTTTCTTGATATACAAAAACAGAAAAAAAGATATAGTGAACTTGCGGCTCAAATCAAAGAATATGACCGGAAGATAGGAGAGTTAAAAGCCGAGATAGAAGATCTTCAGACCAATCCACTGGCTCTGGACAAAGAAGCCAGGGAAAGGCTCTGGCTGATCAAACCTGAAGAAAAACTCATTATCAGAAAAAAAACAGAAAGTTCAGGGCAGCCAGCTGCCGGGCATTAAAGACCAGACTCTGGGTTGAGAGCTATAATTTACACAGGTTCTGAGGCTCGGCAGGAGTTGGGCTGTTTCATCGAGGGAAATAGTTCCTTTTTCCCGGCCCAAAATAATGTCCAGCCAGGATCTCTTTTTGGGCCAGATAACCATTTTCACCTTTTCTTCCGGTCTAATACCAGCCAGCTTTTTAGCCGCCTCGATAGCTTCAGTATAACCTCCCAGTCGGTCAATGAGATGAAGTTCCAGAGCCTGCTTTCCTGTCCAGACTCTCCCCTGGCCAATTCGGTCAACTTCTTCCACCGTCAGGTTTCTGGCCGCAGCCACTCTTGCCAGGAATTCCTGGTAGGTGGAATTTAGTTGATGCCTCAGCATTTCTTTTTCCTGGGGAGAAAACTCTCTATAAACTGAAAAGGCATCAGCTTCACGTCCAATGATTATTTTTTCAGCCTTAATACCGAGCTTGGCCAGCAATTGACCGAAGCTGAATTTGCCGGCAATAACGCCTATTGAGCCGGTGAGAGTTTGCGGTTGGGCGATGATTTCCTGACCCCCCAGAGCCAGCCAGTACCCGCCAGAACCAGCCAGTCCAGACATGGAAATAATTACCGGCTTTTGCTTCCTGGCTTCGATGAGTTCGTGGTAAATCACATCAGAGCCAACGGCCGATCCCCCTGGACTATCTACCCTGACAACAATCGCTCGAATAGAGTCATCTTTAACCGCTGCTCTCAGCCACCTGGCTACAGTCTCACTACCCAGGGCCAGTGTTTGTTCTTCTCCACTGATAATTGTTCCTGAGGCGAAAATCATTGCTATTTTTTTACCGCCATCAAGGCCGACAGAGGCCGGGGCGACAGTCGCATATTTCTCATTCGAAATTTTCTGGAGCCGACTTACCCCTTTGAGATTCATATGATCCAGCCATTGATCTTCATAGGCCAGGGCATCAACCAGACCAGCCGTAACAGTTTCTTTGCCTTGAAAGTAGCCTTGATCGATAAGGCTCCTCATTTCTTCCGGTGATTTTTTTCTGGCGGTGGCCAGCTGGCGGTAATAATGGTCAAAAATATCCTGATAGATGGATTCCATCATTTCTCTGTGGGCAGGGGTAAAACCATCTTCTGTAAATTGATTGTAGGCTGTTTTGTATTCAGCAATGTGCTCAAATTCAGCCTTAATGCCAAGATTGGTCAGAGCCGTCTTAAAAAATAGAACATAACTCGAAAGACCGTTTACTCCCAGCCAGCCAAGAGGGTGAATTAATATCCGGTCTGAGGCTGTAGCCAGATAATACTCTTTATCGGCTTCTGGTGATTCTTCAAAATAAGAAATGACCGGTTTACCTGATTTTCTGAATTCCAGCACCGCTTGCCTCAGTTCCTCTATTTTTGCCCAGTCAGCATCGAGGAGGCCGAATTTAAGGACAACTGCTTTTATCCTGGGGTCAACTGCCGCCTTTCTCAGATTCATCCAGGTATCAAAGAGAGAAATGGCACGACCCTCCAGAACATTGCTTAATGAGGTAGAAGAAACATATTCCTCCAGCCGTCCATTGAGTTGTATTTCCAGATAGGCGTTGGCGGCAATTTTTACTTCTCGAGGACCCAGGTTGGAAACGACATAAGAGACAATTAAAAGCCCGATGAGAATGGCAAAAAATAAAACGATGACCACCCAGGCAGTTTTTTTATTCATTTTTGCTCCTCTCCGTTATTTTTTTAATTTTACTTTAGCTGGCTCTAAAAATAAACAACTAGAACAGGCCGCTATCTCTCTGCGGAATAACCCTAATTTTTAAAAAAGGTAGTTGTTAAGAAGTACGCGGGTCATCGGATTGACAAAATTTCGACCTGCGATAAGATAAAAACCTGAAAAAGTACATCTCTTAAATGATGAAGCTCACAAAATTTTTTTTAACTGGCTGCTGGCTACTGCTCCTGGGTGGGCTGCTTGTCAACCGCCTGGTTCTGGCCGGAGAAGAAAAAATAGAGACTTTCCTTTCGCCTTCGGCGCCAGGACCCGGACAGGAATTCAGGTTGATCCTGATCGCTGAAAATCAGCAAAAATTAACGGGACGCGAACTGAGTGTTGTTTCTCTTGGTCCTGACCATCTCGAAAGCAGGCTAAATTTGCACAAGAAAAATGGCGGCCCGCCTTTCTGGCAATGGTGGTCAGGCCAGACCAGCCTCCCAGGAAAATATCGCCTGATCATAAGACGCGGCCGTCAGGTTATTAAGACTCTGGAATTTGAAGTTTCTGCTGCCCCTCGTCAGCCTGAAAACTCAGGTTATTACTGGCTGGCAGAAAATGTCTGGAACAGGGAAAAAGAGAATCTCTACTCAGCCTGGATTGAGGCCCTCTTTGGTGACAGGCAGGAAAAGGATTCATGGCCAAACCTGAGCCTGGCTCTTAATGATCCGGAGCGAAACTTTCTTTATAACCACCTTGGTCTTGAAGAGGACAAGAGCCAGTATCAGCTCCAGCCTGATTGCGCTGATAATCCATTTGTTCTCCGTGGTTATTTTGCCTGGAAGGTGAGATTACCCTTTGGGTTTCATGCCTGCTCGCGCGGCTCCCTCGCTGAGCTGCCCGGCTGTCAGAAATGGTTTCACAATGAAATGCCTGCTCCCAGGGGAAATGAAGCATATAAGTTTTACCGGCTCATGCGCCTGGTTATGGATACCGTTCATTCCGGAACAGCCCGAACGGCTTTAAAGGCCGAGAATTCCGATTATTACCCCTTACCGCTCACCCGACGCGACTTACGGCCGGGAACAGTTTTTGCTGATCCTTATGGTCACACTCTGGTCATTGTCCACTGGCGGCCTCAGGTTAAAGACAAGCCAGGTGAACTGCTGGCCGTGGATGCTCAGCCTGATAATACGGTTGGTATCAAGAGATTCTGGCCAGGTAATTTTCTTTTTGCCACGGAAGAGGTCATCGGGCAGCCAGGTTTTAAGGCTTTCAGACCAATTATTAGAAAAAACAGTCAACTCCACTTAATGACCAACCTGGAAATAGAAGCCAGCCAGGATTATGGTAACCTTTCTTTTGAACAGCTGAATCTGAAGCCCGAAGATTTTTATGACCGGATGGATCAGTTGATAAATCCACAACCACTCGCCCCTGAAGTCGTTTTAAAAGAGCTGTTTCTGGCCTTACATGAGCAGTTGCTGGTCAGAGTTGGTTCAGTTGAAATGGCAGAAAAATTTAAGCGGGAGCATCCTGGCTATATTATTCCGATGCCCTCGGGGGCGGCCATCTTTCAGACCAGTGGCCCGTGGGAAGATTTTTCGACACCTAACCGCGACCTGCGCCTTTTAATTGCTATTGATACTATCAAGTATTTTCCGGAGAAGGTAGTTAAATCCCCGGAGCGGTATAAAATCAGCCGCTCTGAATCGCCTGAAAAAATTAGAAACAGCCTGGCCAGGGCATCAACCACTCTGGCGAGAGAACTAAAAATAAGCTATCACCGCTCGGATGGCAGTCTCTGGACGTTAACTCTGGAGGAAATAATAGAAAGAGAGGAGGCCCTCGAAATGGGCTATAATCCCAATGATTGTGTCGAGTACCGCTGGGGTGCCTCTCCTGGCACAGAAGAATATTCTACCTGTCGCGGTCTGGCCCCGGCCTCTCAACGGCAGAAAATGGAAGCTGTTAGGATCTGGTTTAAAAAGCGTCTGCATCCGCCCACCTGATGGATTTAGAATTTGCTTGATTTTAGTTTTTTCTTATGTCATCATAAGCGATGCCCTTTCCGCTGAGTGGTCTCTGCTCGAAATGGAGAAAGCCGGCGGGGAGAGGTCGAGGAGGTTTTTTTTATGTCTGCTAAACTTTATGTAGGTAACTTAAACTACAGGACTACCGAGGAAAAACTGAAGGAGTTATTTTCTCAGTTTGGAGAAGTTACCTCAGTTAACATCCTGCAGGGTCGCGGTTTTGGCTTCGTTGAAATGTCAGCTGAAGACATGGCGGAAGAAGCTAAGAACAAGCTAAACGGAACTGAGTTTGATGGGCGAAAAATCATCGTCAATGATGCCAGACCTCAGGGGGAAAGAAGAAGCGGCGACCGTCACCAGGGGTCAGGACCCCGCGGCGGAAGAAGTTTCAACCGCTACTAATATCCTCTGATCAATAGAAAAAGAAGAAAGGCCAGGATAGCCTTTCTGTCCCTGCTGTCAGGCTTATCCCTGCGGCTCCGCGAAACCCCGTCTGCTCGACTCTCCAGGCCAGAGTAAACCTTTTTGTCTTTTCTTCCGTAATTTCTGGTGTAAACAGGAATTAAGGAGAAAAGGATGATCGTCTGGCAGAGAGAGAAAACAGAAGTAGCAACTATTGTCTGCTTTGTCCACGTCCACGATCAGCCGCTGATGGACAGGCCAGCTGGTAATCGAGCTCATCAACAGGTCAGGAATAATATAGGCCCAATTAGTTTTGAATGGTGGCCAGCTATTTCTAATTCTGATTATTTGCCGTCAGATCCGCCTTTTTTCTCTGCTAAGTCAGGAGAAAATACCCTGAACCGACCTTTAGCCGCCGAATTATCCCTCGGATTCTTAGGCTGTTTCAAAATTGCCGGAGAAAAAGATCCTTATTTTTTGACTGCAATAAATGTATATTAACAACCAGGAAAACAGGCAAAGGATAAAACTTAAGAATGGAACTGGAAAATGCCGATCATGGTCAATCAGATCCAGAGTTTCTGGTGGCTAAAATTAAAAACGGAGATAAAGAGGCCTTTATGAAACTCGTTGGGCTTTATCAGCAGAAGATATTCGTCCTGACCTATTCCATGGTCCACGAGAGAGAAGACGCTCTGGATCTGGTCCAGGAAACATTTCTCAGACTTTATGAAAAAATCAACACCTATCGTTCTGGAGAGAATTTTAATGCCTGGTTGATGAAGATAGCCAGAAACATCTGCCTCGATTTTATAAGAAGGCAAAAAGCCAGAAAAAAAGAAAGTCTGGATCAATTAAGCCCGGAACGGCTTGACTTAGCTGATACTGATCAGGATCCAGCCCACTTTAATCCCGGGGAACTGATCAGCCGGGCAGTTGTCGGTTTGCCTGCCAAGCAGCAGGCAGTGTTTATCCTTCATCATTATCAGGAACTCAAGTATGAGGAAATTGCTAAGGAGCTAAAGATTTCGATTGGTACTGTTAAATCATTGCACTATAAAGCTGTGCGTAAGTTAAGAAAGCTGTTAGCCAGGCAACTGGGAGGCGAAGCATGAAAAACTGCCGATATTACCGTCAGGACTGGCTGGCCTATTGGCTTGGCGAGCTCGACTCCAACCGGCAAAAAATGATGGCTGAGCATTTAGCCCGTTGCCAGCGCTGCCAGAATGAATTAAATGAGATAAAAGATGTCATCGGCCGCACAGAGGATTGGAAAAGCGAACTTGGTAAAACAATGGCTGACATTGATTGGGACAGGCTGCAGGTGGCTATTACCGACAATGTCTTCAGGCAAAAAGAGAGCCAATCAGCAGCCGGCACCGCAGCTACCTTGAAACATCGGCACTGGCAGCCAGCCCTGGCTGGCCTGGTGGCCGGCTTATTGCTGGGTATGTTTTTTAGTTATCTCCTTTTGCGGCCAGAAAGATGGCCCGAGTCGGCCAGCAGGGGGAATTCAAAGGTTAATTTACCAGCTGGCTTTGTCCAGAGAGTGGATCTGGCTCTGGCTCAGAGAGAAACACTGGATTACCTGGAGCGCAGCCAGTATCTACTTTTGGAACTTCTTCAGGCTAAAAGTCCCGACGAGGCTTCTGCTTTCCTGACTCAGGACAGAATACAAAAGCTATTAACAGAGAAAAAATATCTGAATAATCAGCTGGAAGAGGTGAAACTGGCCAAAGCCAAAATGCTCTGTGACCAGATTGAAATGCTTTTTCTGGAGCTTATTCAGTTAAGCCCGGAAATGTCAGAAACTGAGCTCCGCAGTCTCAGGGAAATCATTGAGGGTCGCCAGCTTTTATTGAAAATTAATCTGGTCAAAAAGGAATTACAGACAAGTGAGGTCTAAGGTGAAAAACCGGAATAAGACTTTGGTTTATCTGGCTGGCCTATTATTGCTGCTGGTGGTCGGTCTTTCTGCCCAGGTAGCAGGAGAAAAGATCAAGACAGATGAGCAGCTCCTACAGGAAGCTAAAGTACTCATTTTTGACAAAAAATGGGAGCAGGCTGAACAAAAGTTGAACGAGCTCATGAGCCGTTATCCTCAAAGTCCTTTTTATGCTCAGGCCCTATTCTATAAAGGCAAATGTTTATCTGAGCAGAAAGGCAAGGAGCTTCAGGCCTGGCAGACTTTTGAAGAATTTTTAAAGAGACCAGATAAACCTGAAGGGCTGGTAGAGGAGGCCAGAATCGCCAGCCTGGATCTGGCTTTTGCTCTTTATAAGAACGGGCAGACAGCATTTGGTCAGATACTGACAGACAGCTTGAATGATTCATCCCGGGTAATACGTTATTATGCTGCTTTTAAATTGAGTTACCTTGACGACAAGAAAATCGCCAGGAAGGCTGTACCCGTCCTGAAAAAATTGATGGTGGAAGAAAAGGACCAGGAACTAATTGATCGGGCCAAAATTGCCTTGCTTAGAATTTCACCTGAGTCTTTTCAGGAAATAAAAGATGAGCCTGCTTCTGGCGAATATCGCCAGATTAAAATCAGAATCTATGAAAAAGGTAAAAAAGCTCCCGCTGTTTCAGTTAATTTGCCTCTGGCTCTGGCTGATCTGGCTCTTCAGGCTATGCCCGAAGAAGACAAAAAACGGATCAAACAGCAGGGCTACGATCTCGACAGGCTTTTGAGCGACCTGGCCAGATCGCGGGAAAAACTGGTCAGAATCGAGGCAGACGGTGATTTAATTGAAATCTGGATTGAATAATTTCATAAAAAGTGTGAGGAGGATAAAAATGAAAAAGAAAGTCTTGATAGCCGGGCTGCTGGTGGTCTTCCTTTATCTGACAGTCGGGCCGTCTCTGGCCCTGGATAAAGACGATTATCAGGTCATAAAGAAGGCCGTCCAGGAGAATCCTAAAAGCCAGCCAGTCGGTGAGGCCAAGTGGTTTAAGGTTTTAGTTATTGATAAAGCCAGCGGCCAGGAAAAGGTAAAGGTGACCCTGCCTATTTCACTCGTGGAAATGCTGGCGAGCTGGGCAGAAAACAAAGATTTTAAAATGAAAGGCAGGGATGATGCCATGAAGATCCAGGAACTGATGAACCAGCTCAAAAAGGCTGGTCCCATGTCCATCATTGAAGTTAATGATGAGGATGAGATGGTTAAGATCTGGCTCGAATAATCCAATTAGTTGCCAATTGTTAAGAGTTTAAACGGGAAGCCCGGCCTGGCCGGGCTTTTTTTATGATTTTGATCAGCGCTTTAAATCAGCTTGGCTGGGGGAAAACGGTAAAATCGAAAGCCCTTTTGCCTGTCAGGTTTTTTGGTGTCAGGGCGTTGACTTTATCCTCTATTTTTTAAGATAATTAAAATCAAATTATCTTCATACAAGGAGTACTGGCAATGGCTAAATATCGTCTGGCAATTTTACCTGGTGACGGGATTGGCAAAGAGGTTATTGAAGCAGCCATGATCGTCCTGAAGCGACTTAATCTTGACGCCGAGTATATTTACGGCGATATCGGCTGGGAATTCTGGTGCCGAGAAGGAAACCCCTTGCCCGATCGCACAATTAAACTTTTAAAAGAAACTGACGCCTGCCTGTTTGGGGCTATTACTTCTAAACCCAAAGAAGATGCAGCCAGAGAACTGACCCCCGAGCTTCAGGGCAAGGGACTGTCCTATGTCAGTCCGATTGTCAAGCTCCGTCAGCTGTTCGACCTGTACATAAATCTCAGACCATGCAAAGCCTATCCGGGCAATCCGCTTAATTATCGGGACAATATTGATCTGGTTATTTTCAGGGAAAATACTGAAGGCAGTTACGCAGGCGTCGAATTTTTCCCCCTGCCAGAGGAAGTTCGTCAGGCATTGATGCTCCATCCCAAAATGAGGGATTTTAAGGATGTTCCGGCCGATGAAATAGCGGTTTCTACCAGAATTATGACTAAAAAAGGCTGTGAACGCATTGTCAGAGCAGCCTTCGAATATGCCCGGCAATATAAAAGGAAATCTGTCACCCTGGTCGAAAAGCCGAATGTTTTAAGAGAAACCGGTGGATTGATGTTGAGGGAAGCCAGAAGAGTAGCAGCTGAATATCCAGAGATTAGGTTTATTGAAGCCAATGTGGATGCCATGTGCATGTGGTTAATCAAAAATCCTCAGGATTATGATGTGCTGGTGGCAGAGAACCTGTTTGGCGATATCATTTCTGACCTGGCTGCCCAGCTGGTCGGTGGTCTTGGCTTTGCCTGTGCTGGAAATATTGGAGATAACTATGCTGTTTTTGAACCAACCCATGGCTCAGCTCCCAAATATACCGGCCTTTACAAGGTCAATCCAACCGCCACACTGCTGGCAGCAAAAATGATGCTCGACTGGCTGGGTGAAAAAGATCTGGCCGCTAGACTGGAGGGAGCGGTAGCTGAAGTCATCAAGGAAGGTAAAGTCAGAACCTATGATATGGGTGGCTCAGCTAAAACTCTGGATGTAGCTGAAGCCGTAGCCGCCAAACTTTAAGACAGGAAGGCTGGCAGGGCTGACCACTGGACAGAAGATGCTTGTTTTGAGCCTGGATACAACCACCCGTTTCGGCTCAGTTGCTCTGGTCGAAGGGAAGAAGCTCTTAGCTGAAATCAATTACCTTTCACCTTCTTCTCATTCTCGCCAGGTGTTTGAGGCCCTGGAGGCCTTGTTTAAAATTACCGGGAAAAAAATAAGTGAAGTAGACGGATTAGCGGTGGCCGCCGGACCAGGTTCTTTTACCGGCATCAGAATAGGTCTCAGTCTGGTGAAATCTTTATCTCTGGCTTCTGGCCGGCTGGTGGCGGCAGTTTCTGCTCTGACCGCTTTGGCCAGGAAATTGCTCTGGCCAGGCGTAAAAATCATAGCACCGGCGATTGATGCCAGAAAGGGTGAAATCTTTGCCTGCCTTTATCAGGTTGAAAAGTCAGAGCTGCAGGAGGTCGTACCGGCCGGTGCTTATGAACCGGAGAAGTTCCTGGCGATGATTTCAGCCGAGCATCCGATATATTTTATTGGAACGGGAGTCGATGTTTATCTTCCACTTATTAAAACCAAACTTGGCGAGCAGGCGGTTATAACAGGAACAAGTTATTATCTGGCAGCTGAAATTGGCCGGCTGGGCGAAGTCGTATTGGCTCAGGGCAAAGGCCTGAAACCAGAGGAAGTCGAACCAATCTATTACCGCCCATCTCAGGCTGAGGAGAAAAAAACTGAGCAGGTCCAGAGATAATCCACTTTTATTCCGCCGGATGAGGCCTGAAGACCTGAAAGAGGTGCTGGCCATAGAGAAAGCTTGTTTTTCCAATCCCTGGACCACCGATACTTTTTTGGGAGAAATTCAAAACAAAAGCATTTCCTTTCCGCTCGCCATCATCCATCTGGAAGACAGGAAGATCATTGGCTATATAATTTTCTGGCTAATAGGAAATGAAGCCCAGATTAATAATGTGGCCATACATCCCGATTATCAGGGGAAAGGCTACGGTGAACTGGCCATGCGCTATGTTCTGGAGCACTTGCGGGAGAGTGGAGCCGAGCTGGTAACTCTTGAGGTTAGAACCTCCAACCGCCCGGCTATAGCTTTATACCGCAAGCTGGGGTTTCAGATAATCGGTATCCGAAAAGACTATTATACCAATCCAGTTGAAGATGCTTATTTGATGGGCCTGACTCTGGATTAATGAACAATTCAATCAGTAGATGACCTTAACCAGGTAAAGTCCCCTGGCCGGAGCAGTGGGGCTAAGGCGGGTTCTCTTTTTACCTTTGAAAAGCTCTTCTATTCCTGCCGGGGCCAACCGGTTGCGCCCGACCATGAGCAGTGTTCCGACAATTGTCCTGACCATGTGGCGGAGGAAACCATTCGCTTCAATGGTAAAAACTAATTCTTCCTCTGTCTCTTCGAGGACAGAATGATAGACATGTCTGACCGGGTATTGATAATAACCGGATGAAAAGGCAGTAAAATCATCTTCACGTTCAAAATACCTGGCGGCCAGGCACATAGCTTCCTTATTCAAGGGATAGGGATAATGAAAAACGTAGCGATAATCAAACGGGCTGAGAATGGCTGAAGTCTTAATCCGGTAACGGTAAATTTTCGAAAGAGCAGATTTCCGTGCCTGAAAATCCCAGGGTACTCTGGCCACCTCCATAATTCTGATGTCGGGAGGCAGTAAGGCATTAAGGGCCCGGATAAAGTCACTCTCTTTGAGGTGACTGACTGCCCGGAAGCTGGCTACCTGGCCGATAGCGTGTACTCCGGCATCAGTTCGACCAGCCGCCTGCAGTTTTATTGTCTGAGCTGTCAGGCGCTGGAGAGCATTTTCTATTAAAGCCTGAATGGTGATTTTGCCCGGTTGCCGCTGCCAGCCATGATATTCAGTTCCTTCGTAGGATATAACCAATTTAAAATTTTCGGTCCGGGATGAACCGCTGTCTGATGGAGCTGGTTCCGGCCTCTCCCCGGCCGAACTTAACACCCGCCTCTCACTCATGGTTTCTCTCAGCTTTAATTTTGCTATTTTCCATCTGACAGAGCCAGCTCAACGGCTTCACTGGCTGAGTTGACGGCCAGGACACCCTCAATTTTCCAGGTATTGACCCCCACCACTTTTTTATTATACAGACGAGCAAAAGCTATTTCGCTCAGTGTGCCGTATTCACCGTCTATGGCAATAACAATGTCAGCGTTAAGGACAACTATCGAGTTCCGGTTAAGACCAATACCAGTGGCCAGGGGGAGATCGATAAAAGGATTAGCTTCTTCCAGGTTGGTCCCGGGTAAAATGCCAATGGTTAGCCCGCCAGCTTCCCTGGCTCCCCGGGCAGCTGCTTCCATCACGCCGCTCAGGCCACCGCAAACCAGAATGGCCCCGGCTTGAGCCAGCTTCTGCCCGGTTTCATAAGCAATTTTTAGCGCCTCTTCACCCGGCTGGTGTCCGCCGATTACGGCTACTCTTCTGGCTTTTCTAAGGTTTTTTTCAATCAATTCTGCTCTCCTTTCGGAACCTGTATCATCGGTTGACCTGAGGCTGACAATACAGGCAAAGACAAAAAATACCATAGCTCCTGCTCCAATTCAAAGGTCTGCAGTTTTAAATAATTCAATTAAAGGTTGGGAAATTTGACTAAAAGTAAGTGAATATGATATCTATATCTAAACTCGAGAAAAAAAATGGCCTATGTTAACTATGTAACCAAAAATATGGCCATTAAGATTGTCTATTATGGCCCAGGGCTCAGTGGTAAGACTACCAATCTCCGCTATATCTATTTTAAGCTCGAACCCGCCTATCGGGGAGAGTTGGTTTGCCTGGAGACGCCGGCTGAAAGGACATTCTTTTTTGACCTTCTGCCGATCAAAGCCGGCCTGATCAAAGATTTCAAGGTTCATTTTCAGTTGCTGACCGTGCCCGGTCAGGTGTTTTATGAGGCTTCAAGAAAAAGCGTTTTGAAGGGAGCAGATGGCATCGTCTTTGTGGCTGATTCTCAGCTACCACTCCTCGAGGCCAACCTGGAAAGTTTTGACGGTCTCAGGAAAAACTGTTTGGAGCAGGGAATAGACCTTAACCGCATTCCGCTTGTTTTCCAGTATAATAAAAGAGATTTGCCCAATCTGATTCCAGTAGAGACGCTCAACCGCTTGTTGAATTCAAGAAATTGTCCTTATATCGAAGCTGAGGCCATCAATGGCCGGGGAGTCCTGGAGACTCTTAAAGAAATAGCCAGGCTAACTGTGCCGGTGGTTAGAGCCAGTGTCTTTGGTGAAAATGTCAGCCAGAGTGAAAAAGCCCGGGAGGCGCCGGCTGAACCGGCCAGGATTTTGACCACTTCTGAACTCAGGGATGAGGTTGACCGGCCGGCCCCAAAAAGAAAAGCGGAGAAAAAACCAGAAGAGGCTCCGATCGAGTTCGTTAAACCAGGGAATGAAGCTCCTTTCCCGACGACCAGAATAAAAGTCCAATCAATAGAAGATATTGAACAGGAAATTGAACGTCTGTCCCGCGAGTTCGGGCTGGCCAAGAAAAAATAACAAACAGCCTGAGAATTATTGTTTTCCTATTCGTCCCTTCTTTTAAGGGACAATGCTGGTAAGAATTCTGAGTGCTTCTCTTCATGGGATAGAAGCCTATCAGGTAGAGGTGGAAGTCGATATTTCGCCGGGCCTGCCGGCTTTTGTTATCGTTGGCCTGCCTGATGCCGCCGTCCGTGAAAGCAAAGAAAGGGTCAGAGCGGCTCTGCGCAACTGTGGTTTTGACTTTCCCGCCAAGAAGATAATTATTAATTTAGCTCCAGCCAGTCGGAAAAAAGAAGGCTCTTCTTTTGATCTGCCGGTAGCCCTGGGCCTGCTGGCCTTTCTGGGAGTGGTAAAATCGGAAAATCTGAGTCGCTTTCTTTTTGTCGGTGAACTGACTCTGGAAGGAAGTTTGAAATCGGTCAGAGGAGCCCTGCCTTTTTCCCTTCTGGCAGCAGAAAAGAAATTGTCAGGCCTCATTTTACCCCGAAAGAATGAGAAAGAAGCCTGTCTGGTGAGGAATTTGCCTGTCTATGGGATGGATCATCTGCTGGAAGTCGTGAAGTTGCTCAATGGAGAAGCTGACATAAAAGCGGCCAGCTATTCGCTGTCTGATTTGATTGGAGAAGTCAAATCAGACGTTGATTTTTCGGAGGTGAGAGGTCAGCAGCAGGCTAAAAGGGCCCTGGAGGTGGCAGCCGCGGGCGGGCATAATATTCTGCTCATCGGACCGCCCGGTTCAGGGAAGACCATGCTGGCCAGGCGTCTGCCGACCATTCTGCCTGATATGGTATTCGAAGAAATAATTGAGGTCACCCAGATCTACAGCGCAGCTGGCCTTTTAGGGAATCGGGCAGCTATCAGTCAGAGGCCCTTTCGGGCTCCGCACCATACTATCACTGATACTGGGCTGGTTGGGGGCGGCAACTTCCCACGGCCTGGTGAGGTCAGTCTGGCTCATCGGGGCGTGCTTTTTATGGATGAATTCCCAGAATTTGGCCGCCAGGCACTGGAAAGCCTGCGTCAGCCCTTGGAAGATGGCCACGTTACCATTTCGCGGGTGGCTTCCAGCTTGACTTTTCCCTGTTCCTTTATGCTGGTTGCAGCCATGAATCCATGCAGTGATGTATTTCTTGGTTCTGGACTGGGAGTGAACTGCACAGAAATCGAAAGGAGAAAATATTATTCGAGATTATCCAGACCACTGCTGGATAGAATCGATATTCAAATCGAAGTTCCCGCTGTAAAATACCAGGATATAATCGGGCGACCTCCTGGCGAATCTTCCGCTGAGATTAAAAAAAGGGTTTCGGCGGCCAGAAAAATTCAACTGGAAAGATTTAAAGGGAAAAAGATATTGTCGAATTCACAAATGAGTTCCAGGGATCTGGGACAGTTCTGTCGGGTAGAAGCTGAAGGGCAGAAACTACTGGAAACAGCTATGAAGAGGTTTCAGTTCAGTGCCAGAGCTTACGACCGGATTTTAAAAGTGGCCAGGACGATTGCTGATCTGTCCGGTCAGGAAAATCTATCGGCTTCAGCTCTGGGCGAAGCTGTCCAGTATCGTCTCCTGGACATCTTTTAATTAACGTTGACTTTTGAGCTTCATTTATCTATATTACGCCAATAAAAATGGACAGCAAATCTAAGGTCAGTCCCGGCCAACCCAGAAATCAATTGCTGCGGGTCTTTGGCCTGTTTGACGTGACTTCCATTGTCATTGGAGGCATTATTGGCTCCGGAATTTTTATGGTTCCTGCTGAAATCGCCAGCGCCGTCAAATCACCCCTGCTGATGCTGGCTGTCTGGGTAGTCGGCGGTTTTCTGAGTTTTCTGGGCGCCCTGGCCCTGGCTGAACTTGGCGCGGCCCTGCCCGAGGCTGGTGGGATTTATGTTTATCTTCGTGAGTCCTATGGCTCGTTTATCTCTTTTCTTTTCGGCTGGACGCTTTTTTTCGTTATTGATTCAGGGGCTATTGCTACTCTGGCTGTGGCTTTCTCTGCCAACTATCTGCCTTATTTTATAGAAATGTCTCCACTCATGACCAAACTGGCAGCAGTGGTCTTTATCGTTTTTCTGGCTACGGTGAATTATTTTGGCGCCAGACAGGGTGGAAATTTGCAGAATCTGTTAACGGTAATAAAACTAGTGGGCATCTTCGGTATCTGTGCCGCTGTCTTCCTTTCAGGGAAAGGGAATCCAGCCAATTTTGTCACCCCAGGAGTTGGTGGATTTTCTCTCGATTTGCTCAGCAGTTTTGGAGTCGCTCTGATTGCTACCTTCTGGGCTTATAAAGGCTGGGAAACGGCCACTTATAGCGCCGGTGAAGTAAAAAATCCAGAAAAAAATCTACCGCTGGGGATTCTGATTGGATTATTTGGTGTTATTATCATTTATTTGCTGGCTAATCTGGCTTATCTGTATATTTTACCTTCTTCGGCGATAGCCACTTCAGACCGAGTTGCAGCTGACGTCATGATGGTGGCTGTTGGACCACTTGGTGCTTCTATTATCTCTGTAATTATTCTTTTTTCCATCCTGGGCTCAGCCAATCAGAACATGCTTTGCTCCCCCCGGGTCTATTATGCGATGGCTCAGGACAAGCTGTTTTTTAAGGCCATAGCCAGAATTCATCCCCGTTTTAAGACTCCTTATGTTTCGATCATTGCTATCAGCCTCTGGAGTATAGTTCTTAGCCTGTCCGGGACATTTGATCAGCTTTTTACTTATGTGATTTTTGGTGAGTGGATCTTTTTTGGCCTGACGGTGGCAGCTGTCTTTATTTTGCGTCGTAAAAGACCGGATTTACCCAGACCTTATAAGACCTGGGGTTATCCCTGGGCTCCAGCCCTGTTTGTTCTGGCTGCCCTGGCCATATCGGTCAATTCTTTAATCAAACAGTTCTTAAATTCCATGGCTGGACTGGGGATTATTTTTCTTGGAGTTCCAGCTTATCTTTACTGGAAGAGAAAACAAAAAGACTGATCGGGCTGGATCTTTAAGCCATTTATTGTTTAAATTGCCCCTCATCAACCACTATCTTTCCTTGCTTGATAACTGTCCTGACTGGATTTCTCCCCAGTTCATAAGCCAGGTGAATATAGGAGGGGAGGCCAGCCAGGAGGAGATCAAAAGACTTGCCGACTTCAATTGAGCCCACTTCATCCTGGCGATCAATGGCATAAGCGGCATTGATCGTGCAGGCATTCAGGGCTTCCTCTACTGTCATCTTCATGGTAAAAACGCCCAGTTGCAGCACAAAAAGCATCGACAGCAAATTTGAACTGCCTGGATTAAAGTCGCTGGCCAGGGCGACGATTGCCCCGCGATCGATCAGTTCTCTGGCCGGCGCCTTTTTATCGGACATAAGGAAAAAGGAAACTCCGGGGAGAAGAACTGCCGCTGTCCGGCTACCAGCTAATTTTTCCAGGCCGGCAGGAGTGATATTGATCAGGTGCTCGACTGACCTCGCTCCGAGTTCTACTCCCAGTTCTGTGCCACCGATCGGCACAAATTCATCAGCATGGATTTTAAGTTTATAGCCAAGTTTGAGAGCGGCCACAGCCAGTTCTCTGGTTTCTTCCAGATTAAAAACGGTTGGTTCGCAGAATATATCAAAAAACTCGGCCAGATTAGCCTGTTTGACTTCAGGCATCATCTCTTCTTTTAACCATTTGATATAAAGCCCGTGATCAGACTTATATTCTGGTGGTATCTCGTGAGCCCCCATAAAAGTGGGCACAATTGATACAGGCTGCCGGTTGGCCAGGCTGTGTAGCACCAGCAGCTGCTTGAGTTCGTCCTGACGATTAAGGCCATAGCCGCTTTTGGCCTCAATGGTTGTTGTCCCGTTAAGCAGCATTATTTCCAGCCTTTTCAAGCAGATAGCCTCCAGCTCCTCAGCTGAAATCGACCTGGTGGCCTTGACTGTTGTCTGAATACCCAGTCCCATTTCTGCCAGCTGCTGGTAGGTATAGCCGGCTATTCTCAGGGAAAACTCCCTGGCTCGGTCACCGGCAAAAGGCAGGTGAGTGTGACAATCAACGAAGCCAGGCAGACCAACCAGGCCAGAAGCATCAATGACCCGGGCCTTCTCACTTAAAGAGACCCTGGCCCGAAAATCATTTTCCTGACCGACAAAGACAATCCGCCCGCTGGAGCCAGCTACCCAGGCCTTTTCTAAAAGTCCTACCTCCTTCATGGCTTTTTTGACCCTGAATTTCTCTCCGGCACAGGTAACTAGTTGTGAAATATTGGCAACAACTGTATCAGCGTAAATCACTGGGTGTTTTCCTTATGGCTGCTTGCCTCATTTTTCTCATGAAAGCCGGAATATTCATTTCATTCCAGTCAGGCTCAGACTGGCCGGCTTCCAGGAATGGCTCCTGATTGCCTTTTGGTTCAAAAACATAAGGTGGAGTAGAAGAGGTAACTGGCACGGCTGGTTGAGACCTGGTAAGCCTGGTTCTTATTTCTTCAGTTGTCGGACGTTTGCTTTCCCGATGTTCGAAGCCGGTAGCGATAACTGTGATCTTGATAGCTTCTTTCATCTCCTCGTCGAGGACGGTGCCAAAAATAATGTTGGCTTCTGGATCAGCCAGACTCGTAATGAGCTGAGAGGCTTTAGAAACTTCATGCAGGGTCATATCTTTTCCACCGGTGACATTGATCAGAACTCCCCTGGCCCCTTCAATAGAAGTATCCACCAGCAGGGGGCTGCTGATGGCCTTCTGAGCCGCCTCCACTGCTCTGTTTTCTCCTGAGGCCAGGCCTGTTCCCATAAAAGCCATGCCCATGCCCTTCATGATTGACTTGACATCGGCAAAATCAAGGTTAATCAAACCCGGTCTGGTTATTAGATCAGAAATACCCTGGGTTGCCTGGCGTAAAACATCGTCGGCCAGCCGGAATGATTCGGAAATAGAGGTGTTGAGATTGACAGTTTCCAGAAGTCTTTCATTGGGGATGGCTATAACTGTGTCAACGACCTGTTTAAGTTCCTGCAAGCCTTCTTCTGCCTGCCGGAATCTCACCCGGCCCTCAAAATTAAAGGGCATGGTAACAATGGCAATAACCAGAATATCCATCCCCGTGGCCAGATTGGCGATGACCGGTGTAGCCCCGGTGCCTGTCCCACCGCCCAGGCCAGTGGTCAGAAATACCATGTCAGCCCCTTCCATAACCTCAGCCAGGCGGTCAGTGTCTTCTTCGGCTGCTTGCCGGCCAACCTTTGGATCACCGCCAGATCCCAGTCCCTTGGTTAGTTTGTCGCCTATCTGAATCTTAACCGGGGCAAGGTTGGTCGAAAGAGCCTGTTTATCAGTATTAACCACAATGAAATCGACTCCTTCAATTCCTGCCTCGATCATGCGGTTAACAGCATTGCCGCCACCACCGCCAACACCTATCACCTTAATTTTGGCTCCGAATGGCTCTTCTGCTAAACGAAACTTTATTTTGCTACCAGCATCGTCTCTCATCTTCTCCTCCTTTTTATTCATTGAACCAGTCTTTAATTTTTGTCCAGAAGCCTTTCTTTTTATCTCTGGAAAAGCCACGCTCCTGAATCTGGTTATAACCGTATAGAATCAGCCCCACAGCTGTGGCGTAATCGGGTGTGCTGACCCGGTCGATTAGCCCACCAATATAACTGGGGTCTCCTCGTCTGACCGGCAAATCAAAAATTTCTTCGGCCACTTCTTCCAGGCCATCCAAGAGAGCTGTGCCTCCGGTCAAAACCAGACCGGAGTTCAGGGATTTTTCATAACCCATCCTTTTAATGTCACCATCTACGAGTCTGAAAATTTCTTCAGCTCGGGGCTGGATGATATCAGCCAGAATCTGTCTGGACAGCAGCCTTGATTTTTTGGTTTTGCCCACAGTTGGAACTTCAATTGTTTCCTGTTCCTCTGTTATTGGTAAGGCTACACAACCATATTTCTTTTTTATTTTTTCAGCCTCAGGGATAGGTGTCCTGAGCCCGACGGCAATATCATTGGTAAAATTATCTCCGCCCAGCGGAATGGTGGATGTATACCAGAGAGAGCCGCGTTCAAAAATTGCCACCTCGGTTGTTCCAGCTCCCAGGTCAATCAGACCAACACCCAGTTCCCGTTCATCCTGGGTCAGAGTGGAATAGCTGGTGGCAATCTGATTCAGGACGATTTCCTGAATGCCAATATTGGACTTTTCCAGGCAGTTTTTCAGGTTTTGAAGAGAGGTTATGGCTGAAGTTACAATGTGAACATTGACTTCTAGCTTGATGCCACTCATGCCGAGTGGATCCTTAATGCCATCCTGTTCATCCACAATGAATTCCTGCGGAATAATATGAATGATCTCACGGTCAGGGGGGATGGACAGAGCCCGTGCCTGGTCAATAACCCGTTTTATGTCCTCTCTGGTAATCTCCCGGTTTTTGCCAGAGACCGCTACCACCCCCCGGCTATTGAAGCTTTTAATGTGAGCGCCTGAGATGCCGACATAGGCTGAATCTATTTCGACTCCGGCCATCAGCTCAGCTTCTTCCTGGGCCTTTTTAATAGCTGAGATGGTTTGGTCCAGGTTGACCACCACTCCTTTGCGAATGCCTTTCGATTCGGCTACCCCGATGCCTATAATCTCAACCTTTTGTTCTTCGGTAATTTCACCAATAATCGCTACGGTTTTTTTCGTGCCGATATCCAATCCTACCAGATAATTATTCCTGGCCATTTAACTTGCCTCCTTTTCCCGGGCAGAAGCCTTTTCTGCCTGCAGAGTCAGCGGTTTAATATAAATGCGATCATTCAGTCTGAGGTCAATATATTCAACCGGACCAAACTGTTCTGCCCAGGCACTCAGGCTGGAAAGATAGTAATCCAGGCTTTCGGCCAGGTTGGAATCACTCGCCATGATTTTCACGGGATCTCCGGCCAGTTGAACTTCCAGAGACGAGCGGTCCATAAGCTTAATTGTTCTTATTCTGGCCCTTAAAGCCGGCTGCAGGCGGTCCAGAGCCTGACAGGTCAGAGCAATTTTTTCTTTGTAGTTCTGATGCCAGTTGCCGCTATCCTCGAGAAGAGGCCAGGAGTCAGCAGGCAATTCAGCGTAAGAGGCAATGACTTCTCCTTCCTCGTCAACTAATTGGTAATTTCCCCGGTGGATATATAACCTGGGAATACGAGGAATGGCCTCAACTTTGAGTACAGAAGGAAGGATTTTTTCCAGTCGGACTTCTTTGACACCCGGCAGGCGAATGAGTCTCGACCTCAAATAATTCAAATCGCAAGCGATGATATTACCCAGATCATATTGAGCGAGGTAATGTTCTATTTGCTGTTTGACCTGAGGGCTGGTGGAAATGACTTCCACCCTTTTGATTTCCAGCCGGTCACAGGAAATCACATAATAGTAAGCACCGGTCAGGCCGGCGAAAAAAGTTGCTATCAGACCGAAAATGAGCAATAGATGCTTGATAGAAAGAACTTTCCTGGTGCTTCTGGTTCTGGTAACAATATTTTTATCAGGGCGATGAAAAGACTGTTTTTCTGCTGGAAAATCTGAAAATAACGGTCTGGTCAGGGGATATCTATTTTCAACTGCCATTTGTTTTCTCCTTTTCCAGGATTTTTATAACTTCCGGAATGATCCTATTAATATGGCCTGCTCCCAGCACAAGCAGCATATCGCCGGGCCGAAGCTCATTAGCCAGCAGGGCTGGCAGCTTATCCAGCTCTGGCTCAAACCAGACATTGGTCTGACCCGACCGCCAAATCTCCTCAAAAAGATTTCGGCCGCTAACTCCGGGAATCGGCTTTTCACCAGCCGGATAAATTTCGGTTAAGAAGAGCAGATCAGCCTGACGGAAGGCAGTGGTAAACTCGCTCTGGAGCCTGGCCAGGCGAGAGAAGCGATGGGGCTGAAACGCCACCACCAGCCGCCTTTTCCAGCCTGTTCTGGCCGCCTGCAGGGTGGCTTTGATTTCGGTCGGATGATGGGCATAATCTTCAATGATCATGATATCATTAACGACTCTTTTTAGTTCAAAGCGGCGTCCGGTACCACTGTAATCTTCCAGTGCCTGGAGGATGGTTTGCATCTCGATGTCCAGGTCCAGTCCAACGGCCGTGGCGGCCAGGGCATTTAAAATATTGTGCTGACCGGGAACGTTAAGTTCCAACCGGCCTGCTTTCTGGCCGTGAACATAAAGAATCGAATAACTGGAAAAACCATCAAATTCAAAATCACGGGCTTGAATATCTGCCTCAGGTGAAAAACCATAAGTTATAACTTTCCTTTCGATTTGAGGCATAATACTCCGTAAATTGAGGTCATCAAGGCAGAGAATAACCGGACAGTAAAAGGGCACTTTATTGGCAAAATAAACAAAGGTTTTTTTAATTTCATTCAGCGTTCCATATTGATCAAGATGTTCCTCGTCAATATTGGTCAGAACAGCGATAAAAGGAGAGAGATAAAGAAAAGACCGATCACTTTCGTCCGCTTCGGCCACAATGAAATCACCCTCACCCAGCTTGGCATTTGACCCAACGGTATTTAATCGCCCGCCAACAATGATGGTCGGATCATAACCACCGGCTTCCAGTACCTGAGCGGTCATCGAAGTGGTAGTAGTTTTCCCATGAGCTCCAGCTACGGCAATTCCATATTTCATCCGCATTAACTCGGCCAGCATTTCCGCTCTCGGAATAACTGGAATCTTTAGAGCCTTGGCCCGGGCGACTTCGACATTATCTTCTTTGACTGCGGAGGAAATAACCACAACGTCGGCTTCTTTTAAATTGTCAGCAGAATGCCCGATAAAAATCTGGGCTCCTAAATTGCGCAGTCTGATAGTCGCTTCATTTTCCTGAAGATCTGAACCTGAAACCTGATAGCCAAGATTGAGCAGAACTTCGGCAATCCCGCACATGCCGGTACCGCCAATGCCGACCATGTGAATACGGTTGAGTTTTCTATAGCCTCTTCTTACCACTAGTCTCTCCTTCCTTCGGCTTTAATCATGTCGAGAGCCAGTCTGGCCAGGCGGTCGGCACTATCTGTCCTTCTGAGCTTCTGGAGATTATCTCCCATTCGAATCAAAGCCTCATGGTTATTCAAATAAAATTTCAGCCGGTCCAGGAGGATTTCAGGTTTAAAATCCTTTTCTAAGAGGATCTCGGCTCCTCCAGCTTGCTCCAGTTCCCTGGCATTCCATTCCTGATGATTATCGGCGGCGGCGGCAAAAGGAACCAGGATGGCTGGCCTGGTGGCGGCGATGAGTTCGGCACAGGTGGTAGCACCAGCCCGACATAGAACCAGATCAGCCGCGGCCAGATAGTCAGCCATAGGTGAAAAATAGGGGCTGACTGTGACCTGTTCCAGGCCGGCCAGCTCATAAGCTTCTTTGACCCGCTGGAAATCTCTTTCTCCTGTTTGGTGATAAATGATCAGAGAATTTTTTAACTCCCTGAGAAGGGGCAGGCTTTCTATAATTCTGTCGTTTAAAAATTTTGACCCCTGACTGCCCCCAAAAATGAGCAGGGTCAAAATCGGCCCGGGTTGTTTGCGCTGAATCCGGTAGAACTCCGGTCTGACCGGATTGCCCAGCAGGATACCTTTGCCCCTGAAATAGCGAAGTGAAGAAGGAAAAGAAACGACTGCTCGATCAGCAAAGTGGCTGAGCAAACGGTTGGTAAAACCGGGCAGAGCATTCTGTTCAAGAATTAGAGTGGGCTTTTTCAGAAGAGAAGCGAGCAGGACAACCGGTCCGGAACTGAATCCACCTACCCCGATTACCAGAGCAGGCTGATAGCTTAAAATAATAACTAGTGACCTGGCCAGAGCCAGCGGCAGCAAAGCTAACCCTTTGAGCTTTTTCCAGCCACGGCTTTTTAATCCTTCTACGGGCAGAGTTAGATAGGTCAGTGATTGCTCATTCATTATTCTTTTCTCAACAGCCCGCTGGCTGCCGATATAAATCAATTCTATTTCTGGCTCCAATTCTTTTAACTTCTGGCCAAGGACCACAGCTGGATAGAGATGTCCACCTGTTCCTCCTCCACTGATGATTATTCTTTTCTTACTCATAGCAGTGGTTTGGCCTCCACCCTTCTCTGGGAAATATTTAGTAGCAGTCCGACAGACAGAAGGTTGCAAAGCAAGGATGAGCGTCCATAGGAAATAAAGGGAAGGGGAATACCAGTTACCGGTCCCAGTCCCAGGACAACACTGATATTCAGGAGAGCCTGGATGGCCAGGCTGATGGTCAAACCATAGGCAATTAACTGGTAATTTTGATGTGAAGCCCGATCGGCAATTTTTAGCCCGCGGGTCAGAAAAGCGAGAAAGAGAATAATGACAGTCAGGCTACCAGCCAGGCCGGTCTCTTCACCAATAATGGCAAAAATAAAGTCGGTATGAGCACAGGGCAGAAAATAGAGTTTCTGAGTGGAGGCTCCAAGACTAACTCCCAGCAGGCCACCTGACCCAATAGCTAACTGTGATTGCCTGACCTGAAAAGCCTTACCCAGCGGGTCCTTGTCAGGCTCGAGAAAGCCATGAACCCGGTTAAGCCGGTAGTTGGCTGAAAAAAGAAAAATAGTAAAGATAATACAGACCAGAAGTCCAGGAACAATAAAATATTTTAGTTTTACGCCACCCAGGTAAAGAGTAATAGTCGAAATCAGACAAAGGAAGGCAGCTGTGCTGTAATCAGGTTCGAGCAAAATGAGGAGGACAAAAGCTAGGATGACAGCGGCCGGAATTAACAGCGTTTTCCAGTGATTAATTGTCTGGGCTTTGTCTGTGCAGTAATTGGCCAAAAAGACAATCAAAACGACCTTGGCCAGCTCTGAAGGTTGAAAACGAATGCCAAAAACTTGAAGCCAGCGATGGGCTCCAGCTACAGGTGGCATGGCCAGGCACAGCAAAAGCAGCACAAAAGTAAAAGCGGTCAGAACATAAACCAGGCGTTTCCAGGTAAAGAACGGCTGCCGGATAGAAGCTATGATAAACATCATAATCAGACCACCGATAGCGGCCACAATTTGCTGGGTTAGAAAATAGAAGCTCTGGTGGTATTTTTCAGCGGCCAGAATGACGGATGAACTGAAAACCATGATGATGCCAATAAGGACAAGAGCCAGGGTCGTGGCGAAAAGTGTCTTGTCGAAGGAATACCGCCTGAAAACTTCCATTATCTTTTCTCCTGGATTTTTCTGGCCAGGCGATTAACTTCTTTTTTAAACAGCCGGCCTCGTTCTTCAAAATTTTTAAACATGTCCCAGGAGGTGCAGGCCGGTGCCAGGAGAACTACATCTCCCGGGCTGGACAGATCGTAAGCCTTTTCCACCAAGTCTCTAAAGCTCTTAGCTTCTTCGAGCGGACAAACTCCCTGGATAGCCTGTCTGATTTTTTTTCTGGCTTCGCCTATTAACAGCACTTGCTTGACTTTTCCTTTTAATGCGCGACGGAGGGGAGAAAAGTCTCCCCCCTTGTCGCGCCCCCCGAGGATAAGGATAATCGGCTGGTCAAAACTTTCGATAGCTTTAATGGTGGCATCAACGGTGGTCGCTTTGGAATCATTGACAAATAGTACACCCCTGATTTTTCTGACTTCTTCCAGACGGTGTTCCAGTCCTTTGAAGTTTCGGATGGTCTGTCTGATGGAGGTCAGGCTGGCTCCAGCCAGACGGGCAGCCAGAATGGCGGCCATCACATTCTCTTGATTGTGAACCCCTCTTAATCTGATATTCTTGACATCTATGACCGGAATTTCTTCCCCCAGTTTCAGAATAATCTTCGAGCCCTGGAGGTAGCAACCCCGGGGTACTGAATGCTTTCGACTGAAAGCATAGAGTTCTTGTCTTTTTTCCTGTCTCCAGACCCACAGGTGCGGATCATCACGATTAAGAATTACCTGATCTTCAGGTTGACTGTGATCAAAAAGTTTCTTTTTAGCCTGGAGATACGCCTCAAAGGTCCGATGCCAGTCAAGGTGATTGGGTGAAATGTTGAGGAAAACAGAGATATCGGTCCTGAACTTTTCAGTGAATTCCAGTTGAAAACTGGACAGCTCGGTCACCACCAGATGACCGGGCTTAACCTTTGGGATAAATGACACAAGCGGCTGGCCAATGTTACCGGTCAGATGAACTTTGAAACCGGCCCTTTTAAGCATTAGATAAATAAGAGTGGTGGTGGTTGATTTGCCATTGGTCCCGGTAATTCCGATCAGTTTTCCCCGCAGATAAGGGTAAGCAAGCTCTATTTCTGAGATAACCTTTATGCCTTTTTCTCTGGCGGCCAGAACTTCGGGCAGGGGAGGCACGCCCGGACTTAAGACCACCAGCTCTGCCTGTAATAAAGTTTCCAGGCGATTGGCCCCTGTATCGAAATTAACGCCTTTAGCCCTGTATATTTCCACCCGCTCCAGTTCTGCTTCGGGCTTTTTATCTGAAACGGTAATATTAGCTCCCTGGCTGAGGAGAAAATCGCAGACAGCCTGGCCAGTCCGGCCGAAGCCGACTACGACCACTCTTTTATCTTTTAATTCCATTTGTTACCTCAGCTTTAAGGTGGTCAAACTGAACAGGGCAAAAATAATCCCCATTATCCAGAAACGGATAACAACTTTTTCTTCCGGCCAACCAATCAATTCAAAATGATGATGGAGCGGTGCCATACGGAAAACTCTTTTCCCTCCAGACAGCTTGAAATAGGTGACCTGGAGGAGAACCGATAAAGCTTCCAGGATAAAAACCCCAGCCACGAAAAGGAGCAGAAATTCCTGTTTTATCAAAATGGCCAGAAGTCCAAGAGTCCCGCCTAAAGACAGGGCACCAACATCACCCATAAAGATTTCTGCCGGATGGCAGTTAAACCAGAGGAAACCCAGGCAGGCTCCCGCCAGAGCTCCGGCAAAAACGGTTAGTTCGGCGGCCAGGGGAACTCTTAGTATGTTTAAATATTGTGACCAGATGGCGTGGCCGGCGACATAGGTCAGGGCGGTCAGGGCGGCAGCTGAGATCAGGGTTAAACCTATGGCCAGACCATCCAATCCATCGGCCAGGTTAACCGCATTGGATGAGCCGACTAAAATAAATAGAATCCAGGGGAGATACAACCAGCCCAGATAGAGTGTCCATTCTTTAATAAAAGGGAAAGTTAAATGCAGATCGAATTTTCCTTTAAAGCCAATGAGAACAAGAATAAGAGCAATCAAACCAGAAACAGTGATTTGAAGGATTAATTTCTGCCTGGTGTTCAATCCAAGAGAACGGTGGCTACGGTACTTAATGAAATCATCTATGAACCCGATCAGGCCAAAAAGGCTCAGGCCGGCCAGGCCCAGCCAGACATAGATATTGCCAAGATTCCCCCAGAGCAGGGTGGAGACAACTGTCGCTCCGATGATGATCACCCCGCCCATCGAAGGAGTCCCTTTTTTGGAAAGGTGAGTCGATGGTCCTTCTTCCCTTATTTCCTGGCCAATCTGATGCTTTCGAAGCACCTTGATAAACACTGGCAGGAAGATAAAGACAAAAAGGAGAGCAGTCATTCCACCCAGAGCTGTTCTGACCGTGATGTAGCGGAAAACATTAAAAAAGAAAATATATTTTCTGAGTGGAACAAGCAGCCAGTAAAGCACTTTAGTTCTCCATCGCTTTTTTCAGATTTTCGACTATGGTTTCCAGGCTCAAGCCTCTCGAACCTTTGACCAGAACGAGATCGGAGGGCCTTATAAATGATTTAAGCCAATCTGCTACCTCTTCTGGTCGGTCAAAAGATTCAACCCTGGCTGAATCCAGCCCATGGCGGACAGCTCCCTCGGCTATAAGTCTGGCTCTGGAGCCAACTGTAACCAGATAGTCCCAGCCATAAGCAGGAAGAAGAGCGCCCGCTTCCAGATGATATTGATTCTCGGCAGGTCCCAGTTCAAGCATATCGCCCAGCACCGCAATTTTCCTGCCAGCCAGAAGCCGGCCGAGGCTTTTCAAGACCTCTTCCAGAGCGACCGGATTGGAATTGTAAGAATCGTCATAGATGGTGGTTCCGCTTTTCAATTTAATAATCTCGCCACGGTGGGCGAGAACAGGCAGCTGATGAAGTGAAGAAATAATCTCAGTCAGCCCGAGGCCAAAATAATAGGCAACGCCACAGGCGGCCAGAACATTGGTTATAAGTCCCTCATTTAAGATGGGCAGTTCAACCCTGGCTTTTTCCCGTCCGTAAATGAGGCTAAAACTCAATCCAGACCAGCCGTGATATTCAATATCTTCAGCTCTTATTAAACATCTATCGCTTTTACCAAAATAGATAATTTTATCAGGCGGGAAATCAGCCGCAATTTGCCTGATGAGTGGATCGTCGCCGTTAAGAACGGCATTTGCTCCTGGCTTAGCCCCGGCCAGAATTTCCTTTTTAGCCAGAGCAATTTCTTCCAGGTTCTGGAAAAACTCAAGATGAACTGGAGCAATCCTGGTAATGACTGCCACTTCCGGAGGAGCAATTTCTACCAGTCTCTTAATTTCACCAGGATGATTCATGCCCATTTCCAGAACCGCTATCTGGTGAGAATCGTTCAGGGCGAGAATGGAAATAGGTAAGCCGATCTGATTATTATAATTACCCATCGATCTGAGCACAGAAAAACGTGCGGAAAGCAGACTGGCAGTCAATTCCTTGGTGGAAGTTTTGCCTATACTTCCAGTTATACCTACCACCCGGAGCTGACTTTCGGCCAGCACCCTGGCCGCCAGTTGTTGAAGAGCTTGAAGGGTATCGGCCACTTGAATTAAGCCGAAGTCTGGTGGCAGATCTCTTACTTCCCTGGAGATACAGGCAGCTACCGCCCCTTTTTTTCTGGCTTCAGTCAGGTAATCGTGGCCATCTCTAATTCCCTTCAGAGCAAAAAACAAAGAACCCGGCCTGGCCTGCCTGGAATCGAAAGTGTAGGCCACTATTCTGGTTCCTGGCTCACCTTGAATTATTTTCCCGCCGGTGAGCTCGGCCAGACGGGCAAGAGATAAAGAAGCCATCCTATTTTTTCTCCTCGAGTTTCTTTATTATCTCCAGAGCTATCCCATAGTCGCTAAAAGGAAGAGTTTGATCTTTAAAGATTTGATAGGTCTCATGGCCTTTACCGGCTATCACCACGAAATCGCCAGGAGCAGCCATGACCAGGGCTTTTTGAATTGCTGACCGCCGGTCAACAATCGATTCGTAATTTTTGCTTCCGACTTTGAGAAAACCCTGCTCGATATCCTTAATAATTTTTTCCGGGTCTTCGGAGCGGGGATTATCGGAGGTAATGATAGTCCAGTCAGCCAAATGGGCCGCCACTTCTCCCATTCGTGGGCGCTTGCTTCGATCCCGATCCCCACCGCAGCCAAAAATTAATATGATTCTGGTCGGATTTAGACTCCTCACGGCCAGCAGCAAATTTTCCAGGGCGTTATCGGTATGGGCATAATCCACGATAACGGACAGGCCAAGAGAATTAGGTACAAATTCCAGCCGACCTGGTATGGATTCCAGCTGGCTTATTCCTTTGACAATAGCCTGGGGGCTGATTCCCAGGACGAGGGCAGCCGAAGTGGCTGCCAGAAAATTATATAAATTATGACGTCCAATCAGTTTTGTTTTGAAATTAAGCCGTCCACCCGGATAAGAGACCTGAGCTTTCATTTCCCGGCCGGCGATCTCAAAGCTTTCAATTCGGACCAGAGCTTCTGGCCTGAAACCGAAGGTGATGGTTCTCATCGGCAGCTCTGAAATCAGCTTCTGGCCCCAGACATCATCGATGTTAACTATTGAGGCCTGCCTCTTGTGATTCAGGAAGAAAAGCTTTTTTTTAGCTTCAAAGTAATTTTCCATTGTCTGATGATAATCGAGATGTTCGCCGCTGAGATTAGTAAAAATGGCCAGGTCAAAACCTATCCCCAGGACTCTCTTTAACTCCAGGGAATGGGAAGAAACTTCCAGCACACAATGGCTCACACCAGAATCAACCATTTGCTTTAATATCTTTTGAATATCTGGCGCTTCTGGAGTTGTTCTGGGAGCGGCACAACGCTGATTATTCCAGCGATAGTCAATCGTCCCGATAACTCCAGGATTCAGTCCGGCGGCCTGGAGAATAGCTTCGAGGATATAACTGACCGTCGTCTTACCCTTGGTGCCGGTAATGCCGATTGTCTTTAGCTTAAGTGCTGGATGACCATAAAAGGTTGCCGAAATTAAAGCCAGAGCTTCCCTGGCATCTGGCACTTGAATCCAGGTCAGGTCTAATTCTTCTGGCTTCTGACGCTCTGAGACAATGGCTGTAGCGCCTTTCTGCTTAGCTTCAGGAATAAAATCATAGCCATCTGCTTTAAGACCTTTGACCGCCACGAAGATGTTACCCGGTTCAACCAGATGGGAAGAATAGGCAATGCCTGAAATATCCAGATCAGGCTGGCCCCAGAATCTGACCACCTGAATTTCAGATAGAAGTTCTTTAAGTGTCATTTCAGTCAGTAACTCCTGATTCTTTCGTCTGCCTGGCCAGGATCATATTTTCGGGCAATTTTTGCGGTGGCTCATGGTAATAAAGCAGGGCTTTGCGGGCTATTTCTCTGAAAACTGGAGCTGCTACCTGACCACCATACTGAGGACCTTTGGGTTCATCAATGACGACAATCATGGAAATCAGTGGATGGTCGGCCGGGGCGAAACCAACAAATGAAGCAACATGCCTGGAAATAGAATAAGCTCTAAGAGCTGGATCAAATTTCTGAGCGGTACCGGTCTTGCCGGCCAGTTCATAACCATCCAGTCTGGCCTGGTTACCTGTACCTCTTTCCACAGCTGGCTTAAAAACCAGGTCCACCAACTCGCGAGCAGTTTTTTCTGAAATCACTGGCTGCCGAGATTCATCTGACCTCAAACTGCCATCTGAGATGTTTTGCTGCGTATAGGGACCAATCAATCCAACTTTCGGTCTGACCAGATAGCCACCGGTCGCATAGACATTCATTGCCCTGAGAATCTGCAGGGGAGTAGCAGCCAGTTCGTAACCAATAGCCACTCGCAGAGATGATTTTCTCCATTTTTCCAGCGGGTGGACGATGCCTGCTTCCTCACCGGGAAGATCTATCCCGGTTTTTTCGCCAAATTGAAAAGCTTTAAACATGTGGTAGAGATTTTTCTCGCCTATAATCTCAGCAATTTGAATTGAACCGACATTAGAAGAATGAATGAACACATCGGGGAAGCTCAAAATACCCAGCCGGACATGATCTCTAACACTTGTCCCTCCAAAGGTCATGGAACCGGTGCGGCAATCATAATAAGTATTATAGCTGATGCCAGCCAGTTCCCGGGCGGCGGCCGCGGTGACCACCTTAGCTGTGGAGCCAGGCTCGTAAGTGTATTGAATAGCCCGGTTGACCATGGCTTCTGGCGGCGGAGGGAAATAGTTCGGGTCATAGTCAGGGTAGCTGGCCATGGCCAGAATTTCGCCGCTGGCTGGAGACATGATGATAACTGTCCCCCAGCTGGCTTTGAATTTTTCTATGGCCTGCCTCAGTTCCTTTTCCGCCAGATACTGGAGATTGGAATCAATGGTCAGATAGATATCCTGCCCGGGCTGGGTCTCTTTAATGGTCTCAATGTAGTATTCTTTCCGCCGGGCATCTCTCATAATGAGCTGCTGACCTTCTCGTCCCCTTAAGGCAGAATCATAGTAATACTCGACTCCGGCCAGTCCGGCATCGTCAATATTGACCCCACCCAGCACGTGAGCAGCCAGCCGCCCCTGGGGATAAAAGCGCTTATTTTCATTGATCAGATAAATGCCACTCAGTTTGAGTCCTTTGATTTTTTCGGCCTGTTCCAGAGGGATTTTTCTCTTGACCCAGGTAAATCTTTTCCTTTTTTCTATCGAATTTACCAGGCGATTAATCTCTGTTTCAGACAGGTTCAGTATTGATTTCAGCTCATATATGGATTTGAGCTGGTCTTTTAAATCCTCACCTCTGGTTGGTGAGAAAAAAATGGAGACGGCTGGCAGACTTCTGGCCAGAATCCGTCCCTGACGATCAAAAATTGTACCTCTTGTCGGCCAGATAGTAATTAAATCCTGGTTCTGTTCAATAACTTCCTGCTTTAATTTTTTGTGATTCAAAACCTGAAGGTCGATTAATCTGAAGCCAATAACCAGAAACCAGGCCAGCAGAAAGATAAAGATCATCCTGGTTTTCTTCCGGTTCTGGCCGGAAAGGACTGGACTCCGGTCAACCACGATCTTCATTTTTCTATCTCGCCCTCGAAAATAATCTGCTCTGGTTTAACTTCCTGCAGGTTCAATTCATCTTTAGCCAGGCGGTCAATCCGGTCGGGAGACAGCAGCGCTTCTTTTTTGGCTTCCAGCAGTTTAATTTCTTCCTGGCGTTTTTCTAATTGGTTTTCCAGATCATGGATTTTATAGCCAAGTCTGATTGATTCACTCTGATACCAGATATAAAAGGTTATATTGCCCAGGAAAAGAATGGCCAGCCCGGCCACCAGCAGTACATGTTTCCATGAGTATTTTTTTCTGACCATGGTCAGATCCTTTCCACCGCTCGCAATTTGGCCGAATGGCTGCGCGGATTGGCTTCAATTTCTTCAGGAGTCGGTTGGACTGGCTTTTTGGTCAGAATTTTTATAACCGGCTGATCTCTTTCTGACGAGGCCAGGCGCTGCCAGGCAGTCTTGACCAGCCTGTCTTCCAGGGAATGGAAGGAAATAACTGCCAGCCTGGTCCCTGGCAGGCACTTCCTGGCGAGTTCTTCCAGAAAAGTGTCCAGACCATCAAGCTCTTGATTGACCTCAATTCTCAGTGCTTGAAAAACCTTGGCTGCTGGATGGAGGCGGTTTTTCTGAGGAATCCAGTGATAGGTTTCTTCCACCAGCTTCCTCAAGTCAGTGGTTGTCTTTAACAGACCGAGTTTTCTTAAACTGACAATTTTCCTGGCCAGAAGCTTCGATTGATGAAGTTCTCCATATTTCTTAAACAGTTCAGCCAGACGATCTTCCGGGTAAGTCATCAAAATTTTTTCAGCTGTAACTTTTTGTCTGGTATCCATTCTCATGTCCAGTGGCCCTTCCAGATTGAAGCTGAAGCCGCGGGTGGGATCAGCCAGCTGGTAGGAAGATAGCCCCAGGTCAAATAGAGCCCCTTTGACTTCATTCCAGGGAATAAGGTCATCGAGCTCCAGCAGCTGGCGAAAATCAGCCTGATAGAGATTTATCCGCTCGGCATAATCCTTGAGCCGACCGGCTGCTGCCCGTAGCGAGGCTTCGTCCCGGTCAAAGCCAATAATCCGGGCGGAGGGATTTCTCTTTAAAATTTCCAGGCTGTGGCCGCCCAGCCCAAAAGTCCCATCGAGGTAGACTCCCGGCCTTGAAGCCTGAAGAAAAAACAGGGTTTCTTCAAGCAGAACCGGCGTATGCCCATAGCCTGTCATTCAGTCTTTCCTCGAGGGACAAGACGGGCAATGCTTTCAAAATCCTCATCAGTCAGCGGTTTTTCCTCAATGACTGAATTAAGAACATCCTTATTCCAGATTTCTAAGTGATTATTCAGGCCAATAACTTCTACCTCTGTGTTCAACCTGGCTTTTTCTCTCAGTGTCTGGTTGATTAAGACCCTTCCTTTAGCATCAATCTGATGGTGACTGCCCTTCAGATTTACCCTCAATAAAAATTTTCTAATATCGGGCCGCAGGTGAAGAGCACCCTCGCTGGCCACACTGGTCATTTCTTCCCAGACTGACAGAGGATAAATCTGAATAGCTTCATCAGTTAGAGAGGTGATAAAAACATCCTGGCCATACGCTTTTTCTATGATATCCCGGAACTTCTCAGGAATCTTCAGTCTTCCACTGGGATCAAGCCTGGCCGAGTAGCTTCCGATCAACTGGTTAGTAGCAACTTCTTTTCCCATTTTGTCCCGTTTTATCCCGTTTGGTCTTAAATATAGAAAAGAAAAATATAAAAGTCAAGAAAAAACCATCCCTGGAAATAAAATATTTTGGAGGGTAAAAAAAATGCCTGTCAGGCGCTATTGATCTGACTGAGAGGTAGTATAATCCTCGAGCAGTTCTTTGGCCCGCTCAAAGTCCTTTTTCAGGACCAGCACCAGTGTTTCACCCAGTCCGTCCAGAGTAAAAGGGTAAATCGAATGGACAATCTGTCCTTTAAGCAGACACATCACGCCATTACTTCCCAGAAAGCTCTTTATCACCTCAGCCTCGGCCAGGCTCCAGACCCGGGTTAATTCCACCAGATCCTCTTCCCTGAGCTCATCAGTTTCAGCGGTGGTTTCGGGCCATATTGATTCTGCTCCCTCGAGGCCAGTGAAATCACGGTAAATTTGCTGTTGTCTATCTCGCCAGGAAAAGTAATCTTTAAGGATCCGGCTGTGATCAAAGGCCAGTGGAAAAGTGATCTCTTCGCGGCTGAAAACTCTGGCCTGGCCGGCATCATCACCACCCTGGGGCAGCCCTACGGCCGTCGCTATAAATACGGTTGAAATCGTATGGAACCGCGGGTCGCGGCTGGGGTCAGAATAAGTGTGAAATTGCTGAACAAGTCTGACCTCTAAAGAAGTTTCTTCTTTAGCCTCGCGGACAGCCGCTTCCTCCAGAGTCTCGCCGTATTCTACAAAGCCACCGGGGAGAGCCCAGCCCAGAGGTGGGTTTTTTCTTTCGATTAAAACCAATCCCACCCGGCTGTCCGGCAGCCTGATTTCTATAATCAGATCTACTGTTGGTAGCGGATGTTTTCTTTCAGTCATCAGTTTGGTCAGCCTTCAAAGCTAAAATACAGGCTGAACCAGTAAAAGTCAATCAGAGATAACAAATCTTTTTTCGAGCTGTGTGAGCTTTTCCACCACCCCACCGTATTCCAGCTCTGAATAGGGGAGCATCGAGGCCCCGCAAAATCCCTGACGTCTTATTTCTGTCGCTTTCCTGGCAACATCCAGCCTGACCGCCTCCCAGTATGGATGATCAAAAACATCGGCCGGTTCTGATAATATGCCTTCTTTCATCGAAAAGGCTGCACCAGTAACTACCGGCGGGCCATCAAAATAAGAAATAGTTGTGTTGAGCCGACAGGGCATCAATGGCCCGATATGGCTGCCACGCATAAATCCAGCTACGTAATGTCCGATATTAAAGGGAGCCAGGATCTCGCCGGTAGCAGGAAACTCTCCCTGTGTTCTGACCAGAGCTACCGGGTCATCTTTTCCGGTATATTTTCCGGCGATATTATGAAGACGCTGGGTCGAAATGGCTACTGCTTGATGGCCGGTCGCCCGCGAAAAAATGCTTTCAATTACATACCTTTCTGTATCTCTGAGCAGAGCAGCCAGATCATACAGATCTTCTGGGACATGGAGTTCGATGGTTTTATTCTTTTCAACATAGCCAACGTCCATTACCCTGAATTTGAATCCCTGGCTTATCTTGGGACTGAGAATTAACCCGGAACAATACATGGGGTCAGCAAAGGCCAGATAAAAGGGGAGATTGTAAGCACCGGGATCAGTTTTGTCGGCAGCAAAAAAGATAAAAGCTTCGTTTTCTCTTTCTTCAATCTCTAATTCAGCCACAGCCGGACCCATTCCCTTGACATTGCCCGAAAAAGCATCCTTCAGCAGATCCTGTCCGGCGCCATACAGGCCGCTCTTTTTGGCGACCTCCGTTCCGGCTAGAAAAGCTTCCCAGGCCAGGCGGTGGATATCGGAATGACCGGCGCCCTTGGTATGGGTGCACAGAATAGCGATGTCATCTCCGGTAGAACTCAGATAATAATCGATGAGCAAATTCCTGGCCTGTGAATCAACATAGCTTCTAACTGCCTCTATTACTTTCTGGCTGGGCTTGATGTGCCCGCCTATACTTCCAATATCAGCTTTTAAAACACTGATGGTGATTTTCATAAAATACCTCCTCGGATCTTTTTCTGACAAGAAAGATTTTAAATGGATAGAATGAAAAAAGTCAACTTAAAATTTTTATATAACCTGGCCAGGTAGAAAGGAGGAGGTGACTTGCCAGTGATGGCTTAATACCATCATTGAGTTTGAGGTCGAATCGTTAAGGGCAGGGGTAATGTGGTCAGCTAATATTTAAACAAAACCAGCGGAAAAGATAATAGCCGGGCGAGGTTGGAGATCTGCTGCTTGAATTCATCCCGGTATTTTTCTTTTAAAGGTTCTGCCGGCTGAAATTTCCAGCTAAGAGGATTAACATACTGGCCATGGTAAATAAGGCGGTAATCAAGGTGAGGACCGGTAGATTCACCGCTTGACCCGACATAGCCAATAATCTGCCCACCCTTAACCCTGGCTCCCTGGTAAATTCCTGGCCCTAAACGGCTTAAGTGTAAATACATTGTTTCGTAAGAATGGCTGTGCTTGATTTTAACCATCCGGCCGGCTCCACCATTCCAGCCAGCAAAGGTCACAACTCCATCAGCCGTAGCTTGAACTGGAGTTCCAACCGGAGCGGCGAAATCGACCCCATAATGGGGACGGTAAATTTTCCTGATCGGATGTAAGCGCCTCATACTGAACCTGGATGAAATCCTGGTATATTTTAGCGGTGACTTCAAAAACTCGCGCCGAAGTGAATTCCCCCTGGAGTCAAAATAATCTGTCTGGCCAGAATCAGGATTGGTGAAACGATAAGCCTCATACAGCCGACCTTGATTGAAAAAATAAGCAGCTTGAATCTGTTCGTAGCTGCTGAAGCGGCCATTGATATATTTTTTTTCGACCAGCAGCCGGAAGGCATCTCCTTTTCTGAGGTCGATATAAAAATCTATTTGCCAGCCAAAGATATCGGCCAGCATCAGAGCCAGAAGATCCTGTTCACCTGCCTTATTTACGGCCGAAATAAGTGAATCCTCAATGATTCCTTCTATCAGAACCAGCTGTTTTTGAACCGGGTAATTAACAATTCTAGCTGTTACCTGCTCTGGCCTGAGATTGATATCAAGATAGCGTTCAGCATCAAGATCCAGCTGCAGTCCAATTAACTGATTTTCCTGTTTAAGAAGCCTTAACTCCCGACCGGCCGGAATCCTGGCCAGATCATAGACTGGCTTAACCTGATTGCGGATTGATAATACCCGGGCGACACTTAACCCTCTGGTTGTTAAAAGGTCCGTGATTGTCTGACCGGCAGGCACGATGATTTTCTCTACCTCAACTGGAGGTTCAGATAGAACAACGTCAGCTGACGGAAATTTAGCTTCCTTCTTTGTTGATTGCCTCCTGTGATCAGAGGAGAAAAAAAGGATTAAGATGATGGCCACTACCAGACAACAAAATAAAGTTATCCTTCTGGCTTTCCTGTGATTCATCTTCACCGTTAAGCTCGAGAAATTGAGATTAATGATTTTGATCAGCTGTCTTCAACGGCTTTTCAGCCTGCCGTTTTTTCAGCAACTTCTTTTTGCTCAGGGTCCACAGATAATTAAAAGGCCCGGACAGGACATTAAATGTTAAGCCAATGAGTAAGAGGTATTTTGGTTTGAACAGCAAACCACCAATAATAACAGCCAGAGCCAGGGCACTTTTAATATCAATTGGCCGGTTAACAAAGTAGTTAATAAAATTATGGTAGCGAATAGAACTGACCATCAAGAGGCTGATGATTGCCACCATGATAGCCATATAAATAGCTACCATCGGATCATAATTTGGGGCAGGGTGGAAGATGACCAGAGCAGCGATAAAAACTGAAGCAGAAGGAACGGTCAATCCCTGGTAGTATTTCTTGTCAGGAGCACTTTTAGTTTTTACATTGAATCGGGCCAGTCTTAACAGGCCAGCCGCGGCAAAGAGAAAACTGAAGAAAACACCAGCATAATGAGCTGGCTTCAGCGCCCAGAAATAAATAAGCAATGAGGTGGAGGTAGCAAAAGAAACAGCATCAGCCAGAGAATCCAGCTGCAGGCCGAATTCGGAAGAACTTTTGGTAGCTCTGGCCACCAGACCGTCCAGGCCATCAAGACAGGCCGCAAAAATGATCCACAGGGCTGCCCAGCGGTACTTGCCATAAAAAGTAGCGGTTAAACTCAGAAAACCTAAAAATACATTGGTCAGAGTGAACAGGCTCGGCAGAAAATATATTTTGGGAACAGTCTTTTTAATCTTGACTTTCATTTTTAATTTCTCCTATGACCGTCAACCCGCCTTTGACCTTTTGTCCCGGGCTGACTTTTAGCTCAATGCTGGTCGGCAGATAAAGATCAACCCTCGAGCCAAAGTACATTAACCCGATTTTCTGACCGGCCTCAACTCTATCTCCGGGCTTAACATAGCACTTAATTCGTCTGGCGGCAACTCCGACTGTTTGTTTTAAAATCAGCTGGCCGACTTCGGTTTTTAGCAACAGAGTATTTGATTCATTCTGGCTGCTGGCTTCCTCCCGATAAGCGGGAAAAAATTTTCCAGGCTGATAATCAACTTTAACAATCTCGGCCCCCAGGGGTGAACGCGTGAAATGGACATCAAGTAATGAAAGGAAAATACTGATCTTCTGACCCGGTCCGGCTATCTCTGCCTGGCTATCAAAAGGTTCTATTTTCAAGACCTGTCCATCAGCTGGTGACAGAACAAGCCCGGGCTCAGCTGGCGGCTGGCGTAACGGATCGCGGAAAAAAAAGGCGAAAGCTACAGCCAGAAGAAAAAAGAAAATACTTCCTGCCCACCAACCTGGAACCAACAGCCCAGCAGCCATGATTAGTGGCGGAAGATAGAAAACGAGGCCTTCTGCTGCCAGTTTCATCGTTTCTGCTCTTTTCCAGTCATACCATCTTTAATATAAGTCATCTATCAGCCAGATAAAAGATAGATAGGAAAGAAACTCTGGCAATATCGCCCATAATCTCGGGATTAAGACGGTAAATTGTATCGCCTGTTCCATGATAGGCTAAATGAGGGCCATTGGAGCCAAAGCTGACCACTGGAATACCCTTTATGAAGAAGGGGGCAAAATCAGATCCTCTGACGCCAACTCTTCTTATAATGTTAATTCCTCTTATTATATCAATTTCCTGATTGGCTTTTTCCACCGATTCTCTGAGAGCTGTAGGCTCTGCGCTCAATCCGCACCAGGCGCCATCGCCTTCGCCTTCCATATCAAAATTAAACATAGCAGCTACTCTGGTAAATCCAGCCGGCAGATGTTCGGCAAAATAATTTGAACCCTGCAGGCCCATCTCTTCGCCGCCAAAAAGAACAAACATAATTGACCTTTTAGGTTTGACCCGGCTGGTGCTGAATGCCCTGGCCAGAGTCATAACGACCGCTGAACCGCTGGCGTTGTCATCGGCACCGGGAAAGACAAGCCCCAGGTGCCGGCCACAGTGATCAAAATGCCCCCCGACTATGATCAACTCTTTTTTAAGTTCCGGATCGGAACCTGCTACCCAACCGACAATGTTATAACCTAGGCCCTCTGGAAAATGTTTGGATTGGACTGAGTAGGCCAGCTTTGATTTCAGAGGAAAAGAGATTGGGCGGTGGTAAGTCTGGAGAGCCTTTTTCAGTTCAGAAGTAGTCGAATTCATCTCCTTAAATATGGCATCAGCCGTTTTGTCGCTAATCATGCCCGGCATAAAACCTGGCAGCCAGTCACCATTGGGATTGGCCTGAACTTCCGGGTAGATATAAATCAAGCCGAGTGCGCCTTTGTCTCTGGCCGTTTTCATCCTGGTTCGATGTTCGTCATAATACTGGAATTCCGCTCGGCCAGGTTCTGGCGTTCCCCGGAAACAGAGAACGTATTTCCCTTTAACCTCCAGTCCAGCGTAGTCATCATAGTTCAGCTCAGGTGCCGAAATGCCCCAGCCGGCGAAAACCAACTCACCCGTTTTGTCTCCGCTATCAGAAAATAAGAGCGGTAAGAAGTCTCTTTCGGGCTTTAACTCAACTTTCTGGAAGGTTGGCTGTCCATCCTGGCCGGGCTTATCAGGCAGGTAAAGAGTCATAGCTGCCTCATCAATCAGTGTATAGGGAGAAGGATACGACTGAAGATAACCAGCTTTACTATCATATGGCTGAAGACCCCACTCTTTGAATTTACCAGCCGCCCATCTGGCTGCTCTGGTATAACCCTCGTCTCCCGTCAGTCTGCCTGCAAACTCAGGTGAAGCCATGGTCCGGGCCAGCTGATAGGGAAGAATAGGATCAATAGCCGCTACTGCCTTTTTTAGACTGGCTGGCGTCTGGCCCAGAAGTGGCCCGACTGCTGCCCAGAATAAAATCAGGCTGCTGAAAACAATCGCTGCTTTTCTTTTCATTCTTGACCTCTTATATTTATTTGATTTTATAACCGATCATGATCGCCATTAATATAACATTCGCCTCCAGCTAAGTGGAACTGGTGGCCTCTTAATTATTTTTTCGCACTGGCAGTTCTTTTTTTCCTTTTGATTTCTTTAAGCACTGCCTGGTGGAGAACCAGGAAATAATAAACTGCGAGGAAAGCCAGTAGAATCAAGCCCGCTGCCCAGCGCCCCGTGAACATGGAATAAATAGAATAAGCCAGCAACCCGAGATAAAGACAGAAATGAACCAGGGCAAAAATCCAGCTAAACATCAATCCGGCTCGCCTGGCAGATTTCTTTATTTATATTTATCTGTCTCTCAGCCTGACTGCCAACCAGGGTTAATCCAGGCGGCTGACCGAAATGATTACCACCGGTTCAACCGGCACATCCCGGTGCATACCCTTGGCGGTGGTTGGAACGCTGGCAATGGCGTCGACAACTTCCATACCCTTAATTACCTTGCCAAAAACAGCATAACCGAATTTGGCTGGATCACCTGGCACATGATCCAGAAAAGCATTGTCAACGAGATTTATAAAAAACTGGCAGGTAGCACTGTTGATATCAGCTGTTCTGGCCATGGCTATCGTTCCGCGAAGATTTTTTAAGCCGTTATCCGCTTCATTTTTAATGGGCGGTCTTTTTGTTCCTTTTTCTTTCATCTCAGGTGTTAGGCCGCCGCCCTGGATCATGAAGCCTTTTATAACCCGGTGAAAAATTGTCCCGTCATAAAATTTGCTGTCAACATAAGCCAGAAAGTTCTCGACCGTTACCGGTGCTTTATCTGGATAAAGCTCGATAACAATATCTCCTTTGGATGTTTTCATTAAAACCTTGGGATTGGCAGCTAAGGCTGGTAAGGCTAAAGACAGAGTCAGGAGACTGATAACAGCTAAAGTCCATTTGTTCATGTCACACCTCCAATTTTTCAGTCTAACATAACAAATAAGAATAAAATAATCAAATTTTGATCCGCCTCTCAGCGGATATCAAAAAATGATAAAAAATGAAGGAAAATGATTGCCATAAATCTAAAAACAAGATGAATAATTCATTTCTGGCCCGGGAGATGGCTATTTCATCTGGTTCAAAAAAGACACCGGCGATCATTTACCGGAGATCAGAGCCGTGGTTCAGGACCTCTCTCCGCAGGGTCTGACAGCTCAGCGTGGTTTTCCCGTGGAGTTTTCGGTTAGAGGGGCCAACTGGGATGAACTGATCAAGGTCAGTCAGGAGGTCATGGAAAAGTTGAGGGCCAGCGGCCTGGTAACTGATCTTGATACTGATTATCAAGTGGGCATGCCCGAGCTGGAAATTAAACCTGACCGTCAGCTGACAGTTCACCTGGGGGGCCATTGATGATATAGCTAACACTCCCAATGCTCTGGTGGGTGGAGTCAGAGTCGGCAAGTCCAGCACTGGCGGCCGGAGAATAGATGTCAGGCTAAAGTTGCTGGCAGCCCAGCGTTACCGCTCGGAAGATATTGCCTGCCTCCGGGTCAGAGGCATCATTCCTCTTACAGCTCTTGTGGCCTATGAAGAGAGAACGGCCATTCAGGTCATTAACAGGAGAGATCGGGAGAGAGCTGTGTCTGTTTTTGCCAACATTGCTCCCGGGCACTCGCAAAATGAAGCACTCAGCTATATTGAAAGCCTGAGCCGCAGTCTCCTCGTGGGCTACCGGTTGGTGCTGGGTGGCTCCTCACCTGCTTTTAAAGAATCAATGAGCAGCTTGTTATTTGCCATGGGTCTCGGAGTCATTATTGCTTATATGATTTTGGCTTCGCAGTTTAATTCTTATATTGATCCAGTTACTATTATTACGATTCTACCCTTAACCATGCCCGGGGCTGTTTTTACCCTCCTCATTGCCGGGCAGAGCATCAATGTGTTCAGCATGATTGGCCTGCTGCTGTTGATGGGAATAGTCGAGAAGAATTCCATTATCCACGTCGATTAGGCCAATGCGTTCAGGCAATCTGGATTGCTTGCCAGGAAGGCAATGACCAAAGCTGGCCCGCTCCGCCTGAGACCAATCTTAATGACGGCAGTGGCTACTTTGATGGCCGCTATTCCGCCGGCTTTAGGCCTTGGCTCTGGTTCAGAAATCAGAAAACCAATGTCTATTGCGGTTTTCGGGGGATTGGTCGTCTCGACTATTCTGAGTCTGGTGGTTGTCTCTCCTTTTTATGTTGTAGCTGATAAGTGGTTCAAAAAGAAAAGTGGCCCGGTCAAAGCCAGCAAGGCGACAGAGATTCCCCTGGTGGAAATACCCTCAGGCCAATCAGGTTCAGCTATGTCTATCACCAGGCTGCCTGAGATGTTCAGCCATCAGCCCGGTCGGTGGATTACCTGACATTCCTCCCGCTGGCCCGATTATTATAGGGAACGGAGCCTATTAATTTTGATCTGATGATCTGAACGATAGCTAAGAATATTGTGGAAAGAACGAGTCCCATAATTTTTTAAAAAATAAGTTCCCGGATTCACCAGCGCAGTCTATCCTTGACATCTATAATGAGCTGCAAATAAAATAACCGAGGCCACGGATAAATGAGAAATTAAATAATGAACAAATCTAAATTATTAGGATTGAGCTGCCTGTTGTTTTTTCTGGCCGGGCCTCTTCGGGCTGATGGGCGGCTGGAATTCAATCTTCACTATTCAGGCTGGAGTCTGAATGTCGCCAGAGGCCTGGTAGAAAATATGGTCAGTGATGTTCTGGAGAGTGACCTTAAAGATAGATTTTTAACTCAGATTCAGTCTGATTATCCCGGCCTGGTTGAAAATGCTTACAGCCAGCAAATAACTTTTGATGCCCCTGGCCATAATTTTGGTTTCGAATTAAGGTTTTATCCAGGCGGGAGACAGGGTGCTTTCAGTCTTGGTCTGGGTATTGAAAAGAGTTCGATGAAAGTCAGCTTTTCGGAAGTTGAGGCAGAGCTTGATTTGATTGACCGGAGTCTTGACCAGACAGCTAATTTTCAGGCCCTGGCTCAGGCCAGATTCATTATCAAACCTTTATCTTTTCATCTGAACTTACGCTGGGAACTATGGCCAGCCAGAGTAGTCTCTCCTTTTATCACCCTTGGTGCCGGACTTTCTACCAGCCGGAGTTTTTTGGATGCCAGCTATGAATATTCTTATTCCGGGACTTTGACTTTGCCTGATAATTCAACTCGTGAATATAGCCAGTCGGCTAATAAAACTCTTGGTGACATAAAAGATGAAAGGCTGGCCGCTGGTAAGAGTTTTTCTCTTAACTTTTTACCCCTGGTTCAAATGGATATTGGTTTCAGAGCCAGAATTTCCAGGTCACTCAGTTTCTGCCTTGAAGCTGGCTTTTTTGATGGCTTCATTTTACGAGGAGGTCTGGCTATAAGGACTTAGAATCAGGCCAGACCTGGAACTTGCCTTAAGGAGGGAGTTCATGACCGGCCAACGAAGCAAAAATTATCAACTACCATCGATCTTTCTGCTATTCCTTATCCTTTGTATCTCTCTTTTCCTGGCCTCTGGCCAGCTGTCGGCTCAGAACCAGAGAAGCGGAGAAGAAACAAAGTTACTTAAGGCTTTTCATCAGATTTCCAGCCAGCCTCTTTACGACTGGGTGAAAGAGTTGAGCTCTGAAAAATACCAGGGACGTCTGACAGGAACAGAGGGTTTTGATCAAGCGGCCCGCTGGGTCATCTCGTTTTTATCCTCCTGGGGTCTCCAGCCAGCCGGTGACCAGGGCACTTTTCTCCAGGCTTTTCCTAATCCTTATACCTTAGTTCTTGATCGGGGGGAGGTTTCACTTCACCTGCCCGTGGCGGCCGGCAATAAAAAAAAGTCTGCAGAAATAAAGAAATACTACCGCTATGAAGATGAGTATTTTCCCGGGGGGACTTCAGCCTCAGGGGAGGTCACGGCCGAAGTGATTTATGTCGGCTTTGGTATTACCGCTCCTGAACTGGGCTATGATGATTACCAGGGAGTTGATGTCCGGGGGAAAATAGTTTTAATGGAAAGTGAAGTGCCAGTCAGCCCGGATAAAAATCCGGAAACGTTCAAGAAATGGCGACCCTATTCATTTCATCAATATAAGCTTCAAAATGCTGCTGCGCACGGGGCGAAGGGGCTTCTATATTACTATGGGCCAATAGTTAATCCTAATAATGATTATATCGAGGGCTTCCTCTACAGCCACGTCGGCCGCAGTGTGGTCGATGATATCTTTGCTGGCAGCGGCCAGACTTATGAGGAAACTGCAGCAGCCATAAGAAAGAGTCTTAAGCCTCGGTCTTTTGCGACTGGTAAAATTTTTACCATTAAAAACAAGACTGAGTATCATCCAGAGGGTCTGGGCTATAACCTGCTGGCCAAAGTAGAAGGTCAGGATCCGGTTCTTAAAGATGAGGTAATAATTATTGGCGGACATCTGGATCATGTGGGCAGCTGTCCTGACCTGATGCCCGGTGCCGACGATAATGCCTCTGCCGTAGCGGTGATGATGGGGGTGGCCCAAGCTATGATGAAAAGCGAAGTCAAACCAAAAAGAACGGTTCTGTTTGCTTTTTTTGGGGCCGAAGAACAGGGAGTTAAAGGTTCAGAATTCTACCTGGAGCACCCGGTGTTCGACTTAAACAAAACTATCGGACTGATCAATCTCGATGGGGTCGGTTCAGGCGACAGAATTTTTGTCCTGGCCGGGAAAAACTTCCCCTGGCTCTACGCTCCGCTGGACAGGGCCAACAGCAGCTATATTCACCGCCAGCTGGGTACCAATTACTGGAGTAATGTGGCCCGCCCTCGCCTGGATGCGGCCCGCTTCCTTGATAAGAATATTCCTTCTTTATCATTTTCTGTTTCCGGGCTGGAGTTGCCCTATCCGACTTACCATAATACACGCGATAACCCGTCAATAATCAATCCGGAAATTCTTGAAGATCTGGCTAGGCTGCTCTTTATGGGAGTGATGGAACTGGCCACCGTCTCACCGGAAAAATTAAAAGCAGAAGCCAGTCCCGCTTCCTGATCAAAAGATAGCTGGTTCGTCTAATGGCCGAACCCGGGCAACCGGATCAGGAAAGGTCCGGTAGTGATGGGCTTCATCGCCCTGGTCTGGTGGAAAAAATTCAAGCTTTTTGGTCCCATAGAATAGAATTTGAGCGAGAAACTTTAAGGTCTAACTCCGTCTTTTCTAATGGTAAAATAATAGCAAAAACGTTATTATTTTGCTGCTTATGGCTGGCCACAGCCATAGGTTTAGTTAAGATATTGATAATTAATATGATGCAGGTAGATATCCGGCAGTTTTTATGGTAGTTTTTTCTTTACTTTAAGAGTGATTTAAGCTATAATTTAAATCGGAAATGGTCGCAGGGTTGTTCGGATTTTCCTTCTAATTAAACCCTGATCTTATCCTGACAGGTGGCAGAAATGAAAGATGAAAAGTATACAGCCGATAGTATAAAAGTTTTGAAGGGACTGGAGGCCGTACGCAAGAGGCCGGCCATGTATATTGGCAGCACCGGGCCTGATGGCCTTCATCACCTGGTGTATGAAGTTGTAGACAATTCAGTGGACGAAGCTCTGGCCGGTTACTGCAGCCGGATTGATGTCATTATTCATGTTGACAATTCCGTGACGGTTATCGATGATGGCCGTGGTATTCCGGTTGAAATGCACCCCAAGGAAAAAAGGCCGGCGGCCGAGGTCGTTCTAACGGTTCTACATGCCGGAGGAAAATTTGATGATAAAAGCTACAAGGTTTCGGGCGGGTTACATGGAGTTGGGGTGTCAGTGGTCAATGCCCTGTCCAAGCGGCTCGAGATGGAGATCAAGCGAGACGGCGGCATTTATACCCAGGCTTTTGAACGAGGCAACCCAGTTACCCCGCTGAAGAAAATAGGTAAGACCAATAAGACCGGGACCAAGATTACTTTCTGGCCGGATGAAGAAATATTTGACACAACTGAATTTAATTTTGAAGTTTTAACCCAGAGAATGAGAGAGTTGTCCTTTCTCAATCGGGGATTGAAAATTACCATTACGGACGAAAGGATAAACAAAAGCCACGAATTTCAATACAAGGGTGGAATCCTGGAATTTGTTCAATATCTAAATCAGGATAAGACTGTTTTAAATCCACGTCCGGTCTACTTTGAAGCCCAGAAGGATGATATCATTGTAGAAGTCGCTTTCCAGTATAATACCGGTTATACCGAAAATATTTTTACCTTTGTTAATAATATCAATACGATTGAGGGCGGAACCCATCTGATTGGTTTTAAATCAGCTCTGACCAGATGTCTTAACACTTATGCCGAAACTCATAATCTGCTTAAAGATATGGGGATGAGCAACATCTCAGGTGAAGACGCACGCGAGGGTTTAACAGCGGTTTTAAGCATCAAGATGCGCAATCCGCAGTTTGAAGGTCAGACTAAAACCAGACTGGGCAACTCTGAGATAAAAGGTATAGTAGAATCGCTGGTCAACGAGAAATTGACCGCTTATCTGGAAGAAAATCCCACCAATGCTAAAAGGATCGTGGCTAAGGCAGTCGAGGCTGCCCGGGCCAGGGAAGCAGCTCGTAAGGCGAGAGAGCTGGCCAGGCGAAAAAGTGTTCTGGAATCAGCCTCGCTTCCAGGCAAACTGGCTGACTGTCAGGAGCGAGACCCGGCTCTGGCCGAATTATTTATTGTCGAAGGAGACAGTGCTGGTGGATCAGCCAAGCAGGGCCGTGATCGCCGTTATCAGGCAATTCTACCCCTGCGGGGGAAGATCCTGAATGTCTGGAAAGCCCAACCTGATAAGATTTTTCATAATGAGGAAATTGGCACCATTATTGCTGCCCTCGGCACCAGTGCCGGCGAAGAAAGCTTCAGCCTGGAAAAACTTCGCTATCATAAAATCATTATCATGACTGATGCCGATGTCGACGGCTCTCATATCAGAACTCTGCTCATGACTTTCTTTTATCGTCAGATGAGGCCGCTTATTGAGAACGGTCATATTTATATTGCCCAGCCACCACTCTATAAGATTACCCGCGGGAAAGAAGTTCAGTATCTCAAGGAAGAGCGAGAATATGAAAAATGGGTGGTAAAAAAAATTTCGGAGGATTTTAAACTGCGGGTCAAAGGCAGCTCGGAGCTATTAGAAGGCGAAAAATTCAGAAAATTTATTCTCAAAGTCATGCAGAAGAAGAATTATCTGAACTATCTGGAAAAGAAAAATATTCCTTCAGGCCTGATCGATCTGCTCATCAACGAAAATATTATCGAATTGGAAGCTCTCAGGGACAAAAAGAACATGAAGAGGCTGCAGGGGATGATTGATAGCCTTGGCTTTAAAACCGAACTCATTTATGACGATGAATATGATAGCTATGAGATTATGGCCAGCTATCAGGTTAATGGGATGGCCAGCCGGACCAGGATTAATTTTGATCTGATTAATTCAATTGAATATAAAAATCTGTTCAGAATCGTCAAGGAACTGGATGAATTCAAGCCTCCCTATGAGGTCATCAACAGTACTGAGACTTTTACCATCGAGAATGAGAGTAAGCTGCTGGACTATCTATTTGAAAGAGCAAAAAAGGGGGTAACCATTCAGCGGTATAAGGGCCTGGGAGAAATGACAGCCCAGCAACTATGGGAGACGACGATGGATCCGGAGAAGAGGTCTTTGCTCAAGGTCTCCATCCAGGATGCGGTCGAAGCTGATAAGGTTTTTTCTATTTTAATGGGAGAAGAAGTCGAAAGAAGGAAGCAGTTTATAGAGGAGAACGCCCTCCTGGCTCAAAATCTAGATATCTGATGACATCTTCAGCCAGGCAGGAGAAAGCCAGAAAGGTTTAAGACTATGCCCCGGAAAAGAGAAGATAAGGATAAGACTCAGGACAAAGAAAAGCCACAAACGACTGGTACTCAAAACGAGAACGCAGAACAGGCCAGCCGGAGTGGGGGGAAGAACGGTGGCACTCCGCCCCCGATAGCCAGAAGCCTGTCAGTAGTCAGCCTTGAAGAGGAAATGAAAAAGTCCTATCTGGACTATGCCCTGAGTGTCATCATTGGCCGGGCTATTCCCGATATCAGGGATGGTCTTAAACCTGTTCATCGCCGTGTTCTTTATGCTATGTGGGAGACCGGCACACTTCACAACAAACCTTATAAGAAATCAGCCCGCATTGTCGGCGATGTCATTGGTAAATATCATCCACATGGCGATGCAGCGGTCTATGATGCTCTGGTCAGAATGGCTCAGGACTTCAGCCTTCGCTATCCGCTGGTTGACGGGCAGGGTAATTTTGGTTCGGTCGATGGCGACCCGCCAGCAGCCATGCGCTATACCGAAGTCAGAATGACACGTCTGGCCGAAGAACTCCTGGCTGACATCGATAAAGATACAGTCAAGTTTGTTCCCAACTATGACGAGAGCTTGCTGATGCCAGAAGTGCTGCCAGCCAAATTTCCTAACCTTCTGGTCAACGGTTCATCTGGAATCGCGGTCGGTATGGCCAGTAATATTCCGCCTCACAATCTGGCTGAGGTCTGTGACGGATTGATATATCTGGTTGATCATCCTGAGGCAACGGTGGATGACATTATGAAGTTTATTCCGGGGCCTGATTTCCCCACGGGCGGTTATGTTTTTAACCGTCAGAATATCCGCCAGGCCTATCAGGAAGGCAAGGGCGTTATTCACCTGAGAGCCAAAAGCACGATTGAACGTGGAGAAAAGGGTGAGAAAGACAAAATAGTCATAACCGAGATTCCTTATGGGGTCAACAAAGCCAGGCTCCTAGAAAACATTGCTGAACTGGTCAACACCAAGAAAATTGAGGGGATAGCCGATATCCGTGATGAATCTGACCGGCAGGGAATCAGGGTGGTGATTGAACTCAAAAGGGGAGAAGTACCAGAGATTATTCTTAATAACCTTTACAAGCACACCGCCCTGCAGTCTTCGTTCGGAATCATCATGCTGGCCATTGTTGACAAACAGCCCAAGCTCCTTAACCTGCTGGAAATGATGAATTATTTTCTGGCTCACCGCCAGGAAGTGATTATCAGAAGAACCCGCTATGACCTGAAAAAAGCTGAGCATCGGGCCCATATTCTGGAAGGCCTGTTAATTGCCCTTGATTATCTGGATGCGGTCATTGAACTCATCAGGTCATCCAGGACAGTCGAAGAAGCCAAGACTGGCCTGATAAGCAAATTTAAGCTGACCGCGATTCAGGCTCAGGCCATACTGGAAATGCAACTGCAGCGGTTGACCGGTCTGGAAAGGCAGAAGTTAGTCCAGGAGCATCAGGAACTAAAAGAACTGATTAAAAAGCTTAAATTGATCCTCAAAAATCATGACCTTGTTCTGGAGATTATAAAAGACGAGCTGAAACAGCTAAAGGATCAATATCAGGATGAGAGAAGAACAGAAATAAGGGATGAGGTTATAACCGATATCAAAGCTGAAGATTTAATCAAAGAAGAAGATGTGGCTATCGTTTATACCAGCTCAGGTTATATTAAAAGAACTTCTCTGAGTGCCTACCGCTTTCAAAGCCGGGGTGGCAAGGGGCGGAAGGGCATTGATATGAAGGCAGAAGATGTGGTGGATAATTTATTTGTCGGCTCGACTCATTCCTATCTGCTGGTTTTTACCAACAAGGGCCGCCTGTACTGGCTGAGAGCGCTGGATGTGCCGGATGCCGGACCGTCAGGTCGAGGGAAAGCTATCGCCAACCTGCTGGAATTTCAGCCTGAAGAAAAAGTTCAGTCCATCCTGGCTGTCAAGGAGTTTAGAAATGATCAATTTGTTGTAGTCCTGTCAGATCATGGACTGATCAAAAAGACCAGGCTGAGTGAATTTCAGCATGTCCGGAAAGGTGGCATTATTGCCATGAATCTCAAGCCCGGGACTAATCTTTTCACTGCAGCTCTGACCAGCGGCAAAAACGACATCATTATTGGGACGAGAATGGGTAAGGCCATCAGGTTTAAGGAAAGTGATGTTCGGCCGATGGGCCGTCAGGCAGCTGGAGTTAAAGCCATCACTCTGAAGCCAAAAGACAGAGTAATCAGCATGATTGTGGTCAGTGATGACGATAGGTACATTTTTACTGCCTCCGAAAACGGCTATGGTAAAAAGACGCCGATTGAAGATTATCCCGTACACCGCCGCGGTGGTCAGGGAGTAATCAATTTAAAGATAACTGAGAAAACCGGGCCGGCCCTGGCTATGGTTGATGTCAATGAAGATGATTTGCTGGTTATTACCATCAGTGGCAAGGTCATCAGAATAAAAACGACTGATTTCAGACCGTTAAGCCGGGCCACACAAGGGGTAAAAATCATCCAGCTGGAGGAAGGCGACCGGGTCTGCTCGATAGCCAAGGTGCGAGAAGACTGAGCCTGTACCTGCCTGAAATCTAATTGTTGTTCAGTTCTGACTTGCTTAGAACTGGCCCTGGTTTAGAAAAGCATAACGACCATAATTTTGAAATTGATAAAGAAAAGATTATCCCCACTTTAAAGGTCAGACCAGCACGGGTTAAAAGCCATAACCAGGAGTTAACTGGCAACCTTTAGCCGGAAGAGCCTTCCTCTTCTTGGCCTGCCGTCTCAGCTGGCGGTTCAAAATAAAGGATGCGGCCGCAGCTTTCGCACAGGTAAATTTTTGACCTGTCCTTTATCTCATTAAGCATTTGAGGTCTGATTCTTACCTGACACATCGAGCAAAATTCATCAACTACTCTGGACAGAGCAATACCACCTCTTTTCCTGGCAATGCTCAAATATTGCTGCAACTGAGCTCTGGGAATGGATGGGAGTAATTCGCTTCTCTTTTTGCTTAAGGTTTCCTTTTGCTCTTCAAGAAGCTTTTTACGCTGATTTAAAGCTTCAATTTCTTGCTTCAAATGTTCCGATTCTTCTTTTTGCTGGCGCAGGGCTGTCCTTATTTCTTCTTCAATTTCATCGGCGACCAGTAACTCTTTAATAATTTCTTCTTCTAAGCTGTCAATTTTATTTTGAGTCTCCTGAATTTCTTTGAGAAAAGACGTGTATTCTTTGTTGGTCTTAACTTCGTTCAATTGATGTTTGAGTTTGGATAACTGAGCCCGCAGGTCCTTGACCTGAGCTTCCAGCTCGCGTCTACTTTTTTGATTTTTGCTGAGCCGCTCTTGGGCCTGAAGGACGTAATCCGAGCTGGTCTTCATCTTCTTTTCAATCTCGGCGATCAAGCCAGGAATATCAGACAGTTCAGACGTCAACTGTTTCAATGATATATCCAGCTCCTGCAGCTGGATCAGCTTTTCAAACTCAACATCTTCTCCGTCCACTTTGCCTCTCGAACTAACTGATTTTAAAATGGGCCTACCAGGATTCGAACCTGGGACCTGCCGGTTATGAGCCGGTAGCTCTGCCGCTGAGCTATAGGCCCATGTGCCTTTTTATATCAGATAATCTCCGCTTAGTCAATTTATAGCCGGGTCAGAAGCTGTTAGTAAAGGATTTGAGCTTCCGGCTGCGGGTGGGGTGTTTCAACTTTCTCAGAGCTTTAGCCTCAATCTGTCTGATACGCTCTCTCGTAACTTTAAATTGCTGTCCCACCTCTTCCAGCGTATGTTCATTGCCGTCGCCCAGGCCGAAGCGCATCTTCAGAACACGTCCTTCCCGATCAGTCAGAGTCTTCAGAGCTTCCTCAATGTGTTCACGGAGGCTCTGGTGAATGACGGCCTCAGGCGGGGAAGGCAGGATTTTGTCTTCAATGAAATCACCCAGATGGCTGTCTTCTTCCTCACCGATGGGTGTCTCAAGAGAAATTGGCTCCTGAGCAATTTTGATGATTTTCCTCACCTTGCTAACCGGCATATCCATTTTTTTAGCGATTTCTTCACAGCTTGGTTCACGCCCCAGCTCCTGCACTAACTGCCGGCTAACTCTGACCAGTTTGTTAATGGTCTCTATCATATGGACGGGGATTCTGATAGTTCTGGCCTGGTCGGCAATAGCCCGGGTAATGGCCTGCCTGATCCACCAGGTGGCGTAAGTGGAAAATTTATAGCCGCGGCGGTACTCAAATTTATCCACTGCCTTCATCAGGCCCATATTGCCTTCCTGGATTAAATCAAGAAATTGCAGCCCACGGTTACTGTACTTTTTAGCTATTGACACGACCAGTCTTAAGTTGGCTTCAACCAGCTGTTTTTTGGCCTGTTCACTGGTACTTTTCCCCATCGTGATAGTTCTGACTGCTTTCTTGAGAGCAGCCGAATCGAGCCCGACTTCCTTCTCCAGTTTTTTAATTTCCTGGTTTATCTTTTTGATTTCATTTTCGGTTGATTTTCTCTCCCGTCCCTGCCTGGCGGCAGCTTTGCGGACGGCCTGGATTTTCCCTCTGGACTGACCAGAGGTCTCCTTCTTTCGCGACAGGGAAGTCTTAAGCTGCTCCCGCCTGTACTCCAGTTCGTTCATTTCTCTTAACCTGTCCTTGAGCTGCTCAATCACCACCTCTCTCAGGCTGGGCTGCAGATTGAGATCCCTGATTAACTGGCTTATCCTGATAATCAACCGTCCGCGGGCAAAATTATATTTTTTGCTTTTGGGCAGACTGTCCACTTTCTGGCTGAGGTCTCTGATGACTTCTATTTTCTCTATCAGTTCTTTCTGCTTTTCAGCCAGCTTATCTTCAGCTACTTCTTCATCATTAAAATCAAAATATTTCTGAATAGTTTCAGGATAATCGGTTATCCTTTGTTCTATTTCCAGCAGATAATTGAGGACCAGTCTGGTTTTGGACAGAGCCTTAATAATAGCCTTTTCCCCCCGCTCAATTTCGCGAGCAATGGAAATTTCTCCCTCTCTGGTCAACAGGGGAATATTGCCCATCTCCCGCAGGTATAATTTTACCGGGTCAGTTGTTCGTTCCAGGCCATGAAGGCAGGCGGTGTTTTTTTTGTGGGAAAAAGACAGAATTTCTCTTTGCTGAGAGTCGAGGATTTTGATTCCATAACTATCCATTGACGATAGAAAGTTATCAAAATCATCTTCAGGCCCGATTTCGTCAGAAAAAGTCTGGTCGATCTCTTCCCACGATAGAAAACCTTGCCTTTTGCCTTTGGAGATTAACTGGCTGATTTCTTCTTTCTGATATTTTTCATCAGATGCCACCTTGAAACCTCCTCCTGGTGCCGGCTGGCAACTTTTTTTATTTAAATTTTTATTTATATAGCTAACTCTTAGAGAGTTAATATTTGCCTGGTAATTTCATGCTTCTGATAGAGCAGGGCAGTTAGCTTCTCCTTATCTCCTCTCTTCTCACTTAAGGTTATTTCTCTCTGGATTTCCTTCAGTTTTTTCTGCAAGCTAACTTTTCTCAGTGTATTGAGGCAATCCAGGGCCTCGCCCAGAGAGCCAGCTGGAACCTCTTCCTGGAGAGTTCTGGATAGATGACTGAGGAGACCAGGCTTAATTGTACCCTGCAGCTGGCTAAAGTCCAGGGCCTGGCCGCTTTTAAGGGACTCGCAGAGGCAACGGAAGACGGGTTCACTGGGGAGTCCTGCAAAGCATTCGGCCTCAAGCTCATTGGCCAGGGGCAGCAACAATTCCGGTTGGTTGAACAGCAGCTGCAACAGTCTCTTTTCGGCCGGGCAGAATAATTCTTCCTCTTCCCGGCTGGTTTTGGGCTGCGCCACCCTTGACTCGGCTTCAATTATTTTCCTGAGCAAACTCTCGTCAATCTGGAGGAACTCGGCTGTCTGCTGAAGATATTCGCTTTGAACGAGAGGATCGGGCAGGCGCTTTATTTCGTCTATAATCGTTCTCGCTACACGGCTTTTTTCTTCAGCTATACCGAGATCAACATTTCTGGTGTAATGACGAAGCAAAAAATGGAAACCGTCATAGCTTTTCTTGATCAGCTGCCGGTATCTGTCCGGACCATGTTTTCTTAGATACCCATCCGGGTCGAGCTTTTCAGGCAAAAGCAAAACCCTCGTTCTCAGACCATGTTCGAGGCACAGAGGTACAGCCCTCAAAGCGGCCTTAATTCCGGCTTCATCGCCATCATAGTTAATAATGATGCTGGCCGCATAACGCCTGGCCTGGGCTATTTGCTGAGGAGTAAGGCTGGTGCCCATCGAGGCGGCAATATTCCTGATACCAGCCTGATAGAGTGAAGCAAAATCAGCATAGCCTTCGACGAGAACGAGTTCTCCCACCTTTCTGATCTCTTCTTTGGTGAAGTTGAGACCATAAAGCAGGCTGCCTTTAACGAAAGTCTGAGTCTCAGGGGAATTGAGGTATTTGGGTTGAGCCTCAAAGATGGTTCTACCACCAAAGGCCACCACCCGACCGGTCAAAGTGAAAATAGGAAAAATAATCCGTCCTCGGAAACGGTCACGAAATTCTCCGCCCTTTTGGCTGCGTAGAATCAAACCAGCTTTTTCCAGATCCAGCGGGCTGTAACTGGTTTTAAAGGCATTATAGAGTGAATCCCACGAATTTAAAGCATAACCGAGCCTGAGTTTTCTGATCGTCTCTTCCGAGAACTGGCGTCCTTTCAGATAATTAAGAGCTTCCTGCCCTTCAGGCATTTCCCACAGATTATGTCTGAACCAGGCCAGGGCTTTCTCATTTATTTCGAAAATTTTTTCTTCCAGGCGGGTCTGACTGGAAGTCTGGTGGCTTTCCGGCCAGGGTAGATGATATCTATCAGCCAGAAATCTAACGGCCTCAGGAAAGGTCAGGTTTTCTTTTTCCATAATAAGAGAAAAAAGATCGCCACCGGCTCCGCAGCCGAAGCAGTGAAATAGCTGTTTTTCTTCGTCAACCGTAAAGGAAGGAGTCTTCTCGGAATGAAAAGGACAGAGTCCAACCCATTTTTTTCCTCTTTTTTTGAGGGTAGTATACTGCGAGGCTATTTCAACTATAGAAGCAACCTGTTTTATTTTTTCGGTTATTTCCATCAGCCGAAAACTGGCCTGCCTTTTTTATATAAAATAGTTTCGAGGCTGCTTGTTGTCAAGAAGCCGACCTCAAATAAACTATTTTTTTCCTTCAGTTTCATTCTAAATGGTTAATCAAGCTGGCCAGGTAACCAGCGCCAAAGCCATTGTCAATGTTGACCACGGCTACTCCGCCCGGACAGGAGTTAAGCATGGCCAGAAGGGCAGCCAGGCCATGAAAGCTGGCCCCGTAGCCCACACTGGTTGGGACCGCTATAACTGGCGCCTTGACCAGACCGGCGACCACACTGGGTAGTGCCCCTTCCAGGCCGGCTACAGCGATGATTATCCGGGCCTGCTGTAGCTCATCATAATGACTCAAAAGGCGGTGCAAACCGGCTACTCCCACATCAAAAATTTTGATGACATCGTTGCCCAGAAAATCACAGGTGACCGCAGCTTCTTCCGCTACCGGAATATCGGAAGTGCCGGCGGTCAGGATGGCTATAGGGCCTCGTCCGGCTGCCGGCTTCTTTTTAATTACAGTCAGTGAGCGGGCCAGCTCATTATATTTACCCTGAGGCAACTGCCTTTTAAGGTCCTTATAAGCTTCCACTGACAGTCTGGTAATTAGCAGATTACTCCCTTTTTTCAGGATTGACCGGCTGATCTGGAGAATCTGCCGGGTTGTTTTCCCCTGGCCGAAAACGACTTCAGGTGTGCCCCGGCGCAACTCCCGGGCATGATCGACCTTGGCAAAGTCCAGATCTTCATAAGGAAATCCGTTTAGTTTCTGTAAGGCTTGCTCGGGGGTGAGCTGGTGCTGATAAAGATTTTCTAAGATCTCAGTCAGAAGCACTTTCACTTTTTAATTCTAACATAAAAAAACCTGAATGGTAGTCTCGACACCGGTTTTTTTTGCCGGGAAGTTGCTGTACCTATTTTCTGCCCAAAGGCGGAGATTACAGTCTAAAAAGACTATATTAAGTAAATATCGCCGGTCAAACTTGTCAAATTGCCCGGGCTTATTGTAAAATACCTCCGATTTAACCTTTGGTGGTCAGGAGAACAAGGTGAGCGAACTCAAGAAAAAGGATGATTATCAGAAAGCCCTCAGTCTTTACAGTCAGGGAATAAAAGATTTTCGCCGACGGGACCTGGAGAAAGCTGTTTCTTCTTTCGAAAGCCTGATAGAGAAGTTTCCAGAAGAGCATGAACTGGTGGACAGAGCACGCGTTTATCTTACCATCTGCCAGAAAAGCCAGAAAAAGGAATCAGTTAACCTGAAGACGGTCGAAGACTATCTCTTTTATGCTCAGATGAAAATCAATCAGGCCGATTATGAAGGTGCTTTTAAGTTGCTGGAAAAAGCCCTTGAATTTAAAAAGGAAGAAGCCAGGATTTATTATCTGATGGCTATTGCTTATGTCCAGAGTAACCGCCAGGAGGAGGGTCTCGAAGCCTTAAAAAAAGCCATTCAGAAAGATAAATCCCTGGCTGTTCTGGCTCAAAATGAAACCGACTTTGAGCCGCTGTGGGAAGACAAGAGATTTAAAGTTCTGGTTAAACTTTCATGAGAAAGAAGCTCCAGGTCTTAATCAGCCAGCTAAGGGCCGAAAGCGGTGAGGGAGAAAAGCTGCCCGAGCTGCTCTCAGCCCGGGCCAGGCTGAATCATTTGATAAAAGTCTGTCTGGAACTCCGACCGGACCGGGTAGTAATTATTTCCAGCGAGCTTCCGCCTCAACCAGCCAGAAAAACAAAAAATAAAACTGACCGCTTATTGTTTGTCCAGAGGGAACAGACAGCAGGAGAAAATCAGCTAACAAACTATCTGTCTTCACTGAAAAGAGAAGGGGATCTGCTTCTTCTTTCCACCGAGTTTTTCCCGGTCAGCAGCGATATTTTTCTAAAAGCTTTAAAGACTCACCGGGAAAATAGCTACAGTCTGACTTTGCTGGCTGGGAAGCAGAAGACCGAAGCCGGACGGGCTGGCGAGGATTATTTCGTTTATCCCGGGCTGGCTGTAGTTAATCTTGATGAAGAGAACAGACATCTCGTGCTTGAAAAAAGCTTTAAGCCTTCAGGTGAATTAGATGTGGTCAGGCTGACTGATTATTTGAAACCGGATTATGACGGCCTTGGTTTTGACTGGATTGGCGACGAGGAAAAAGGAAGTTTTCTGGTCATAGTGGGCCCGGCTGACTGGAGTCGGGCAGCCTCCATTTTGAGCAGACTGAAGGTGGCCGAACTTGAAAAGCAAGGGGTGATTTTTTTATCGCCGGAAGAGACCTGGATTGATCCTGAAGTTCAGATCGGCCGGGGGAGCATTGTTTATCCCTGGGTGATAATCGAAGGCCGGACCAGAATCGGCAGCCATTGCCGCCTTTACCCACACAGCCATATCATTGACAGCCAGATCAGTGACGGAGTAAAAGTTTTCAGTTCAACAGTCATCGAAGGTTCTTATCTGGAAAAGGCAGTCCAGGTGGGACCTTTTTCTCGTCTGCGGCCGGAAACCAGATTGAAAGCAGGCAGCCGGGTAGGTAACTTTGTCGAAATGAAGAAAACGGTTTTTGGCCAGGAATCAAAAGCTATGCATCTCAGTTATCTGGGTGATGCTCAGGTTGGAGATAGAGTAAATATTGGGGCCGGAACAATAACCTGCAATTATGACGGCGAAAAAAAGAATAAGACCACCATTGGTCGCGAGACCTTTGTTGGTTCAGGTACAGAGCTGGTAGCTCCGGTCAAAATCGGTCGTGGTGCCTATATTGCTGCCGGTTCAACCATTACTGATAATGTTTCGCCTGAGGCTCTGGCTATTGCCCGGGCGCGCCAGGTCGAAAAGAAGGGTTGGGCCAGAAAGCGGAGAGCGCTGATTGAGCTCAGGAAAAAAGAAAAAGATCAGCCGGGCAAGTAAGCAGAATCAGATTTTATTTCCTTCCTGACGTTCCTGCTGATAGACAAATATTATTCTCTGAATTGCAGTTATATTGGAAGCCAGGGCAAGAATGATGATAGTTATAATCATGGCCTGATCAAAGCGCTGAATAATCAGGCCGATCAGTGTTCCCAGAATCAAAAGAACCAGCCGTTCGGCCCTCTGCATAATTCCCAGCTGGCACTGGAGACCAAGCCCTTCTGCTCTGGCCTTGGTATAACTGACCATGGTCGAACCGAGAAAAGCCAGAGCCAGTACCCAGAGAATCCAGTGATGGCGGAAATAAAAGCCAAGTCCAAGATACATGGCAAATTCTGAATACCGGTCCAAGCTGGAATCAAAAACGGCTCCGAAACGGGTTTTCCTGTTGCCATTGGTAGCTACTTTGCCATCGAGGATATCCATCATGCCGGAAATCAACAGGAAAATTAAGGCCCAGGCTGGATAGCCCAGGGCATAAAAAAGACCAACCAGTAAACCCGCTATCAATCCGGCCAGGCTGAGATGGTTTGGATTAATTTTTAACTGAACAAAAAAGAGAGACATCCGGTCAAAGATTTTTAAAGTAAAAACAATCAGACCTCTAGGTAAAAATCTAAATCCCTTATTCTCGTAGGTGACCATTGCCTATAGATTATAGGAGTTCAGACCATTAATATCAATATTCTGTACGGTGATCGTTAGTAGTTTTTTTCGGCTTTGTTCCCTTTGATCGGGCTCCGATCAGGTGGCCGGGCTGTCCTGGACAGGATCGATCTGGCCGGATGAGAGGAGCAGGATAAAGAATATCTGGGTCTGGCAAAGACCTCCGGCACTAGCTGATCTCAGTTCTTAAGTTGAAGAAAAAAGCGGCCTGTGATATGTTTTTCTATTATTTTAGCCCAAAAATCTCTGCCTGGAGGACAAAGATATGAAAGATAAAATCGAGATCAAAAAACCGGAAGGCAAATTAGGCGTCCTGCTGCCCGGACTGGGGGCGGTGGCCACGACTTTTATCGCGGGCACCATGCTTGTTCGCCGCGGGCTGGGCCAGCCTTTTGGTTCACTCACCCAGATGGGGACGATCAGGCTGGGTAAAAGAACTGAGAAGCGAGTACCCAGGATAAAGGATTTTGTCGAACTGGCAGAACTGGGTGATCTGGTTTTCGGTGCCTGGGATATTTTCCCCGATAATGCTTATGAAGCGGCTCTTAAAGCCGGCGTGCTGAGAAAGGAACACCTTGATCCCATTAAAGAAGAGCTGGAAAAAATCAAGCCCAGCCCGGCTGTTTTCGACCGGAATTATGTTAAAAAACTGGACGGGCCTAACAAGAAAAAAGGTGCGACCAAGTATGATCTGGCTCTGCAGTTAATGGATGATATCAAAAGATTCAAAGAAGAAAACCAGGTCAACCGACTGGTCATGATCTGGTGTGCCTCGACTGAGATTTTTATGAAGCCTGATCCTGTTCATCAGACGATCGACTCCTTAGAAAAAGCTATGAAAGAAAATCACCCGGCTATTTCTCCCAGCATGATTTATGCTTATGCCGCGCTTCAATCCGGTGTGCCTTTTGTCAACGGAGCACCTAACCTGACAGTTGATATTCCAGCCATGGTGGAGCTGGCCAAACAGCAAAATTTGCCGGTGGCCGGTAAGGACTATAAAACAGGTCAGACTTTGATGAAGACCATTATTGCTCCCGGTCTCAAAGCGCGGCTGATCGGTCTGGACGGCTGGTTTTCAACTAATATCCTGGGTAACCGGGATGGCGAGGTTCTGGACGATCCAGAGTCTTTTAAAACCAAGGAGGAAAGCAAGCTGGGTTCACTTGAATATATTCTTCAGCCTGACGTTTACCCCGAACTTTATGGTCATTTTTATCATAAAGTCCGGATAAATTATTATCCTCCTCGCGGCGATAATAAAGAGGGCTGGGATAATATTGATATCTTTGGCTGGCTTGGTTATCCGATGCAGATCAAAATTGATTTTCTTTGCCGGGATAGTATCCTGGCCGCGCCCATTGTCCTGGATCTGGTCCTGTTTATTGACCTGGCTCAGAGGGCAGGTTTTCGTGGTATTCAGGAATGGCTGTCATTCTATTTTAAAAGTCCGATGTGTGCTCCCGAGCTTTATCCAGAGCATGATCTGTTCATTCAATTAATGAAACTGAAAAACACACTGCGCTATATGAAAGGCGAAGAGCTCATCACTCACCTTGGACTTGAATATTATGATTGAACCTCAAGGCAGCCTGCTCAAAATTTTTTAAATTGAGAAGAGGGAATTTTAATAAAAAAATTAAATGAGGTTTACTATGCTCAGCTTTAAAACTTTTAAGGGCAGGAAGTCTGCCGTTTTATTTTTTGTCTTAATTCTGGTCGGTCTATCTCTGGCCTGGCCGCTTCTAACCCAGGCTCAGGGCAAGCCAGATTTAAGCCGTGATAAAATCCTGTTTACTGTTGGTTATGCCCACCTTGATACTCAATGGCGCTGGGATTATCAGAAAACGATCAGGGAATACATCTGGAACACGATGGTTGATAATTTTTCTCTCCTTGAGAAATACCCATATTATGTTTTTAACTTCAGTGGTGCTAACCGCTATCGGATGATGAATGAATATTATCCAGAAGAGTATAAAAAAGTTAAAGACTATGTTGCTCAGGGGCGATGGTTTCCAGCCGGTTCTTCGATGGAAGAAAATGATGTGATGGCTCCCTCGGCCGAATCCATTATTCGACAGATTCTCTATGGAACTCATTATTTTCGCCGGGAATTCGGCTTCAGCAGCCGGGAATATATTTTACCTGATTGCTTTGGTTTCCCGGCTTCGCTGCCTTCCATCCTGGCCCACTGCGGCCTGAATGGTTTTTCTACGCAGAAGCTGTCCTGGGGATCGGCGGTCGGTATGCCTTTTAACCTTGGTGTTTGGGCCGGGCCTGATGGGCAATCGGTCATAGCTGCCCTTAATCCGGGCGATTATGTCAGCAAAATCACCGGTGATTTAACCAGGAATGAAACCTGGATGAACCGGGTGAAAGAAAATGGCCAGAAATATGGTGTTTATGCCGATTATATGTATTATGGGACAGGTGACGTGGGTGGCGCACCGGATGAGGACTCAGTTGTTAATCTGGGAAAAAGTCTGGCCAGCAACCAGGAAAGCGAAATAAAGATAGCTGCTTCTAAGGCCGAGGAGCTGTTTGTGACCATCACTCCTGATCAGAAACAAAAATTACCTGTTTACCGAGGAGAATTCCTGCTGACCAATCACTCGGCCGGATCTATCACTTCCCAGGCAGCTATGAAGCGCTGGAACAGGAAAAATGAATTTCTGGCTTACTCGGCTGAAGCGGCAGCTGTTATCGGCGACTGGACAGGTGGGATCAATTACGATCGGACCAGGCTGAACGAGGCCTGGCGGCTGGTTCTCGGGGCTCAGTTTCATGATATACTGCCCGGAACGAGCATTCCCCGGGCCTATGAGTTTTCCTGGAATGATGAAGTCCTGGCTGCCAATCAGTTTGAGCAGGTGCTGAAAAGTTCAGCCGGGGCGGTGATTGACGCTCTTGATACCAGGGTAACCGGACGCCCTCTGGCCATATACAATCCGCTGGCCTTTGACCGGGAAGATGTGGTCGAGGCTGAAATAGAATTTCCTGAGACAGTGACCAGCTGTCGTGTTTTTGGCCCCGATGGTCTGGAAACTCCTTCCCAGATCAAAGAAATTAAGGGAAACAGGCTCAAGGTCATTTTTCTGGCCAGAGTTCCTTCACTTGGCTACAGCGTCTATGATATCAGGCCGTCGGCAGAGCCCTGCCGGTTGAGCACTGGCCTCAAAGTGGATAAAACCAGTCTGGAAAACCTGCGTTATGTGATTAAGATTAACCGCGACGGGGACGTATCCAGCCTTTATGATAAGAAGGCCAAGAAGGAATTACTGGCCTCGCCAGCGCGCTTATCTTTTCACTATGAGAAACCACAGCAGTGGCCTGCCTGGAATATGGACTGGGAAGACAGAATCAAACCTCCGGTTGGCTATGTAGAAGGTCCAGCTGAAATAACCGTCCTCGAAAACGGGCCTGCCCGGATAGCCATCAAAATTGAGCGTGAATCGAGACATTCAAAGTTTATCCAGACAATAAGATTGGCAGCCGGCGAAGCCGGTGAGCGGGTGGAGTGGAGTAATCAAATTGATTGGGCCACAGCTGAATCCTCTCTTAAGGCAGTTTTTCCCCTGACTGTGGCTAATCCGATAGCCACTTATAACTGGGAGGTGGGTACTCTGGAAAGAGGCAACAATGATCCAAAAAAATTTGAAGTTCCGTCCCATCTGTGGTTTGATCTGACCGACAAAACCGGTTCCTATGGTGTCTCAGTTCTCGAAGATTGTAAATACGGCTCAGATAAACCGGCCGATAACATCCTCCGCCTGACTCTCCTCTACACCCCGGGTGTGAGAAGCTGGCCCAAAGAACAGGCCACGCAGGATTTTGGTCAGCATGAAATTCTTTACGCCCTTTATGGTCACCAGGGTGACTGGCGTCAGGGCCGAACAGGCGAGCAGGCGTTGAGGCTTAATCAACCGTTAATTGCTTTTGAAACTCAGGCCCACCCCGGGCCGTTTGGTAAAAAATTCAGCTTTCTGGCGGTTGAGCCAGAGGGGGTAAGACTTCTGGCGCTCAAAAAGGCTGAAAATTCAGAAGAGATCATTGTCCGCCTGGTGGAAACTAGAGGTCGGTCTGTAAAAAAAGCCAGTCTGACTTTTCCCTCGGCCATTAAATCTGCTAAAGAAGTTAATGGAGTTGAGGATAGATTAGGTGAAGTTCAATTTAAAGCAAATAAACTGACCTTTGATCTCGAAGCTTATGGTTTGAAAACCATAGCTGTAGAAATAAATCCTCCTGGTCAGCAACTGGCCAGGCCGGTCTTCAAATCGGTCGAGCTGCCTTATAATCTTGATGTCATGAGTTATGATCATGACCGGACTGACGGCGGTTTTGGAGCCGACGGTTGGAGTTACCCTGCCGAATTAATGCCTGATTCAATCAAGGCTGGCCGGGTAAGTTTTCAGCTTGGACCGAAGTTTGATGGAGCCAAAAATGCTTTGACCTGTGAAGGTCAGGTCATTAGCTTACCTCCGGGAAATTTCAATTGCCTCTATATACTGGCGGCAAGTTCCGAGAAAAACCAGAAAGGAGTCTTCAGACTCGGCCAGAAAGAAGTAGAAATACCGGTTGGCTACTGGTCTGGTTTCATCGGCCAGTGGGATAACCGGCTCTGGGCGGAAGGCCCGGCTGCCAGCCTTGATTTTGATCAGGATCGCTTTACTTATATTGGTGTCACTCCCGGTTATATCCGTCAGGACGAAGTAGCCTTTTTTACCACTCATCTGCATCGACCGGTGAGTGGCAAAGAAGGCAATGAACCTTATATCTACGGCTATGTCTTTAAATATCAAATCGACCTGCCGCTGGGAGTTAAAGAAGTTGTTCTGCCCCGAAACAGTTCAATAAAAATCCTGGCCTTAACTGTTGCTTTAAATGATCACAAGGAGCCGAAGCCAGCCCAAAATCTGTTTGATCGTCTGGATCGCCAGCAGGAAGATTATGAGAGGTGGGCGGTGGTACCGGAACCGGTCATAAAGCCAGCTACCGCTCATGTCAGTCCGGGCCGACCAGCATCGGTCTCGATAACTGTCCCTCTGGACGGAGCTGAAATTCACTATACACTGGATGGCAGCGAACCAACTGTAAAATCACCACTTTATACAGAGGAACTGAGCCTAAGCGGGAATAAAATTCTCAAAGCGAGGGCTTTCCATCCGGTGAGATTGCCAAGTGTAGTAGCTACTGCTTATTACAGTCAATCGTTACCGATAGCGGACATTATCTATTTCAATCCACCGGCTAAAAATAAAATTGGGGCCGCCGAGGAGAAGACATTAATTGATCTGGTCAGGGCCAGGCCGGAGGCTGCCGATGACAACTGGCAGGGTTTTGAGGGTGATGACCTGCAGGTAGTGCTTGATCTCGGGGAAAAGAAAGATGTGTATGAACTGGAGCTCAGTCTATTAGAAGATAATAATGCCGGCATCTTTCTTCCAGCTGCGGTTAAAATTGAGCTTTCCCTGGATGGAAAAAAGTTTGAGACTGTGGTCGAGCAGCAATTACCACAGCCGGAAGCAGGCAAAAGCCGCGACGCAGCTCTGAGGAGTCTGGCTTTCGGTCTTCGAGGCCGTCAGGCCCGGTTTATCAGGCTGACTGCGACCAATATCGGGACTGTGCCTGCTGGCTTCCGCCGGGCCGGTCGCAAGGCCTGGCTCCTGGTTGATGAAATTTATGTCAGATAAACCACGAGTGAGAAAGATCCAGCGAATCGCTGCCAGGAAATAATCTTATCTTCATTGCCTGAAATTAAGTTTCTGAGGCCGGGGCGGCAACGGCAGGTCTATTCTCTTCAAGAAGCTTATCGTAGAGGCCGATAATTTTCTGGAAAATATTCAGCTCATAATCAGTGAGCAGTTTTTGAGCCGCTTTTTTGTCCCGGGTATAAAGAGTGGAGAACTTGTTTTCAAATTCCCGGCTGGTCTTCAGATATTCCTCTTCAACTGACCAGAAGTTTTTTCTGACCAACTCGATCATCTGACCATAATTGGCTTCAACCAGGTTTTCATACTGCCGAACCCTGGTGGATAGGAGCTCGTGGCTCGCCGCCTTGATGTCAACCGGATCAAAATGCTGCTGATAAAGAAGTTCGTAATCATGGTGGTTGGGGCCAAAACCGGCTCCAGGAGGAAGTGTTTCCAGCCCAGAATAGAGCGGAAGATAAAGTGTCGTATCAGGCTTGCCAAAAGCCAGCCAGGTTAAAGCTGAGATTGGTTCTGGCTTCTGCTTGTTTAAACAGACTACGAAAGAATTGATAGTGGAAGAGGTACAAATTGTTCTGAATTTAGTTTTATTGGGGCTGCCCAGCTTATAGCCGTCGGTAGCATCATATTCTGTTCCTTCATAGTGATCGCGCAGTACAGACATCAGTTTCTCCACGGTGATCGGGTTGGCCGGTTCAAAAGAAAATGGAAAATCATCGGTTATCTCCCATTTTTGTCCGCTGAGCAGAGACAGCCCACGCCACATTCTCAGAGTGTTGCCATCAAAGACTGGCTCTCTTTTGGTCGGCCGGTTGAAAACTTTTTTAAAATCAAAAGGCCCGTCTCTTTTTTCATCATACCAGCCATTTTTCCGGGCATATTCAATCAGGTCGGGACTGCCCAGGAAGTTGTCCGGATCGTCAAGACGAATCTGCCTTATGGTGTAGAAATTAGGAATGACAGCCACTGCGTTGTCAGGCACTCTTTGTGCCAGCCAGTGTCGCCCCTTGATAACGGCCAGCATCCAGGCTTCATTTTTATCGGCAATGGAATAGGTCCGACCAGAACTGCGGTAGCCATATTTTTCAATCAGTTCTCCGGCCAGTTTGACTGCTTCTCGGGCACTGCCAGCTTTTTCGGCTACAATCCTTCGCAACATGTAACCGATTCCGCCGGCGGTGAAATCTTCGCCTTCTTCCCGGGAAGGACAGCTATTGGAGGTGATGACCACTCCCTGATCATTGATGAAACTATCAGCAAATTCCTGTTCGGTAGCCTCAATCCAGAGAAAGCCATTGACCTGACCGCTGGTCTCATAAACTCCGCCCTGGCCGAGATTTATTTTAACTTTCTGGCCATAATTTTTTGGAGCCATTTTTCTGACATTGACGATAATCTCACCGTAATCATCCTCATTATGGGCAATCATGACCGAGCCGTCGGCACTGGCCTTTTTCCCAACAAGAATGGTGTAGCAGTTGAACTGGTCCCGGTCAGGGTCAGCCTGATTAAGGGCGTTGACCCCCAGACCAGCAGCAACTAAAAAGATAAAAACAAGGATAAAAATAGAAATTATTTTCCTGTGAGCCTTCACCTCTAACCTCCTCGGAGTCTTAATTGACCTGAACATATTTTTGGTCTTTCCGTCTGCTTTAATATACTATTCAGTTGGTTAGTTATTCAAGTTGTCAGATTATTTCTGCTGGACTTAAGTCCGGACAGGGCTGGCTGGAGTCGGGCTGGCAGGAAGATTTACTGACTCATTAACGGGCGAAATTTATATTATTCCTATCGGATTTATGTAATATAAGTTACAACCGACTTTGACTCAGGAGGTAAGTCTGCGAGCCGGTTAGTCTTCTGTTCAGCCAGGAGGCCTGCTGTCCACCCGGACAGGACATAACAGGGGCGAAATAAATCTGGCTGAAAAGTTCCTTCTTCTGGTAAAATAAAATGGGAAAAACAGTAAGGATGGCGTCAATGAGCTCTAACGATGATGATAATAAAATCTCGATTGTAGCCGATTGGCTGGCAGGCCTGGCTTTTGAAGCCTCGGTGGGTGAACACCAGATAATAATGGACGTCCCTCCCGAGGCGGGTGGTCAGGGTCTTGGCCCGCCGCCCAAGCCATTGATGCTGGTGGCTCTGGCCGGCTGTACTGGAATGGATGTCATTTCTATTCTGGGGAAAATGAGGGTAGAGGTTGAAAAGTTCAGGATAACAGTCGAAGGCCTGGTGACAGAAGAACACCCGAAACAATTTTATAAGATGCACCTGGTTTATGAATTTACCGGGAAAGATTTGCCAGAAGATAAGCTGAAAAGAGCGATCGAGCTGTCCCAGGACAGATACTGCGGGGTCAGTGCCACTTACCGGAAGGCCTTAGAGGTTACCTGGGAAATGAAAATAAACAACAGCCATTAGCCGGTAAAAGTCTAACGGATGCTTTCCAGGTAAATAGCCCCGCTCGCTCCTGAAGATAAAATGGGGAGAATGGTTGTAAAATGGAATCGGGTATATGAGAGTGAAGAGAGGAAACGACGGCACTCCTGGGAATTTTTTCTAATGTCGATGAGTTTGGCGGTGATGATCAGGTTACTTCTGATGAAGCAGATAAATGGAAGAACTAACCCGGATAATAGCCTGGCCAGGGCAAGGTAGAGTTAATCAAAATGAAACCAGAGTTTAACAGGCTGATTAATACGATTAAAACCAATGGCTGGAAAAAGATTCAAATTGAATTTGGCCCTGACTATCTGGAGATTGAAGTCCCGCCTGATTGTCAGGAACTGAGCATGAAAGAAGTTCCACCCGCGGCTCATCCCGGGCAGGTGGTGGAAGAAGCCCTTTCTTACCCGCTAGCCAGCCCCCGCCTGGAAGAAATTATCCAGGGAAAAAACAAACCGGTGAGCAACCTGTCTGTGGCCATAGCAGTCTCTGATATTACCAGACCGGTTCCGTATCAGGGAGAAAGTGGCCTTCTGCCTCCACTCCTCAAAAGACTGGAAGCAGCAGGAATTCGAAAAGAAAATATTAAAATCATTGTCGCCACCGGTTTACACCGCCCGACTACAGGTCAGGAAAAACTGGCCATGTACGGGGCAGAAGTAGTCCGTAACTATCAAATAATAGATCATAAGGCTGATGATCCGGACCTTTTCCTCAGGCTGGGTGTGACCAGCCGGGGAACGGCGCTTTCGATTAACCGCCACTTCTATCTTTCTGATCTCAAAATAGTTACCGGGCTGGTTGAGAGCCACTTTTTTGCCGGTATTTCCGGCGGCCGCAAAGCCATCTGTCCTGGTCTGGTCGATGTCAAAACCATAGAAAAATTTCATGGTCCTGAGTATCTGGAAAACCCGCTGGCCACCAATCTCATTCTTGACGGTAATCCCTGCCATGAAGAAGCCCTGGAGATCGCTCAGAGAGTCGGTGTAGATTTTTCTATCAACGTAACTCTGAATAAAGATTTGAAACTTACCGCTGTGTTCGCCGGAGATCTGGTTGAGTCCAACCTCCAGGCCTTCCAGTTTATCAAGAATTATGTAGCGATTCCTCTTGACAGAGAATACGACCTGGTTCTGACTCATGGCGGATATGTCGGGCAGAATCATTATCAAACGGCCAAAGCAGCGGCTGGAGCTTTGCCGGCAGTTAAAAAAGGGGGCACAATTATAATTGTGGCTAATAACAGAGATCCTTTTGACCCGGTTGGTTCACCCGAATATAGAACCCTCCTTCACCTCCTGAAGCTGCAGGGACCCGACGGCTACCTTAACTTGCTTCAGTCTCCTGGCTGGAAATTTACCCGAGACCAGTGGGAGCCAGAAGTCTGGGGGAAGGTTTTAAGAAAAGTCGGAGAAGAAGGACTGATTTATTGTTCGCCGGAAATCAACCGAAAAGATTACGATCTTCTGCCGGGGAGGAGTGGTCTGGAATTGCTGGAAGAAGATATTCCGATGACATTAGTGAAAAAAGCCACGGAGATGACCCAGAAGGCGGTGCTACTGGCGGTAGCCCGGCGGGAATCTTCAGGTCTTCCGCTGTCCATGGCTTTCATCCGGGAAGGCCCGTATGCTGTTCCCTATCTTCTTCAGACTGAAGCCGGGAGCCAATAATAGATATGGATGATGACGGTCAAGACGGTCAAAAGTTTTCTGGCTGGCCTGGGGTCGGTGAAAAGGGCAACATAAAAGCTAATATTTTCTGCTGAGTTAGACATGCTTGAAACAGTTTTGTTAGTTGCCGGTTCTTTGCTTCAGCTGCTTGGTTTAGCCGGAAGCATTTTACCCGTACTGGCCGGTCCTCCTCTTAATTTTCTGGGTATTATTTTGCTTGGCCTGGCCCGGGGCTGGGAGACTTTCAGCCGGCCACTATTGTTTAGCCTGGCAGCTCTGACCATTGTTTCTGTTTTTGTTGATTATTTTCTGCCAGTCAGGGGGGCGAAAAAATATGGTTCCACCAGCTGGGGAAGCTGGGGTGCCTTTTTTGGAATGGTTATCGGCGTCTTTTTCTTTCCGCCTTTTGGTTTGATCATTGGAGCCCTGGCCGGAGCTATCAGCGGCGAGTTACTGGCCGGCAAAAGTGAATCTTCTGCTCTGAGAGCCGGCTGGGGAGTTTTGCTGGGCTATTTTGTCTCTCTACTTGTAAGACTCATTGCTTCTGGCCTGATGACTTTTTTTTATTTCAGGGCTTTGTTTTAGGTTAGATCAGATCAGATCAGAATGGATTTGCCCTGTGATAATTAGTTTTCTGGAGTGAGATTTCTTCTGAAGCCGGTCTTTTTGGGCATTTATTTGATCTATAGGTTGAAAACGGGCGCCTTCTTCCCCGGGACTCCAAAGTCAATACCCTCACTTTCCCTGGCAAACTTTTTGATGTCTAAAAACAGGTACAGATAGAGAATTGGCTCTAAGATTTCTGATGCCTTCTAAAACTACAGCGGAGGAGATGGAGCTCGATTAAAGCAGCAGTTCTTGAGCCCAGCCCATGGTCCTTATCTCAATATTTTCCAACTGGCTGTGCCCGAGCTTATAAATTTTATCAGCTGCTTCGATCGAAATCGGCGGGGGAGAGATTGGCCAGGGCTCCCCTCTGAGTTCGTCTCTTTTGGTCTGGATGATCTTCAACCCAACTGCATCGAGAGCAACCGGATCGGTTCCGGCCAGCAGCCCTTTATAAGGCCATCTGTATCTTGGATCAAATTGCGGTCCCCGATCACAGACCGGAAGCAGAGCGTCAACAATTATTAACCTGGTTTTCCCTTTGACCGACGGCAGGTGCCAGATCTCGCCCAGCTTGGTGCTATCTTCATAATGATAATTTCGGGGGGCGCCAGAATACAGGATGTAATTTTTTATCACTGTGCCGATTCCGGTCAGCCAGTGGGCCTTTAGACCAGGCAGGGAAATCAAAGCGGTGATAGAGCCAAGATCAACTGAGCGTCCCTGGGCCAGCCTGATATTCGCCTCGGGCAGACCGATCGCCAGCAAAGATTCCTGGACGATTTCCAGGAGTTCATTATGGGTCGGGTTCATGACCGAGGTTGGTACCAGCCCGACGACATCTTTTGGACTGAAAAGTTTTAACCAGGCCTTTTTCATTTCCTTTTCGCCCGTCAGAGCAGTCATGACCTCTCCAACCATGGCTTCCATAACTTTTTTATCTACTTTCTGGCTGCTGTCGAGAACATGTTCATTGCGGACAACAAGAACCAGGCTTTTCTGGTCGGCAGCTGATTTGATCCCCATTTTTCCAGTCCCGGCTTTGAGCCAATCAGGCAGCACAGTCAGGCCCAGGGCCGTAGCTGCCGTCCCGCGCAGAAAGTCTCTCCTGGTTATAACTTCTTTTTTAATCTTCACTTTTCTTTCCTCCATTACTCAGGTGCTTTTAATTGTTTTAAAGTTCAGCTGACTGAAAATATCAGTAACCGCTTTCTGGTCTGGACATTCAAAGGCAAAAGCCAGATAGTTACCGAACAATGTCCAGCCCAGCCAGCCATCTTCAACCCTGGTACTGCCTGTTTTGAGCAAACCCGGACTGAGGTCAACCTGATCTGCCTTTTCGGGCAAATACGATTGAAAGAAAGAGGTAAGAGCAGCCAGTGCAGCTGGAGCTTCGGGATAATGGATGACAATAAGTTTAGCCAGCTGGCTCCCGGGCTGTCTTTCCTTTTTTTCAAAGCAAATGAACAAGCCTTCGGTGGAGTGATTCAAATTTAGAATATTTTCATGACTCAGGTAATAAAGCGAGTTTAGAACCAGATGTGAATGAAAATAGGCGGTTCTATCCGGTCGTATTTTCCAGGCAGAGTCGGTGGAAGGAACAACGACGTCGAGTATAGCCGGTGGAGGCTGAGCGGGGCTTTTGCCGGCCAGGATTTTTCCCAGCTTTAAAATTGTCTCCCTGACATCAGGTGTTTCTCTCGAAGCTAATATTCGGAGATAAAGACTATCAGCTCTGGCCCGCAACAATCCCTCACCATATAAAGCGGTGTAATCCGGGCAAACGGGGTTTTCGGACCGGACAGCAGGAGCGGAGCTCAGGTTGACGGGTTCACCCGTCCAGTCGAGAGACAGCAGGCCAAACGTCTCATCAGGGGTTTCCATCTGGTAGATTTCGACCAGCATCTCTTCCTCGGGTTCCCTGTTATAACGGTAAACCAGGAGACTTTTGAATTTATAGGCCAGGTAAAGCTCGCCGCCGCCATCCATATAATCAAAGATGGTAGTGTGGTCAATTCTCTGAGGCGGTCCCTCCACCTTCCAGCCATCAATGGTTTCCGGCAGATTAATCTCCTGGTTACTGTGCATCTCTGGAACTCCTCTTGCCCAGGTCGAAAATAGACAGAACAAAATTAAAAGAGTCAACAGGCGGGAACCAATGGGCAAATTATATATATGTTTGCTCCTCATGTCTGATTCCATTCTAACTTGACTCAATTTTATAATCCAGAGAAATTTAAGAAACTTCCTGGATGGAATAAAGATAAAATTTCCGGTGGCCATCAGACTGCTTACTTATCTTGTTTATGGTCAAAGAATCATGTCTGTCCGGGTCTCTGATCTCCAGTGATGACGAGAACTCACCGGCCAAGCAAAAGCGAATTTGAGCTGCTCAGCGGGCCTTTCTTCTAAATAAGCTGATAATGAAAAGGATGATAAGAGCTCCGATTATAGCCCCGATAAAACCGGCCGTCTCTCCTGGCTCATAAATTTTCAGAAACTGACCCAGATAAGTGGATAAAAATGAGCCAGCAATGCCCAGCAAGGTGGTCATGATCCAGCCCATATTTTCTTTACCGGGAAAGATCAATTTAGCGATAACTCCGGCAGCCAGTCCAAGAAGGATTGTCCAGACAATGTGCATAACACCCTCCTTTCTGCTCCAATTTTATCTTGTTATTATTTACTTTGCCAGCAATATTTTGACCGGCCGGGCATTGGTTTTATAATCTGGACTTTATCTGTTACAATAATCAAAAATCGGAACAGGTGGCGGTGCATATTGACATCGCCCTCAGATAAACAAGAATTGGCTGGTGAGGATGGCCATCTTCAAATCAACCAAACCGGAGAGCCTGGCTAGTGGAGCCAATCTGATTACACTTCTTCGCTTGTTTTCTTCGCTTCTGTTTTTCTGCCTGGCTGCTGTCTATCACCGTGAACTGTATAATTATCTCGGTCTCGGTCTTCACTGGCTGGGCGACTGGCTGGACGGCTTCTGGGCTAAAACTTTTAAACAGAGAACAATTCTGGGAGCAGAGATAGACATTATCGCCGATCGGGTGGAAAGCCTCTTTTTCTTTATCAACTTCATTTCTTTCCATCCAGCCCTGGTTTTGCCTGTTGCTCTTTACATGCTAAACTTTGCCTTTATTGACTTTTATTTGAGCTATCAATTTATTAAGTTTGATCTAATTTCAGTTGATTTTTTTTATCTGGTTGACCAAAAAGTTTTCAAGTTTAATTTCAGTCAACCAGGTAAATTTGTTAATTCAACTGTTATTCCCCTTCTCCTCATTTTTTTGCCACAGCTCTGGCCCCTGACTCTAATTCTGACGGCCGGGCTGATCTGGATTAAAATTGATTCAATTCTTATTTTGAGAAAAAAGAAAATTCAGGCTATTCAGATCTGAATTAAGATTTAATTTCGGGTTGTAGCCACTGCCGGACTGATATCAAAGTATTAAATCCTCTTCTGTTTTTAGCCAGCTGTTGTTAGCAGCCCGACTGATTGAGGGGTAAGTCAGTTGACTGGCCTGGCTGACTTTTCTGCTAATCAATATAGCCGAGGGAGCGGAGTTTCTCTTTTTCAGCCGGGCTTATCCAGCGACGTTGACTTTTAAATACCTTTTGTCCCGCCAGATTTATTATTTTATGGAGAGAAGTCAGCAGGTTCATCGTTTTTTCGGGATAAGTGGCTGACAGATCGTTTTTTTCCTGAGGGTCATCGGCCAGATTGTAGAGCTCCGTCACTTCCTCTGAACTAAAAACCGAATGGATGATTTTCCAGGGGTAATTGATCAGCGACCGGGCCCGTTGAGAACCCTGAGTTAGTTCTGAACAGATTGGTTGTTTTTTCTCCGGCTCTCTTCCCTCACCAAGGGCCTGGCTCAAATCCTCTCCTTCCAGAGGATAAGCTAAGCTGATGACCTCATTCAGGCCAAGTAGATAGAATAAGGTTGGAAATAAATCCAGCAGGGAAACTGTTGTGCTGATTTTCAGGCCGGCAGGTAACCAGCCTTCTCCCCACATGACGAGTGGAACGTGAATGAGCTCCTGATAGAGAGAATGTCCATGACTCCAACCACGGTGATCAAAGAATTCTTCACCATGATCAGCGGTGACAAGGAGCAGCGTATCTTTTAATTTATCTTCAGTCTGGAGAAATTCAAGCAGCTGGCCGAGCCAGTAATCATGGTAAGCAATCTTGGCGTCATAAAAAGCTATCATCTTTTGCCGGTCGGCTTCAGCTATCTCCGGACCTGATCTAAATGGTAAAAACAATCCCAGTCCTTGAGGAAAAGTCGTTGGCCAGCTCTGGCTTTCTGGTAGGTTTTCTTCTGGCCAGAATTTTTTGATGAAGGCAGTTGGAGCCAGATAAGGGGCATGTCCTCCTTCCAGATGAGCCAGCAGGAAAAATGGCTTATGGGCATGATTTTTAATCCAGTTGGTCACTCTCGAAGTCATGGCTTCCGGGTCAGTTGAGGCCAGCTCGGTTTCTCCAAAGCTAAGAGTAGCCAGTTTCTGGCTCAGAAGATAAACTGGTTTTAGTCCCTGGCTGACCACCGGCAGGCGCCTAGAGCGGTCGAGAATATGACCAAAAATCGTCTTATAGGCTTTTACGGAGAATTCGTCCGGGGCAAAAAAACGGTCCAGACCTTTATTGTATCCATAGGCCGGTGAGAAATATGGATTAAAGGAAAAAGCCGCCGTATTATACCCGAGGGTCTTAAAAACCTGAGGCATAATGATGAGGCTCGATGGAAGATAGGAGGTGATGTCATTCATCTGGTGGGAGGTGGGCAGTGTCGAGGAAAGAAGTGAAGGTATGGATTCGACTGTATGAGAAGAAGCAGCTATGGCCTGTTCAAACAATATTCCCCGGCTGGCCAGTTGATCCAGAAAAGGGGAAGTTTGGCGAGGATAACCATAGCAGCTTAAATGATCGGCTCGAACGGCATCCCAGACGACGAGGACAACGTTTTTAGCTGATTGTCCGGAAACAGGGGTTAAAGCCTGTTCTTCATTCCCCAGCCTGTGCTGGCGGATATTAGTCTGGGTCAAAAGTGCCACCAAACCAGCCAGTAAAACAGCCAGGTGAATAGCCAGATAACTTTTCCAGAAGAGATTAAATGATGGTGCCTTTTTTTTGAACTTTCGCCCGAGAAGAACAAGGCCAGCCACAGCCAGAATGAAAATAATGGCATTTAAGGCAATAGCCGACCGGTTCAGAATGCCTGCGAAAATATAAATATTGATAAAACCCTGGCCTAAAAGCCAGGCAGCAAAATAACAGAAGATAATAAACCAGGCTAAACAATTTGTTTCCTGTGGTCTTCTCCTGACAGCCAGCCAGATAGTCCAGGCCAGGCCGGCAGCCAGGCCGATGACCAGCCAGAGCAAACCGTGCCAGATGGCAATACCAGCCAGGTCGGTGAAATCAAAAATTGAGTTTCCCTTCAGCCTTTCAAGAAGAACATTCCATTCACCCAGACATATTCCGCCCAGCAAGCCACTTAAGGGACCTACCAGGAGCGGGGTGAAACCCAGATGCTGTCGTTTTGCATTCATTATGTTTTATAAATAACAAAACTTATTAAAAGAGACAAATTAAAAAATGGTGGAGAAAATATTCTTGACTTTTGTCAGGTATAAATATAAGTAAGGCAGAGATCAAATTAAGTGCAGAATTTACACTGCAGAAGGGTTAGGGCATAACTTCCCAAATAAAAGAGAATTAGTCTGCTTATCTGTTGAGGAGGGCAAGATGTCTGATGCTCACCTTAAGAAAGCTGACCAGTCAGGCGAGAAGCCAAAGACGCCAGCTATAACCAGAAGAAAGTTTTTATCTTATGCCGGCGTATTAGGTGCTTCTCCTTTTGTCGCGCAGCTGCCAAAAGTTCAGAAAAAAATAGTCAGCCAGGCGAAAATTTATATCCAGCCGGCGGGGCTGATTTTTAATGTCCTGAGACCGGACGACTTACTCTGCCTGGATTTCGAGTTTATTAATTTTAAGGTACTCAATCTACCC